>Ga0302325_10016382_pt1 | contig 15708 bp, 13 predicted proteins | sample Palsa_T0_2_FD_201948 | JGI IMG/M metagenome (GOLD analysis project Ga0302325, IMG submission 201948) | Peat permafrost microbial communities from Stordalen Mire near Abisko, Sweden - Palsa_T0_2 | ecosystem: Environmental > Terrestrial > Soil > Palsa > Peat permafrost | place: Sweden: Abisko...
GGGCCCGGGGGCGGTGTTGAGTCATCGCGACGCGGCGGCGCTGCACGACCTAAGACGGGCCGGGAGCGCCAAGGCCATCCACGTGACCGCACCCGCGAAAAAGCGCCCCCGCCCCGGCATCCACGTCCACCAGGCCAGCCATCTCCACCCCGACGACCGCACCGTCGTCGACGGCATCCCCGTCACCTCGCTCCACCGAACGCTGCTCGACTACGCCGAGACCGCGCGGCGGCACGAGCTCCAGTGGGCGTTCGAGGCATATGACCGCCAGGACCTGCTCGACATGGGCAAGCTCGACGCGGTCATCGCGCGTAACCCCGGGCGGCGCGGGATCAAGCCGCTCCGCGCGTTGATCGCTGAGTACCGTGGCGCGCCGGACACGCGGTCAAAGAACGAGCGGCGCTTCCTGGCGCTGATCCGCGCCGCCCGGTTGCCCGAGCCGTCGGTGAATGTGTTTGTGGCTGGGATCGTGGTCGACTTCTTCTGGCCCGAGCACAGGCTCGTGGTCGAGGTCGACAGCTACAGGTTCCACCACACGCCCGCGGACCGGGCCGCTGACCGCCGCAAGGAGCGCACGCTGAAGACCGCCGGGTGCGAGGTCCTACGCGTCACCGACATCGAGCTCGACGAAGCGCCGGACGCCATCGTCAACGACGTCGCGGACCGCTTAAAGACCGACGGGGCGCCACTTGCGTGACGCCCCGGCGGTTGAGGGAGGAGAGGGTGCTACGTCCGCCGGCGAGATATGGGCCGGCGAACCTCTCCCGCGGACGGCGCTCTCCTGATCGCCGGGCGGGGGAAGCTTGGAACGGTGCCTACGAGACGGAGCCGATCAGGCCCTGGGCCTCGCCGACGAGCTTCTCGACGCGCGTGGTCAGGGTGCCGGACTGCTTCTCGATGTCCTTGCGCACAGAGCGCACCTCGCGCTCGACGCGCCGGCGGTTCTGCTTCACCGTCTTCTCGACGCTCTTGCGCCGCTGGCGCAGGTCGCGCTCGAAGCGGGTGCGGGTCTTACGCACCTGACGCTCGAAGCGGTTGCGCGCGGTCGCGCCGCGTCGCTCGTAGCGCTTGAGCTCGCGCTCGAGGCCGTCGATGCTGCTGTACTTGGTGGTCAGGCCGCGGACGTTCGAGACGAGGGTGTCTCGCACGATCAGTCCAGCGCCGACCGGGACGAGCACCGCCCGCTCCGCGAGCTGCTGGACCTGATCCACGCGCGTGGCGGGCTGGGTCGAGGTCGTGGTGGAGGCGGCGGTCCGCTTCCGGGTGGTGGTACCGGCCTTGCGCGTAGTGCTCGCGCTGGGACCGGTCTTATTCGTAGTAGTAGCCATAATTTTTCGGTGTCTCCGCTCCCGTGGAGGGATAAAAGGATATTACTTCTAAGCCAGGTTCGGGTGAGGTTAATCACCGAACATGTGTTTGTACCCCGGCCGCAGAGCGGCGTTACAGCGGGCGGTCGCGATCCGGCCTCGTCCGCGCCAGCCAGGCCGGCGGATCGCGCAGCTCGGTGAGCGTGGGGAGGGCCTCGGGGGAGCTGAAGACGTACTTGAGCGCCTCGGTCCCGCCCTCGCTGACGATCGCGTCGCAGAAGATCTTGCCCTGCTCGTACTGGCGCAGCTTGAGCTCGAGGCCAAGCAGGCGGGCGACGATCCGTGAGAGCGTCGATTGCGAGCGCCGGCGGCGGTTGAGCGAGTCGCGCAGGCGCGGCAGGGACGGCAGGAGGTCGGGGGCCACGGCATCCATCACGTGCTCGGCGTGGCCCTCGATCACGGCCATCACCGCCTGCACCCGGTCGAGCACCGAGCGCTCGGCGGGGCTCACCACGAGCGCGATGAAATCGCCGCGGCGCAGCGCCCCGGCGACGCGGTTCATCCCCTCGCGGGTCGGCCAATGGAGCCTGCGCGAGCGGTCGATCCGCACCTCGGCGCCCTGGAGGAGCTCGCGCACCAGGCCGGCCAGGTGGCCCTGGAGCCACGGCACGCCCGAGAACTGGACGGCATGGGTGACCTCGTGCAGGGTCACCCAGGTGACGAACTCCCGCTCCTCGGCGCCAAAGGCGCGCACCGCCTCGCCGAGGTTGGGAAGCACGAACAGGAGCCGCGGCGGGCGGTCATCGGCCGCCTCGTCGAGGAGCACGAGCTCGTACTGGCCGAGGACGCGCTGGGCCAGGTACCCGACCACCACCCCCACCTCGGTGGTCAGGATCACGCCGATGGCGATCTGGAGGGCCGGACGCAAGGGGCCCAGCCCGGCGCCGGCGCGCTCGAGCACGGGATCGAGAAGCGCCCGCATCGAGGTGATGTTGCTCGAGACCCAGTCGCGGCGGGAGATGCCCTCGGGCTCGGGCAGCGATCCGGACGGAGTCAGGCCCGTGTAGGCGATGACCCGGCGTTCGGACTCGACCGCCAGCGCGGCCAGGTCGGTGCTCGGCTGGCGGGCGTCGCCGGTGCCGGCCAGATACCCGGCCAGGCGCTCGGCGAGGATCCAGTCGATCACGTCGGCACGCTTTCGAGCTCGCGCAGGGTCTCGAGCGAGCGGGCCGCGATCACCGGTGTCGTCGCCTCGGCGTCGAGCGGCGCCCCGAGGGGTTCTGCGAAGCGGGGAAAGCTCACGTATCCGCCTCCCTCGCGCACGATGAGCTGACCGGCGGCGGCGTCCACGCCGCGGCCGTTGCGCAGCGTGAGCATGGCGTCGAAACGCGCGGCGGCAACCTGGCACAGCGACGAGGCGATCGTCCCCAGTGCGCGCAGGCGATAAGAGGTCCCGACCAGGCGGTCGATCGAGGCGGCCACCCAGCGCGGATCGGCGGACTCGATCCCGATCACCTCGAGCCGGCCGTCGCGCCCGCGGCGCTCCCCGGCCTCGCGGTCGAGCAAGACGTCGTTGCACCAGGCTCCCTCGCCGCGCGCCGCGCGCCACTCCTCGGCGGGCCCGAAGTCGTAAACGAAGGCGAAGGCCACGTCGGCCATCGTGTCACCGTCGGCGACCGCGATCGAGAGCGCGTGATGGGGGATTCCCCGCTTGGCATTCAGGGAGCCGTCGATGGGGTCGATGATCACCCGCACTCCGGAGTCGCCGTAGTCGACCTCGCCGCGCTCCTCGGAGATCGCGTGGAAGCGGTAGCCGGCCGCGCTCAGCGCATCGAGCTCGGCGAACACGACGTCCTCGGCCTCCGCGTCGATGACCAGGGTGCGGTCGCCGCCACTCCCCCGGTTCCCCGTCTCGCGGGCGCGCTCGGCGGTGCTCGGGGCGTCCGCGAGCATGCGCTCGAGGCCGGCCACGGCGCGCCGGCAGACGCCCAGCCAGTCGGCGTCGAGCGCTGAGGTTGAGGCGGGCATCACGCGCCTATGCTGTCAGAGTGAGCGCAGCGCTCGAGGGATTGCTCCCCGCCCAGGTCGACGCGGTCACGCATGGCGAAGGGCCGGCGGTGGTGTGCGGACCGGCCGGGAGCGGGAAGACGCGCGTGCTCGAGGCGCGCTTCGCGTGGCTGGTGGAGCGGGGGGCGGCGCCCGAGCGCATCCTCGTCCTGGCGCCGTCCTCGGCGGCTGCCGAGGCCATGCGGACGCGACTTGTGGACCGGCTCGATCGGGCCTACGAGGAGCTCATCGTCGGGACCCCCGGCGATCTCGCCGCCCGCCTCCTCCACGACGCCGGATTCGATCCCTTTGCCGCCGTGGTGGGCGCCGCCGACCGCCTGGCCATGCTGCTCGAGCGGATCGACGACCTGCCGCTGCGCCGCCACGACTTCGGTGGCAGCCCGAGCGCGCTCCTCGGCGGCTTCGTGCGCCGCATCGACCGGCTCAAGGCCGAGCTCGTCGAGGCCGACGACTACGCGGCGTGGGCCGCCGGTCTCGGCGACGACGACGCCGCGGCGCTCGAGCGCGAGTTCGCCGAGGTCTACCGTGCCCACGAGCGCATGCTCGGCGACGCCGCCGCACGCGACGCCGGCGACCTCATCCGCGAGGCCGTGCGGCTCGCTCGCGAGCGCTCCGAGGTCTCGGCGCGCTTCGAGCACGCCCTCGTCGACGACGCCCACGAGCTCGACCTCGCGCCCGCTAGCCTGGTGCGCGCGGTCGCGGGGGCGGGCCTGATGGCGGCGGGCGACCGCCACGCGGCGGTGCGCCGGTTCCGCGGAGCGGGCGCGCTCAGGCTCGACGAGCTCAGCGCGGGCGCTCGCGTGATCACCCTCGAGCGGAGCATCCGCTGTCCCGAGCGCGTGCTCCGGGCCGCCTTCGCGGCGCTGGAGGCCGGGGAGCCCACGGAGCCCGCCCCGGGGGGCGAGGTCGTGTTCTGGCGGTGCGCGAACGAGCGCGCCCAGGCCCAGTCGGTGGCCGCCGACGTCGAGCGCCTGATCGCCCGCGAGGAGGTCGAGCCGGGCCGGATCGCCGTGCTCGTGCCCTCGATCGCCCGCGACGGCCAGGCGGTGGCGGTCGCCCTCGAGGAGCGGGCCGTACCCCACCGCCTGGTGGGAGAGGCGGCCTTCTTCCACCGCGCCGAGGTCCGCGATCTGCTCGCCTGGCTCCGGCTCCTCGCTGACCCCGTCGACGCCCCGGCCGTGGTACGGGCACTGGCGCGGCCGCCGATCGAGCTGCGCTCGGTCGATATCGCGCGCTGCACCCACATCGCGCGGCGGCGCAAGCTCGACATGGTCGCCGCCCTCGCCGCGGCCACCGAGTCTCCCCAGGTCCCGCCCGAGGCGCGCGAGCGCATCCGCGTCTTCCTCAAGCTCTACCGCTCGGCCATGGCCGCGCTCGACACCACCCGCCCCGACCTCTACGTCCACCGGCTCATCGAGCGGCTCGGCCTGCGCCGCCAGCAGCTCTTCGCCGCCCAGGCCGACGTCGTGCAGCGGCTGCGGGCGCTGGCCCGCTTCGGCGAGCTCGCCGCCGCCTACGTGCGTCGCGCGCCCCAGGCCACGCCGCGCGAGTTCGCGCGCTCGATCGCGGCGGTGGCCGACGCCGCTCTGCCCGAGGAGGAGGAGCCCGACCTGGTCGGGGCGCGCGACGTGCAGGTCATGACGCTGCAAGCGGCGGCCACCGTCGAGGCCGACCACATCTACGTGCTCGGGCTCCACGCCGGCGTGGCCGCGGCGCCTCCGGAGCCCATCCCCGACGCCCTCCTCCACGAGCGGCTGCCGCCCGACGCGCCCGCGGGCCGCGAGCGCTCGCTGCGCCAGCTCCTCTACGTGGCCATGTCGCGCTCGCGCTCGCGCCTGGTCATCGCCCATCCGGGAGCGAGCGACCGCGGGGCGGCGCTCGCGCCCTCGCCGGTGGCCGAGCAGGCGCGCCTCGCGCTCGGCGCCGAGTGGGAGAGCCGCGAGGAGGAGCTCTTCGGCCCGGCCGAGACCCTCCATTCCACCTACCGGATGCTGCGCGACGAGCTGCTCGAGGGGATGGCCCGGACCGGCGGGCGGCTCAGCGAGCTGCGCTTCGACACCGACGTCGACATCTCGCACGCGGTCGTGCGCTACCTCGAGCTCCTCAAGCTCTCGGCCCTGCTCGCGCGCCCCGAGGGACAGGGGGTGGCCGAGGCGATCCGCGACGTCAACGCCCGCATCCTCCAGGCCGTGACGGCCGAGCAGCGGGAGATCTTCACCTCCTCGCCCCTGGACGACTATCTGCTCGACGCCGAGCGCGACGACCGCCGCCGGGCCCAGGCCACCGTCGCCCGCGAGGAGCCCTCGCTCGAGCCCTTTCTCCCCAAGCGCGGCGGCGGACTCGTCCTCTCGGCCACCGATATCGACACCTACCGGACCTGCCCGCTCAAATACAAGTTCGCGCGCGTGTTCAGGATTCCGCAGGAGCCGACCATCCACCAGCGCTTCGGGATCCTCGTCCACCAGGTGCTCGAGCGCTTCCACGCGGGCAACGCGGGCGGCTCCGAAGCCGAGCTCCTGGGGCTACTCGACGCGGGCTGGCGCCGGGGCGGGTTCGGCGACTCCGAGCAGGAGCGCCAGCTCCACGGGAAGGCCGCCGTCGCGCTCGAGCGCTACCTCGCCCGCTTCCGCTCCGAGGACTCAGAGCCGATCTGGTTCGAGAAGTCCTTCGCTTTCAAGGTCGGGCCCCACCTCCTGCGCGGTCGCGTCGATCGCGTCGACCGCCTGCCCGGCGGGGAGTACGAGCTCATCGACTATAAGACCGGGCGCCCCAAGAGCGAGGCGCAGCTCGCCGAGGACGTCCAGCTCTCGCTCTACGCCGTGGGCGCGAGCGAGGCGTGGCGCCTGGAAGCCTCCCGGCAGGCCTACTACTACCTGCTCGACGACCAGAAGGTCGCGCTCGCGCGGGGGGAGGGCGACCGCGAGTGGATCCTCGAGGTGACCAACGAGGTGGCCGACGGGATCCTCTCCCAGGGCTTCGAGCCGACGCCGTCCTTCGCGGCGTGCTCGATGTGCGACTACCGGCTCGTGTGCCCGGCGGCCGAGCGCTAGGCGGGCGGAGGCTCGTCTGAGCCGCGCTGGCGCAGGAAGCGCTGGAGGTCCTTGGCGATCGAGTCGCCGGAGGGCAGCGAGCCGGTCTCTCCCGTCGGTCCCAGACCGGCGGCCTGCTCGAGCTGCTCGACGAAGGCCTGTACGTCGGGATCGCCCTGGACGGCGATGTTGACCTGGCGCTCGTAGTCGGCGGCGGCGGCCTCGAGCTCGGAGGCGTCGACGGCGACCCCCACGAGCCCCTCGAGGCGGCGGACGAGGGCGAGCGCGGCCTTGGGGTTGGGCGCGGCGGCGACATAGTGCGGGACCGCGGCCCACAGGCTGGCGGACGGTATGCCCGCCTGCTGGCAGGCGGTGTGGAGGACGCCGGTGATCCCCGTCGGCCCCTCGTAGGACGAGGTCTCCAGGCCGAGCCTCGCCACCAGCGCCGGGTCCGAAGCAAGTCCCGTAATCGAAACCGCCCGGGTGTGCGGCACGTCGGCCAAGAGCGCGCCCAGGGTGACCACGAGCTGGGTTCCCAGCACCTCGGAGAGCTCGATCACGAGCTTGCTGAACGTTCGCCACCGGAACGAGGGCTCGGCCCCGGCGAGCAGGACGAGGTCGCGTGGCGCGCGGGGCACCCGGGCCGCGTAGATCTCCACCTCGGGCCAGACGATCTCGCGTGTGCGGCCCTCCACGAGCTTGATCCGCGGGCGCGTGGCCTGGAAGTCGTAGAAGTCCTCGGGATCGATGGTCGCAAAGCGCTCTGCCCCCAGCGCCTTGCCTACGAAGGTGAGCGCGGTCGAGGCTGCATCGGCGGCATCGTTCCAGCCCGTGAAGGCGCAAACCAGAGCCGGAGCGCGGAGGCCGTCGGGGCGATGGTCCCATTGCAACGGCTGCATCCGGTCCACCGTACATGATGGGGATCATGGACTCGCAGACCACCAGCGTGAGCGCGCTACGCCCCGGACAGGAGGTTCGCGCCGTGTTCGCGTGCACCAGAAAGGATCGCCTGCTCACCCGGAGCGGCTCGCCTTACCTCGCCCTCGAGCTCCGCGACCGCACGGGGACGCTACCGGCGCGGGCCTTCCGCGATGCCGACGCGCTCGCCGGCGGCTTCGAGCGCGGCGACCTCGTGCGGGTGACGGGTCGCGTCGAGCGCTTCCGCGACGAGCTCGTGCTCGAGCTCGCGAGCGTGACCCGCGCGCCCGCTGACGCCCCCGACGCCGACCCGGCCGCCTTCCTCCCCCGGGCCTACCGCGATCTCGACGAGCTCGACGGCTTCCTCGAGCACCTGGCGGGGGAGGTCCACGACCCCCGCTTCCGCGCCCTGCTCGACGGGCTGCTCGCCGACGCTGCGCTGCGCGAGCAGTGGCGCCGTGCCCCTTGTACGCGCGCCGGCCACCACGCCTATCTCGGCGGCCTGCTCGAGCACACGGTCGCAGTAGCGACGCTGGCCCACGAGCTCTGCTCGCTCCACCCGCGGCTGAGCGCCGATCTCCTCGTCACCGCGGCCATCGTCCACGACCTGGGCAAGACCCGGGAGTTCACCTACGGCGCCGAGTTCGGGCTCACCGAAGAGGGCCGGCTGCTCGGTCACCTCGCCATTGGCCAGCGGCTGATCTCCGAGCGCTCGGCGGCGCTCGACGAGGAGCGCCGGCTCGCGCTCCTGCATTGCGTGCTCTCCCACCACGGCGCCGAGGGCGCGCCGGGGCGGCGCTTTCAGTCCGCGGAGGCGCTCGCGCTGCATCGCCTCAACGCGCTCGAGGCCGGGGTCAAGGGCGCCCTCGAGCACGGCCTGGCCGGCGCTCAGTAGGGCTGGCTGGGAGCGCCGGGACCGAGGCGACCGTTGGCGTTGGTCGCGAGCTCGAGCGCGTAGGCGGGGAACCACGTCCCGCCCGGCGGGTCGCCGGGGTGGCACTGCCCGTCCGAGCGCCCGGGGATTCCGATCCACATGAAGGCGTCGGCGAGCGGGTCCCCGGTGTCGGTGGTGGGGCGGGGCCCGAGCCCGCGGCCGGGTGGGTTGCAGAGGATCTCGTTCCCGTTTTTGACCCGGTCGGGGGGGTGGAGCGGACCGCGGCCGTTCTCCGAGGTGGAGACGACGAAGTGGGCGTGGAGGATCTTCGCCACCCTGTTGCCGTAGCGAAGCTCGTTGTTGGTCCAGTCGAAGTGGCTTGAGTTGAGGAAGAAGCCGCGGATGTGGCGCACGCCGGCGCGGCGCAGCAGACTCGCGATCCGGCCCGGGGAGGGGTCGCCGTCGGCGGCGCCGGCGTCGAGGTAGGTGACCGTGTGGGGCAGGTTGCCGAGCGTCCGGGTCGCGTAGTCGAGCTCGGACATGCGCACGGCGAGGCCGGCGTGGGACAGGCACCCGACGGTGATCAGGGCGTCCTCCTCGAGGAAGACCACCGCGCGGCGGTCGCCGATGCCGTGCGCGAAGGCGTGGATCCAGCCGCGGAAGGCGCCGCTCTGTGCCGGGGTGTCACTCGTGTGCGTGCACCCGAGGTGGGGCAGGTCGTAGGTCGCGAGAATCGGCACCGTGCCGCGGCGCACGGACTCCATGTAGCGCCGGACGCTGGCGCGGATGTTGAAGCTGAAGGAGCCGAAGTGCTCGGTCTGGGGCTCGTCGGCGAGCTTGGCGAGGATGTTCGCCCACGCGACCTCGCCGGTGCGGCGCCAGATCCGCATCTGGCGCTGGGCATCGTCGCCGTGGTCGACGAACCAGCGCGCGCCGACCAGGGGGTCGCTCGCGGGCGGGGCAGGTCTGAGCGCGAGGGGATTGGTGTGGGTCGGCGCTCTCGCCGGCGCCGACGGGGTGAGCACGGCCGCGGCGAGGAGACCGCACACGCCGCACAGCGCCCACGCGAGCGCGCGCCGGATCCATGGCTGGCGTGCCTTCATGGCCCCCTTGAGCTTAGGGCACGCGATTCAGTCGCGGGCCCTTAATACGGACTGCTGGGGTAACCGGGTCCGAGCTTGCCGTTGGCCCGCTCGGCCAGGCCCAGCGCCAGGTTGACGCCGAATACACCGCCGGCAGGATCTCCGGGATGACACAACCCGCTGCTCTTGCCCGGCACCGACGTCCACTCGAAGGCGTCCACGAGGGGGAAGCCGGTGTCCGTCGTCGGCTTCGGGCCCAGGCCGCTCCCGGGCGGGTTGCACAGGTTCTCGATCCCCTGCCTGCCAGGATGCGGATTGAGGGTCGGACCGTGGCCGTTGTCCGCCGTGTTGACGATGAAGTGGGCGCCGTGGGTGAGCTTGGAGATCTTCTCGCCGAAGGCGATCTCCTTGCTCGTCCAGTTGCGGTGCGTGGCGTTGAGGAAGAAGCCCTGGATCTTCCCGATGCCGGCGGCATTGAGGATCTTGGCCGCGAACTTCGCGGTGTTGCCGTCCTCGGTGCCCCCGTCGGCGTAGACGACGGCGTGCGGGATCTTCGCCAGCGTGCTGACCTCGAAGGCGAGGAGCTGCTCGCGGACGGCGAGGCCACGCCTGCTCAGGCACCCGGCCGTGTCGATGGCGTCCTCCTCGAGGAAGATCACGGTGGGGTAGTCGGCCACCCCGGCGGCGAACTCGACGACCTGACGCTTGAAGGTGGCCTGCGCGCTCGGCGACTCGGTCGGGCAGTTCCCGGTGTGCTGGAGGAAGTAGGTCGAGAGCAAGGGGATGGCGTCGGGGGCCACCGTGTGCATGCGGCACAGGAACTTGTTCAGCTGGCTGTAGATCGCCCCCGGCCCGCCGCCCGCCGTATAGCTGCTGAAGCGCGAGGTCTCTGGCGCCGCGGCGATGAGCGAGAGGAGCGCGACCTTGTGGGCGAGACCGGGATCAGCGGTCAGCTGTTGCGCGAGCGGGCCCGACTGAAGGCTCGCCGCGAAGCTGGGCCACGATTCGGTGTCCGGGGGCGTGACCCCGAGCAGAGCGGCGATGGCCCCGGCCGCCTCGCCCCGGGCCGGGGTCTGGACGAACAAGCGTGATTCGGCTCCGGCCAGCGGGTCGCTCCCCGGCGACGTCGACAACGCCAGTGGGTTGGACGGGTCGCGCGTACTCCCGAGGCCCGACGAGCACACCGTGGCCTGGTGGGCCTCGACGCCGGCTCCGGCGCCGGTCGCGCCGAGGACGGCTACGAGCACGACGACAAGCAATCCACTGGATACCGCAACGCCAAAGCGCTTCATAGCTACTCCTAGCTTCGCAACCCTTGTCAGGTGCCCCCGGTCTCCAGCCCGCCGATCTTATCGGCTCGCCGAGCAGGCATACTAGAGCGGTGCCGTCTGCGCTCCAGCCTCAGGCACTAGCACCGCTCCGTGCTGACCCTGCAAGCGCGGCGATCCTGCTCGACATCGACGGCACCCTGGCCCCGATCGTCGAGCACGCCGACGAGGCGCAGGTACCCGAGGCCACGCGCCAGCTCCTGATCGCGATCGCCCGGCGCTACGGGACGGTGGCGTGCGTCAGCGGGCGGCGCGCCTCGGAGGCCCGGGCCATGGTTTCGATCGGGACGATCTCCTACCTCGGCTCGCACGGGGCCGAGCTCCTCAGGGCGGGCTGGACCGAGCCGGTGCTCGACCCTCTCGTCGAGGACTGGGCCCGGCGGATCCAGGCTTTCGGTCACGAGACCGACACCCCCGATCTGCGCCGCCGCCGGGTGCGGATCGAGGACAAGGGGCCGATCGTCGCCTTCCATTGGCGTGGGGCACCCGACGAGGACGGCGCCCGGGCGGTGGTCGATGCCATCGCCGAGCGCGCCGAAGAGGCGGGGCTGCGGACCCACTGGGGGCGCAAGGTGCTCGAGGTCCGCCCACCCGTGAGCATCGACAAGGGGGCGGGCATCACCGCCTTCCTCGGCAGCGCCCAGCTCAGCGCGGCGCTCTACGTCGGCGACGACGTCACCGACCTCGACGCCTTCCGCGCCCTGGAGGAGCTGGCCGAGAACGGTCAGATCGATCAGGTGATCACCGTCGGCGTGCTCTCGGACGACGGCCCGTCGGAGATCGTCGAGGAGGCCGACCTCACGGTCGAGGGCACGGCCGGGGTCCGTGAGCTGCTGGCGATGCTGATCGCCGACTAGGGTGCGCTTCACCGATCTCCTGAGGACGACCGTGCTCCTGAGCGCCGGAGCCGCCAGCGCTCTGGCGGCGGTCACCGTCGCCGCCGGCCAGGGCGCGTTCGGAAACCTGCTCCTGCCGGTGGCCGTGGGCTGGTGGCTGGTGGCGGCGATATTCGGCGGCTGGATCGGGCGCCACCAGGGCACCTCCTCGCCCATCGCCACCCTGCTCGCCAGCGCGCGCACGCAGCCCACGCTCCCCGAGCTCAACCCCGGCCGGACCCTGCTCAACCGCCTGTGGCCGCTCCTGTTCTCCACCCTCGGCGCGGGCGCCTGCGCCTTATTCGCGCCGCAGATCCCCGCCGTGGCGGCCGGGTTCGCGATCATCTGGGCCCTGGCCTGGAGGCGCCAGTCCTCGGCCGTGACGGCGATCGAGGAACGCGACGGCGTGCGCTTCTACGTCGAGCCCACCTCGCCCCTGCGCCCGATCCGCCTCGTGCGCACGCCCGGGTTCCGCACGAATCTGTACGAGCTCAACGGCTCCACCCGGCGCGCGCCGCGCGCGCAGCCGCGCGCGTAATAGGGCACTGGCGCCTGTGCCCGCCGACGTTCTCGTCGTCTCGCTGGGCACGACCAGCGGCTGGAGGGCCGCGGCGCACGAGCTCGCCGGAGCGCTCGGCCGGGCCGGCGCCGGCGTCATCCTCGTCTTCGCCGCACCCGTGCCCAGGGTGCGGACGTTCGCGCTCACCGACCTCGCCGAGGCCCTCGCTTCGCGGCGGGCGGCCGCCAAGGCGATCGCGGCCCACGAGCCGACCGCGATCATCTACTGCTCGATCACGGCGGCGCTCCTCGGTCCGGTCCCGGGGGCGATCTGGCTCGACGCCACCGCGCGGGAGAACCGTCCCGGGCGCCACGGCGTCTGGCAGCGCTCATTCGAGCGCCGCTGCCTGGCCTCGGCGCCCCTGGTCATGCCCATGAGCATCGGCGCGCTGGCACCCCTGCGCGACCGCTACGCCGAGCCCGTGGTCGTCCCCGTCCCCGTCGAGCCCTCGGGGCCGCTCGTCACCGGCGCGGCGCGGGACATCGACGCGCTCGCCTACGCCGGCGACCCGGTGAAGCGGCGCCTCGATCTGATCCTCGAAGCGTGGGGCAGGGCGCGCCGCGAGGGCGAGACGCTCGTCGTGGCCGGGACCGACGCGCTCGAGCCCCGCGAGGGCGTCGCGGTGGCGGGCCGGCTCGCCCCGGGCGAGTACCGCGCCCTCCTGCGCCGCGCCCGCGTCTTCGTCGCCGCGCCCCGGCGCGAGGACTACGGGATCGCCGCGCTCGAGGCTCTGGTCGACGGGTGCATCCTCGTGACCACCCCCTCGCCGGGACCGTACGCGGCGCTCGGGCTCGCCCGCGCGCTCGATCCCCGGCTCGTGTCCGAGGACCTGTCGGGCGCGATCCGGACCGCCCTCGACGATCCGGGGTCCGGCTACCATGCCAAGGCGGCCGAGCTCCTCGAGCCCTATCGTCGCGCCGCGGTCGATCGCACCATCGAGAGCGAAGTCCTCCCGCGCCTGTTGTCACGATGAACCTGCTCGCCTTCATCCCCAGCCCGTCCGAGAACGGGATCCGGATCGGGCCGCTCTTCCTCCACGCCTACGGGCTGGCCTACGTCGTCGGCGTCAGCGCCGCCATCTTCATCGCCATCCGGCGCTGGGAGGCCGAGGGCGGGTCGCGCGAGCTCGTCTACGAGGTGGCGATGTGGGGGTTCCCCGCGGGCCTGATCGGGGGCCGGGTCTACTTCGACATCACGAGCTTCAACCTCATGCCCAAGCACTGGTGGGGCCCGTTCGCGATCTGGGACGGCGGACTCGGGATCTGGGGCGGGATCCTCTTCGGCGCGCTCGGGGGGATCTGGGTCCTGCGCCGCCGCGGTGCCGACATTCCCCGTTTCATGGATGTCGGGGCCCCGGCAATCCTCGTTGCCCAGGCCATCGGCCGGATCGGGAACTACTTCAATCAGGAGCTCTTCGGCAAGCCCACGACCCTCCCCTGGGGGCTCGAGATCTCGCCCGCCCACCGGCCGGTCGGGTACCTCCAATACAAGACCTTCAACCCGACCTTCCTCTACGAGCTCATCTTCGACCTCGCCCTTGCCGCCCTCCTCATCTGGCTCGGGCGGCGGGGCAAGATCCGCCACCCCGGGCTCTTCGCGCTCTATGTGGCCGGCTACTCGGGCTTCCGGATCTTCGAGGAGAGCCTGCGCATCGATCCCTCGACCCGCTACTTCGGGCTGCGACTCAATTTCTACGTCGCCTCCATCTTGTGCCTCGCCGGCCTCGTGTGGTTCTGGCGGATCCAGCGCGGCGGAGGGTGGTCGGGCGGGAGCCGCCCGTCCGGCGAGCCGATGGCGGTGGACAAGGCGGCGCCGCCGGGGCCGCCGCGCAAGGTCAAGCCCGCTCGTCAGCCCTCGCCGCGGGCCTGAGCCGCTTGCGCATCGACGCGAGCTCGGCCCACGGGCGCGTGTTTGCGACTTCGGCCGCGGTCAGCCAGCCCCGCCGGGCCGTGGCGACGCCGTAGCGCAGGACGTCGAACCCGCGGGTGCGGTGGGCGTCGGTATTGATGACGATCGGGATACCCGCCTGGGCGGCGGCACGGGCGTTCGGGTCGTTGAGGTCGCGCCGGTCGGGGGCCGAGTTGATCTCGAGCATGGTGCCCGTGCGCGCCGCCGCCTCGAGCACCTGCTCGAGGTCGAGGGCGTAGGGCGGACGGCGCTCGATCTTGCGTCCCGTGAGGTGTCCGATGCAGTCCAGGAGCGGGTGCTCGATGGCGTGCACGATCCGCTCGGTCATCGCCGCCTGATCCATCTGGAAGGACGAGTGCACGCTGGCGATCACCCAGTCGAGCTCGGCCAGGAGGTTGTCGCCGTAGTCGAGCGAGCCGTCGGGGAGGATGTTGACCTCGCTGCCCGCGAGGAGCTCGATCCCCTCGACGTGGACGGCGCGGATCCGCTCGATGTGGTCGCGCAGCCCGTCGGGCGATACCGCGTTCCCGAACCCGAAGCTCGCCGAGTGATCGGTGATGGCTAGGTACTCGTACCCGCGCTCGCGCGCCGCCAGCGCCATCTCCTCGATCGAGGCGGTGCCGTCCGAGGCCGTGGTGTGGCAATGCAGGTCGCCTTTGAGATCCGAGATCTCGATCAGCTCGGGGAGCGTTCCCGCGGCCGCGGCCTCGAGCTCGCCGCGGTTCTCGCGCAGCTCGGGCTCGATGTACTCGAGTCCGAGGAGGGAGTAGACCTCGGCCTCGGTCGCGCACCGGTGGGTCTCGCCGGTGGCGTCGTCGAGCACCCCGTACTCGGAGACGTGCAGCCCACGGCGGACGGCCGCGTCGCGGAGTGCGACGTTGTGTTCCTTGGAGCCGGTGAAGTGCTGGAGGAGATTCCCGAACTGGTCGGGCGCGACGATGCGCAGGTCGATTTGGACGCCGGTGTGGGTGCGGGCGCGCACGCCGGACTCGCTCGCGGTGCCCGCCGACTCGATGAGCTCGTGCTCGGCCACCGCGCGCGCGAGCGCGCCGGAGTCATGGGCGGTGGCGATCAGATCGAGGTCCTTGACGCTGTCGGTCATCCTCCGGGCCGAGCCCGCGAGCTCTACGCGGTCGGCGGCCGGATGCGCTCTGAGCGCGGCCACCAGCCGCTCGCCGATGGCCAGGGCGCGATCGAGCACCACGCGCTCGCGCGGGCTCCCGGCCCCGGCGGCGGTCGCCTTCTCGAGAATCGACTCCTCGGCCTTGGGCCCGAACCCCTTGAGGCTGCGAATGCGCTGCTCCTCGGCGGCGGCCTTGAGTGCCTCGAGCGAGTCGATCCCGAGCTCCTCGAAGAGCCGGCGGGCGCGCTTGGGGCCGAGCCCGGGCAGGTGGGTGATCTCGATCAGCCCGGGCGGGAACTTCGCCTTGAGCTTGAGCGCGGCTGGGATCTCGCCCGTATCCGAGAGCGCGAGCACCTTGTCCTGGATCGTCCGCCCGACCCCGGGCAGCTCGACCGCCCGGCCCTGCCGCGCCAGCGCCGCCACCGACACGGGAGCGTCCCTGATCGCCTTGGCCGCGCTGCGGTAGGCGACGACGCGGTGAACAATGGCGCCGTCTAGCTCGTACAGGTCGCCGAGCTCGTCTAGGGCGGTGGCGATTTGGGTGTTGGTGGGGTCGGGCATGGCGCTTTGGCTTGTTGGGGCGGGCGGGCGGGGCCGCCCCTGGCACCAGGCTGGCGCTTGGGGCGGGCTCTCGCCGC
>Ga0302325_10016383_pt1 | contig 15707 bp, 4 predicted proteins | sample Palsa_T0_2_FD_201948 | JGI IMG/M metagenome (GOLD analysis project Ga0302325, IMG submission 201948) | Peat permafrost microbial communities from Stordalen Mire near Abisko, Sweden - Palsa_T0_2 | ecosystem: Environmental > Terrestrial > Soil > Palsa > Peat permafrost | place: Sweden: Abisko...
TTTGGCGGCGTGCTTTACGAGATGGCTACGGGCGTCGTTCCGTTTCGTGGGGATACTTCTGCCGTGATTTTCGATGCGATTCTGAATCGCGCGGCCGTGCCGCCGGTGCGATTGAATCCCGAGTTGCCGGTGAAGCTCGAGGAGATTATCGGCAAGGCGCTCGAAAAAGATCCACGGCTTCGATATCAGGGCGCCGCGGAAATCCGCACCGATCTTCTGCGGCTCAAGCGCGACACGGATACTTCGAGCCGCGCGATTCCGATGGAAGTTACAGGGCCGGCTCCGGGCCAATCCGGTTCGGTGCGCGATTCGGCATTTCAGCAAACGCCCGTCAGCACGCGGGCCATTTCGGCTGTCTCGATGCCGCCGGCTAGCGCAAGCAGTGTGAGCGGTGGCGCGCCCGTTGCTTCGGTTCCGGCGAGCGGCTCCGTCGCGGCCGCGCCCATTTCGAGCGCAAGCGTGTCAGCCGCTATTGTGCCGGATGTGACAGTCGCGGCTGCAAAAGCGCCGCCGGCGATCATGAAACGCTGGCCGATTGTCGCGGGCGCGATCGCCGTCGTCATTCTTGTTGTGGCCGCGATTTTCTTTTTCGCACATCGCGGGCCGAAGCTCACAGAAAAAGATTCGATCGTCATCGCCGACTTCACCAATACGACTGGCGACCCTGTTTTCGACGGCGCGCTGCGGCAGGGGCTGGCTTCGCAGCTCGCGCAATCGCCGTTTCTGAATATTCTTTCGGACCAGCAGATTCAGAAGACGCTGGGTTATATGAGCCAGCCGGCGACGGCGAGGCTGACGAATGATCTTGCCCGTCAAGTCTGCCAGCGGACGCAGAGCGCGGCGGTGCTGGACGGCTCGATCGCGCAGATCGGCGCGACGTACAGCCTCGTGCTGAACGCGGTGAATTGCGCGACGGGCGAGACACTGGCCACGGCGCAGGCGGAAGCGCCGGACAAGAATCAAGTGCTCGGCGCGCTGGGCAAAGTCGCAGGAGAAATCCGGGGCAAGCTTGGGGAATCGCTCACGTCCGTGCAGAAATTCAATATGCCGATCGAGCAGGCGACGACTTCATCACTCGATGCCTTGAAGGCCTACAGCACAGGGACCCAAACGCGGCACACGAAGGGGGACGCCGTGGCCGGGCCGTTCTTCAAGCAGGCATTTACGCTCGATCCGAATTTCGCAATGGCGTACGCCGTGTTCGGACAGATCGCCTCAAATCTTGGAGACTCCGCGACCGGCGCCGAATATACGCAGAAGGCTTACGATCTTCGCGACCGAGCAAGCGAACTGGAAAAATTCTACATCGAGTCTCACTATTACAACAATGTCCTCGGCGATGTAGAAAAGACCAACCAGGTCTATGAACTTTGGGAGCAGACGTATCCTCGCGATGCAATCCCTATCCACAATTTGTCCGTGTACTACCTTCAAACCGGCCAATATGAAAAGTCGCTGGCGAAGTCACAGGAAGCCATTCGTCTTGAGCCCGACGATTCGCTCTCAAGTCTCGGACTGGCGGACGACTATCTGTTCTTAGACCGCCTCGACGAGGCTAAGGCCACGTTGAACGGCTCGTTGGCGAAAAAAATAGATATTCCCGAATTTCACTTATTGCTGTATGACATCGCATTTTTGCAGAACGATTCAGCCGCTATGACGCACGAACTGGATACGCTATCGAAGGGATCGCCGGTGTCGCAGGCGCTTGGAGCAGATGCTCAGGCGAAGTCTGAGGCATATGCCGGCCATATCGAGAAGGCACAAGCGTTGTTCCATTCCCTCGCGGACACTGAAAAAGAGCACGATTGGAAGGCACAGGCCGCCAACACGCTCGACGCTCTCTCGAGTATTCTGGGTGAGGTTGGCGACGCGGCCGGTGCGCGCAAGGAGGCAGTGGCAGCGCTCGAACTCGGCAAGTCGAGGTACTTTACGATGGGGGTCGCGCTCGACCTCGCCCGCGCGGGGGACGCGGGGCGCGCCGAATCGATGGCAAACGAAACGGTGAAGACCTACCCTTCGGATACGGCAATCCGTGAATATTACCTGCCCCTGATCCGCGCGGAAATTGAGATGGATCGAAACAATCCCGGCAAAGCCCTCGAAATTCTTCAGGCGGCCTCGGCGTATGAACTCGTTAGATACCTTGTTATTCCGAACGAGCGCGGCCAGGCATACTTGCTCGAACACAAGGGAAACGAAGCCGCCGCGGAATTCCAAAAACTGCTGGACCATCGCGGAGCGGTCGGAATTTCGATAGGCGGTGTGCTGGCGCATTTGCAGCTGGGGCGAGCGTATGCGCAGTCGGGCGACGCGGCGAAGGCGCGCACGGCTTATCAGGATTTTTTTGCGCTGTGGAAAGATGCCGATCCCGGAATTCCCGTTCTGCAGCAGGCCAAGGCTGAATACGCGAAATTGAAGTGAGTCCGCTTTCCTTCGTTAAACGGCAGTCAAGAATTTGAAGCCGCGCGGTTGGGAAACAAAGGCAAAAACAAAGTTGCCGAGCTGAAGGGTATGTGTGACGACTCGGAAAAACAGGCGCTCAGCGGCTAAAAGCCGTAGTAGTTTTGCGGCATTTACCGAGGTGCAGACGTACAGCCTTTCTGCGAACCGCAGATCCCTCACTTCGTTCGGGATGACAACTTTCTTTGGTCTTGCGGCATATATGAACTCACGCCACGACAAAAGATTGTAGTTGTCACACAGGCTCTGAAGCCGGGCGCCACAATTGCCTGCCGCGGGCAAGCCTTCCGAGTTATCCCTTGCCCAGTTCTCGCGAGTGTTTGCATATAATCCCACTTCGCTTGACGGCGCTATCGCTGCGAGCGACGGGGGAAGACGATGAAGACCTTCAAGCAACTGACCGAACAGGAGATTCTTGCGCTGGCGATTTCGCTCGAAGAGGAAGACGAGCGGGTTTATGCCGACTTTTCGGAGGGGCTGCGGAAGGATTTTCCGGCGACGGCCAAAGTGTTCGACGAAATGCGGAATGAGGAGTCTGGCCACCGGCGACGGTTGCTCGAACTCTACCGGCAAAAATTCGGGGAGCATATTCCTCTAATTCGCCGCCAGGACGTGAAAGGATTCGTGCAACGAAAGCCGATCTGGCTGATGCGGCCGCTGCGACTCGAAGCGATTCGAAATCAGGTGAGCGCGATGGAGGAAGAGACGCGGCGGTTCTACGAGAAGTCCGCAGCGAACACGCACGACGCGGGGATCCGGCAACTGCTCGACGACCTGGCGCAGGAAGAGCGCGCGCACGAATTCCGCGCGGCGCAATTGGAAGAAGAGCGAGGGAAAGCGGAGCCGGCGGGCGAAACGGATCAGGCCAGGCGGAAACGGCTTGTGTTGCAGATCATTCAGCCAGGGCTCGCGGGACTGATGGACGGGTCGGTTTCGACGCTCGCGCCCGTTTTCGCAGCGGCTTTTGCGACGCGCAACACGCACGACGCTTTCGTGATCGGGCTCGCGGCATCGGTGGGAGCGGGGATCAGCATGGGTTTTGCCGAGGCGCTTTCGGATGACGGCACTCTGAGCGGGCGGGGCAGCCCGTTGCTGCGAGGAGTTGTGTGCGGGCTGATGACGACGCTGGGAGGAATCGGGCACACGCTGCCGTATTTGATACGCGCGTTCAAATTGGCGACGGCGATTGCGATTGCGGTCGTTGTTGTCGAGTTGTCCGTGATCACGTGGGTGCGCCATCGCTACATGGACACCGACGCTTTCTGCCGCGGTGCAAGTCGCGGTCGGCGGAGCGATTGTGTTGGCGACGGGGGTGTTGATTGGCAGTTGGTGATGATGTGATGTGTGCGGAAGGCTACTAGGAAAAATCAACGTCAAAGACGCCGGCAGGATGCCGGCGCGACGAAGGAAACGGCAAAAGCGAAAGGCCGGGCGGGTCTGAAACCCGCCCCTGCGGGCGCCCGTGTTGCTATTGATGAGAAGAGATGACAGAGACAGCCCAGCAATCTAACACTGCCGTTCGCACGCAATTGCTGCGAATTTTGGGTGCGGGATTCGGTGTCGCCGTTGTGCTTGGCGCCACGATCGGCGTGGGAATTCTTCGATTGCCGGGAACGGTGGCGGCGGCACTTGGAAATTATTGGCTCATCCTGCTGGCGTGGATTGTGGGCGGCGTGTACGCACTGCTGGGCGCGGTGTCGATGGCGGAGTTGGGAACGATGTTGCCTCAGGCGGGCGGATTTTATGTTTTCTCGAAAAGAGCGTTCGGCGGCTTCGTGGGATTTGCGGTGGGGTGGGGCGACTGGGTGAATAATTGCGCGGCGATTGCTTACGCATCGGCCGCCGGCGGCGAATACTGCACGGCGTTATTTCCCAGACTTTCGGGGCATGAAAAGGCGATCGCGATTGCAACGCTGGGATTGTTTGTGTTGCTGCACGCCGTTGGATTGCGATTGAGCAGCTTGGTGCAGAAATTTACGAGCGCAGCCACGGCGATTGCGTTGATCGGGCTCGCGGCGGGGTGTTTCTTCGCCGGAGGCGGTGTTTCGTCACAGGCGACTGAGCGCGCGGGGTCGGCGTTTGACGTTCTGAATTTTCACGGAAGTTGGCTGCTGATTCTTCCGCCGGTGGTGATGGCGTTGCGGGCGATTGTGGTGGCGTACGATGGCTGGTATCAGGCGATTTATTTTCTCGAAGAAGATGTGAATCCGGCGCGGAATTTGCCGCGGGCGTTGATTGGCGGAGTGCTGCTCATTATCGGGCTGTATCTTGTGGTGAATCTGGCGCTCCTTCACGTGCTGCCAGTGCCAGTGATGGCCGCGTCGAAACTGCCGGCGGCGGCCGCGGCACAAATTCTGTTTGGCGGCTGGAGCGGAAGGATCATCACGATTCTCTCGCTGCTGACGCTATTGAGCCTGATCAATGCGGTGCTGCTTGGTGCGACGAGAATTATTTTTGCGATCAGCAGGGACGGCTTGATCAGCAACGTGGCGACGCGTGTGAGCCGCGGCGGAACGCCACAGGTAGCGCTGCTGTTCTCAGCGGGGACGGCGGTGATACTTGTGGCGTCGGGGACGTTCGAGAGAATCATTTCGATCGCGGCGGTGGTGTTCGTCGCGAACTATTGCGTGACTTATTTGGCGGTGATATGGCTGCGGCGCCGCGAGCCTGATGCGCCGAGGCCGTTTCGGGCGTGGGGATATCCGTGGAGCACGGGAATTGTTCTGGTGGGATCGGCGTTGTTTTTGACGGCGGCTATCTACAGCGCGCCGATGGATGCGGTTTTTGCGGCGGGGTTGCTTGGAGTGTGCGCGCCGGTTTACGTTTTAATGAAAAAGCCCGCGGCGGTGGCGGCGAATTAGGGGAGGACTAACGACTCGTCACGACTGGGTCGAGCGGGGGATGCGGTCGAAGCTCCCTTCGAGGCTCAGGGCAGGCAGGGCAGGCGTGAGCCACAGAGTGACGGACAGAGATTTCAAATTTGAAATTTCAGATTTCAAATGCGAAGGCGGTCTGGCCGCAGGCCAGCGCTATGGGCGCGCGCGTGAAGGGCTCGGAGGGAAGTGTTGTATAAGCATGCGATTGTGCGAAGGCCGGGCGAGAGCTTTGCTGAGGGATTGACCTCATTTAAAGGTCCTCCCGCTGACTACAAGAAAGCGCTCGAGCAGCATGAGGCGTACTGCGCGGCGCTTGTACGATGTGGAGTGGAAGTCGTGCGGCTCGAGGCGGATCTTACACATCCGGATTCGACATTTGTGGAAGACGTTGCCGTGCTCGCACGCGATTCGGCAATTCTTACGCGGCCTGGGGCGAAGAGCCGCCAGGGCGAGGTGAATCGGATTCGCGAGCCACTCGGAAAGTTTTTTAAGGCGATTAGTGAAATTAAGGCGCCGGGGACGGTCGATGGCGGGGATATTTGCGAGGCGGAGAAGCATTTTTTTATCGGTGTTTCGCAGCGGACGAACGAAGAGGGGGCGAAGCAGCTTGCGGCGTTTCTGGCGCGAAGCGGCTACACGACGTCGATTGTGGATATTCGCGCGATGAGGAGCATTCTGCATTTGAAGAGCGGGATTGCGTGGGTGGGCGACGGAAAGTTGGTGGTGATGGAGGAGTTATCGGGACGCGAAGAGTTTCGCGGGTATGAATTGATTCGGGTGGCGCGTGGCGAGAGTTATGCGGCGAATTGCGTGCGTGTGAATGATTACGTTTTGATTCCGGCGGGATTTCCGGATATCGCGAATGATTTGATTGCGCGCGGATTCAAAGTGCTGGCCCTCGAAGTTTCGGAATTTCAGAAGATGGATGGCGGGTTGAGTTGTCTTTCGCTGCGATTTTGAGACGGACGAACAATCGGTTCGCGATCGAGGTTCCAAGATGGCCTCGGGGCTCCGAAAAAAAGGGGGGACGAATGGTACGTCCCCCCTGTAATTTCATTTGTTAAAAAGTTCTAGTCGCCATTCCCCGAGAGGGAGATGGATTGCGGGCTGTTTTTGGCGTTGTCGGTGATCTTCAGGGTGCCTGTCTTCGAGCCTTTCGTTGTTGGGGTGAAGGTCACGTTGATCATGCATTTCCCCGTGGTAGGCGCGAGAGATGTTGTGCTCGTGCAAGTTGTGCCGCTCGATGCGATGGCGAAGTTACCGCTGATCGATAGGCCCGAAAATGCGAGCGCCGTCGTTCCTGTATTGGTCACCGTGATTGTCTTCGCTGTGCTTGTCATCCCTGTCTTTTGATTTCCGAAGTTCAAGCTGCTCGCCGACAGGGAAGCCTGCGGATTGATGACGGTTGCGGTCATCGGAATCGTTTGTGGACTGCCCGAAGCGTTGTCTGTGATTACGAGATTGGCCGCGTGCACCACCGGTGTGACTTTGGAGTCCGCGGTGAAGCTCATGATGATGACGCAGCTCTTTCCGGCGTTGAGTGTCTTGGGGCACAACTCGACGCCGAGGAAGCCCGTCGAATCATCGCCGGAAATCGACTGCACGGCGAAATTGGTGAACGTAATCATTGTCGTGCCAGTGTTGGTCAGCGTCGTGGATTGCAGCGCAGTCGTGTTGATGTAGACCGTTCCGAAGTTGAGCGAGGACGGCAAGATCTTGAGCGTAGAGCCGGCTGAATTGACGGTAAGCGTCCCGGTTACCGGTCCGCTCGCGGCAAAATTCCCTTGAGCCGCATATTTCGCGCTCAAGTTGTAGGTGCCCGGAGACGGGCTGGCCAGCGTGAACGTTGCAACCCCAGCGGATAATGTGCCGCTCATGGGCGTGCCGTTGTTCACGGTGAGTGAGACGCTTCCGGTGGGAGTTCCCCCAGCCGAAGTGACAGTAACTTTCACGACGCCGGCCGCTGGATAAGTGACGGTCGGTGCGCTGATGCTGATGCTCGTGACGGCGGGACTGACTACCAGCGATCCCATCGCAGGGCCGCTCGCGGCGAAATTCCCTTGTGCGGCGTAGCTAGCCTTCAGGGCGTACGTGCTGGCGCTGAGGCCGCTGATTGTGAACGTCGCCACGCCACCGGACAATGTGCCGCTCATCGGCGTGCCACTGTTGACGGTGAGCGAGACGCTTCCGGTGGGAGTTCCCCCAGCCGAAGTGACGGTAACTTTCACGACGCCGGCCGCTGGATAAGTGACGGTCGGCGCGCTGATGCTGATGCCCGTAGCGGCGGGACTGACTACCAGCGATCCCAACGCGGGGCCGCTCGCGGCGAAACTTCCTTGTGCGGCGTAGCTGGCGCTCAAGCTGTGGGTTGTGGCGCTGAGGCCATTGATCGTGAACGTCGCCACGCCGCTGGCGTTTAGCGGCGCGCTCAGAGCTGATCCGTTATCGACGCTCAATGTCGCATTTCCGGTTGGCGTACCGGACCCCGAGGAGACCGTCACCTGCACTACACCCGCAGCCGGATACGTAATTGGCGGTGCGCTGATGCTGATGTTCGTGGCGGTTAGGATGCTGCCTACGTTCAGGGTGAACATTACAGTCGTCGAACCGATGCTGTTGGTCGCCGTAAACGAAACGGTGGACGAGCTCGTTCCGGACGGCGTCCCGCTGAGAATTCCCGTGAGAGCGTTCAGCGTGAGGCCCAGACCCTTTAGCGTCGATAGCGTCGTGCTCGACCCAGAAAGCGTAGAAGGAGGGAAGCTCGGGGAAGTCAGTTGCACCGTGGCGGGCGTGCCCGGAGTAAACGAAATCGTGGGATCGCCTGAGGTGGTGCAGCCCGCGAGGCAATTGGCTGAAATCGCGGTTGGTGCAACCGGCGTCAGAGGGCCTTTTGTGACATTGCCAGAGCCGGCGACGGTAGGCGGGAAGGCGACGACGACATCGTTGAATGCCTTGGTGCTCCCGCCGATGCCGTTGTCGACCGGTTGAGTCGGATTGTAGAAGGTCGTGATGTTTGCATCGAACTGGCAGTAAGTAGTAGGCGAGTATTGCTGCGGCCCCGAGGAAGTCTCGATCATCATGGGCATGCTGCAATTGGTGCCGTAGGGTAACGAAGGGGTGAATTCATCGACATCGGGGTTGTCGTAGAGTTGCGGCGTGCTGCCGGTCCAGTATGGGCCGGGCGGCGTGAACGTGTCGTTGTTCCAAGTGATCTGCCAGTTTACAGGGCCGGTGTAGGAGCTAGCTAGCGGCTCGCCGCCGGTGGTTCCGTTGTCCACCTCATAGTGGACGCAGTTTCCATTCGCGTAGGGCCAGCAGAGAGGAACGATGGTGTTGTTATTCGAATCGGTGCCGTCGCCAAAGAACGTGACGAAGCGGCAGTCGAAGTCATCCGTGACGGTGTGGCCAACTTCACAAAGTCCATCGGGCGAGTAATACGTAGGCACGGGCCCGGACGGAACTTCGGTTGCGGTCACCCTCACAGTCAGTCCAGCGCTGCCTCCATTCGTGATGGACAACTGGAGAGCATTGGCGTTGGCGTCCACACAAGGATTCCCGCCGTGTGGACAGTCAAATATAGCCTCTACCGGAGGAGGGTTCGCGCCGGCTTGGAACGTGACCGTCTGAGACTGAGGCGGCGAAACGAAATTCGCCGTGACGGTTAGCGCGGAGTTCATGATCACGTTGCAGGTCGTGTTGGTGGTGAAACTCGCGCACGCGCCGCCCCAACCACCAAACGTCGACCCGTCGTTGCCCGGTGTCTCCGTCAGTGTGACCGGTGTACCGGCCGAGAAGGGGTAGCTGCAGGTCCCGCCGGAGACTCCGCCCGCCTCGACGCAATTCACATCGGGGCCGTAGGCGACGGTGCCGGTGCCGAGACCGAGAGGCGTAACAGTCAGGTTGTAGGACGATGCGGAATCGAATGTCGCGGTGACGATCTGAAACGAATCACCACTCTGCAAGACGCAGGGGTTCGTCGTTCCGGTGCACGTATTTCCGAGCTCGTTGTATTCGTTGGACCAGCCAATGAAAGTCGAGCCGCCGGTGGGCGTTGCCATGATCGTCACAGGAACACCATCGAACGGCACGCTGCAGTTACTGGTGCAGGAAAGCCCGGTCGGACTTGTCGAGGTGACCTGTCCAGTTCCCGAGCCAGCAAACGTGACTGAGACCGAAGACGGAATTACCTCCCACGTCTGAAAGGTAGGCGCGCTAACGTTCCCTTGGTTATCGACGGCTTCGACGGCGAAGGTGTAATACATGTTTTCACTGAGGTTTGATTCGCTAAACGACTGTGAGCATGGCAAGTAATTCGGAGAAATTGTCATGCCCGTAGTGAACGAGCACAGGTACGACGTGACGTTCGAATCAGTGTCGCTATACGCAAATTGGGGATTTTGGATGTAACTCGGGTTCCCTGGGTTTTCGCCAAACACCGGTGGGGTAACACCGCTGGCGCCAGCCGTTCCGGTGAAACCGATGGATTGCATGCTGCCGGAGACGCCCAAGGAATCGTCGGTCCATGTCAGCGTGGCGGTGTAAGGGCCGTTATCGCCCGCGGCCGGATTGAATGTAACGTAAATCTCGCAGGACGTATTCGGCGCGAGGGTCCCGGATGTAGAGCAAGTGCTCTGATCTTGATCGACAATGAATTCTGACGCGCCGTTGATCGAATACGAATACGACATTGGCGCGCCGCCGTTGTTGATTAATATCGGATTCGGGCTGGCGCTCACGCCACCGTCGGGCACGGTGCCGAAATTAAGGGTGTAGTAGTTGATGGTGGCAATGGGCGGCGCGACGAGGAAGCCGTAGGAAGTAATCGTGCCGACGACCGGGCTGTCTTCGTCGGACTCCGGGCCGGAGTTCGCTGCGATGCCATGTCTGCTGTCCGTCGCGTAGGCGTACAAGATGTGGAAGCCCGGAGTGAGATTGGAAGCTGTCCCATTGAAAAGCTGCTGATCCTCGTCTGGCACGCCCATCGCCGAGGTCCATTGCCCTTGCTGCGAGTCAACCTGAAAAAAAACGCCGGTTGCGGAGTCAGAAGAATTGAAAGCGAACGTGGGCGAGATTACGTCCGTAGTGTTGTTTGTCAGCGGAGTAATCGTTGTGGTAAGCGAGTTGGACTGAACGGCGTTTTCTGTGATCGCCGTAAGGGGAGTCGAACTCGTGTAAGCAAGCGCGTATATATTTCCGGTAGCGGGGTTGACGGCAACTTCATTGTTCAAATTGTTGACCTGCGGGTTGTCCCCCACTTGGATGCCGGCCAGAAATTTGTTCGTTGCTCCGTCGACAGGAACGACCATGGCCACGTCGTCAGAATCGCCCTGGCAAAGCACATAGATCTTGTTGGAGGCGGTGTTGAGGGCCAACGAAGCAGGGTTACTGCAAACGCTGAATCCCGACATCGCGTTATAGAGATAAAGCGTCGTAACGGAATTGTTCGAGGCGGGGTTGATGACGTAGAGAGCGTCATTGAAGCTGTCCGTGACGTAAACCATATTCGTGACTGAATTCACCGCGACCGCCGTTGGTGTGCTCGAGCTACCGGACAACGTGATCGACACGCCCGTCCCGCCGGTGAAGCTATCCGGCTGCTCGACCGCGTCCACAGTGCCGTCGGTGCACGCGACGTAGATGACATTCGTCGTCGTGTTTACATCCGCGGCGGTCGGGCCGGTGCAAACGCCGAAGCCGGTGCCGCCATGACTATCTGCAACTTGCATGGAAGAGTCGTCGGAAAACACGGCGTAGTTATAGCCTTGTGCTGGATTTGTCCCGATTGCCACTGGAGTCGTACCAGCGAAGAACGTCCCTGCCGTGACGCTTTGAGAGCCGGAGCCACCCGGGAATGAAAAACCCACGCCTTGGCCACTGCTCGCGCCGTAAACCTGATTGAGGACGGGATTAAATGCGAGCAAATTGGGGGTAATTCCCAGGCTGTTGTAGCTGAGCGAGATGGTAGCCGGAGACGTCGAGTATGTTGTTGGAGGCGGCGGCGCTCCGTTGAAGACGGTCAGGGAACTGCTGTTGAGATTCGATACGTAAACTAGGTTGTTAACAGGATCGACCACGAGAGCGTTCGGATTGCTACCGGCTGGCACGGTGGTCGTGACGGTGTTCGACCTGCCGTCAATTACGGAAACGGTGTTCGATCCGTTGTCGGCAACGTAGATGAAATTCGTGGCGGGATCAACCGCGACGGCCCAGGGTTGAGATTGCGCGTATGCCGGGGTCGCTGCAGGGTTGGTCGCGCCGTCGATGACGGAAATCGCGGACGCTGGGGAGGTATTCGTAATTGCGTAGGCCTTGTGAGCGACAGGGTTGACGGCAATCTGCTCCAGGTTGGCGCTGGCTTGCGCCGGCAAGATGTCGGCAGTTGGGCCAAAATTTTCGCCGTTGAAAATGCCGACGGTCCCTTGAGATCCATTGGCGAGATAGACCTGATCCGTTGAAGTGTCAACGGCGATTGAAACGAAGGTCGAGGTTCCGGAGGACGTCTCTACGTCCGTCGCAGGAGTTGTGGTGCCGTTAATGACGGAGGCGTAGTCGCTTCCCTCATTGGCAACGAAGACCTGATTGGTTACGGGATTAACGGCAAGTCCGACGGGACTCAGCATTTCCGGGCTTGTCACGGTTGCAGTCACCGTATTCGATGAGCCGTCAATTACCGAAACGCTGTTCGACCCGCTGTTAGCGACGTAAATCTTGTTGGTGACGGGGTTCACCACGACGGACGTCGGCGAGGTGCCGACCGCGATGGTCGCTACAAGCTGGTTGCTTCCGTTGATCACTCCGACCGAATTCCCGAAAGAGGGATTTCCGTCGTTTTCCACGACGTATGCCATGCTCGTAGCGGGGTTTACTGCCACGGATACCGGGAGGTTGGGGATGCCTCCGACTGAACCCAGCGAAACGGGTGTCACGTCGTTGGTATTTCCATCAATCACATCCACCACGCCGTTGTCGTCGTCGCAAACGTAAATCGTGTTTGAAACGGGGTTTACCGCAAGGGCGAAAAAATTCCCGGTGCCGAGGGAGATCGTAGTCGAGTACTGTGCGGCCGCAGACGCAGTCGCGCCGGTAAACACGTCGATGTTGCCGTTATCTCGGTTTATTGCGTAGACTAAGTTTGTCACGGGGTTTACAGCGATGGCCCAATAACTTGCGCTGCCGCCATTCGACGCGGTCGAAATCGCATTCGTCGCGCCGTCGATGACGGTCAGAGTCCCCCCACTGTCCGCGAGATAAATCTTGTTGGTGACGGGATCGACTGCGACACCGTGCGATACGTTCGGATCGGACAGGGTCGCCGTTACCACCTGAGCATGCGCGGGCGCGGCGACGAAGAGCATCGCGGACGCAGCGAGGAGCAGAGCGAACAATCCGGCTCGCAGGATTCTTTGCCGCAACGCGATGCGCGGTGCGCTCGTGGCTTCGACTGCAAGCCGGCACGTTCTCACATCATCCGCCGCAATCTTCGGTGTTCCCGGGATGTAATACATTCTTCCTCCGAACAAGTTTTACGTCGCGTCGCTGCGCAAACTCGCGGCTCGACCATGTGCATGAATTGTTGTGACTACGGGAAAACTGTGCTGCGAACGAGCCAGTTAGAAAAATTTGACCAGGCGCCTGGGCAAGTGCCGGGTTCTGAGGTGTTGGCCCGGTAAGAGCTTAAACGTGACGCTCTTAACCGCCAAGAGAAATCTGAATTAAGTCCTCGATGGCCCGAAGAAATCTGCAGTGCCCGATACTTTTTCGTGATCGCCCCTGGCGCGATCCGGTACGAAAATCGACGTTATCGCGCCGTGGAAATCCTTGCACTTGCGCCTCCAACTCTATGGAACTGACAGTAATGGACTTGTGGGCTTTATCCCCGGTTTTCTTGCAAGGTTTTGCATAATTCGGGAGATTCGAGGGCTGGCAAGTGTGTGAAATAATTTAACTGTACGAAGCGGAGAGTTTGTGCGAGGCACCAGCGGCGCGAACCTGCTTGATTTCACGCTGCGGAAGCCGTAGTGTTCTTGTGATTTAGCTCCTCAGCAATGGCGCAAAAACATGGAGTGTCCTCAGTGCCATACTATCAACCCGCCCACGGCGGCTAGCTGCTCGAAGTGTGGGACGGAGTTTGATTTTGACGGCGCAACGATGGCGGCCGTCACCGCAGCGGTTACGCCAGCCAGCGAAGTCGGAAAAGGTTGGTCGGTTCCGGCGCAGACGCCTGGAACCGGCGGCGTTGCGGCGATGGGCGCGTCGCTTCCTCCTGGAACAATCCTCGGCACGCGTTACGAAATCGTGCAAATGCTTGGGCAGGGCGGCATGGGCGCCGTCTATAAAGCGAAAGATCGCGAGCTGGAGCGATTCGTCGCGCTAAAAGTGATCCGGCCGCAATTGGCCATGGATCCGGAAATCCTCGCGCGCTTCAAACAGGAACTCATCCTCGCGCGGCAAGTCACCCACAAAAACGTGATTCGAATTTTCGATCTCGGAGAAGCCGACGGGATCAAGTTCATCACGATGGAATTCATCGAGGGGCAGGACCTCAAATCCGTTATCACCGAAAAAGGGAAGCTGAGCAATGAAGAAATCGTGCGCGTGATGGAGCAGGTGTGCCTCGCGCTCGAAGCCGCGCACGGCGAAGGAGTGGTTCACCGCGACTTGAAGCCGCAGAACATCATGCTGGATATGAACGGCAAAGTGGCGGTGATGGATTTCGGGATCGCGCGCTCGACGGAAATGGGAGGAATGACGCAGACGGGCGCGCTGCTCGGCACACCGGAGTATATGTCGCCGGAGCAAGTGATGGGCGAGCACGTGGACGCGCGCTCGGATCTTTTTACGCTTGGCGTGATTTTCTATCAGTTGCTCATTGGCGAAATGCCTTACAAGGCTGACACGGTGCAGAGCGCGATGTTCAAGCGCACGCGCGAGCGGCCGAAAGCGCCGATCGAGGTTGATCCGGCTGTTCCGAAGATGTTGAGCGATATCACCGTGAAGTGCCTCGAGATGGACGCGAATGCGCGCTATCAGTCCGCCCGAGAAATATTGAATGATTTGGAAATTTGGCGCGGCGGCGGGACGAAGGCATTTGCCACGAGCGTTGGCACGACCGCTGGTACGAGCGTGCAGCCGGCTGCTGTGCCGGTTGCGGCCGGGTCGAAAAGATGGATTGCGGCCGGCGCGGCCGTGGTTGTTTTGATTTTGTCGGCCGCTGGCTATGCGTTTCGCGGGCGGCTTTTCTCGGGATCGCCGGGAACGGCGGCGCCGGCGATGTCGCTGGCGATTCTTCCGTTTCGAAATGCTTCGGGCGATCAATCGCTCGACTGGCTTGGGTCGAGCATGGCGGAGATGCTGAGCACGGACGTTGGCCAGTCGTCGCAGCTCCGTACGGTATCGCCCGAGCGTGTCGGGCAGATCTTGAGAGATTTACGGATTTCGCCGGACTCGACGCTTGACGCGCCGACAATTCAGCGCGTGGCGGAGTTCAGCAATGCGGACACGATTGTCTTGGGACAATACGCGAAATTCGGGGATCAAATTCGAATTGACGTGACGGTGCAGGATTTGAAGCGCGGGCACTCGACCAAACTCAAGACCGAAGCTGCTAGCGATAAAGAAATTCTTTCCACCGTGGATCACCTCGCTGCGGACATTCGGCAAAATCTCGATCTGTCGAGCAGCGCGGTGAAGGAATTGCAGGCACAGTCTTTCAAGCCATCTTCCACATCGCTTCCGGCGCTGCGCGATTACGACCAAGGTCTGCAATTTCAGCGGCAGGGGAAAAATCTCGAAGCTGTGAAGCTGTTCGAATCCTCTACTACAGAGGATCCGAATTTTGCGCTGGCTTATTCGCAACTCGCGCGGACCTATGAGGATCTCGGGCAGGACAACGAAGCCGAGCAGAATTCGCGAAAAGCCGTCGAGCTGAGCGACAAGCTTCCCGAGGTAGAGAGATATCTGATCGCGGCGCGGAACGACGAGATTTTGAACAATTATCCGAAGGCGATCGAGGCGTATCAGAGCATCGTGAAGGTGGCGCCCGACAACGCCGATGTGCTGTTCGATCTCGGCCGGCTACAGGAAAGCGCGGGCTCTTTCGATAAAGCGCACGACACTTTTGCGAAGGTGCTTACGCTCGATCCGAAGCGAGTGGACGGCTTGCTGGCAATGGGCCGCGTGGAAATCGAGCGAGGCAACGACCAATCGGGGCTCGATTACTTGAATCGCGCGCAAAGCATGGCGATCGAGCTCGGCAACGATGAAGAGAAGGCGCAGATACTGCAGGCCATCGGCATTGCGTACTCGGACCTGAACAAACCGCAAGATGCGCTTCAGAATTTTCAGCAATCGCTCGAAATCAACCGCCGG
>Ga0302325_10016384_pt1 | contig 15707 bp, 12 predicted proteins | sample Palsa_T0_2_FD_201948 | JGI IMG/M metagenome (GOLD analysis project Ga0302325, IMG submission 201948) | Peat permafrost microbial communities from Stordalen Mire near Abisko, Sweden - Palsa_T0_2 | ecosystem: Environmental > Terrestrial > Soil > Palsa > Peat permafrost | place: Sweden: Abisko...
GGCCCACCACGTTGGGAAATAGGACCTGGGCATGGACGCCACATTCGTCCATCAGCCTCAACCGGGCCTGCGGGTCGAAGGCACCCTCGTGCACCCAGTCGAGACCCCTTTCAAGCGCATCGAGGAAAGGAAGCTTCGAACTGTCTCGTGCGACGACGCCCCCTCCGCGGGCGAACCCGATCTCGTTGCCGTCGACGACCCAGGTTGCGAGACCGTCCCGCTCCTCTATGTGGAGTACGCGGTTCTCGTAGCCCTTCGGGGCACGGCTGGTCCAGAGGTCGTAGGGCTCTGTGTAGTGGGTGTCAGCATCAATGATCTTGAAGTCCTCGGCCAGCGGTGCCATATGACCTTCCTTGATTCTCTGGATATTCGCGAACCCTCGAACAGGGAGTCTCGCGCCCTCGCCCCCCGTCGCCAACTTCGGGCCAAGAAGATGGGGCGAGCCAGGGCCATCACTGCCAGGCCTCCGTTTTGTCCAATGACGAGCCTCTACCTTCGAGAGCGTCCAACTCCAACGCCTCGTGGACATTCCAAATCCTCCGGCCTTCCCCGCTAAAGAGGTCAGGGTGGCCGCCAAACCAGTTCTCGACGTCGATTGTCGCGTGCTGAACTCATGCCCGACCCGGTCTCCAGGGACGTACGGGACTGAAGTAGTTCGGGCGGACGTCGCTCCGGACGAGGGTTTATCGAATAGGGCTACCGAACCGAATCACGTTTCCGTCGGGGTCGGTGATCCATCCCTCTCGCTTTCCATAGTCCTCGTCTTGCGGACCATTCACATCGATGCCTGCCTGACGCCACTCGTCCCCCACGCGATCAGCCTCTTGGCAGTGAATGTAAAGAGCACCGTAACCCGGGACTTCATCTCCCACAGCTTGGGCCAGGTGGATTGTGAGATCCCGGTCCCGATGAGCGAAGGCATAAGAGTCATCGTGGAACGACACCTCGAAGCCCGCCCGCTCGAACCAGGCGACCGAGCGAGCCACGTCGGCCACTTTGAAGATCGGTTCAAACCCGGTGACGGTCCAAGAGCCGGTCATCAGCTGCGACTGACCGTCCCGCTGCCCGTTGAGCCCGTCAAGACAGTTGTGACAGATAGGCAGGTCAGGATGCGAACGGAGTCTGACCCACCAATCGACTGACGTAGAGCAACACACGCACGTCGCAGCCATTCAGCTCTTCCTCCTTGCGAAGTAGACGGTCCCTTCCCGGTCGGCGACGGGGTCGACTGGTTGGAACCCTGCCGAGAGCAGGCACCGGATCGATGCCGTGTTTCTCCCGCTGGATTCCCGCCGCAAAGAGCGATACATGCTGGAGCGCAGGCGCACCCATCATCTCGAGCACCATGTCCACCCCATAGGCCCCTTCGCCGTAGTGCCGGGTCAACGACATTGGCAATGGCGCCAGACGATTCCTCGAGGACACTCACCCCCCCCGGGGGGGGGCGAGCTTCCCACGTGACCCATCGATCGCAGGTGCCGCAGTCCACATATCTGGCTGCATTGTCCCTTCTCCCACGCTACGAATCGGTAGCGTCTCTTGTGCTTCTCCGAACCACCGAGAGCCGCATCGGAGAGGTCGAGGGAACATCTATGGCCAGTCACGACCACCGCGCCATCGTTGCGTCTCTACCTCCTCGAACCAGGGTTCGACCAGAGGACATTGGTGTGTGGGGCGGAGCGGTACCCTCCTAACGGCAGTGACGCCCACAGCTCCCCCACGAACTGCGGACGCACGAGTGAGGCACTTTCGCACAGTGGATGCGTCGAAGCGAAACTTGCCAGTGCCTTCGGCTTGTCTCGCCATACACGCTCCGCCGGCACTAGCTGCAGTCGCCCGCCGGGGCGAAGGGCACGGTGACTCGGCAATCACGGCGCTGTTCCACGGCCACCTCTTCGAGAGAATGCAAGCACAACCGGGCGAAAGATCGACGAGTCCGTTCACCGACAAGCCACCCGTACTCGGCAGACGTGATGTCGAGGTGCTTCCTCGATTCGAGGGTCGACCTTTGCGGTTTGGTTCTCGGCCGCCAGCGTCTTCAGGTTGCCGCGTTGGAGCACCAAGGCGGCAATAACGGCTCCGAGCACGAAGATCAAGGCGGACCACAAGAACGCCGTCGCGTAGCTATGGAGCAGGGCGGCCTGGAGATTGGCAGGAGTCGGCACCCGACCGACCAGGTACGCCGTGGCCGCACTGGCGGCAAGCGTGTTGAGCAATGCGGTTCCGATCGATCCTCCCACCTGTTGGGCCGTGTTGAGCGTGGCCGAGCCCACGCCGGCATCTTGAGGGGCCAGGCCAAGGGTGCCGGTGCTGAAGGAGGGCGAGACGCTCAGCCCGAAGCCGACACCCAACACGAGGAGATACGGGAGCACGTGGCTGACGTAGGACGAGTGCAGTCCCACCAAGTGGAGCCCGAACAGCGCCGCAGCGGAGATCAACAGCCCGACCGGCACTATGGGCTTGGGTCCGAACCGCGGCAAGAGGACGCGGTTGGACACCTGGGCCATCGTGGCCAAGGCGGCCACCAGCGGCAGGAACGCAATCCCGGTTTTAACCGGGCTGTAACGCAGCGTGCCCTGCAGGTAGTAGGTCAAGAACAAGAAGACGCCGAAGATCCCGATGCTGGCGAAGAGCATCACCAAGAGAGATCCGCCTCGCGTCCGGTTGCGCACGACGCGTGGCGGGAGAAGGGGGTACCTCGCCCTGGTCTCGAAGACGGCGAAGACGGCGAGAAGGAGCACGCCTGCGACGAGGAAACCGATGGTGTACGCGTCGCTCCACGACGTGGTCTCGGCGTGGGAGAAGCCGAAGACGAGCGAGAACAACCCTCCGCCCACCAACAAGAGGCCGGGCAGGTCCAGCGGATCGTGGTCAGCACCCTCGTCGTTTTTCAACCAGAGCAGGGCGCCGGTGATGGCGATGGCGGCGAACACGAGGTTGACGAACAGGGTCCAGCGCCACGAGGCGTACGAGGTGAGAATGCCGCCGAGGAGGAGCCCGAGCGCTCCGCCGGCTCCGGCGATGGCGCCGTAGACGCCGAAGGCCCGCCCACGCTCGTCCGGATCGGTGAACGTGGTGGTCAAGAGGGCCAGCACCGAAGGGGCGAGCAACGCCCCAAACGCGCCCTGGACCGTCCGGGCGATGACCAGCATGGCGAAATTGACCGAGAAGCCACCAATCGCCGAGGCCGCTGCGAAGCCGACCAATCCGGTGATGAGCGCCCGCTTGCGTCCCACAATGTCCCCGATGCGTCCGCCGAGAAGGAGCAAGCTGCCGAAGGCCAGCGAGTAGGCGGTGACGATCCATTGGCGGTCGGCGTTGGAGAAGTGCAGGTCGTGCTGCGCCGTCGGGAGGGCGATGTTCACAATGGTGCTGTCGAGGATGACCATCAACTGAGCGATCCCCAGCACCGCGAGAATCCACCATCGCCGGTCGTAGTTGGACTCTTCAACCGGGATCCCGGCCACACCCGTGTGTTCCATCGTCATCAATGTGGTCATCGAAAGCTCGATCTCTGCACGGGGACGCTCCCTCCGACTTCTCGCTGCCTCTGAGCCGTGAGACTCAAAGCAAGTCCTTACTTATCTGAACCTACGGCAATCCCTCGTCGTTTGCTTGCTGCAATTGTCCCCTGCAGGCCGCCATGAGGAGAGAGATCCACCAAATGGCGTCGTACCGATCTTGGGCCATTTTCCGACCTCAGCGGCTACTCGGGGCAGTGCCAGCGGACCAGGGATCTCCATAATTTGAGCCGGTCGGGGACGCCATAGCAGCGAAGGACACCTCCCAGGACATTCGATGCGAGAGGAAGCAGGCCCAAGCCCGAGGACGCAGTAGGTGGTTCTGGCCCTTCAACCGACAGCCGTCACCTACGGCTGGTCGGTGCTGGACCAGCTCTCGGAATGGCCGTGGCGCAAAGCAGCACTCCGATCAGCCGCCACGATGCTCGGAGCCGATTTGGGATCCGATGGTATCCGTGTGGCGACATTGACGATCGCCGGACAGATCGTTGCCGGCACCGCCTTCGACCCCGAGCACATCGCAGTGCGCTGTTGGGAGGTCGTCCACTCCGACGGTCCTTGGCAGGCCGAGTGTTCCTTTACGGGCGAATAGGGCTCGGGATTCCGATAGTGGACCGGCCCCGGGAACAGCGTCACGTTGCTCGCTGCAACGGGGCAACGGGGCAACGGGGCAACGGGGCAACGGGGCAACCTTCCTACTTCGGCAAACGACGTGCTTCCATCAGTCTGTGTTTGACAGACTTCTCACGTGCGCCTGACTGCAGCTGATGGACTGAGCGTGGACGTCGCGGCCGACGGCACGGTGAAGGTTGGACTCGACGGGCAAGATTGGTTCGGACCGGGGCGGTCCTCGCTGCCCTCGAGCGTCGGCGAGCCGGTCAAGTCGGTCGATCGGCTCGGTGCTGCCAAGTCGCTCACCGTCGTCGACCGCGATGTGCGCTGCTCGGTCCGGGCTTATGACGCCCGCCCGTTGCTTGTGTTCCGCTGTGAGGCCAAGGTGGAACTCACCGACATCACGACCGGCGCGTTCGACCGGCCTTCGGTGGCATGGCCGACGTTCACGCCGGGCGAACGAGAAAAGGGCGACACGCCAAACGGCTTGCGCGCGCTCGTCTTCCAGCACTGCGAGTTCGCGCTTCCCAGCAACGCGGGGCCTTCGCTCGACGGGTGGTTTCTGCTCCCGCACCGGCCCGCCACAGGCTGGCCGATGTTGCTCACACGAAGCGACGGCAGGACCCTTCTCCTCGCTCCCCTCGACGCGTTCCACGAACAGACCATCGGCCTGAACGGTGGGACGCTCCGCTGCGGCTGGCACGGCGACCTGGAGACGGTGCAGGCTGGCTTCGCTACCGACCTCGCCGTACTCGCCGCCGACAGCCCTCGGTCGGCACTCGACGCATGGGGCCGGATGCTTCTCGACGCCGCCGGCACCGCACGCCCGGGCCGTTGGCCGGACGCGGTCGGTTCGCGCCCTTCGTACTGGACGGACAATGGCTCCGCCTATTGGTACAAGACCGAGCCCGGACACGACGTCGCCGGATCGATCGTCGCCGCCGTCGATGAGCTCCGCGCGAACAACGTCCCGATCGGTGCCGTGCAACTCGACTCCTGGTTCTATCCGCACACCGAACTCCGACCTTTCGATACCGAGGAGTGGGTCGTGCCGCCGACCGCACTCACCGCGTGGGATGCGCGACCCGACGTCCTGCCCGACGGCATCGCCGCGCTGCGGGAGCGGCTGCACCACCTGCCGCTCGTCGCCCACATTCGCCATCTTTCCGCGCATGCCCCAATCGCCTCCGAGACCCCGACGTGGACCGACGGCGAGTACGCCGCACCGAGCACACCGGAGACCTATCAGCGCTGGCTCGACCAGTGCGTCGCCTGGGGTGTCGAGACGTTGGAGCACGACTGGCTCGTCGAGGTGTTCTTCGGCGTGCGCGCAATGCGGTCCGAACCGGGACGTGCAACGTCGTGGCAAGAGGGAATCGACACCGCGGCCCGCGACCGCGGTATCACTCTCCAGTGGTGCATGGGCACGCCGGCCGATTTCGCCCAGACCACGACGCTTACACAGGTCACGTCGGTGCGAACCAGCGGCGACCACGGCTACATCGCAACTCCCGGCCAACTCTGGGCCTGGTTCTGCACGACCAACGCACTGGCTCGCAGCCTCGACCTGATGCCGTTCAAGGACGTGTTTCGCGCCGATCCCGAGGTGGCCGACGAGAACGGAGAGCCCGAGGCCTTGCTGTCCGCCCTCTCCACCGGTCCGGTCGGACTCGGCGACCGGGTCGGGCGCATGGATCCCGTCCTGGCACTGAGGACATGCCGCGCCGACGGGCTCCTCGTGAAACCTCATACCGCGATCGCGGCGACCGACGAATCGCTGCTGTCCGGACCCGCCTTCACCCCGACTTTGCTCGTGGCGGAGTGCACGTCAGAACATTCCGCGGGCCTCTGGACCTACGTCGTGGCAATGCACGCCAGCCCCGGCGACGAACCGATTTCCGACGAGATCCGGCTCGGATCGTTGCGGCGACTCGAGGGCACCGCCGAGGCCGATCCGGGTCCGGCACGCTCGGATCCGGCCGATCTCGTGGCGTGGGACTGGCGCAAAGGGACGGCGACGCGGCTGGCACACGACGCCTCCATTCCCGTGTCGCTCAGCCGGCAGGACTGGGCTTTCCACGTGCTCGCGCCGGTCCTCGATTCGGGCCTGGCGGTCATTGGCGACGTCACCAAGTTCGTGACAGCCGGCGACGCTCGCATCGAGGTATCCGAGACGTCGACCGGTGCGCGTCTCGTCGTCAAGGGCGCCGGCGAGAGGATTACCGTCACCGGTTGGGCCGACGTCGCGCCCTCCTCGCCCGGTGCGATAGTCGCGCACGACCGGTCGACCGGCGTCTGGACCCTCGACATCGACGTACCCGATCGCGGCTGGGCCAACGTCCTCCTCCACGGCTGACGCTTTCCCCCATGGCGTCCGACGACGCTGGCCGCGGTGTGGAATTGGCGCGAGACCCCATCTCACCTGGGCGGTCAGGCGCTCCGATTGACGAGAACCTGCACACAGGCGACAGGTCGTCGGGTCTGCCCCGGCCGTCGGATTTGGCTCCCACGCGTCCGTTGTCTGCGCAGATGCCGTGCGGCAGACTGGCTCCGTGCTCACACGGTCGTCTGGCTACCTCACACCCCGCACCGGCAAGGTCCCGACCGCGTCAAAGGACCTCGAATCGGAGGGTTACACGGTGCTAAGAGGCGTTTTTACACCTCTTTCCGTGGGATCCCTCTGCGCGGACGTGCAACGGGTCTTTGCGCAGTACACACCGGATGTGCGAGATGCCGACGACGACCCTGAGCAGATGGCACCGTTCCGTTACGAGATGCTCAACCGAAGTGCCCTCGTCCAGCGCGCCATCGGCAATCCACGCATCCTCAGGACAATCGAACCTCTCCTCGGCGAGGACTGCCACGTCATCTCCAACACTGCCTGGTGGCAGCCACCGGGCAACAACGAACACTTGGGGCGGTTCTGGCACATCGACGCCGGGCCACACATCCCTCGAGACCCCGACATTCCATGGGACGAACGCATCCCCTACCCGATCTTTGCCATTGCGGCTCATATTTTCCTGCGGGACTGCCCGCTTGCGGCGGGTCCGACGGCCGTTATACCGAGGAGCCATACCTCGGGACGGCCTCCACCATTCGACCGACTGGCCGATGGCGATCTGGAGTGGAATGGCCGCCGGGCAATACCCCTCGTCGCCGAAGCGGGCGATGTTGCGCTCTTCGTCTCCGACATCTGGCACTCGCGATTGCCGCCGGCCGGCGACGATCCTGGACGGGTGTTCATCCAATGCCATTACGGGCGTCGTGACATTGCCCAGCGCCTCAGACCAACCTCGTCGGTGCACCATCTCAGCGAGGAAGCGTTACGGCGAGCAAGGACGCCCCGACAACAGACACTGGTCGGACACCACCCGCCGGGTTTCTACGACGGCTGAACCGGCCCACGGCGCTCCGGCCTGCGGCACTTTCGCTGCCCTTGTGAACAGCTGGCCTAGGGTCCTGCGACCGTGCTCCCCGCCACCGACAGCAAAGGAGCACCGATCCGCGTGCCTCGGAGGGCCGCGAGATCTGAGTTCACCGGAACGTCACCCTACGAGGTGATGCTCTTGACGCCCCGAAAACCCATGCTCTAATTGCACGCGGTGAGCGACGACCGCGGCATTTCGAGACGTCAGGTTCTTCGAGGGGCGCTCGGTGTGGGCGCGGCGGCAGTTGGGGTCGGTGCGGGAATGACTCAGGACGCCTCTGCCGGCGCGAGCGTGTCAGGCTCGCCCCCCTCGCATCTGCATCTGCCCCCCCGCTCCAAATGGCGCCACCCTGGATCCCTGCCTGATCCGAAGCTCCCCGAAGGCACCGACACGTTGCCCCAGATCGATCACATCGTGGTCGTGATGCAGGAGAATCACTCCTTCGACAACTACCTCGGGATGCTCGGCAGGGGCGACGGATTCACGCTTGACGGTCGGGGCCGGCCGACGAACACAAATCCGGATCCTTCCGGTGGATACGTCCGCGCCTTCCGCGAGACGGATACCTTGCAGGCCGGCCACGTCACTCAGTCCTGGGACGCCAGCCATCTGCAGTACGGAGGCGGCCGCAACGACGGGTTCATCGGGCCCGAGAGCAGCAGCGACTGGTCGATGGCGTACTACACCGGTGAGGAGATCCCCTTCTACTACTCGCTGGCCCGTACCTTCCCGATCTGCGACCGCTACTTCTGCTCAGTGCTTGCCCAGACGTACCCGAACCGACGCTTCCTGCTGGCCGGAACGGCCTTCGGGCTGATCGCCACAGTGGACTCGTCAATCACGGGGATCCCGCCCAACGGGACCATCTTCGACCGTCTGGACGCCCACGACATCAGTTGGGCGAGCTACGCCACCAATGTCCCCTTCCTCTACGTGATCTCCGACATCGTGAAAAAGAATCCAAGTCGGATGAAGACGATCGACCAGTTCCACGCCGACGCGAGGTCGGGGTCGCTCCCAGCGGTCTCCTATGTCGATCCCAATATTCTCACCGGCACCGAGGAGAATCCACAAGATCTGTCGCTCGGTGAATACTTCGTCTCGACGGTGGTCGACTCCCTGCTGAACAGCCCGGCATGGGGCCGAACGCTTCTCGTGTGGACCTACGACGAGCACGGCGGATACTACGACCACGTTCCGCCGCCGCCCGCAATCCCCCCTGACGACATTCCGCCCGGCATCGCTGCAACCGACCAGCCCGGCGGGTATGACCGCTACGGCTTTCGCGTTCCTACCGTGGTGGTCTCTCCGTACAGCAAACGTGACTACGTGTCCCACACGATCTACGACCACACGTCGGTGCTCAAGACGATCGAGCGCAAATGGAACCTTCCCGCGATGACCTACCGGGACGCCAACGCCAACGATCTGCTCGACTGCCTCGACCTCAGCAAGCGGGCTTTCGCCGACCCCCCAACTCTGGCGGCGCCGGGGAACCCCACGGGCGTCTCCAAGGCCGTGCCGCCACCCTCTGGGGAACAGCCTCCCCTCTCCGCGTTCGTCACGACCGCCGGCGTATCGGCGTGACGCCCCCCTCCTCAGTGAGACGCCCGGTCTCGGCAGACCGCTCGCTCCTGGCCTGAGACGGTGGTGACGTCCACCGTCCCTTCAGAAGGCTCCTTGCAGATTCGAGTGGAGTTGCGTGACGTCGGGCCGACAGTGTGGCGCCCCATCCTCGTGCCGGACCGAATCACCATGGCCGCAACGGCTCGGATTCTCTTGGTGTTGGCGGGACGTACATCTGCACCTCTTCGAAGTGGGCGACGAGACGTACGGAAGTGCGGACGACGAGGCTGGCGAGTGATGGCGCGCCCGAACTACCCCTCGACGGCGTGACCACCCACTGAACGGCGCATGGCTGCGTGCAACCGGTTGGGGGTGAGCACGCCGAGGTAGCGATCGCCGTCGACGACCGGGATCCAACGCACGTCGCGCTGCAGCATCTCGCTGAAGGCCGCCCGTAGCGAGGTGCCCAGCGGAACCTGGACCTCGAAAGGGACAAGATGCTCCTCCACCGACCCCCTGAAGCTCGGATCGAGGTCAACCCAGCCGTGCAGGCAGGCCTGGTCGTCCACCACCACCGCCCACCGGCTGTCCGAGCCGCCGACGGCCGCCCGGACATCGAGCATCGATTGATCCGGCTTCACTTGGGGAGGGTGAAAAAGATCGGCGCGGTCGATCGCCGTGACGGCCAGCCGCCGAACCCCGCGGTCGGCGCCCACGAAGTCGGCCACGAAGGGTGACGCCGGCCGTCCGAGGATCTCGCTCGGGGTGTCGTACTGCTCAAGCACACCGCCCTTGGACAGGACTGCGATCTTGTCCCCGAGCCTGGTCGCTTCATCGATGTCGTGCGTGACGAACACAATGGTCTTCTTCAGCGCTGCCTGCAGGTCGAGGAACTGCTGCTGGAGCCGCTGCCGGGTGATGGGGTCCACAGCGCCGAATGGCTCATCCATGAGCAGGACGGGCGGGTCCCCGCCCAAGGCTCGCGCCACGCCGACGCGCTGACGTTCACCGCCCGAGAGCTCGTCGGGGAACCGGCGCCCGTACTGGTCGGGATCCAACCCGACCAGGTAGAGCAGCTCCCTCACCCGAGCGTCCACGCGGGCTCGGTCCCAGCCGAGGAGGCGGGGCACGGTGGCAACGTTGTCCGCCACGCGTCGATGAGGGAAGAGCCCGCCTTGTTGGATCACATAGCCGATGTTCCGGCGCAAATGGACGGGGTCCATCTTCAGGACGTCCGCCCCGTCGATCAGGATCCGACCACCCGAGGGCTCGATGAGCCGGTTGATCATGCGCAGCGTGGTGGTCTTGCCACAGCCTGAGGGTCCGACGAGGACGCAGAACTCGCCGTCAGTCACCGTAAAACTCAGCTCCGCCACGGCAACCGTGTCAGCGCCATAGCGCTTGGTCACCCGGTCGAGCGTGATCACTGCGAGCAAGGCTATCCACCTCACCGCTCGGTCTCGCTCTCCATCGCAGGCAAGGTCACGGCCCAGGTATCGTCGGCCCAATGCTGTTCGGGACCAACCCGTTCTTCAAATGGAGCTACGTCACCAGCAATTGGAGCCAGATTCAGGGACAGCTGGCCCAGCACATTGAGTTGAGCCTTATTGCCGTCGGAATCGGGACTGCCATTTCGATCCCATTGGCTGTGCTGGCGTGGCGCTACCGCATCATCAGGACCCCAGTGTTCGGTTTCGCCAGCACCCTCTACATCATCCCCTCGCTGGCCCTGTTCGCCATCCTCGGGCCTATCACCGGCTTCGTGGCCTCCTATACGACCGCAGAGATCGCCCTTGTGGGCTACACGCTGCTGATCCTCATCTGGAACACAGTGGCCGGCCTCGACGCCGTCCCCGCTGACGCCCGGGAGGCTGCGACCGCTCTGGGGTATTCGAAGACGGCGGCGCTCATCCGGGTGGACGTCCCTCTCGCCCTGCCGTATATCTTCGCCGGGCTCCGAGTGGCCACGGCGACCGTGATCGGACTGGTCACCGTCACCGCGTTGATCGGCTTGGGCGGCCTGGGGCAGCAGTTCACCTACGGTTTCAACATCGGCTTCAACACGCCGATCATCGTCGGCCTGGTCCTCTCCGTGGCACTGGCCGCCGTGGCCGACCTCCTCCTGGTCGGGGCCGAGCGCCTCCTCGTCCCCTGGGGCCGCGTACGGCGCCGAGGGAAGGCGGCCAGCTGACATGTCCTTCTTCGCGCACGTCTTCGGGTGGTTCACCACCTCGGCCAACTGGACCGGATCGCAGGGCATCCCGACGTTGTTCTGGAACCAGCTCAAGCTCTCCGTGGCCGTGGTGCTCACGGCCATCTGCCTCGGTGGAGGTCTGGGGGTGTTCCTCGGACACACCGGCCGCGGCGGCTTACTGGCAGTCAACGCCGCCAACGCCTTCCGGGCCGTACCGACGTTGGCGCTGCTCACGCTCCTGGCCATTCAGCCGGCCATCTCCCTCAAGTGGAGCGGTTTCCTCGCCTCCTGGTTGGCCCTCACCGCGCTCGCCATCCCGCCCATCCTCACGAACACCTACGTGGGCATGCGGGAGGTCGACGCCGATGTGCGCGACGCCGCCAAGGCCATGGGGCTGACGGGCGGCCAAGTACTGCGGACCGTCGAGGCGCCCCTGGCCGTCCCTTTTGTGATGGCGGGGATACGGACGGCCTCCATCGAGGTGGTGGCCACCTCCACGCTGGCCGCCTATGTGAGCTACGCCGACCTGGGCACGCTGGTGATCTCGGGCCTCGACACCAACGACGCCGTCGTGGCCTTCAGCGGCGCCCTCCTGGTGGCCGCCATGGCGGGGCTGGTCACGCTCGTTCTCAGCCTGTTGACCAGGGCATTGACTCCCCTGCCGCTGCGTCGCCGGGTCCGCCGGAGCTTGCTGGGCGCAGCCACGACCGGACTCCCTGCAACGTAACTTGCTAATCTCGATGGAATACATCAGGATTTCGAAATCCTGACGAGCTAGTTACAGTTTGGCCGCCACGGTCAGGCGGAACCCCCGACAATGAAAAAGGTGTCCTCCATGCGTCTCACACGATTTCTCGCTGCCGGCCTGCTGGCCGCCCTGATCGCGACACTTGCCGTTCCGGTCGTGTCGGCGGGGGCCTCGACGAGTGCATCGAGCAAGCCGACCATCATCATCGGCTCGACCAACTTCGAGGAGCAGGCGATCGTCTCGAACATCTGGGCGGACGTCCTCAAGAAGGCCGGCTACAACGTGACGGTCGAGCCTGCCCTCGGCACCCGGGCGATCGTCGTGCCCGCCATTGAGAAGGGTCAGATCGACCTGGAGCCCGACTACGCGGCCTCGCTCCTGGGCTTCCTGCACGGCGGGAACCCACAGGCCGCCGGCGACAACATCACCACTGCCATCCCGGCGGACCAGAAGGCGCTCGCCAGCTACGGCGTCACCGTGCTCCCCGCCTCGAAGGCCCTCGACACGAATGTGTTCGCCGTGACCAAGGCCACCGCCAGCAAGGACCACCTCACCACCATCTCGAGCCTCAAGCCCTACGCCTCGAAGCTCACCCTCGGCGGACCTCCGGAGTGCCCGACATTCGCCGGCTGCGAGCCCGGTCTCAAGAAGACCTACGGCCTCACCTTCGCCGGCTTCAAGTCCCTCGACGAGGCCGGCCCGCTCAGCGTCGCCGCACTCAAGAACGGCGAGGTACAGGTAGTCGAGCTGTTCTCGAGCGACGGCAACGTCGTGTCCAACAACTTCGTGGCGCTGACCGACAACAAGCACCTGGAAGGCGCCGACTACATCGTCCCGGTGATCCGCAAGTCAGTGGACACCAGCGGCGTGGCCAAGGTGCTCAACAACATTGACGCCAAGCTGACAACCGCCGCCATCTCCAAGCTGAACCTCGACGTCACCGCGCAGCAGGAGCAGCCCGCCGCGGTGGCGCAGACCTGGGTCAACTCGGTCAGCTGAGTCGCCGGCGGCGCTGATCGTCCGACGCGGCCTCAGGAGTCGGCGGGGCTCCCGGGAGTCGGCGTGAGGGTTGGTGCAGGCACGGTCATGGCTGGCGCCTCGGTGCCGCCGTCGACCTCGAACACCTTGCCGGTGACCCAGGACGAGGCATCGGACACGAGGTAGAGCACCGCGCAGGCGATGTCCTCCGGCTCACCCGGTCGGCCCATTGGAGTGCCGTCGAGGAATTGCCGGCGCAGGGTGTCGTCGGTGAGCACGACGTCGAGAGAGCGGGTGGCGACGCCCCCTACGTCAATGGCGTTGACCCGCACCCGCGGGGCGAACTCGGGCGCGATGTTGCGCGTCATCCGATTCAGCGCCGCCTTGGCGGCGCCGTAGGCAACGAACATCGTCTGGGTCATGCTGGCCGAGCGAGACGAGATGTTGACCACGGCTCCCCCGCCGACGGTGTCGACCATCCGCCGCGCCGCCAGCTTGGTGAGCGTCAGAGGCGCGGTGACGTTGAAGGCGAAGGTCCGGGCCATGAATCCCTCACTCGTCTCCATGGCCGCCCGGGGCATAGCGCCCCCGGCGTTGTTGACCAGGATGTCGAGCCGGCCCAACTCCTCGACCGTCCGGATCACCAGGTGTTCGCAGGCGGCGGCGTCGGTGACGTCCGTTGGCACGACGAGGGCTCGACGGCCAAGGGAACGAACCAGCGACGCCACCTCGTCGAGATCCGACTCCGTCCGCGCCGCCAGTGCGACGTCGGCGCCGGCCTCGGCCAAGCCGATGGCGATTCCCCGACCGATTCCCAGCCCAGCGCCGGTGACGATCGCCACCTTCCCGGCGACCGAGAAACGGTCGAGGATCACGCCCGCCGGTCCCGGTGAAAGCCCGGAGCGGCGCGGCCGGCCACCAGAGGCATCTCCAGGTAGGTGAGCAAACCGGGCTCGGCCCGGCAGACGTAGGGGAGGGCATTGACGCAGTGCATGGCCGTGGCCACGACCCCGGGATTGCGGATGAGGCCGGCCTCGATCGTCTTGGGATGCAGCTTCTTGAAGGTGGTGAGGCAGTTGGGATCGCCCGTGATCTCGACTTCGAAGCGCTCCCCGTCCGGCCCGAAGGTCCAGGCCGGGTCGAGGTGCTCCTCCCCCATCAGCCAGTTGACGGTCGCCGTCACCACCGGTTCGCCGTCGACGGTTGCCTCCCAGGTGAACCGTTGGGCAGCGACGGTGCCGGGTTCGATCGGTCCGATCGGCGAGTCGATGGGGGCGGTGGCCACCGCCATATCGTGCGTGGTCGTGAGCTGTGGCTCGACGGCAAAGCCCATCTCGTCGGCGACCATGAAGATCGACTGGCGGAAGCCGCCACCGAGCGCGTCGATCATGACGCTGCCACGAGCTTCCTCTGGTGTCTTGCCGAAAAGCATCCAGTCGCGCACGACGTCGGGGGCGCCGTACGTGCGGATGTCGGAGTACTCCTCCGCTCGCACGTGAGTCACCGAGCCGGAAAGGGCAGAGATCATGAGCGGGAAGCGCTCCGTGATCCCTCCGGGATTGATGCCGGTGCCGTGCAGCGTCACGCCCGCCTTCTTGGCGATGGCGTCGAACTTCTGGCGCTCTTCGGGCGGCGGGTAGAACCAACCCAGCGGCGAGACCACGTTCTTGCCCGACTCCAGGATGGCGGTCACCACCGCCGGGTCGGCGAAGATCGGGCTGTAGAGGACACAATCGGCGTCGGTGGCCAGGAGCGCATCGACATCGCCGGTCGCGGTCACGCCCAGGTCCTCCCGGCCCAGGAGCGCGCCGAGGTCCGCCCCTTCCTTCTCCGGGCTGTGGACCCAGGCCCCGGCGAGCTCGAGCTCGGGGTGGGCCAGGACACCCTCCATGGCGGCACGGCCCACGCCACCGGTGGCCCATTGGATTACCCGAAAGCTCACTGGCGTCGTCCTTTGCTCGTCGGATCCGGATCGGGGGGAATGATGCCACCTCCGGTTCGGCCGACCACGGTGCGCAATTCGACGCCCGCCTCAGCCCCCGGGAAGAACCCGGTGCGGGCCCCCTTTCGTAGGACCGTCGTAGACGCGCCGGATTTCAACTCGGGCCTGCCCGCGCCGGCTCACACCGGTGCTTCGCGATATGGCGCCAGATCGATACCCGGGTAGCGCGCGGCGATCCCCTCGAGGGTCTCCTCGGACCAATAGGGGTCGCCCGGTCGGGGAAAGCCGAAGAGGTCGCGCTCACGCACGCTGCACTGCGGAATGAACCGAGCCCAGCGGTCGGGTGACTGCTTGGGCCACGCCATTTTGCCGCCCCAGGTCGTCCCGCGAACCTGAAAGTCGGCGAGGATGGAGAACCGTGACCGGCCGGCACCGGTCATCTGCGAGCCACGGTGCAAGATGTCGGTCCGGTAGATGAGCAGACTCCCGGCCGGCCCGGTGCATGCCACCTCGGCGTCGGCCAAGGAACCGAACGGCACGTAGAGCGGCGTGTAGGGCACATCCTTGCCGTCGTCGTAGGGGACAATCAGCGTCGGCCCGTCTTCCTCCGTGACGTCTGACAGGTAGATGAACGTCGTCAGTTGCTGATAGCGCGACTCGCGACGCGGCACCACCAGGCTGTGGCTCCCGTAGTCACGGTGTAAGGGCTGGTCGT
>Ga0302325_10016385_pt1 | contig 15707 bp, 15 predicted proteins | sample Palsa_T0_2_FD_201948 | JGI IMG/M metagenome (GOLD analysis project Ga0302325, IMG submission 201948) | Peat permafrost microbial communities from Stordalen Mire near Abisko, Sweden - Palsa_T0_2 | ecosystem: Environmental > Terrestrial > Soil > Palsa > Peat permafrost | place: Sweden: Abisko...
GCATCGCGCATGATGACCGTCATGGCCCCGGCCGCCTTGAGCTCCTCGGCGGTGACGGGCTCACCGTCCGCCGTGTAGCCGACGACGATCCGCCCCATGCGCTGGCGCAGGTCGCGCAGCGACGTGGCGAGCGCCAGGACGGCCATCACCTCGGATGCTGCGGTGATGTCGAAGCCGGTCTCCCGCGGCGTGCCGTCCTGCTTCGTCCCGAGCCCGCTCACAATGTGGCGGAGAGAGCGGTCGTTGACATCGAGCACGCGCTTCCACGTCACACCGTGCGGATCGAGACCCAGTGCGTTGCCGTTGTAGAGGTGGTTGTCCACCATGGCGGCCAGGAGGTTGTTGGCTGCCGTCACCGCGTGCAGGTCCCCCGTCAGGTGCAGGTTCAGGTTCTCGAACGGAACCACCTGGCTGTAGCCACCGCCCGCCGCTCCGCCCTTGATCCCGAAGGTCGGCCCCATGGAGGCCTGCCGGATGGCGATGGTCGCCTGCCGGCCGATGCAGGCGAGGGCCTGCCCGAGTCCGACCGTCGTCGTCGTCTTGCCCTCCCCGAGGGGCGTGGGGGTCACGGCGGTCACCACCACGTAGCGGGCGCGCGGCCGATCCGCCAGGGCTTCCACAGCGTCGAGGCTGATCTTGGCGACGTTCGTGCCGTAGGGCTCGAGGAGCCCGGGCTCAATGCCCATCTGCGCGGCGATGTCGTCCATCGGGAGCAGCGTGGCCTGTCGGGCGATCTCGATGGCCGGGGGAAGAGGCACCGGCAGGGATCATGCCAGACGGACGGGATGGCTCGCCCGCCGCCACGTCTCGCAGGAAGTGCTCCACCGGCCTACCCTCAAGGGGAGAGCGCTCCGGAGGGACCGGTGTGCGCGCCCCGCCAGCGGGCATCCGGAAAGGAGCGTCGCCATGTCGAAGTCCGATGGCGTCTTCATCTACATCGGGACCTATGCCAGCGAGGTCGACGCCCGCGCCGACTACGACGTCGTCAAGGATCTCCATGCCGTCGGTGCGGTGGGGACCTATGACGCCGCGGTCATCACCAAGGACGACCAGGGGAAGATCCACGTGAACAAGGACGAGACGACGACGCGCCACGGCGCCTGGGGCGGCGCCGCCGCCGGTGCCCTTGTCGGCATTCTGTTCCCCCCGTCCATCATCGGCACCGCCATCGCCGGTGCTGCCATCGGCGGCGTCAGCGGGCACCTGTGGAAGGGCATGTCACGCACCGACGTCAAGGAATTCGGAGAAGCGATCGACGCCGGCGAGGCGGCACTGGTGATCGTGGGCGAGACGACGATTGAGGCCGCCATAGAGAAGGCCACCCTCAAAGCGGAGAAGAAAGTCGCCAAGGAATTGCAGGTGGACAAGAAGGATGTCGACCAGGCGGTGCAGGAGGCCGCGCAGTCGCTCTCCTGATCCACCGCACCCCGGCGCCGACCCGCACACGATGATCGTCCTCCACATCCTGTCTCTGCTGCTCGGCGTGGCCGTCGCGTTCGCCGTCCTGGGCTCGGCGCTGAAGACCGTGGTCCTGCCCCAGCACGGCAACCCCCGCCTTTCGCAATTCGTCTTCGCCCTGGTCTACCGGCTCCTGGTGCACCGGGGCCGGAACGATGTCGCGGCGAGGTCGCTGCGCAGCCTCTACGCGCCGGTCGCGCTCGTCAGCCTGCCGCTTGCCTGGATGGTCTCCATGATGTTGGCATTCATCTGTGTCTATTGGGGCGTCGGTGGCCTCAGCTGGTCTCGGGCCTTCGAAATCAGCGTCTCATCCCTGACCACCCTGGGGTTCGCCGAGCCCAACGGGCCAGGGCGGATCTGGATCGCTTTCGTGGAGGCGACGATCGGGCTGGGCCTGGTTGCACTCCTCATCAGCTACCTCCCCACTATCTACTCCGCGTACAACGGCCGCGAGAAGGGCACCAACCGCCTTCGCCCCGTGGTCGGTTCGCCGCCCAAGCCACCGGAATTCCTTCAGGGCCTGCAACGCCTGGGCAGCCTGGAGAGCCCCGACATCTGGCAGAGCTCGGCCGACTGGATGCTCGACCTCGAGCAGACCCACACCGCGTTCCCGATCCTCAGCTACTTCCCGGGAGCGGATAGCGAGCAGTCGTGGGTCGCCACCGTGGGGACGGTGCTCGATGCGGCCGCGTTGGTCTTCGCCGTCTCCGAGATCGACATGGACGAGGTCTTTGCCGACGCGCAGAGGGGGCCGCTGACCGTCCTCGTCTACGGTCTCCCGCTCATAGTGCGGATCGCCCGCGCCGTCTACATCCCGCTACCTCCACCGACCAGGCTCCAGGACCTCATGGCCCGGATGGACCCGCCCGCGCCACCGATAAGCGTCAGTCGGGAAGAGTACGACGCCGCCATGGCGACCTTGTCGGGGGTCCTGGTCGTCGAGCCGGGCCGGGAGGAGGAGGCGTGGCGCCGGTTCGCCTGGATCCGCTCCGCCTACGACTCCGCGCTGCGGGCCCTGGCCGGAGTGACGTTGGCCTCTCCCGCGCCGTGGACGACCGACCGCCCGGCGGAGGTGGGCAAACCTCGCTTCATTCGCCGGCGCCCGTTGCACGTCGACTGGTCTCAGGCACAGGTGGCACCTGTCGGCGGCAGCACTCCTACAGGTGGCTGAAGCTACAGGTGGCTGAAGCCGCCTGACTCCTCCTTGGTCATCGACACCGAGACCGGGTGGCGATCGAAGTGGGCGATGGACTTCGTGAGGTCGTCGAGCAACAACCCCGCCAGATCCCGGCTCACGCCCTGACGCACAAGGATCCGCTGGACCGAGACGTCCGAGACAGAGCCGGTCAAGGGGTACGCCGGCACCTGCCAGCCGCGTGCCCGCAGCCGGTCGGCCACGTCGTAGAGCGTGTATCCCGGGTCCTCGCCCTCCGCGATGCGCCAGGCCACAGAGGGGATCCCCGTCAGGGGATTGGAATCGCACAGCAGCTCGAACGGGCCCAGCTTGACCACCTCTTCCGCCAGGAACTTGCCGGTGTCGTAACAGGCATCGTGCACATTGCGGTAGCCGTTCCGGCCCAGCCGGACGAAGTTGTAGTACTGCGCCACGACCTGGCCGGCGGGCCGCGAGAAGTTGATCTGGAACACCGGCATGTCACCGCCGAGATACGTGACATGGAAGATGAGGTCGTCCGGGAGGTCTGCGGCGTCACGCCAGAGAACCCAGCCCACACCGAGCGGCGCCAGACCGAACTTGTGTCCGGACGTGCTGATCGACTTCACGCGGTGCACGCGGAAGTCCCACACGATGTCCGGCGCACAGAAAGGGGCGAGAAACGCCCCGCTCGCTCCGTCCACGTGGATATCGATGTCGAGGCCGGTGTCCTCCTGCAACTTGTCGAGGGCCTGGGACAGCTGGAGCACCGGCTCGTACGACCCGGTGTAGGTGACGCCGAAGGTCGGTACCACCATGATGGTGTTCTCGTCCACCTGCTCGAGCATCTGCTCGACGTCCATTTGGTAGCGCCCCGGAGCCATAGGGATCTCCCGCATCTCAATGTCCCAGTAGCGGGCGAACTTGTGCCAGACCACCTGCACCGGCCCGCACACCATGTTGGGCTTGTCGGTCGGCTTGCCGGCCGCCTCGCGCTTGGCCCTCCAGCGCCACTTCGCCGCCATGCCGCCCAGCATGCAGGCCTCGGAGGATCCGATGGCTGAGCAGCCCACGGGCTCCCCGCCCTCCGGCGCGTTCCAGAGGCCGGCCAGCATGCGGACGCAGCGCCGCTCCAGCTCGGCCGTCTGGGGGTACTCGTCCTTGTCGATGAGGTTCTTGTCGATACAGATGTCCATCAGCTGGTGGACCTCTGGCTCCTCCCAGGTCTGGCAGAAGGTGGCCAGGTTCTGGCGTGCATTGCCGTCGAGCAGCAGCTCGTCGGAAATTGCCCGCATCACGTCCTCGGGGCGCATTTCGTCGCTCGGGCAGTGCGTCGCTGGCAGAGGCGCCTTCAGGGCCTGGTCGGCGTACACCGAATCGATCAATTGGTCTCGGAGATTTTCCCTCTTGTGCAAAGGCATGGCGCGCTCCCTAGCTCGATCATGGTCGGCAGCCGTACCGTATCGGTCCCACGCGGGGGAAGGCGACCTCCTGCCAGCGGGCGCGCGCCGACCCGGCGACCCCAGGGCCGCCGGGCGACGTCCGCGAATCTGTGCCTCAGCTGGCGAGCAGCTGCAGCCGGCCGCGTCCGGCGCGCTCGAGGTTGCCGGTGCGCCGGGCGGGTGTTGCAGCCGGGTCGACCCGGGCTGTCTCCGGGCGGTCGGCCAGCTTCGAACGGAGCTGACGGAGCGCCTTCGTGTGGATCTGGCACACCCTGCTCTCGGTGACACCGAGCACTTGCCCGATCTCCGTCAGGGTCAAGCCGTCGTAGTAGTACATCATGAGGACGCTGCGCTCCCGCTCCGGCATCCCGTCGACGGCCGTCACAAGTGCTTCTTTCGACTCCTTGGCCTCGAACGTGTCGACCGGGCCCCATGACCCGTCGGGCAGCGTCTCGCCCAGCGTGGAGCGCTCGGAGCGGTCGCCGCCGCGCAGCACCTCGTCGAGGGCCATCATGCCGACGGTCGAGATCTTGCGCAGCGCCTTGTGAAAGTCGCCCACGGACATCTCCAGCTCGGCCGCGACCTCAGCCTCATTGGGAGTACGCCGCAGCGTCCCCTCCAGGTGGGTGAACGCTTGCTCGACCGCCCGGGCCTTGGTGCGCACGGACCGGGGTACCCAGTCGATCGATCGCAGCTCGTCGATGATCGCTCCCTTGATGCGCGGAATGGCGTAGGTCTCGAACCGCAGATTGCGGTCGAGCTCGAACCGCTCGATGGCGTCGATGAGCCCGATGATGCCATAGCTGACGAGATCCTCCTCGTCGAAGTGCCGTGGCAACCCTGCCAACACGCGGCCGGCGATGTACTTCACGAACGGCGAGTAGAAGATGATCAGCTGGTTACGAAGTGACTGTTCCCCGGTTCGCTTGAACTCGGACCAGAGACTCTCGATACCCGCCTCCGCCGATTCCTGCGCCGTGGAGAACTGACTTGGCGTCGATCCCACGTTTTCCCCCTTCTTCATTTGCACCATCCGACTGGTGCAACTTGTTCCTGGAGCCATCAGTTGACCATACGGATTTCACGTATTCAGGAGTAGTCACCACTCTAATAGATCGCCCTCTTGCAGGTCGGTTGCGTAACCGTTGTGGAACGGTTGCAGAGCCCACGCAACCTGTATGCAACCCTGCCGGGTTCGTTGATCCGGGCCGCAATTCCTGCCATTCGCGCCGCGATATCGCGTGGCTCGAACGCCGCGTTTTCGGTTATCGGCGCGACGCCTTTCGTCAAGGAGAACGCATCGCTTCACTTCGAATACGCGTCGCATTTTCGTAGGGCTCCGGGCCGACGTCGCGCGGCGTCACGCACCGGATGCTCGACTGGGGCGCCCGCCCTGGGTCGAACGATCTGCGATTCCCTCAAGTTCGGCGGAGGCACAGCCGACAATCTCGACATGGGCAACACACCCTTGCTGCAGCGACGGACCCCCGGGTCTCGCACGGAGAAGGTCGGCGAATGAACTCGCCGGCCGGCGTGGCGACACGCGTCCCCACGCAGCACCGCGGCCTCCGACCGCTCACGCCGGCCGGCACGGATCCCCTGGCGTCGCCCGGCGGGGTCGAGCAGGGACAGCGCACAATCCTCGTCGCCGAAGACGATCACAGCTGCCGCAGCGCGCTGCTCCAGTATTTCGATCGCAGCGGCTACCGGGTCACCGAGGCCGCCGACGGACCCTCCACGCTACGGGCGGTCTTCCAGCACTCGGCCAGTCTTGTCATCCTTGACCTGGGACTTCCCGGCTTCGACGGCATGGACGTGCTGGCCAAGATCCGTCGCCACAGCGCCGTGCCGGTCATCGTCTGCTCTGGGAGGGACTCCGAGGAGGACAGGATCCGCACCCTCAACCTGGGCGCAGACGACTTCGTCGTGAAGCCGTTCTCCTTCGCCGAACTCGAGGCGCGAGTTCGGGCCGTCCTTCGCCGTGGCATCGGCGAGCCGGCTGCGACGTGCCTCCATCTCGGAGAACTCGTGGTCGATCGCGACACGCGGACGGTGACCGTGCGCGACAAGTCCGTCCCGATGACCCGCAAAGAATTCGACCTGCTCGCTTTCCTGGCGGCGTCACCGGGCCAGGTGTTCTCCCGCGAGGACCTTCTCGAGCGGGTCTGGGGCTCGACCGAGGAATGGCAAGGCCGCTCCACGGTGACCGAGCACGTGCGCCGCGTCCGCCTCAAGATAGAGCCCGACCCGGATTCTCCCCGCTGGATCACCACCGTCCGCGGCGTCGGTTATCGGTTCACTCTGCCCGACGCCTAAAAGACCATGCGCACAAAGGTTCGGCATGCGCAGGACGGAGTCCGATCGCGTCTGCACTACGGGCGCCCAATTTATTGGTCCAAAAGTCCTATGGAGCCGGATCCGTCACCTGCCGACACTGAGAACACAGCTCGGCGCCCAGCCGTTGTGAGGAGCACCCTGGGTGCGCCCGGGCGTACGACGAACCGGTCTGCACGGGGTGCGGGGCGGACGAGAGGGGCAAGGGACATGGTCGGCACGGCGCAAGCGCTCGCTCGACGTCAAGACACCCGCGAGCTCTTCGGGCACCGCGCCCGAGCCAGGATGTCGCCGGCACCGGGCGGTGTCGCATGACGTTTCCATTGGATGCCCCGGGGGAGGGAGCGCCCTACAGCGAGAGTCTCCGTACGGTCGACACGAATCCAACGTCCGTCTTCACCCCCGTCGGCCAAGCCACGGCCGAGAGGACGATCCTCGTGGCGGAAGACGACACGAACACCCGCCGGGCACTGCAGCACTACCTCAAGCGCTCGGGCTACGACGTCAGAGAAGCGGCCAACGTGGACGAGTCGCTGGAAGCGGTCTTCTCCCAACCGTCGGATCTGGTCATCCTCGACTTCGACATCGGTGGCGGCACTGCAGACGTGCTGACCACCATTCGGCGCCGGAGCTCCGTTCCGGTGATCGTCTGCTCCGGCCGCTCCTCGGAGCGCGATCGAGTGGCCCTGCTGAACCTCGGTGCCGACGACGTGCTCACGAAGCCGTACTCCTTCGCTGAGCTCGAAGCCCGCATGCGGGCGGTCCTGCGTCGCGGCTCCTCCACACCCACGACAACGCTCGAACACGGCGATCTCGTCATCGACCAGGGCACCCGCAAGGTGACGGTGGGCGACGTCGAGGTGGTCATGACCCGCAAGGAGTTCGACCTGCTGGCCTTCCTTGCCTCCGCACCGGGGCGGGTGTTCTCACGCGAGGATCTGCTCGAGCGTGTCTGGGGCTCAAACGGACGGTGGCAGGGCCGGTCGACGGTCACCGAGCACATCCGCCGCGTCCGACTCAAGATCGAGGTCGACCCGGAGAATCCGCGCTGGATCACGACCATCAGAGGTATCGGGTACAGATTCGCCGCGCCGCCGACCTGATCACTCCTGGCGACGCCGGGTAAGACGCCGGGCAAAGGGCCTCCACCGTTGCGCCGCTGCTGCACGCTCGGCGCGTGGCAGCGGTGACATTCCTGGCAATTGACCTGGACGTAGGCGAAAATGTCCTCTCCGGTTTTCGAGGGGGCAGATCCGATGGCGAGAGATGTCGGCAACGCCGTGATCGAGGAGCTCGCCGCCCCCGACCCGTGGCCACTGGTCGGCCGCTCGAGTGAAATCTCGCTCCTGCAGGCATCGATCAGCGGCCGGCGCGGCGCTGTCATCGTGGGGCCGGCGGGGGTGGGCAAGACGGTCCTGGCGACGCTTGGCATCGAGTTCGCGCGCCGGGGTGGCGCACCAAAGCCAACCAGACGCTGGCCGCCCTCGATGCCCTAGGACTGCCCACGGACATGTCGTACGAAGTCGAGGTGCTCCAGGCGCGAGCCTGGGCCCGGGCGGCCAGCGGCGACATGGGCACGGCGCGCACGCACCTCGAGGCGGCGGTCGAACTGGGCAGGGTGACGGGAGACCTGCTCGGGGCCACACGGGCCCTGCACGGAATGGCGCGGATGGGTCGCGCCCGGCAGGTGGTCGACGAAATGGGAGCGCTGGCACCGAAGGTGGACGACGAGCTCAGCGCGGCCCGCTTTTCCTACACAGCGGCCGCCGCCGACAAGGACAGTCAGGCGCTCGCCGCTGCGGCCGCCCGGTTCGAGGAACTGGGTGCGCTCCTCTACGCAGCCGAAGCCCTGGGCGAGTCAGCTGTCCATCTCCGGCGCGACGGCTCAGGCCGAGTCGCCGAGGCGACGCAGCAGGCGGCCGCTCGGCTTCTCCCCCGCTGCGAGGGCGCCGTGACGCCGTTCGTCCGTGCCATCGGGGCACGCGCCCGCCTCACTCCGGCCGAACTCGACACCGCCCTGCAGGCTGCGACCGGGAGCACCGACAAGCAGATCGCCGAGATGATGCATCTCTCGGTGCGCACGGTGGAGAACCGTCTCCACCGCGCCTACCAGAAGCTCGGGCTCTCGCACCGACGCGACCTGGCCGAGGCGCTGCGGGATCTCCCCGGGATCTGATTTTCACCGCGTCACTTCGCCGCGCTCTCTGGACTGGTCGAGGAGAGACTGCCCCGTCATGGTGAAGACTGTCTCGTCGTCACATTGACGCCACAGATCGAGGAGTTCCAGCGACACGGGGTCGCAGCCGTACCGCATCGGCCCAGACGTATCGAGGATGGCGTCGACGATGGTCGATGCCGCCTGCGCCGGATCGACCACCCGGGGATCGGCGTGTTCGCGACGGAGGGATCCTGCGACATCGGCCAGGGCGCGGTAGTCAGAAAACCGGGCGGCGCCCTGCTCCCCCGTGCTCAAACGGAACATATCGGTGTCGATGGGGCCCGGAAGGATCTCGACCACCCGGATGCCGGAGGACGCCACCTCGACCCGCAGGCTGTCACCGAACGCGGACGCGGCGGCCTTGGAGGCCCGGTAGGCCGAGAAGAAGGGCACGGACGCGATGATGGACGACGACGTCACAGTGCAGACCACCGACGGTTGATTTTCCCGCAAGGTGGGAATGGCGGCTGACGTCAGCGCCACAACCCCGAAGACGTTGGTTTCGAACATCCGGCGCCAGTCGTCGATGTCGGCATGCTCCACCGGGAGGTAATCGGTGTCGATGCCGGCGTTGTTCACGAGCACCCGCAGATCGCCGGGAAGGTCGAAGGTGGAGGGGTCCGTGACGTCGAGCCGGCGGACCCGGAGACGCCCCGCCGTCTCCGCTGCCAGCGTCGACCCCGCGTCGGGATCCCGCATGGTGGCCACCGTGTCGAAGCCGCGATGAGCCAATTCGAGGGCGACGGCCCGGCCGATGCCGCGGCTGGCTCCCGTGACCAGGGCACTTCCGTGAATTTCCATGGTGGGATTCTCGCTCACCGGCGCGACACGGCCGGCACCGCACCGGTCGCGGGCCTCTCCCGCGAACGGGTTGTCCCCCGCCTTGTGCGCCCGGGGTGAGCCGCCGGGCTCACAGTGCGAATGCGGTCGGATGCCGGGGTTGGTACAGCATCATGTGGCCGCCGCCCGGGACCTCGAGGGCGATCGTACGACCGAAACCTCGGTTTTCGATGACGCCGGAGAAGGTCGCCCCTTTCGCCGCGAGCTCTGCGACCGTCTGCTCGATGTCGTCGCACACCAGCGAGATCTCATGGTGGTCGGGTCCCCCGTCGGCAGGGTGGACGCCGAGCTCCGACGGTCCGGTCCCGAAGATGAGCCACCCGTCGTGTGCGTCGACGTGAGGCCAGCCGACCACGTCTCGGAAGAAAGCTCGCGCCGCGTCGGCATCATCCGCGTGGACAAGCGCATGGACACCGGTGATCACCTCCGTGACAGTAGACGGGCGCCTCGGCGAGCGCACGTGCACCGCGATCGGGACTCCGCCACCTCGTCCCGCCTCAGATGTTTCCCGACTCCTCTCTGAAGGGCGCGACATCGATGTGGCCCAGCTGGTGCCGCAGGCACGTCTCGAGCGACGGATGGCGGAACTCGTGTCCCGCTCCCACGAGGCGGGCCGGAGCGACGCGCTGACTCGCCTGGACCACTTCGCGCGCGCCCTCGGCGCCCAGGAGCATTTGAGGACCGAACGCCGGGACCTTGAAAAGCGCCGGCCGTCGCATGACGCGAGCCAGCGTCGAGGCGTATTCGGCGTTGGTGACGGTGCCTGGCGCCACCGCGTTCAGCGGACCGGCCAGCTCGTCGTCGGCGAGCGCCCGCCCGAAGACATCGAGCAGGTCGTCGAGACCGATCCATGACACCCATTGCGACCCCGGAGAGAGAGGTCCTCCGAGGCCGAGCGAGAAGAGGGGACGAAGGAGCTTGAGGCTCGCTCCTCGGGCGGACTGGACGATTCCGGTCCGTATGTACACCACCCGCACGCCCGCATCGGCGGCGGGCCGTGCCGCCCCCTCCCAGGCCCCGACCACTTCCGCCAGGAACCCAGAGCCGCGCCCGCTCTCCTCCGTGACCAATTCGTCTCCGCCTTCGTTCCCATAGAAGCCGACCGCCGACGCGCAGACAAGGATCCGCGGTCCATCCGGCATGGTGGCCATGGCACGCGCCAGCTCCGAGGTGGGGCCGACGCGGCTGTCACGCACCAGCCGCTTGTGGGCACCGGTGAAACGGCCGGCGATGGATGCCCCGGCGAGATGCACGACGGCATCGATGCCCTCGAGTGCGCGCGGATCGGGCCGCTCGGGATCCCAGGTCCGCTCGAACGGATCACGGGGCGCCCGTCGCACCAGGCGGATCACGCGGTGCCCGCCGGTCGAGAGGTAGGCGCACAGAGCTGAGCCAATCAGGCCCGAGGAGCCGGTGACCGCGATCGCCAGGAGAGGCCCGCCCCGCTGCGCCGCGCTGCGGTGCGCAGCCAGGTCCGCGGCGAGCTGGTGATGCCGGTAACGGAAGGTCTGCCGGAGGAACGACCCGGGCACGGGCGTCTCGACGTCGTCGATCACCCTGGTCCCCCCATCGCCGACCGCCTCGAACGAGTGCGTATGGCGCCAGTGCAGCGGCAGCGACACCAGCTCGTCCACGAAACGGTGCGGCGGGTCGTCACCCGAGTGTTGCGCAACCCAGCGCACGCGCCCCGGCAGCTGTAAGACGGCCTGCCCGTCGGCCAGCGAGTGCGCCTGCTGTGCGACCTTGATCGGTTGCCACGGCGGCACGAGGCGCAGGAGTGCCCCCGGCCGCTCGTGCCAGGCGAAGACCTCGGCCAATGGTGCGCCGACGACGCTCGAGTAGTGCAGGCCCATGGTGCTCCCTCCCAGCGCGGCCCGGTAGGGCCTCGCTGCCGTGCCATGTGTTGCAGGATATGGCCGAGCCGAGAAGAGGGATCCCACCATGGACACGCTGCAGGTCGATCAGCCACACGAGGGCGTCACCCGGATCACCCTCGACCGCCCCGAGCGCTTGAACGCCATGAACGCCACGTTGATTGCCGAGCTCCACGAGGCGCTGGCGGACGTCGCCAACGATCGTTCCTGCCGGGTGGTCGTCCTCACCGGCGCCGGACGGGGTTTCTGTGCCGGGCTCGACCTCGCAGGGTACGGCGACGCGCCGGGCTCCGACGCGCTCGACCGGGTGGGAGCCACCTTTGCCACCCAGACCCATATCGCTGCGCTCGTGCCCCGGTTGCGTTCGCTGCCCCAACCGGTGATCGCCGCCGTGAACGGCCCGGCGGCAGGTGGCGGCCTCGCCCTGGCCCTTGCGAGCGACATCCGCGTCGCGTCCCGCACGGCGCGTTTCAACGTGGCCTTCGTCCGCCTCGGACTCTCGGGCTGCGACATCGGGGTCAGCTGGCTCCTGCCGCGCTTGATCGGCGCCTCACGGGCCTGGGAGCTGATGCTGACCGGCCGCATCATTGAGGCCGAGGAGGCGGACCGGATCGGGCTCGTCCTGCGCGTGGTGCCGGACGACGAGCTGCAGGGAGCGGCTCTCGAGACGGCGGGCCTCATCGCGGCAAACGCGCCGTGGGGAGTCCGGATGACCAAGGAGGTCATGTGGTCCCAGCTCGAGGTGGGCTCGCTCCAGGCGGGCATCGACCTCGAGAACCGGACGCAGGTGTTGTCGTCCATGACCAACGACATGCAGGAGGCGGTCGCCGCCTTCCTGCAGAAGCGCTCCCCCCGGTACGGGAGCGCGGCGGGCCCGGACCGCTAATTCGGTCTTCGGAGCTGCAGCCGCGACAGCAGTCCGCGTGACTACGTTGTGCCGTCTGATGCGGCCCTCTCCCGACCTGACGCGTCCAGCGACGCGCCGGCTGCCGCTGTGGCCGGGCGCCTGCATGGCACTGGCCCTCCTCCTGGCCGGCTGCTCGACCGGTGGACAGGCGGACAGTGGCCTCGCCGATCCGGCGCGCTCCGTGTCCCCCGTGCCCGACTACCCCAGTTCGTGCGCTCCGGTCGGTGTCGACAGCACGACCCCGTGCCTGCGCATCACGCTGGACGCCATCGACGCCGCCAGGGCGGCGGAGGGGCTGGGGCCCATGGAGCTGCCCGCTGACTTCCCCGGGCTGACCGTTCCCGAACAGCTCTTCGTAGCCATCGATCGTGAGCGAGTCGACCGCGGCCTTGCCCCGTTCACCGGGCTCACGACCGCGCTCAATGCGGACGCGCAGAAAGGGGCTGACGCCGCCCGCCTCCCGACCAGGCCAGGCCCGGCGTATGGCTCGGTGAACACCGAATGGATCGGGGACGTCGACAACGGGCTCGATGCGGACTTCGAATGGCTGTACAACGACGGTCCTCACAGTGGCGTACCGGGGTGTTCGGGCAACGCGACCTCGGGATGCTGGGCCGACCGGGAGATCGTCCTCGACCGGTTCGGAACGCAACACCTCGTCATGGGAGCAGCGTTCGACCCGACCGGCGACACGTCGAGCGAAGACCGCGGCGGATCCTCACTCGCGGCGTTGCTCGCGACCTCCCCCCGTGGCGGGCCGTACACCTACACCTGGAAACAGGCCCTGGCCGCCACGTCCACCGGGACACTCCGGCCTCTACGGGCGATCCCCTCCTCGGAGTCCGACGCGGGGATTGAGAACCCGCGCCACAACGTGCCGCCGGTGCCCGACTACACGCGCGTCTGTGTCGCCACGGGGATCGACAACTCCCCTTCGTGTCTCGATTCCGTGCTGGACGCCATCAACCACGCCCATGCACTCGAAGGAATCCGCCCGATGGTGCTGCCGGCGAATTTCGCCCAGATGAGCATTCCCGACCAGCTCTTCGTCGCCGTGAACATGGAGAGGGTGGACCGGGGACTCCCGGCCTTCGGCGGGCTGACCACCGCGCTCAATCGAAACGCACAAGAAGGGGCGGACGACGCCAACGACCCGCCCGATCCGGGGCAGGCCTATGACCTCGACGACGCAGAGTGGGCCGGAGGATCGTCGAACGGGCTCGACGCCGTGTACGGGTGGATGTACGACGACGGCTTCGACAGCGGCAACCTCGACTGCCTGCACCGCGGAGACGCCGGCTGCTGGGGCCACCGGAAGGGCATACTCGACGACTTCGGCTCGGGATCAAATCTCGTGATGGGAGCGGCCATCGACATGACCGGTGACACGCACCGCGGTGACGACCGCGGGACGTCAATGGCGGTGACGCTCGCCGTCGCCGGCGCTCCGGTCCAGACATTCACCTACAGCTGGGCGCAGGTGACTGCCGTTCTGCCGCCTGGAGCGGCCTGACCGGCGCACCGTAGGGTGCGTGTGATGCCTCCACAGATCTATGTCAACCCGTCGTGTTCGAAGTGCCGGACCGCGCTCTCGCTGCTGGAGGAGCACGGCGTCCGGGCGGACACGATTGCCTACCTCGACGAGCCCCCGACCGTGGCGGACCTCAAGAGGCTCATGCAGTTGCTGTCCATCGACGACCCCCGCCTGATGATGCGCACGGGTGAGCCCGTCTACGCGGAACTTGCGCTCGACGGCGCGGCGGGCGACGCGCTCCTCGAGGCCATCGCCCATCACCCCATCCTGTTGGAACGCCCCATCTTCGTCATCGCCGACCGGGCCGTCGTCGCGCGCCCACCCGAGAGGATCCTCGAACTCCTCTGACGATCCCTCCGGCGTTCCGGGGGCGGGCCTCGTTAGGGTGTGCGCACGCAGGGGTACGAAACGGGGGCGACTGTGACGACTTCTCTGGTGTTCTACGGGATTCTCGGCATCGCGAGCACGGTGGCCGCTTTCGCCGTCAACCGCCGCCTCTTCACGGGGAGCCAGGCCGGTTCGGTCTCGCTGCTGGAGGGGATCTATTACGCCGTCGGCGTGTGTTCGCTGCTCCTCGGCTGGTACTTCAACGTGCGCTACGTGCACCTCTACGGACACCGCGCCAGCTACATCAACTACACCAAGATGCTCTTCTCCAACTGGGCCGCCGACTCCGCCGCCCAGGACTACACGATCGTGAACCTGGTCCTGCTTCCCTTGTGGACGATCACGGAGGGGAGGCGGCGCGGGCTGCAGTGGGCCTGGATCTTCTTCGCCATGAGCCTCTTCACCAGCCTGGCCTTCTCCGTGGCCTTCTTCCTCGCCTTCATGGAGCGCCAGCTCCGCTACAACCGGTCGCTGGCTCCGTCGAGTACGGCGTAGCCGCAGTTGTAGCCGGGAATGAACGTGACACCGGGACCACCGTGGCATCCGGCCCCGCAGAGGTACAGACCCTCGACGGGCACGGGCGCATCCGGCCATCCCGTCGGCCCCGGCCGGAACGGCCCCATAAATTCGGGCTGGAGCAGCCCGTGGGTGAAGTCGCCACCGGCACAGCCGAACATCAACTCGTAGGTGTAGGCGGGGTAGTTGAGCTGGCGCTCAATGAGGTCCGGGAAGTTCGGGGCCGCCAACGCGATCTTGGCCACGATGCGCTCGGCCATCTCGTCGCGCAGCCTGCCCTGCGTCTCGCGGTCGGCAATCGGCAGATAGAAGGCGAAGCTGCTCGCGGCGTGCATTCCCTCGGGGGCGAGGGTCGGATCGTCGAGTGAGGGGATCTGCAGGTTGAAGCTCGGGGACGCCGGCACCTGGCCGCGCACACATCCCTCGAAGTCAAGCTGCATCTGCTCCGCCGTGCCGAAGAACGTCACGTTGCGGCCCAACGTGGTGTCGTTCAGGGCCTCGTAGGGTGCGCGGTACTCCGGCAGCCCGCGCAGGGCGAAGTGAGCCTGGAAATAGGCCGCACGGTGATCGATGGCGCCGACGCGGCCGGCGAAGCTCTCCGGCAGGCTCTCGGCGTCGAGCAGATGGGTGAAGGTCGTCGTCGGATCGAGATTCGACACCACGACCGGTGCGGTCGCCACCTCGCCCTCGCCCAACTCGACACCGGTCACCGCGCCGGCCTCGACGACGATGCGGGTCACTTTGGCGTGGCGGCGGAGTTCACCGCCGTGCTGCTCGAACAACCGGGCCAGGTGATCGGCGATGGTGCCCAGGCCACCTCGCACCTTCGACATCGTCGCGGTCCCCGGCGATGCCAGCGCGAAGGCGAGGCACAGGGCGCTCCCGGGGGAGAAGGGACCCCGGAACGTGGAGTTGACCGCGAGGAAGGCCAGCATGCTGCGCACCGGCGCATGCTTGGAACGGTCGGGAAGGTAGCGGTCGACGACATCCATCACGCTGCCGAACATGGCGGTGCGGATCGCCTCACGCTCGGTCTCGTTGGCG
>Ga0302325_10016387_pt1 | contig 15706 bp, 11 predicted proteins | sample Palsa_T0_2_FD_201948 | JGI IMG/M metagenome (GOLD analysis project Ga0302325, IMG submission 201948) | Peat permafrost microbial communities from Stordalen Mire near Abisko, Sweden - Palsa_T0_2 | ecosystem: Environmental > Terrestrial > Soil > Palsa > Peat permafrost | place: Sweden: Abisko...
CCCCAGCTGAATATCGTTCGATCCCGAGCCTTAGGAGGCTTTCATCGCCGCAACCTGCGGCCGGAAATATTCGTAGGTGACCTGCAATCCGTCCGCCAGTTTCACCTTCGGCTCCCAATTGAGAAGGCGGCGCGCTTTGGCCAGATCGGGACATCGCTGCTTCGGATCGTCCTGCGGCAGCGGCTCGAAAATGATCGGCGTGCTGCTCCCCACCAATGCCCGAATGCGCTCGGCAAATTCCAGAATGGTGATCTCGCTCGGATTCCCGATATTCACAGGCTCGTGTTCATTCGACTCCAGTAGCCGGTAGATTCCTTCGATCAGATCAGAAACATAGCAGAAGCTTCGCGTCTGTTTGCCGTCTCCGTATACGGTAATGGGCTGCCCGGCAAGCGCTTGGTACAGGAAATTTGGAAGCGCACGTCCATCGTTCAGCCGCATCCGCGGCCCGTAGGTATTGAATATGCGCACAATGCGCGTGTCCACACCGTGGCGCCGGTAATAGGCCATGGTCAGCGCTTCTCCGAAGCGCTTCGCTTCGTCGTAGACGCTGCGTGGCCCCACTGGATTCACGCGTCCCCAGTAGCTTTCCGTCTGCGGGCTGATTTCTGGATCGCCGTAGCACTCCGAAGTGGATGCCTGCAAGAACCGCGCCTTCTTCGCGCGTGCCAGCTCTAGGGCGTAGTAGGTACCGAAGGATCCCACCTTCATGGTTTCGATGGGATGTTTCAGATAATCCGGTGGGCTGGCGGGCGAGGCAAAGTTCAGCACCGCATCAACAGCACCCGTCACGTCGTACGGCTCCGACACATCCTGATCTACAAATGTAAAATGATGATTCGACGCAAGATGTGCCACGTTCGAGCGGGAACCTGTAATCAAGTTGTCGAGGCAAACGACGTCCCAGCCCTTGGCAATCAATAAATCGCACAGATGCGAACCTAGAAACCCCGCCCCGCCTGTGACCGCAGCTCGCAATCGATTCCTCCTCGGTAGCGCTGCTTCGTTAGCCATCATTATCCCTGAAAGATTGCCTGGACAGAAGCCGCAGCGCGCGGTACCTGGTCGCATCAGCTACCCACAGGGAAAGTCAGAGACGTTCCGCTCATGCTTTGGTCTGTCGATTTTCGCTCTGCTTTCACCATCCCAGATGGGTTTTGTGGTTACCTGATACGCCATTCCCCGCCGTCATTGTTCCGCTCATGAATACCGATCTATGGTCTAAAAGATGTGGGCATCCCGCAGCACGTTAACTGAAGGAGACCAGACCCCCATGGTCAAGCGCACCGGCGTTTCGCTGACATCTTTGTCTCTCGTGACCCTTGCATTGCTGCTACTCGCCGCTTGCGCCGGGACGCCTCATAACTTCCACGCCGTCGTGCTTACGCCCTCGGCCGCGCAGACGATCGGCCAGGGGAGAACACTCGCGATCACGGCGCAGGTACTCGACGATTCCTCCGGCGCCGGCGTCACATGGGGCTTGCAGCCGGCAACCGGAACCTTGGCTCCGACCACGACGACCTCGGCAACCTACAACGCACCGGGCGCGGTAGCCTCGGCTACGGTTGTCACCGTCACTGCCACGTCCATAAGCTTTCCGGGTTCGATGAAGCAATTACAGATCACGGTCGAACCGCCACCTACGATCACGACAACGAGTCTCCCTTCCGGCAGCATCAATGGCGCCTACAGCGCCACGGTAAGCGCCACCGGCGGGGTTCCTCCGTTCGTGTGGAGCGTAGCGAGCGGTACTCTGCCTCCCGGATTGTCACTGGCCGCCAGCAGCACCAATTCCGTGATGATCGTCGGCACGCCTACTTCGCAGGGAACCTTTGGACCGTTCGTCATTCAGACGGTGGATGCGGACGCCAATCCCGCCGTGTCCGCGCCTTTGACAATTCAAATCAGCAATCTCGCCATTACCACCACTTCTCCTCTGCCCAATGGCAGCTCGGGCAGCCTGTACAATTTGCAGTTTCAGGCCGCAGGTGGCATTGGCCCTTATACCTGGACTGTGGCCACTGGGTCGACTTTGCCCGCGGGACTTAATCTCAGCAGCACCGGTCTTTTGTCTGGCACCCCCACAGCGCAGGGAACCACGAATTTCAGCGTGACGGTTACCGATAGCGAGGCGCCACCCGCGTCCCTCACCAAGTCATTCTCATTGACTATCTCCGGAACCAGCGGTGTTGCGGTCGTCAACGGATCTTACGCCTTCGAATTCTCGGGCTTTAACGCGCACGGCGCCGTGGTCGCGGCTGGAAGCTTTACCGCCGACGGGGCGGGAAACATCACGGCGGGCGTTGCCGACTTCAATTCCTTCCAGGGGCCGCCCTCGAAGTCGAATCAAACCTTCACCGGCCATTACACGGTGGGAACCGACAATCGCGGCACACTTACGTTCAATACGGCATCGGCCGGCACGCTCATTTACGACTTCGCGATCGACGCGCAGGGAGCCCACGGCCGTCTGGTTGAATTCGACGCCACAGGCACGCGTGGCTCCGGCGAACTCGTGCAACAGACGGTCTCGACTTGCACGTTTAACACGCTTTCCGGCGCCACTACCGGCACGAGTTTTGTGATGGCACTCGCCGGTTCCGAAGGAACATTCACCGCCAGCACCCCTGGCCCGGTCGCGATCGGTGGACGGTTCACGGCCGAGGTGCCGCCGAATGCCAGCACGCCCGGCAGCATCGACACGGGCGAAGTAGACGCCAATGCACCTCAGCAGGTAGTTAGACAAGACGCAACATTTTCCGGAACGTTTCAGACAACCGCGCAGCCGTCACACTGCACGATGAGCGTGTCTCAGCAGTTGGGCAACATGACGTTCAGCGTTTATCCCGTTCTGGGATCGGGCGGCACGCTCACCGAAGCGTTCATTGTTGAAACGGACACGGCCAGCAACACTGAACCTTACGTGACAGTCGGGAAGCTGATCCAGCAGGTAGGCTATCCGTTCGTGCAGGCGAGCGCTTCCTTCGCCGCAACGACCGTCGGAGGTCTCACCGGCAGCGCCATCCCAAGCGGCGGCATGGCCTTTTTGCCTTTCGTGGGAGCCGGCGCGCTAACTCCGACGGGGGGCACGGGATTCACGCTTTCCTTCGTTGGGAATCTAGGCGGCTCGATCGGCAGCTTCCTTGGAGTCAACACAATAGCGGCGAACTTCGGCACCAGCGACACGCTTGGGCGGGTGGATACAACTCTCGTGTCTCCAATCGCGCCGGTTTTTTATGTGATCAATACGAACGAGGCTCTCTGCATCTTGCAAAACGTGAGCACGCCGGTGCTGGGAATTTTTGAGCCGCAATCGGCCGGCCCCTTTTCCGCAACGACCATCAAGGGGACGTTCATAGATGGCACGACTACGCCCAAAGCCGTCACGGTGCAGGACTATTCCGGCGTCGTCACGCTGGACGGCACCTCGGCCGTGACCGGCACGCAAGACACCAGCAACTCCTCCGCGAACACCGCCGGCCAGGTCGTCACCGGCACCTATACCAGCATCACCACCGGCGTGGGCAATGGGACATACACGCTGACGTCTCCCGCGACCTTCACCGGCGCGTTCTTCATCGTCTCGCCCACGAAGTTCATCACCATTACGACCACGGCCGGCGACACCAATCCGGTTCTGACTACTTTCGGAGATCAAGTGGATACGTTCGGCGTGAATTAGTAAGCCCAGCGCATCAACACTGCGCCGGTGGTATAGCCTGCGCCTACGGAGACAAGCAGCACCAGGTCGCCCTTCTTCAGACGTTTCTGATCCAGCGCATCCATCAACCCCAGGGGAATCGTACCGGCCGTGGTATTCCCGTACCGGTCGATATTCACCATTATCTTCGAATCATCGACATCCAGCCGCTCCTGCATGGCGCGAATGATCCGCATATTCGCCTGGTGCGGCACTACCAGCGCCAGGTCTTTGCTCGTGAGGCCATTGCGCTCCAGAATCTGGCAGGCCAACTCGCTCATTCGCCGTACCGCGTACTTGAATACCATCTGGCCCTCTTGATGCACGTAGTGCATGCGCTCCTCGACCGTCTCGGCCGATGTCGGATGCAGCGAGCCGCCGCCCGGCATATATAGGTTGAATCCGCCCGAGCCGTCGATGTCGTGCAAGAAATCCAAAATGCCCTCCGACGGAGATTCCGAAGCCTCCACCAGCACCGCGCCGGCCCCGTCCCCGAATAGCACGCAGGTGGCGCGATCCTTGAAATCCAAAATGGAAGTCATCACGTCGCTGCCGATCACCAGCACCTTCTTGTGCGTTCCCGCACCAACGAACTGCGCGCCCACCGTTAACGCGTACGGGAATCCCGAACACGCGGCGGAGAGATCGAATCCCCACGCCTTCTTGGCTCCCAACTGATCTTGAATCAGGCATGCCGTCGCCGGGAAAAGCATGTCCGGGGTTACCGTAGCCACCACGATCAATTCGATCTCTTCCGCTCGCAGCCCGGTCGTCGCCATCAGCTTCTTGGCGGCTTCCGTTCCCAGGTGCGAAGAGGCTACGCCGGGCTCGGCATAGTGCCGCTCGCGTATGCCGGTGCGCGTGCGAATCCACTCGTCGTTCGTATCCACCAATTTTTCCAGATCGGCGTTCCTCATCACCCGAGGCGGAAGGTACCCGGCAACTCCGGTGATCTTCGCGGCGATTCGTCTGCTCATCATTTCTCCGTTGTGGCCGAAACAGCCCGCGATTGTATGCAACCTGGGATAGGGTGACAAGCAAAACGCGTTACGACATCATAGCAGTCGTGACTCTTACCGGGAAAAGCAGCCAGGAAAGCATCTGGATCAAGGAGCGCGCTCGGACGCTCCGCTTCGATCTTTGCGGCATCGTTTCTCTGTCGCCGGGGGAAAACGTAGGCGAAATATTTCCCGAACTGGCTCATCTCGACGATTGGCTCGCCCGCGGCTACGCGGGCGAAATGAGGTATCTGCGCGACCCGCGCCGCGCCGATCCACGCTCCGTCTTGGAAGGCGCGCAAAGCGTCATCGCCGTGGCGCTCAATTACAACTCCGGGCACCCTTCGTCCGGTCCGACGTCCGCATCCCGCACCATGGACAGTGCCGATGATGCCACGTCACCCCGCGGCTGGATTTCGCGCTACGCGTGGGGCGACGACTACCACGAAGTGCTCCGCGGCAAACTGAACGCGCTCGTCGATGCTATGCGTGAACATTTCCCGGAGTCCTTCGAAGCCCGCGCGTACGTCGACACGGGGCCGGTCATCGAGCGAGTCGCTGCCAAGTATGCCGGACTCGGCTGGCTCGGCAAGAACACCTGCCTGATACATCCTCAGCTCGGCTCTTGGTTGTTCCTGGGAGTAATTCTCACCACGCTCGCGCTCGAACCGAGTCTCGCTCCCGCGCAACCTCCGCCAGCCGATCTTTGCGGCACTTGCACTCGCTGCCTGGACGCTTGCCCCACGCAGGCTTTCCCTAAGCCCTACGTCCTCGACGCCCGCCGCTGCATCTCCTATCTCACCATCGAACTCCGCGAGTCGATCCCCGCCGAGCTTCGCCATGGAATTGGCAACGCCGTGATCGGCTGCGACATCTGCCAGGACGTTTGCCCGTGGAATCGCAAGGCGCCCTCGACTGCCCTCGCTGTCTTCCAGCCGCGAGAAAATCACGAGGATGGAACATCGCTCTTGAACCCCGACCTCGAGCGCCTTGCTTCGCTGTCGCAGACGGAATTCAGTGCAATGTTTCGCGCCAGTGCCGTCAAACGCGCCAAGTGGCGCGGCGTGGTTCGCAATGCTTGCGTAGCCCTTGGAAACTCGCGAATCGCGCCGGAGCACCCTTCTTATCGCCGCATTGTGCCGCTGCTCGAGCGCTTGGCCGCTTCAGGGGACTCGCTTATCGCCGAACACGCTCAGTGGGCGCTCGATGCAGTTCGTGCCTCCGGCTCCAGTTTCGTAGGATCCTGAACTCCGCTCGTCTGTTGTTATTGCTTGTGGTGTTATTGCTTCCGGGCATCCTAGCTGCATTGCAACTTTTCTCGCGGCTATTCAAGAAACGCCATGGACATGCAATCGACCTTTTTGCGATACTTTTGCGTTCCAGCGGTGCAGGCGGTGTTCTGCGGCCTTTCGGGAGCGACCCGCAAATCCATACATACCAGGACTGAAACGCCATGAAAGCAAGCTACCGTCTCGTTTTCGCCGCACTGATTCTGATCGCCGCCGGAGCGGGCGCATCCCGTCTGTTCTCGGGTGAGAATCCCGCGCAGAACGCGCCGAAAGCTTCGAGCGACGTCGACCGCGGCCGTTATCTGGTCGACAATGTGGCCATGTGCAGCGAGTGCCACACGCCCCGAGACGCCGCCGGCAACCTCGATAATTCCCGCTATCTGCAGGGCGCCCAAATTTGGATCACGCCTGTGCATCCGACCACCAACTGGGCCATGCGTGCGCCCGCGCTGTCAGGCCAGGTAGGCTTCACCGACGCACAGATGCAGGAGATTCTCGAAAAGGGCATCGGACCGAACGGGCTGGAGATTCAGCCGCCGATGCACATCTACCACATGAATCACGCGGATGCCGAGGCGATCAGCGCCTACTTGCGTTCGCTGCCCAATTCCTTCCCGCACTAGAGCAGACGGAGAAATTTCGGGCTTTGGAATGATCGAATTTTTCGCGCGCGCGTCGGTATAATCGCGGGCGATGGAAAAATGGCTGGAAACCGCCGTCCAATGGCTGCTTGGCCCGGAAACTCAGATTTCCTCCTGGCCCCGGCGGCAACTCATCACCCAGTTCCATGCTTCGCCAGTCACGCTGCCACCTGCCACGGCGTCCCCCGTTGTGCTCGAGCCCCTGGCGAATCGGCCCACACATCTCTGGCCGCGCTGGATTTTCCTGCGCGCCCTAGCGCTGATTTACTTTTCGGCATTCTATTCGCTGCTCTTCCAGATCAAAGGACTCATCGGGCCCGCCGGAATTCTCCCGGCGGTTGATTTTCTGCAGGCCGTTTCCGGCGCGTTTCACTCGCAGCGGTTTTGGTTCGCGCCCACGCTTTTCTGGCTGGGTGCGAGTGATCGCGCGCTGATGCTCGCCTGTTGGGTGGGCCTCGTTGCCTCGGTACTGCTGTTTCTTAACGTTTGGCCGCGCGCCATGCTCGTTGTCTCATTCATTTGCTTTATTTCCTTTGTAGGCGCCGCGCAGGATTTCGCCGGCTATCAGTCGGACGGAATGCTCCTCGAAGCCGGATTCCTTTGCCTGTTTTTCGCGCCGCCGGGATTCTGGCCCGGCCTCGGCCGCCCCAATCCGCCCTCGCGAGCCAGTCTCTTTCTGCTTCGCTGGGAATGGTTCTGCATCTACTTCGGATCGGGTGTGGCGAAGATGGCCAGCGGCGACCGCTCCTGGCGAAACTTCACCGCCATGGACGACTACTATCAAAACGGTCCGCTGCCCACATGGATCGGCTGGTACGTCGCGCATCTCCCGCACTGGTTCCATGCCTCAGCCGTCTTCTACACTCTGGCGATCGAATTGGTTCTGTGCTGGATGGTCTTTCTTCCCCGGCGCTTCCGCATCGTTCTGTTCTTCATCATCGCGCCGTTTGAGATCAGCATAATCCTTACCGCCAATTACGCCTTTCTGAACTACATCGTGTTTTCGCTGGGATTCCTGCTGATCGACGATCGCTTCGTCGAATGGATCGTGCGGCGGCCCATTCGCGAATTCATCGGTCACACTATCGCGCAGGACAGGCAGCCGGGCACACAGCCGGCCGAAAGCCCCGCTCCCTGGCGGCGCGTCCTCGCGCCACTGCGAATGTCTATTGCCGGCGCATGCCTCGCCTTGATTTTCTACACCACCTTCGTCCAGATCACCCCTTTCACTCCTTTTTTGCCGGATAAACCCGTGCAGCTGCTCGCGCCCCTGCGCATCGCCGACCACTATGGCCTTTTCGCGGTTATGACCCACGCTCGCTATGAAATCGAGTTCCAGGGTTCCAACAACGGCAAGACGTGGATACCTTATCCCTTCCGTTACAAACCTCAGGATCCGAAAAAAGCGCCCGGCATTTACGCGCCGTATCAACCGCGCTTCGACTGGGACTTGTGGTTCGCATCGCTTGGCGAGTGGCGCCAATACCGCTGGGTAATTTGGACCGAGGAGCGCTTGCTGCACAGCCAGCCGCAGGTGCTCGAACTCTTCGCGGGCAATCCGTTTCCCAGCGCGCCGCCGCAACAAATCCGCGCGGTTATCTACCAGTATTGGTTCACGGACTTGAAGACCAAGCGCGCCGAAGGCCTGTGGTGGAGGCGGGAACTGCTCGGCGCCTATGCTCCGGGCCTCGAACGCGATTCCGATGGCCACATCGTCATTCTTAACGTGCCGGTCGTCACGCCTCCCGACCAGTAGTGCCCTTCCCTTGGGATAGTCGCGACTTCCCAATCTGTCGGCCACCGCACGCAATCTTTGCCGCCAGCGCCAATTTCCGTTAGCCTGTGTGCGTACACGCAGCGTATGCGAGAAGAATGCCTGAGGAAATGACCCGTTGACGAAGCGCCGATACCCCGTAGTCCCCGAAAAAGAACCGAACCCCGAGCACGTCACGCGCGAACAAGTGCTCGCGCATCTCGCCACCCTCGCGAAGCCCGCGAGCATCCGCGAAATAGCCCACGGCATGGACCTGAAGCATCGCGGACGCCGCTTCCTCCCGCGCATTATCCAGCAGCTTGAAAAGGGCGGCGAGGTCGGGGAGGTTCACGGCGGGCGTTACTTTCTCGCTGGGGAAGGTCGCAGCCGCAGTGGAAAGCCCACACCGGCGGCGCGCGCCGAACGTGCCCGCGACGCCGCGCCGGCAACCAAGCCAACGGTTGAACCCACAAGCACGGAAAATTCCGCCAAGCCGAAACGTGCGCGTGATCCAAATCTCGTCGCCGGACGCATCACCGCTCACCGCGACGGCTATGCTTTTCTCGTCCCCGATCATCCGATGAAAGGAGTCGAAGGCGACCTTTTTATCGGCCGCGACTCGCTCGAAGACGCCATGCACGGCGACCGCGTTCTGGCCCGCATCACCCGCCGCCGCCCCGACGGTCGTGCCGAAGGCCGCGTGGTGCAGATCGTCGAGCGCGAAAACCCCACCGTCGTGGGCCTTTTCCGCTACGGACCGCACGGAAACCATGTACTGCCTTATGACGCCCGCCTGCAGTACGAAGTGCTGATTCCTCCGGGCGACGAGCTGACTCCCCAACTACGCGAAAAGCTGGGCGCCGCGCCCGCGGGACGCCGGGCGCGACTCGCCGAACTCGATGGTGCTGTCGTCGACGTCGAAATCATCCGCTTTCCAAAGGGCGGTCTCTCCCCTGCCGGACGCGTCATCGAAATCCTCGGCCGCCCCGGCGACATCGGCGTGGACGTCGAGATCATGATCCGTAAGCACCACCTGCCGCACGTTTTTTCGGCCGAAGTAATATCCGCCGCGCAAGCGGCTCCGCAGAAAGTCGAGGAGAAAGATCTCGACGGACGCCGCGACTTTCGTCAGATCCCCATCGTCACCATTGACGGTGAAACCGCGCGTGATTTCGACGATGCCGTGCACGTCTCGGCTCTCCCGGACGGGCATTTCGAGTTGCAAGTGCACATTGCGGACGTTGCTCATTACGTCCCGCGCGGCTCTGCGCTTGACCGCGAAGCACGCCTGCGCGGCACCTCCGTCTACTTCCCCAACCGCGCCGTGCCCATGCTTCCCGAAGAGCTTTCCAACGGCATCTGCTCGCTCAACCCGCGTCTCGATCGTCTGGTGATGAGCGCGATTTTGGAAATCGATGCGACTGGAAATCGGGTGCGTGCCGAGTTTACGCCGGGAGTGATCCGCTCCGCCGAGCGCATGACCTATACCAACGTGCACAAGGTGCTCGAAGGCGATCCGGAGATGAACCAGCGCTACGCCCCGTTAGTCGACGAATTCCGCCGCATGAAGGAGCTGGCCCTGCTGCTCAATCGCCGGCGCGTGGAGCGCGGCTCCATCGACTTCGATCTGCCCGAGCCGGTTATCGAATTCGATCCCGACGGCAACATGCGCAGCATCGTTCGCAGCGAGCGCAACATCGCCCATCGCCTGATCGAGGAATTCATGCTCGCGGCGAACGAAGCCGTCGCCGAATATCTCGACCGCCGCGCCATCGCATCCCTCTATCGCGTTCATGAGAAGCCCGATCCGAAAAAAGTGCTGGAATTCGAGGAACTCGCTCAAGCCTTCGGCTACTCGCTGGGTGTGACCGACCTTGCCGAGCGGCGGGTGGCTGTGCGCCATGGCCAAGCCAAGCCTCAGGCCCGCGGGCATCAGGGCGCGCGCCCCCGGCCAATGAGCGTCACCCTTCCAGCGTCTCAAGAAGTGGACATCCGGCCGCAGCATTATCAGCGGCTCACGGAAAAAATTGCCGGCAAGCCGGAAGAGCGCATCCTTTCCTACCTGATGCTGCGCTCGCTCAAGCAAGCGCGCTACGCTGCCGAACCGATCGGACATTTCGCTTTGGCGGCCGTCGACTATACCCATTTCACTTCGCCGATTCGCCGGTACCCCGACTTGATCGTGCACCGCGCTCTCAAGTGGGCGCTCGAAAATCCCGAGGCGGCGCCTCCGTCCGGATGGCGCCCGATTGGCGAGGCTCAAGCCCACGAACGCGGACGTGACAGCGAACGTGTAGCCACGCTTGGTCCCTACCGCCGCGTCGAGCTTGAGGAAATCTCCGCGGAAAGCTCGGCGGCGGAGCGCGGCGCCGAGTCCGCCGAGCGCGAACTCATGGACTGGAAGACCGCGCAGTTCATGGAAAGCCATCTCGGCGAGGAATACGACGCGCTGATCATCTCCGTGCAGAAGTTCGGCTTCTTCGTCGAGCTCACTGAGATCTTCGTCGAGGGTCTGGTCAGCATCGACCGGTTGGAAGCCGACATCGGCCAGCGCTGCACCTATCGCGACCACGATCGCGCCATTGTCACCGAGCCGTATCGCGGCGCCCGCGCCGGCAACGCCCGAGGGGCCACGAGACGAGTCTTTAAGATGGGCGACCGCATCCGCGTCCGCGCCGAGCGCATTGATCCCATGCGCCATCGAGTCGAGTTTGCACCAGTCTTGTAATATCTTTCGGTACAAAAAGGAGATGCCATGAAACCAAACGTGGGATTCATCGGATTGGGACTTATGGGCGAGCCCATGGCGCGGAACCTGCTGCGCGCGGGCTTTCCTCTTACTGTCTGGAACCGCACCCGAAGCAAAGCGGACGCCCTGGTTCGCGATGGGGCAAAACTCGCCCCCAGCCCTGAGGACGCCGCCGCGCAAGCCGACGTTCTCATCACCATCGTTAGCGATCCGCCCGCACTCGAAGAGGTGCTCTTCGGCGCGGATAATAAGGGCCCCGGCGCGCTCTCCAAATTGCGCTCGGGCAGCACGCTTATCGACTCCAGCACCGTGTCTCCCGGGCTCGCACGCCAGGTGGCGGCGGCCTGCGCCAAGCGCGGCATCAGCTTTCTGGACGCGCCCGTCACCGGCGGCACCTGGGGCGCGGAAAAAGGCGAGTTGGTGTTCATGGTCGGCGGAAAAGCGGAAACGCTCGAGCGCATGACTCCGGTGCTCGAAGCCATGGGAAAGAAACGGTTTCTTCTGGGAGAAAACGGAGCGGGTCAAACCGTAAAGCTAGCGATGAATCTGCTCTTGGCGCTCGAAGTCGATGCGCTCGCGGAAGCGATGGCGCTCGTGGCCTCGTCGGGGCTGCCGGCCGAAAAGCTTATCGAGGTGATGCAATCGAGCATGGGCCGCGCGCCGCTGTTCGACGTAAAGGCTCCGCTAATGCTGAAGGGCGAATTCCCGGCCAGTTTTCCGCTACGCCTCATGCTGAAGGATCTGACGCTCGCGCTCGAACTGGCTCGCGAAAACGACACTACCCTGCCCGCCGCGAAGGCTGCGTGGACGACCTACTCCAAGATCAACGACGACTCCAAGGACGATCCGGATTTTGCCGCCGTGACTCGCTTCTGGAAAAAGGCGATCTATGGCTCGGCGCCCCGAGCCTAATCTGAGTCTAGTTCGGCTTAGCAGGATCGTAGTGGGAGAGGCTGGGCGTCAGCTTCCGGATGATAAATTCCTGAAGGATATTTTCGCCGGCGTTCGCGCCGAGCCGGATCCCAGCCAGCTCGAAGGTTAGTCCCGCGCCGCGATTCTTGTTGGGATAGTAGGCATTGGAGATACCGCCCGCCGCCAGGCTTCCGAGTACCGCCGAGTAATTCGGTTGCCAGTGGCCGTTGTCGCCCTTGCAAATGATGGCGTTGGCAATGGCATACATGATTCGAAATTGCACGCTGCCGGTTCCCTTGTAGAAATAACGCGGATCCTGCTTGAACAGCGACGGGAACAGAGCGTCTCCGAGGAACGTTCCAATAGTCAGGTCGCCATAAGAAGCGCCATAGCGCTTGCCGTAGCCCACCGCACCCTGCCCGTATCCTCTGAAGTCATCGTCTGCCTGCTCAACTCCCGCAATCGCGCCGTTTACCACGAAGGTGATGGGATCGATGCTCACTCGCCAGGCCAACTGGAACTTTTGCTTCGTGTCCAGAGGAACGGGATGGCGCGCGTAGGTGACGTAGAAGTTGGGGATCACGCCGAGCACGCGCTGCTTTTCTTCATCCTGGAGCTGGATTTGCGCCACCTCAACCGGCGGGGGCGTGACCTCAATCGAAGTAGTGGCCGCGGCAAGAGCCAGCGCAGTTTGCGGCACCATCAGCATCTCTCCGGGGTGCAGCATCCCGGGCACCGTCTGCGTGTTGAAGCCGGCCGCGGTGATGGTGATTTGGAAAGATCCGGGCCGAATATTAGTAAAGGTGAATTGCCCGTCATCGTTCGTCAGCACTTCCTGGCTTGGGGATTGATCCGGAAGAGTCAATTTCACCATGGCCTTGGAGACCAAAGACCCGCTCGGATCGACAACCGTGCCGGTGATGCTTCCCGGCATCGTTTCGGCAGGGGCTTGCTGCGCCGGAGCCGGCGAGGCGCAAAACAGGACGCCCAGGACCAGCGCCAGGCTGCATACCCGAGAGCCCAGGGCATAGTTTCGGAAGATTGCAGCGAAACGTCTGCGTTCGTTTTTTCTGGTGGTGTTCACGCTCATAAGTTTATAGCAATTTATGCCCGCCACTCTGATTCTTCCGGCAAGGGTTTGACTGTCTGTAACCGGCAGGGGTTGCACGGGAAAAAGGGCCATATCCTGCGGATTTTTGGAGGCGCGGGTGGGAATCGAACCCACGAATGAAGGTTTTGCAGACCTCTCCCTTCCCACTTGGGTACCGCGCCTCTGGGACGAACAGTATAGCGAAACTCCCGCGCCCGCGCAGATGGAAGACGAGAGAGCGAAGAGCGCGAATCCCGGCGCCCGCCGTAAGCGGTTGGCAGGGGCAGCTTCTCTCCCAAGAGCGTTCGCGCTACAGTAGTCGCATCACGTCTTTCCATTATCAAAGAATTCTGGAGCGAGAATGACTTTGCTTGCTTGGCTCGTGGTCCTGGCGGTTTCCGTGCTGGTCGTAGCAGCGGTGTGGTCCGCAAGCCGGCGGTCGGAAGCGCAGCTCGCCGCCGCTCGCCAGGAGATGCAGAACTCGCTCGCGACGCAGAGCCAGGCGGTCACCGCGCAGATGACCCAGCAGATCAATCATCTGGCGCAGGCCGTGACCCAGCAACTCGGCCAGGTGCGCCAGGAGCTGCAGAGCGGAGTGGCTTCCACATCGCAACTGGCCACCGACACACAGCGCAACGTCTCCCAGCAACTCAAGTCTTCGACCGACGCCATTCAGCAAATGAACCAGAAAATCGGGGAGATCCAGCAGTGGGGACAGGATCTTTCGAAAGCAACCCGCACGCTCGAATCCATTCTCGGCGGCGCGAAAACGCGCGGCTCGCTGGGTGAAGCGGCACTCGATCGCCTGCTGGCCGATGCCCTTCCGCAAAACGCATACTCAACGCAGTTCCGCTTCGCTTCCACGGGGGCGGTCGTGGACGCCGTACTCCACAGTGGTGACCGGCTTGTCCCCATCGACTCGAAGTTTCCGCTGGAGGCTTACCGCCGAATGCTCGATGACGGCAATGAGGGCGACGACGCACGCCGCGATTTTTCGACCGCCGTGCGCAAGCACGCTGACTCCATTGCAGAGAAATATATTCTGCCGGACGAGCACACCCTGGAGTACGCGCTGATGTTCGTTCCCTCCGAAGGCGTCTACTACGAGCTGTTAATGACCTCGGATTCGAAACACGGGCCGCTCGACGAATACTGCCGCGGCAAGCGTGTGTTTCCGGTCTCGCCCAATACGCTGTACGCGTTCTTGAGCGCGATCTGCGTCACCATGCAGGGACAGCGCATGGAGGAAAATGCCCGTCACCTGATGGCCGGCCTGGCGGGGGTGAGCAAGCACATCGAAGCTTTCGCGGATGTCTACGAACGGCTCGGCAACCATCTGCGGAACGCGCAGCGGAGTTACGAAGACGCCGACAGCCGTTTCAACAAGGTCAGCAACTCACTGGCGCAGATCTCGCAGGGCGTCCTGCCCGAAGAAGCTCCTAAGACACTGTTTGAGTCCGCTTCGCGCGAGTAGCGGTGTATCACTTTCGTGCGGGGGCCTTTAGCCGCTTTGCCACTACGCCGAAGAGATCGGGCCAACCTCACGGTGCAAGTGGCCAAGGAGATAGGGCCGACAATCATGCCAACGGGCGGAACATAATCGCGGAATAGGACAAATTCTATATTTCTTGTCGAGTCGAAGAGGGCATGAGAAAGCCGACGACAACTAACGGTGCATAGAAGACCCACAACGGCGCCGAGCCCACCAGTTTGCGGCGTCGGCTGGTTGAAAACCACCAGTTGCGCTCGAAAGCACCACCGAGGGTGGGCTGAATAACTGCCACCGAACATCACTTGCTCCTGGAAATACAAGGCTTGTAGCTGCAAAGCCGAAGGGAGGTGGTTTGGCAATGCTAATGCATTAGTACGAGTGAATCACACGAGCGAGCTTTAGATGAGTTTTTCCGGTTCATCGAAGAGGCCTAAAATGAGATACCTAAAATTTCTAGCGATAGTGGGAGCTTTCGCGGTTTCAGCTTCGTTGGTACAGGCACAAAACGGCCCGGGATACGCCGACCAGGGTAACGGCAATCAGGGAAGCGTCAACCAAGATTACGGGAACCCTGGAAATGGCAACCAGGGCAACAGCGACCCGTACGGCAATGGCGGATACGTTAACCCGGGATATGGTCCGCCGGCTTATAGCCAGCCTGTTTATGTGGGCCCAGCTCCCGTATGCGCATACGGCTACTATGGGTATTACCCGTACGGGTGTGCACCTTATGGATACTATGGTCCTAGCTGGTTTTCGGGTGGCATCTTCATCGGAGCAGGCCCATGGTTCCGCGGCCGGTTCTACGGCGGGCGGGGCTTTTACGGCGGACGCGGGTTCGTTGGCGGTCGCGGAGGCTTCGTGGGACGCGGCCCCGCTGGTGGATTCCGCGGCGGCGCGGCACGCGGTGGAGGCGGTTTTCATGGCGGTGGCGGAGCGCGCGGTGGTGGCGGACACAGGTAAGTTCCGTCGTCAGCCAAAAGGCATAAACGGCCGGCAGATCAAACTGCCGGCCGTTTTTTTTGTGTAGGAAAACTCAGAATGAAAGCGGGTGTGGCCACAACTTCGGATGTCTGGAGAGT
>Ga0302325_10016388_pt1 | contig 15705 bp, 11 predicted proteins | sample Palsa_T0_2_FD_201948 | JGI IMG/M metagenome (GOLD analysis project Ga0302325, IMG submission 201948) | Peat permafrost microbial communities from Stordalen Mire near Abisko, Sweden - Palsa_T0_2 | ecosystem: Environmental > Terrestrial > Soil > Palsa > Peat permafrost | place: Sweden: Abisko...
CCTCCATCACCGTCACCCGCTCGGTGAACGTGCGCACCTTACGCAAAGGCTCCTGCAGATCGTGAGACGCGATCGCAGCGAACTGCTCCAACTCAGCATTAGAACGAGCAAGCTCGCGCGCCCGCCGCTCGAGCTCTGCGTTGGTGAACTCCAGCTTGTCGTTGGCGACGGCGAGCCGCGAGTTCACGTCGCGAACCTGATCGGCGGACCGTACGCCACGCAGCGCGAGTATCAGCGCAAGAGCGGCGACCAGCGCGAGCGAGATGAAGATCAACCACGGGACCCACTTGCGCACGCCCGATACGCTCGCAAACAACCGACCGTCGGGTGAGGCGAGCACGATCCGCCACGTCGAGCTCGAAAGCCCATCCTGGTAGTAGTACTGACCGTCTACATCTCCTCCCGACGCATGCCGCAGTGCGATCGGGTGCCCCGCAACGGTGAGCACACGGCCGGGCGGGAGGCCCGGATTGGTCGACGCGATCACACGATCGTTGCCGTCAACGAGGTAGTTATAGGCGCCTATTACACCGGGAATCTGATGCAGCTCCCCCCCGATGAACCCCGACAGCGAGCCGGGGAGAAAGCCCGTCACCAGGACGCGGTCGCCAAAACGGGTGGGAAACCCGACCGCGAGACCGATCACGCCGCTCGCACCGAGCGGCTGAACGTTCCCCAAGCCGTAGACGTGTCCCGCGCGCACCAGCGCAAGCCCGGCCGACGTCCGCACATCCTCCCGGGCCTGCGAACTGAACCCGCTCGAATGAGCGATCACATTGCCCTGGCCGTCGACCAGCGCGGTGAACGCGTTGCTCTGACGATTCGCGTCCATCGAGCTTGCCGTCACCGTCGCCGCACCGTACTTCTTCGCATCCTGCGGAGCCTGCTGCGCGACCGCATTGAACAGAGAGGAGATCAGCGCTCCCGAGAGCACCGCGCCCTCGTGCACGTGGGCAACGACATCGGCCTTCGACTTCGACTGCGTGCTAGCCAGCTCGGCCGCGAACCCCGCCAGGAGCGCCACGACCACGCAAGCGGCTGTCCCGAACGCCAAGATTGTCTTCTGGCGCTTCATCCGGCCAGCCGAGAAGCGACGCGCGTACGACACCACGATTCCTTTCAGAGGAGCCTGGGGGACCTTGGAACTGATGAACGTACTTCGAACTGATGAACGTAAGTTCACTGTGCAACTACGCCTCACGACGGAGGGTGCTCTGGTACAACGGCCTACTTAGATTTAGATATCCATTCGTCACCAGACCCGCAAAACTTGACCGCCCGGCGAAAGCTGACGGCGAAGCCCGCGATCGGGGTCGGGCTAACCCCACAGTTCGAGTAGGGGATAACCACACCAAGCACGCGGCGGAGGCCCCTGACGTATATCGGTCGGACCGGCTCACGCTCGAGGCCAGAGTCATGCGACCAGGGGCGAATCAAGCTTATAAGCATCAAACACATGCAAAAGTATAAGCTAATCGCGAAACATGTGCAGAGCAAGCTATACGATAGTGGTATCACTATCGTGATCCCACTATCGGCTTGCCGGTCGGCCTGCGGCCGTCCGGGGTTCTCCCGCCCGGGGGGCGGGTCGCTGCGCTGGCTGGAACGGCGCGGGCCGTGAACGCGTCGGCGGGGCGACACGGGCCCCGGGAACGGCGTGCCAAGCAGCGCGGCCGCCGGCCGGTCGGGCTCCGGGTGACGCTCAGCGACGCCGAGCGCGACGAGCTGGGCGCACGTGCCCAGGAGGCGAGCGTGTCCACGTCGCGGCTGCTGGTCGAGTCGGCGCTGTCGCGCGTGGAGACCTCCGCGGAGCGGGAGCGGGTGTTGGTCAAGCTCAACCGGTTCGAGCGGCTGCTCGGAAACTTGGCGAACAACGTCAACCAGCTCGCCCACCAGGCGAACATCGCCGGTCAGGTGGTCGCGGTCGATCGGGTGGCCGGCTACCTCGATGAGCTCGTCGAGATGCGAGAGCAGCTCCAGGACCTGCTCCACCAGCTCCGGTGAACGCGGACGGCGGTGATCCCGAACATCACCCGCGGTGGCAGCACCCTGCGACTGCTGCGCTACCTCACCGGTCGCGGGCGCCGCGACGAGCACGAGCACCCACATCTGATCGCCGGACAACCCGGGACGGTCGTGCTCGAGCACGGCGATCGCGTGCTCGGCCCGCGTGATGTCGGCCCGATCGCCGCGCTCCTCGACGAGCCGATGCGCGACTTCCGCACCGAAATCACCGTGCCCGAGAAGGACCCCGACGGCAAGCCGACCGGCGCGCGCCGCGCCGCGCCCGTATGGCACTGTTCACTCGCGCTGCATCCCGACGAACCCGGCCTCGACGACCACACCTGGCAGCGGATCGCCGAGCGCTACCTCGAGCTGCTCGGGTTCGATCCGCTCGACGGGTCGCCCGCGTGCCGGTGGGTCGCCATTCGTCACGGGCGCTCGGCCGGCGGTGGCGACCACATCCACGTGGTCGTGAACCTGGTCCGGGAGGATGGCAAGGCGGCGAGCGTGCACATGGATCGCCAGCGGGCGCAGCCGGCGTGCTGGCAGCTAGAGCAGGAGTTCGGGCTTCGGCAGGTCGAGGGCCGCGGCCGCGGCGCCGGTGAGCGCGGGATCAAACCGGCCGAGATGGCGGCACGCGATCTCGATGGCCGCCGAAACCCCCTCGAGCGGATCCCCGACGAGCAAGCGTCCCGTCGGCGGCTTGAGCGGATCGTGCGGGCGTGCGCGACCGCGGCAGCCGACGAGCCCGACTTCGTCGCCCGTCTCAATCACGAAGGAGTGCTGTGGCGTCCGCGGTTCGAGAAGGGAGGCAAGGACGACGTCGTCGGCTATTCGATCGCGCTGACGCCGATGGCGGGCGAGAAGCCGGTCTGGTACGGGGGCGGGCGGCTCAGCCGTGAGCTGACGCTGCCGCGGCTGCGGGCGGCGTGGCCGCAGCTCGAGGCAGCGGCTCGCGTGCACGCGTGGCGGCGCCTGTCGACTGGCCAGGTGTCGCGCAGGCCCTCGACCCCTCCGACGCCTGAGCTCGAGGCGCAGTGCGCCCGCCAGCTCGCGCAGCTGCGCGAGAGGCTGCAGAACGTGCGGCACGATGACCGCAGCACCTGGGCGCTGGTGGCGCGCGACACCGCCGGGATCCTCGCCGCGTGGTCGCTGCGGACGGAGCCGAACCCGGGCCCGCTGGCCGAGGCCGCACGCGCAATCGCGCGTAGCGCCCAACTCCGCCATGCCCAGGTCCCGGGCACGCCGCGGCGGCCGTTCCCGCCCACCCAGAGCACGGCCCAGCTGCTCCTACGTTCGGGAACCCGTGCGCCCTCGAGCGGCATCCTGCTCTCCCTGGTTGCGTCACTCGCCGAAGCGCTGCGCGAGATGCATGGCGCCGCAGGTGAGGCGCAGCGCGCCGCCGAACTCGAGCAGACAGTGATCGCGCAGCTGGCGACTGTTCGCGGCACCGAGTCCTCACCGTCAGAGCGGCTCGAGCCAGGAGCCGCACACAATGCGAAGGCCGAGCGGCGCCTGCCCGCCAAATCATCGCGGCCGCTGGACGTGGATCGGTAACGCCTCGGCACGCATCGTGCGGCCGCAAGCGTGCCGGGCGGTTGCCCGACACTTATCGTCCGGGGCTCGCGACCGACCGGCCGCTGGGGCGGTCAGTGTGCGGCTTGTCGGTGTGCACCGCCGGCTTGGAGGCCGCTTCCAGTCACTGGCTGCGGCGGTCGCCGGCGGGCAACGACATCCTGGCCTCTCATTGCCTGAGCAGAGCGGCCGAGGATCCGACTCAACCGCCGCCCGTCGCCGTCGGTTCAGCCTCGGCGAGGCTCGCTCGCATCGTGTCGAGGGTCATGAGCCTCGCGCTTGCCCGCTCGCGCGCGTCCTCGTAGTGAGCCAGGAGGTATGGCCCGAACAGGGGTACGGTCAGCGCGAGCTCGCCCCGGCGCGGCACGTACACGTCGCCCTCGGTGACCAGGGCCTCCCGTGCGGCCGAGCTCGCCTTCTGGGTCTTCCCGAGCGTCGCGGCGACGGCCGCGGTCGACGCTCGGCCGCCGTGGACCGCGACAGCGGTGAGGAACTCAAGCTGCCGGCCGGTCAGCCGCTCGAACCGCGGGGCGAACGTGCGACGTTCGATCTCGGCCGCGGCTGACACAAGCGCGGTCTGCGCGTCCCTGAGCGTAATGTGCTTGGGGCCGCCGGCAGCCAGCCACGTGTGATGCGCGAACACCTGCAGGTGGGCGGGATACCCGTTGCTCGCCGCGACGATCAGATCGGCCGCGTCGGGCTGCCAGGTGACGTCGAGCACGCGAGCGGGCTCGACGATCGCGAACCGCGCATCGTCCGGTTCGAGCAGCAGCGGCACGGTATGAACGTCGAACAGCCGGTCTGGATGCGTGACACCAGCCTCGCGCAACACCTCAGGGGTATGCGGCAGGCCGGTCCCGGCGAACAGCACGGTCGCGTCGCGGTGATCGACGTTGAGCCGCTGCAGCGCTGCGGCGAGCAGCGCGAGGTCTGGACCCGCAGCGACCTGCATCTCATCGAGCGTGATCAGCACACCGGCGTTCTCACTGTCGCGGCGGACCTCGTCGGCGAGCGCGGCCAGCGCGCGAGCCAGCTCGCCCGCGCTCGCCGTGTGCCGTGGATCCCGAGGTCGGGTCGTGACGCCCGCCCCGACACCCGCGACAGTCAGGCTGACACCGCCGACACGTTCAAATGCGCGCTTGGCGCGCTGCCAGGGACCGGACCCAGCCTCGATCCGTGACCGGGCCTCATTCAGCAGACTGTCGATCAGGCCGGCGTTACCGGACGCGGCTTGAAGGTTGACGACCTCAAAGTCCGTGCTGAGCTCGGCGAAGGTCGTGACCGTCGCCGTCTTGCCGACCCCACGCGGGCCGGTGAGAATGATGTCCGGCGCCCTCACGCGACCGCCGGCCGGGACATCGTTGAGGGCCATCCGCCAGATCTGCAGAAGATCTGAGCGCCCCGCGAGAACGGGTGGTTTGTGGCCGGCGCCGGGGGTGTATGGGCTGGGATCCATCGAGATTTTCTTAGAAACCAATCAAAGTCTACAAAAGTCTACACGAGACCCGGGCTCGACTAAACAAGCGTCTGCTCAGGGCAACTCAAGCCCCCGGGAGAACGAACCTGCCCGGACGCGCTACTGCGCCCACAGCACAGCTTGCGCCGGTGCTGCGGTCAAGCACCGTCGCGGAGCTTGCTGGTAGGCGTGCTCGTGAGTCCCACCGTCGCGGTGGGTGCGAACGCAAGTCGTCGTTCTCATCTCGAGTTACGAGGCGGGGGTCACGAACCGCTGGAGGTGAGCGTGTCCTGGAACTGGTATGTCCGCGCCGGCGCTTACGGTTGCGGAGATGGCGGACGTGGCATCGGATCTGACCAACTTCAGCGACGAGCTGTTGCGGCGCGAGCGTGGAGCACTGCTGCACGGGATGGCGGATTTGACGCGTCGCGCCGAGCTCCACCGACGGCTACTGGACCAGTTGGAGGTTGAGCTCGCGACGCAGACGCGATTGCTCCGCGAGATCGAGGAGTTGATCGACCTGCGCCCGCAGCTACGGCTGGACCGTCTTGACCGTCAGCTACATGGGCGGCGACTGCAGGAGGTCGCGGTTGAGGTGCTGCAACGCAGGGTCAGCGATCGACGGCCGGTTCACTATCGCGAGTGGTTCGCCTATCTGCGCTCCGAGGGGTATGAGGTTGGCGGTCGTGATCCGTTGGCGACGTTTCTGACTCAGGTCAGTCGCGCACATGGAGTCGAACGCGTCGGCTCTCGTACGGGCCTGTATCGCGTCGCCTGAGCAACCTACGTCGGGTTCCGTCCGACCCCTGTGCTGTCGTTTGCGGCCATGGACGTAGCAGCCAACTACATCGCTACAGGCGCCAGCATCAGCAACTCTCGCTCCGGGCCTCAGGTGGGATCGTGCAGCAGCCCACCCGTTGCGCTCGCGCGCGCCGATGAGCCGGCTAGGCCCGTATCCAGCGGCGCGCCTGGAAGCACGCTTTCGTAGGCAATCACCGGATGCAAAAGGGGGAGATAACGTGACGCTGACCGATCTTCTGAAGAGCGGGCTGGGAGACGAGTCTGTGGCGCAGCGAGCGGCGGGCATCGAGTTCCGGCAGCGGCTTGAGCCCCCCTTCGGCCAGCTGACAATGCCGCCGGTGTACGAGGCCCCGCTGGAGATCCATCCGCGCAGCATCGACGGCACGGTGCACGATGTGATCGAGCTTGACTCTGTCGGCTCATCCGCCAACCGGTTGGAGGAGCGCCTGCTCGATGAACATCGCGCCGAGCGCTACGGGCTGCCGCTCGCGACCACGACGATCGCCGCTGGCGAGCACGAGTTCGTGATCACGACGCTTGAGGCACCCCACCGGCTGATGGATGCCTGGATCAGGCTCTCGGAGCTACCGGGGTCCGATCAGGCCTTCGAGGACAGCGACCAGGGTCGCGAGATCTCGCTCGCCTCGCCCGGGGCGCTAGATCCGATCCTTGAGACCTCCGCCCATGACCTGCTGTTCGGAACTTGGGACTCGCACCGGACCGGCCCCAGTGGCCAGGTCCGCGTCGCGCGCAGCCTTACGACCACGGTGTTGGGACTCCGTCCCAGGGAGGTGAGGACCATCGCGGCGCGCCGGGACCCGCTCAACCTCGGGGAGGCGAAGGACGTCAAGGCCCCCAAAGGCCTGAAGCTGTCTGAGCAGGGCCTCAGCTCGATCCCGCCGCAGCGCCGCCGCCCGGGCGTGTCGATCGACGAGGCGCTGTTCGTGGGCTTCCTCTCGTTCGCGTCGCTGCGGCGCCTTCGGTTTCAGCGCTACGACAATGTTGAGGCGCGCGTACTGCTTGCGCTGCTCGCCTTGCACGCGATCACGCTGCGAGTCGGCGAGGGTTGGTCGCTGCGCTCGGAGTGCGACCTGATCCCGACGGCCGACTTGCAGATCCTCGTGCGCACAGCAGGATCATCGGGTGCGGAGTCGCTGCCAGCGGCACCCGAGGAGGTTGCCGGTGCGTTCGCCGACGCGCGCCAGTCCACCGCGATTAACGATCGCAGTGTCCACCTTGTCGGCGGCAGTCGCCTGACGCCGCTCGTGCAGCGCGCGCTTGAGAAGGAGAGCACGAGTGGCTGAGGAGCGGGAGTGGACTCGCGTCGAGTTGCGCTTCCCGCTCGGGAGCTACAACGCGCAATCAACGAGCGACTTCAGCCAGCCCGAGTGGCCCCCTCACCCCGTCCGGGTACTCGCTGCAATGGTCGCCGCGGCGCATTCGCTGCCGGTCGAGGAGCGAGATCGGGCGCGCGTTGCATTGACCGCGCTGGCTTCCTGCCCGGAGCCTCCGACGATTGTCGCGCCCCGCTGCGACGGCGCGCCCGACGGACGTCGTTCGGTCGCAGCGTTCAGGGGTGCTTCACGTTGGGCCCCGCGCAATCACGAGCTCGGGGAGCTAAAGCACGGAATCCATCCCCGAGAGCTCGGCCGCGGACGCGCGGCGGTCGAGAAGGGCGGCATCGCGATCGGAGACCAGCCGGTTGCGTTTCTGTGGCCGACCACGCTCGATCACGACGCTCTCATGGCGCTCGATCGCGTCGCTGCTGAGGTAACGTTCCTGGGAACGAGCCGCTCGCCGGTGCTCGCCAAAGTATCGACGATCAGCGGGACGAACGACGAGGCGGCATGGCTGCCGATCGCCGCGAGCCGAACGGTGGTGGCGACGGATGTTCGCGTGCCGACAGCGACGCTGTTGGCGACGCTCGATGCCCAGCACGAGCGCAGGAACGGCAAGCTGCGCCGCGGCGGTGCGCCGGCCCGGGCTGCGTTCGTGCCTCCCGCCTCGCTAGGTCGCTTCCAGGCGTATGGTCACACGTCGAATCTGGCTCGCGAGCCCAAGGAGCCGGCGGATCCCAGGTATTGGGGGGAGATGCTGATGTTGCCGGTCGACCGAGAGAGCGTGGTGCGACCGAAGGCTCCCGGCGCGTTCGCGCTGGCGCGGGCAACGCGCGCCGCGATACTTGCCGCCTACGGCGCTGCTGGAAGTCCGGATGAGGCGCCATCGCTACTCACGGCGCGAGGGAGCGATCCGCACGCGGCGTTCGTTCCGCTGCCGTTCGTCGGCGACCCGCATGCTGATGGGAGGATTATCGGGATCGCGATCTTGCTGCCGCACCCGCGGCGTGCGCCCGATGTCCTGATCCAGCGTCGAGCGATCGAGCGCGGAATCCGTTCGCTCCTAACATCCCCGCCCGGAACGGAGCCTCGTACCGTCGGAGCCCCAGGGATCGGGAACGTCTTGTTCGGCGGGACACCGACGACAACTCGCACCCCGCCACTGACCCTTCAGCCCGAGCGCTGGCGGCGCGCGTCCCGGATCTGGTCGTCGGTGACTCCCGTCGTGCATTCACGCTACCGGCCGAACTCCCGCCCCGAGAGCCTCCTGGAGCAGGTGACAGCGGACTGTCGCGACGTGGGCCTTCCCGAGCCGGTGCGGGTCGAGGTTCTGCGCAGCAGCCGTTTTCACGGCGCCCCGCTCGGTGTCAGCCGGGCGCAGCTTCCGGAGGCATGGAAGGGCCCGCTCCGCGGGCCGACGAACCACCTCGAGGTGACTTTCGCCGAGCCTGTGGCGGGACCGGTGCTCCTGGGGAAGGCGCGCCACTTCGGACTTGGCCTGTGCCTGCCAGTTAGGGAGGAGCGGGCGGGTTGATCGACTTCGCGACGTTCTACGGCGCACTGAACTCAGCCCCTGGAGAGGTCGGAAGAGAGCCTTACCCGTGGCAGGTGGCGCTCGCCATGCGGCTGGCGCACGGCGTTGCGCCGGCGGCGGTCACGGTCCCCACTGGGGGTGGCAAGACGGCGACGATCGACGCTCTGTTGTATGCCTTGTGCGCTCAGGCGGATCGGCGCCCACATCAACGCACGATCGGGGTTCGCACAGTGTGGGCGATCGATCGACGAATTCTGGTGGATGAGGTGTACGAGCGCGCCCAGAAGATGGTCGCGCGCCTCGAGCTGGCGCGAGCTGACAGCGACGACGTGTTGCACGACACGGCGGCGCGCCTCGCGTCGCTCACGGGCGGGCAAGGTCCGCCGCTGGTGACGGCGCGCTGGCGGGGCCAAGTGAGGATCGAACCGCGGGCGCACCATCCACTTCAACCGCAGCTGGTCACCAGCACCGCTGGGCAGATCGGCTCCCGCCTGCTGTTCCGCGGTTACGGCGTGGGCGAGCGATCCCTCGCGTTGGAGGCGGCGCTCGCGGGCGTCGACTGCACGATCTGTCTCGACGAGGCGCATCTTGTACGGCCGCTTCGCCAAACGATCGAAGCAGTACAGGCGCTGCGCGTCGAACAGGAGCCGCCAGACACGTTCGGACCCTTAACGCTGATCACGCTGACAGCGACTCCGCCCGAATCGCTGCCCCCAGGCGCCGTGCTCACGGTTGGGACCGCCGACGAGCGAGTGCTCAGCCAAAGGCTCGACGCTGATAAGACAGCGGTCCTCGTAGTGCCGCCGGGCGACGGCTACCGCGAGCAGACCACCTCGCTGCTGGATGCCGCCGCGCAACATCTGGGCCAGGGTGCCTCGCGGGTTGCCTGCGTTGTTAACACCGTCGGCCAGGCGATCGAGCTGGCCGGGGCCGCGGCGGTGCGGTTTGGCGAGGACGTCGACCGAGTGCTGCTGATCGGTCCGCAGCGTCCCTTTGACCGTGCTGACATCCTGCGGCGCCATCGCGGCGCGATCTTCGAGCGGGACGCTCCGCCGCGACCACTGGTCGTGATCGCGACGCAGACGATCGAGGTTGGGCTCGATGCCGACTTCGACGCGCTGGTCACTCAGAGCGCCTCAGCCACAGCGATCGCGCAACGGTTCGGGCGGCTCAACCGCGCTGGACTCGACAACGGCCGCGCGACGATCGTCCGCCACCGCGGCTCGCCACTGTACGAGCGCGACGAGGAAGCGTGCTGGGCCTGGCTTGAACGCAAGCGCGGGCCCGCGGGGATCGTTGACATGTCACCGCGGGGGATCGCCGCCGATGGCGGGCCGCCCCGGGATGCGGAGAGCCCGTTCACCCCGGCGTTGACGCCGGCGACCGTCGAGCTGCTGCGACAGACCGCGCCACGCCCGGCCCCGATGGCCGATCCGCCGATCGACTGCTTTCTCGCCGGAATCGACAGCGCCCCGGCCGACGACGTGCTGGTCTGCTGGCGCCGCGATCTTCGACTTGATCTCCCCGACGAGGACGGCCGCGCCTACCGCCAGGCGCTGCTTACGCTCGCCCCGCCGCAGCCCGAGGAGCTAGTCCCGCTGTCGCTGCGCCGCTTTCACGCCCTTCTGGCCGCCCGGTTCGCGGGCTCGAGCCGACACAATGCGCTCGCGCTCCAAGACTCGGATGTCGACGGCGGAGGCGACGTGCAAGCCCCCGCTTCGGCGGAGATTGCTCTTCTCGAACACGCACCTATGCACTTCGTCGTGTTACGTGGGGGTGACCTCTGCGAGGTTGGGCTCACCACCGAGGCTCGGCCGCGCGACGTCCGGCCGGGCGACATAGTAGTGCTCGGTGACAGCGCCGGCGGCTATGCCGACGGCGCTCTGGCGCCTTCGTCAGTCACTGCTGTGGAGGATGTCGGCAACCAGGTGGCGGCAGCGGCCCTTGGCACCCGCCGCGTGGCCTTCCGGTTGACGCGCGAGCTGCTCACCGGGCCGTCCGATCAAGCGCTGCACCGCGCCGCCAAGCTCGCTGACGCTGCCGTTGCCCCCGAGGGCGAGGATTTGCAGTTGCTGCTTGCAGCGCTCGGATCGGATTGCGAGCTCGGACGTGTCGGCCGCGCGGACGTCCGTCGCGTTGCCGGCGCCTCCAGGTCGCAGCTGGCCGAGATCTGGGACGAGCTCGACGAGCCTGATCCTTACGACACAGGAGAGCAGCGGAGCATGGCCGTCGTGTTCGACGGCGAGCACGAGCTGAGCATCGACGCCTTCGTTCTCGTACTCACCCCGGAAGGGGATGCGCGACCGGATCTACTGCGGAACGCATCGCTCCGCCCGCCTGAGCTGGAGGCCCACGAGCTCGACGTTGGGAAACGCGCCGCGAGCTTCGTCACGGGCAGGGCCGGCGAACCACTCACAGCCGCACTTTGCCTCGCGGCTCTTGCACACGACCACGGCAAGGCCGATGACCGCATCCAGGCGTTCTATCGCGGAGGGATCCTCAACCCGGGGCAGGAGCTGCTGGCAAAGAGCGTCTTCGGGACCGACGATCGCAGGATGGCTCGGCTAGCGGAGCGGCGAGCAGGGTTGCCTCGAGGTCTGCGCCACGAGATCGCGTCCGTCGCGATTCTCCGCGACCACCTCGAGCGCACGCGACCGCTTGACGGATGCGGCTTCGACGAGGACCTCGCGCTGCACCTGGTTGCAACCCACCACGGACTCGGCCGACCGTGGCCTTCTCTTCCTCGCGGTGGCGCCGCCGCCCGCGAGTTCGCCGTCGCCAGCGCAGGAATCCAAGGGACAGCCCGCGGAGACGGGCTCGACGGATGGAACGACGGCGAGTGGCTGCGACGGTTCATCGCCATCAACGAGCGATACGGCGCCTGGGGAACCGCGTATCTAGAGGCTGTGCTGATCCTCGCTGATCGCACTGTCTCCTCAGAGGGTCACTGATGACAGTCAACCTTTCATGGATGCGCCGCGACGCGCCATACATGCCGATCACGACGATCGGCCTACTCTCAGTCGAATCCCAAGCCCGAGCCCTTTGGCGAGACGGCTCGCTGACCATCGAGACGCAGCTGGACGCTGCGGAGATGGCCGAGCTGCTGCTCCAAGCCGAACTGCCGGACCTCGACGCGATCGGATGGCCAGCCGGGGCGGGTCAATCGCTAGCGACGGCCCTAAGTGGCTACGACGATCCATTGGTCGGGTTTGCGGGCCTCTGCAGCTCGGTCCAAGGCTCCGTCGAGGAGCGACTACTAAGGGCCCTCGCCACCGACCAGACACGACGGAGCGACGGAGGGCCGCCAGCGCGGAGCCGCCTGCTGGTCGGAGCCAAGGCCGACCTCTCGCCGTTCCGCTGGCGGACGCGGGGTGATCCAAAGGCGCTCGCGGACGAGTTGGCGCTCGGGCCCGCGTTCGCTGGCGGCGATTCAGGCCCTTCCATGGGACTCGTACCCGAGGTGCACACGTTCGGCGGCTCGGTGGGCAGAGAGGCGTCGACCATCGGAGCCGCGAGTCAACTGCTCTCACTACTGATCAGGCACGGGCTTCTCGCGCTACCGCCAAACGGCTCTCCCGGGCGCGGGCCACGTCCAGCCGGCGGCCCATTGCTCGACACCAGCTTCAGCCTGTCGTGGCCAGTCTGGACCTGTGCCTTGAACGCGGTCGAGCTGCGCGCGATGCTCGTGTGGACCGAGATCCACGCTCCAGAGCCCGATCAAGAGCTCCTGCGCGCTCGGGGCGTGGAAGCCGTCTACCGCAGCACTCCGGTCCGGCTGAGCGACACCGTTTCAGTGTTCCGATGGGGGCGACGGGTCGTATGACCGAGACGCTCGTACCGGCGCGTGTGCTCAACGAGCACGTCTACTGCCCGAGGCTGGCATGGCTGGAGTGGGAGGCCCGAGCCTTCACCGACAACGCCGACACGGCAGAAGGCACGGATGTGCATCGCCGCACCGACCTGGAGCGTGGAGAGGACGACGACGCCGTAATCACTGCACTCGCGCTGAGCTCGGAACGTCTCGGTGTGACCGCAAAGCTCGACCGGGTGGAGTTGCGCGACGGGGTCGCGGTGCCCGTCGAGACCAAACACGGGAAGATTCCTTCTGGTCCACCGCTGCGGCCGCCGGAACTTGCGCAACTGGTGGTCCAGGCGCTGCTGTTACGTGAGGCTGGCTACCACGTCACACACGGCGAGGTGTTCTTCGCTGACAGCCACACACGCCGACAGGTGGATCTACCCGACGATGGCGAGCAATGGGTGCGACGATTGGTAGCGGAGGTCCGCGAGAATACAGCCGCACAAGTGGCGCCGCCGCCACTGCGCGATAGCCCCAAGTGCCCGAGATGCTCGCTGGTCGGCGTATGCCTGCCCGACGAGACGTCGCTCCTCCAGGGTGTACAGCCTGCACCGGTCCGTCGCCTGGTGGCGAAAGATGATCCGCGCCGGCCGCTGTATGTCACCGGACCAGGTTCGATCGTGCGCAAACAACGCGGTCGGCTGGTGCTCGAGGTGGATGGCGACCAGCAAGCGTCGCAACGGCTGATCGACGTCTCCTATGTTGCGGTGTTCGGCAATGCGGTCCTGACCGCCGGCGCGATCCGCGGCTGCCTGGAGCAGGACACACCGGTGCTCTGGTTCACCAGCGGGGGCTGGTTCAGCGGATACACGATCACACACAACGGATCCTGGGTGGCCAGGAGAATCGCGCAGGTACGAGCCTCCCAAGAAAGCACGTGCCACCTGCCGATCGCGCTCGCGTTCATCGAGGGGAAGCTTCGCAATCAACGAACCCTGCTGAGACGCCTGGCGGGTGCCGGGGCAAAGGCCGCCATCGATTCGCTGGCAGGCTTGGTCAAACAGGTTCCCACCGTCGCCACCTTGGAGAGCCTCCTGGGAATCGAGGGGGCCGGCGCCAGGATGTACTTCGGGGCGTTCTCGCAGATGTTGAAACCTCCGCTAGGGGCGGAGTTTCAGATCTCGGGCCGCAGTCGCCGCCCACCCTTGGATCCGGTCAACGCCGCGCTCTCGTTCTCCTACGCGTTGCTTGTAAAGGACGCCGCAGTCGCCGCGCTGGCTGCTGGACTCGATCCACAGATAGGCCTGATGCACCAGCCCAGATTTGGCAGACCGTCACTGGCCCTCGACATCGCGGAGGAGATGCGACCGCTCGTTGCCGACTCGACTGTCGTGACGCTGATCAACAACGGGGAACTGCGCGAGGATCATTTCGTGCGGCGTGGAGGGGCAGTCGCCCTGACGGCGCCGGCCCGCAAACGCTTGATCCGAGGCTATGAGCGAAGGATGGCGATCCGGCTTCGTCATCCCCTGTTCGGTTACGAAGTGACCTACCGGCGGGCGCTAGAGTTGCAGGCCCGCCAGCTCGCCGCCGTGCTCGACGGGCAGCTCGACGTGTACCGACCGCTGATCACGAGATGATCTGTGGCCGACCGCCTCCGATATCTGGTGATGTACGACATCCGCGAGCCAGGGCGGCTTCGCCGAATCCACGATGTCGCCGTCGACTTCGGCGAGCGACTGCAGTACTCCGTCTACGTCTGCGATCTAACGCGGCAGGAGCTCGTGACTCTACGAAAGCAACTGCGATCGACAATGAACCAGCGCGACGACAGCATCAGCATCTTCGATCTTGGTCCGCTCGAGCACCGACACAAAATCAAAGCCGAACACCTCGGACGGCGGAGCCCAGCGCACGAAGATCGACCGAACGACGCCGCCATTTGGTGACCGCACGAGCTGCGAGCGCCCTAGCGGTGCACATCATGCCCTGAGTGCTCGCACGCAGATGTACCTGCAAATTCGCTCCTTGACAACTGAATAGCTCCATCTGAGGAACCTGTGCGGATGGTCACGGAGGACCGCTCGCACAGCGTCGAATTCTCGCCGCAAATTGTTACGAATTTTCACGAGCGGTCGCAGCCCCCGACGAGGGGGCTCTCCGTAGAAGCTACGTGTCTGGGATCACCGGCGTCAGCCCAACGACATGTCGCAGCCCCCGACGAGGGGGCTCTCCGTAGAAGCCTGTCCACCGCGAGCCGTCTCGGGATCGTGGCGACCACGTCGCAGCCCCCGACGAGGGGGCTCTCCGTAGAAGCAGCAAACAGTCCCGCACCCTGACAGTCAACGCGGTCGTCGCAGCCCCCGACGAGGGGGCTCTCCGTAGAAGCTATCCGACCGCGGCGATCCTCAACGAGGGCGGGACGCGTCGCAGCCCCCGACGAGGGGGCTCTCCGTAGAAGCCGCGCCTTCCCTGATGTCCGCTGCTAACCGCGTCGCTGTCGCAGCCCCCGACGAGGGGGCTCTCCGTAGAAGCCGCGCAGCACGTACGAGTTGACGGGTGGTTTCGACAGACGTCGCAGCCCCCGACGAGGGGGCTCTCCGTAGAAGCGACTCCATGAGGAGCGAGACGGAAACCTGATCTACCGCGTCGCAGCCCCCGACGAGGGGGCTCTCCGTAGAAGCGCTTTCAACGGGGTGACGCTATGACGATGGCGCAGGACGTCGCAGCCCCCGACGAGGGGGCTCTCCGTAGAAGCGTGTAGCCGGGCGTGCCGGCGACGCTCGTGCCGTAGTCGCAGCCCCCGACGAGGGGGCTCTCCGTAGAAGCGGGACTCAGGCGCGGGTCACGATCACGTTCCGCAAAGTCGCAGCCCCCGACGAGGGGGCTCTCCGTAGAAGCTTTGCCCGCCGACCCGACCGCCGGACATCGTTGCCTGGTCGCAGCCCCCGACGAGGGGGCTCTCCGTAGAAGCCGTACCCCGGGCCTGTCGCAGCCGGCGCCGACGCGTCGCAGCCCCCGACGAGGGGGCTCTCCGTAGAAGCCCGTCCCCGCCGGCCAGTACGGACAGTCCGAGCGCGTCGCAGCCCCCGACGAGGGGGCTCTCCGTAGAAGCACGAACCCTTGAAACGCGAACCACGGGTCAGCGCTGGTCGCAGCCCCCGACGAGGGGGCTCTCCGTAGAAGCGGCGACGCG
>Ga0302325_10016389_pt1 | contig 15705 bp, 14 predicted proteins | sample Palsa_T0_2_FD_201948 | JGI IMG/M metagenome (GOLD analysis project Ga0302325, IMG submission 201948) | Peat permafrost microbial communities from Stordalen Mire near Abisko, Sweden - Palsa_T0_2 | ecosystem: Environmental > Terrestrial > Soil > Palsa > Peat permafrost | place: Sweden: Abisko...
CGCGACGCCAAGAGCGCCGCCGCTTCCGCATCGGATAGCTCACCTCCGAGTCCATCGATGGCCCGCGACAGCCGGCCCCGTTCCTCGTCCGACACGGCCGCCAGGAAGAGCCAACCCCCGTCCGCGCATTCGTACATGCGATAGTACGGCGAGAGGCCGAACTGTCCGGCGTCGACGTGCGCCCAGTCACCGGGACTCCCGTCGGCGTGGATCCAGGCATAGGAGGTGTGCAGCAGTCCCGCGTTCACGATCGACGTACCGACCTCCTGACCCTCACCGGTCCGGTCGCGGTGGTACAACGCGGAGGTGATGGCGATCGCCGCCAGCAACGCGTTCCCGGTATCGCCCATGTTCGAGCGGCTCCACAGCGGAGGGTTGCCCGCATCGCAGGCGCCGTCCTCCCATTCGGTGCCGGTCAGCGCGGCCGCATTCTGGTCCGTCCCGGGGAGATCCGAACGGGGGCCCTTCTCGTAACCCCTGGTGTTGCAGAACACCAGTCGCGGATAGCGCGTGCGCAGGGTGTCGTAGTCGATGCCGAGGCGGGCGGCGGCGCCCGGTCGCCAGTTCGTGGTGACGACATCGGCCCGTTCGATCAACCGCTCCAGCGCCTGACGACCCGACTCGTGCTTGAGGTTCAGCGCGATGCTGCGCTTGCCGCGGTTGGTCCCGAGCCCCATGTGGGTGCCGGCCCAGTACGTGTCGTGCACGGCATGCACCTTGATCACATCGGCGCCGAGGTCCGCCAGGACCCGGCCGGTGAAGGGCCCGGCGACACCGAGTCCGAGGTCGAGCACTCGCACGCCCTGGAGGGGGTACGCCAGCCCGGGGTGCGCCTCCGCCGCGGCGGTCGAGCTGGGAGCGCGCGCGGCGTCGGCCTCGGCCAGGACCTCGGCCGTGTGCGCGCCCGACGGCGGCGTCGGACCCTGGACTTCTCCGGGGGTGGCCGAGAAATCCAGGACGGTCCCGACGTGGCGAATCCGACCGACCTCGGGATCATCGACCTCGACGACACAGCCGTCGGCGAGGAACGATCCGTCCGCCAGCGCTTCGGCGGGAGAGCGGACCGTCGTCACGCCGATCCCGGCCGATCCCGCGGCCGCCTCCCACGCCGCCGAGGGAAACTTCTTGAATGCCTCCGTCAAGAGGGGGTGGAGGAAGATGCCGCTGAGGAGCCCGTCGCCCTCCATGGAGAGGCGATCCGGGTCATCACGGTAGGAGGTGTCCAGCGCCACCTCGCCGAGCTCGTCGCCCTCCGCAGCGGCGAACACCCACCGGGGCCGAACCGTCCAATGGTGCACCCACCGCCCGTCCGCGCATTCGTAGAGGCCCTCGATCGACCGCGAATCGATCGGCCACATCCAGTACAAGGGGGCATCGGGGAACTCCACCCGCTGCCAGTTGAGAGAGACGGCAGCGAGCGCTCCCTGCAGGAGCGATGTCGTCACCCTTTGGCCCTCCCCCGTCACTTCACGCGCCCTGAGCGCGGCGGCGATCCCGAGTGTGGCGACATAGGTGGCGCCGATGCTCGGCCACGACGTCCTCGGGAAGACCGGTCCCTTTCGATCGGTGCCGCGTACGAGTCCCTCCGGCGCGTCGAACTCGGGAAACGGCCCCGGGCGGCCACCGATGTACTCCATGGCGGTGCCCCGACGACCCTTCTGGTCGTACAGCAACCCGGTACGCGCCGCCACCAAACCGTCGTAGCCCGGTCGATCGGCATGAAGCGGATGGTCCCCGTACGCGGTGATCGAACAGGTGATGATGCGGGGATTGACGCGGCGCATGCTGTCGTGATCGATCCCGAGCCGGGCCGTCGTGCCCGACGCGAAGCTGTCGACGATGATGTCCGCCCCGCCGGCCAGCGCCCTGAACCTCTCCGCGCCCTCGTCCGATTGCAGGTCGAGCCGCGCGTTCCGCTTCCCGCGGTTCCACACCCGATAACCGGACTGGTGGCCGAGCGGATCGCCATCGGGCGGCTCGATCCGGGTCACCTGCGCCCCGTTGTCCGCCAGCAACATCGTCGTCATCGGTCCGGCGATGCCCGACGAGAGGTCGAGCACTCGTAGACCGTCGAATACTCCAGGCATGGTCGCCCCCTTTTGCGGGATCACCGCTTCGTCAAATTGTAGCACTTACTATATTTCTGCCCGGCTCGAGCCGGCCGGGCCGTGTGCGCCCTGGGCGCTCAGGTAGCCGACTCGTGCTCGAGCAGGAGGGCCAGCGCCTCGGCCGCCAGTCGCCGCTGCTCCGGCAGGTTCTTACTCTGGTGCGGCGTGTCGAAGGGAAGGGCGCCCAGCATCGCCTCGCTGAGGGCCAGTCCACGCAGGACGTGGAAGACCAGGCCGCGCAGAGCTTGGCGCCGCACCGCCACGTCCTCGAAGAGCCTCTTGGTGAGGCGATCCAACTGCGCTTCGACCGTGGCCGTGATTTTGGTCATCGTCTCGAGTGTCCGGGCCGACGTCCGCGGGTCGTGCCGGAGATTGAGCAACACCTGGAGAAACGCCAGGTACTGCGGGTCGGCGTAGTACCGCATCAAGATGTCGCCGTAACTCTGGATTCGGCTGGGCAGGGTCTCCCCGGCTATGTCGGCCATCGACAGGTCCTCGACGAGACGGCGCGTCCCCTCTTCGAGAACGGCCAGCATCAGGAGCTCTCGACTCCCGAAGTGGTATTGGATGACGCCCCAGGACAGACCCGCCCGTTCGGCGATGGCATTGGTGCTGGCCCGGTAGAACCCCTCCTCGCTGATGCACGCGATGGCGGCGTCGATCACCCGTTGCCGGGTGGCGGAATCACGCTGCTGCCGGACGGCCATCTCAGCCCCGGCCGAGCACGAGCGCACTGCGGCCGGCGCTACAGAGCACGAGTTCCGCCCCCTCCACCTGGTTGGCGGCGTCGCCCCGCAGCTGGCGCACCCCTTCGAGGATGTTGTTCATGCCGTGGATATACCCCTCACCCAGCAGGCCACCGTTGGTGTTCACCGGCAGCTTCCCCCCGATGTCGATGTTCCCGTCGGCAATGAAATCCTTCGCTTCGCCCGGCCCACAGAAGCCGTACGACTCGAGCTGGTAGAAGACGACGGGGCTGAAGTTCTCGTAGATCATCGCCACGTCGATGTCCTCGGGCCCGATGCCGGCCGTCTCCCAGAGCTGGCGGGCCGTGTACTCAGCCTCGGGAAAGCGGGAGATGTCGTCATGGTAGTAGTTGAAGATCGTCTCGCCGAAGATGGTGTTGCCCTGCGTGGCGGCCTCAATCGTCACCGGGGGCCGACGGAGGTCCTTGGCCCTGTCTGCCCTCGTCACGATCAGCGCCACTCCCCCGTCGCTCTCCTGGCAGCAGTCGAGGAGGCGGAGAATCGGTTCGACGATCCACCGGGAGGCCTGATGGTCCGCCAGCGTGATCGGGCGCTCGTAGTACCACGCGTTCGGGTTGGTCGCGGCGTGTCGACGCGCCACCACCGAATAGCGCCCGAAATCCTCGTTGCTGACGCCGTAGCGGTGCATGTACCGCTGGAACCAGAGCGAGTACGCCTTGGCCGGCGTATCCAGCCCGTACGGAAGGTACCAATTCATGGCGGGGGGAAGGGGGCCGGCCATGGGCTGGCCGAAGCGCCTGCCCGACCGCTCGTTGAAGGCGCGGTACACGACCACGACATCGGCGGCCCCCGACACCACTGCCGCGGTGGCGTGCTCGATGGTGGCCGATGACCCGCCACCGCCGAACGGGGTCCGCGAGGTCCATCGCATCTGGCGGATCCCGACGGACCGCATGAGGTTCAGCTCGTCGTTCGGGTCGATGGTGAACGTGACGGCTCCGTCCACGTCGGCCGGTTGCAAGCCCGCGTCCGCAATGGCGGCCCGGACGGCCTCGGCGCAGAGCTGCAGCTCGCTGCGCCCCGAATCCTTGGAGAACTCGGTCTGACCGATCCCGACGATGGCTGCCGCTCCCCTGATCGACAGCATCAGGCACCCCCGCCGGCCGGCCGGAACTGGGGGAGGGCGACGCCGTCGACCTCGGCGAACAGAACCTCGAGCGGCATGCCGTTCTCGACCTCTGCCGCATCGATTCCGACGAGATTGGAGACGAGGCGCACACCTTCGTCGAGCTCGACCAGGGCGACGATGCGGGCCATGTCGTCCGGGACACTCGGATGTTGCGACACGATCCAGCTGTGCAGGGTGCCCCGACCCGAGAGCTGCTGCACGTCCCACTCGAGCGACCCGCACCAGGGACACATCGGGGACGGGGGGTGCTGCAGTCGCTGGCACTGCGCGCACCGGCGCACGAGCAGCCTCCCCTCGGCAACCCCGTTCCAGAAGAACTCGTCGTCATGGTCCACTGTCGGCGACACCGCGTGGGGCATCAGAAACCTCTTTTCGAGAAGGCGAGAGCGCTGCCCACCTGCGACGCAGGCATTCGCGCTTGCAAATTCCGGTTCATGCGAGGATTATTGTAGTTACTATATTACCTCGGGAGGTCCTGATGGCGACACAGACACTGGAGCGGTTGATTTCCTCGGACGACCATGTCGACCTCAGCCATGACGACGTCAAGAAGCACCTCACCCCGAAATTCCATGACGACTACGACGAGGCGGTCCTCAACTTCCGCCAGTCGGTGATGAAAATGGTGTCCTCGGAGACCAATCAACGCTGGCGCGAGCAGCAAGGCCTGGCGCCCGATCCGACCGTCAGCATGGGGGGCGACCGTAACCACGCCGCCAGCGGGAGACCCGGCCACACGGATCCCCACGAGCGCCTCTTGGACATGGATGCCGACGGGGTGTCCGCTTCAGTCACCTACTGCGAGGTCAGTGCGTTCCGCTATCTCTACATGGTCAAGAATGGGTGGAAGGAGGCCACCAGGGCGTTCAACGACACGCTGGCGGACTTTGCCTCCGTCGATCCGGGGCGCCTGATCGTCTCGTACCAGATCCCGATTCACGACATAGACGCCGCGGTCGACGAAGTCCGTCGTGCGGCGGCCCAGGGGTGCAAGTCACTGCAGCTCCCGGTGTTCCCCGCTGAGCTCGGGCTGCCGGACTACTGGGACCGTCGCTACGACCCGCTCTGGACGGCCATCTCCGACACCGGGCTCCCGATCTGTTGCCACATCGGCATGAACAGCGCGCTGGAGGACCTGGCCCAGCGGGACCCGACGCCCCAGAAGGGCGTCTTCGTCCCCCTCGTGGCGCTGTCCGCGGCGGAGGCCTTCGGCATGTGGGTCATGGGCGGGGTGTTCGAGCGGTTTCCACTTCTCAAGGTGGTATTCGTCGAGCCGGGGCTCGGCTGGGTCTCCTGGTGGCTCTACATCGTCGACGACCTGGTGGCGCGGCAGGGGTATGAGTTTCCCGCCATCACCAAGCCCCCGAGCCACTACTTCCGGCAAAACGTCTTCCTCACGTTCATCGACGAGCCCGATGCGGTGCGCCACGCCCACGACCGGCTGGGCGTTGAGAACATCATGTGGTCGTCCGACTACCCCCACCCGGTGTCGAGCTGGCCCCGGTCGCGTGAGCTCGTCGACGCCATGTTCGAGGGCGTGGACGCGGACGAGCGCGCCCTCATTGTGAGTGGGAACGCCGCCCGCGTGTGGGGGCTCTGACCGGATCACCCCACCACGTTGGTCTGACGATGGATGCCGAGGCGGTGATCGCTGCGCTGGGTCTGGTGCCCCACCCCGAAGGAGGTCTCTACCGTCAGACCTGGTCGGATGCGGCGGGTACCGCCATCTACTTCCTCCTGCGCCAGGGCGCGGGGTCGGATTGGCATCGGGTGCACGGCCGCGCCGAGATCTGGCACTTCTACGCGGGTGCCGCGGTCGCGCTCACCATGAGCGAAGGGAGTCCCGGCGACCCCGCGGCCCGGACGACGATGCTCGGCATCGACCTGGAGGCGGCGGAAAGGCCGCAGGCGATCGTCCCCGCCGGCTGGTGGCAATGTGCCCGCACCTTGGGGGAATGGTCCCTCGTCGGCTGCACCGTGGCGCCACCGTTTTCTTTCGACGCCTTCGAGATGGCACCGGGCCAGTGACATCGTGCGCGCGAGCAGCGCAGGCGGCACACCCGGCGCAGCGGTCCCCACGAGGCGTAGAGTTCGTCACCTCGCCGCAGAAGGAGGCCCAGTGCTCGAAGTCGAACCGGAAATCGCAGCGCTCGTTTCCACCATTCCCATCGGCACCCTCGACGCCGACGTCCTCGAGGCGATGCGCGAGGGGATGGGGGCCCTCTCCGTCGAGCTCTCCGACAAGGTCGAACGGAAGGACTACGTCGTCCCGGGGGATCCCGACGTCGTCATACGGGTCCACCGGCCCGTGGGGGTGAGCGGTCCGCTGCCCTGCTTCTACGCCATCCACGGGGGCGGCTACGTGCTCGGCAGCTATGCCATGGACGATGCCCGGTTCGATGCGTGGTGCCCCGAGTTCGGTTGCGTCGGGGTCTCCGTCGAGTACCGGCTGGCTCCCGAGACCCCCTACCCGGGGCCGCTCGACGACTGCTACCTCGGGCTCAAATGGGTCTACGACCACCACAACGAGATCGGCGTCGACCCGGGGCACATCGGCATCGGCGGGGTCAGCGCGGGGGGCGGCCTGGCGGCCGGCCTGGCCTTGCTGGCCCGGGACCGGGGCGAGGTCCCCCTACGTTTTCAGCTTCTCGACTGCCCCATGCTCGATGATCGCCAGACCACCCCGTCCAGTCAGCTCGACGGCCTCCACGTCTGGAACCGCCACTCGAACACCTACGGCTGGCGTGCCTACCTGGGCGATCTCTACGGCACGGCGGACGTACCGGCGTACGCCGCCGCGGCGAGGGCCACGGACCTCGCCGGGCTTCCACCGGCCTACGTCTGTGTGGGCGGCGTCGACGGATTTCGCGACGAGGACATCCTCTACGCCACCCGCCTCAACCAGGCCGGGGTGGCGGCGGACCTTCACGTGTACTCCGGCGCCCCCCACGGGGTGATGATGTTCACCGACTCGCCCGTGGCCAAGCGCTATGCGCAGGGAACCAACGCCTGGGTCGGCCAACAGCTGCGGCGGACCTGAAGCACGACCCGGAACAGCGCGCCCCCCATCTGACCCCTCCCGACCTCGACGGAGCCCCCGTGCGCCTTGACGATGCTGGCCACAATGGCCAGCCCTAGTCCGGCGCCTCCGGTGGCGCGCGAGCGCGAAGGGTCGGATCGGAAGAACCGCTCGAACACGAGGTCCGTGTCGCCATCGCCGAGGCCCGGACCCCCGTCTTCGACTTCGACCACCGCGCGGTCGCCGACCTGACCCACCCGGACCGCGGTGGCCGTTCCCAACGGTGTGTGGGCCCGCACGTTCTTCAAGAGGTTGTCGATCACCTGGCGCAGGGCGACGGGGTCCCCCGTGACCTCCACGACATCGCCGGCCTCGAACGCGATCGGCCATTGCGGCTCCATCATGCGGGCCGTCTGGACCGACTCCATCACCAGTCCCACCAACTCGACGAGCTCGGACTCCAACGGCGGCTGCTCGTCGAAGCGTGCCAGAACCAGCAGGTCCTCCACCAGGCGGGCCATGCGCCCGGTCTCGTGCTCTATCCCCGCCATGAGGCGGCCCATGTCGTCGCCGCCCTGGGCGGCCGCGCGCGTGAAGAGCTGGGCGTAGGCCGAAACCGCGGCGATCGGCGTACGGAGCTCGTGGGAGGCGTCCGAGACGAAGCGCCGCAGGCGGGTCTTCGAGGCCTGCAACTCGTCGAATCCGGATTGGATGCGCTCCAGCATCACGTTGAGCGCCTCGGCCACACGACCCATTTCGGTGCGCGTCGTCGCATGAGGGACGCGATGGACGAGGTCACCCTCGGTGATCGCCTCGGCCGTCCGGACCACGTCGCGCAACGGACGCAGACCGAGACGCACGAGCCACAGCCCGACGAGGACGGAGACCGCGAGGGCGCCACCGGTGACCGCAAGCTCGAGGAGCAGCAAACGATCGAGGGTGGCCGCGATGCCTGACGTCGGGTCGGCAACCACCAGGAGATCCCCGCCGGGTAGCGGAACCACGTCGACCACAAAGTTGGGACCACCGGTGGTGGTCGAGGCAACGGTGAAGTAGTCGCCGAGCCCCGTGCTCCCCGTGCTCCCCGGGTGTGCCGTCACCGCTGCGGTCAGTCTGGGGGAAGACGCCTTGTGGCCGGGTGCGAACGCCGGGCATTCGTCCTCGTCCACCACCCGGTCCTTCGGGGTGAGCACCTCTATGAACATTCCCGGCGCGCTCTCCCGCCCGAGGGCGCAGAAGGTCGGTCCGCTGGGCGGCTGACCGCCCGTCGGCGACGTCCCGGTGCCCGGTGGATCGGCCGCCGGAGGCTGGGTCACCGCGGACTCGACGCTCCGTTGTGCTACCTGGAGCGTCGCATCCACCTGGCGGTAGAGATACGACTGCAACGACGCGTACACCGCAACATCGGCGAGCACCAGCGCCACTAACGCGACGATCGAGACCGCCACGATGAGGCGCACCCGGAGCGACACGCGGCTCATGGCCCTGCCGGTGCGCTCACCCTGTTGCGGCATCCGGCTCACGCAAGACGTAGCCGACCAGGCGGACGGTGTGAATGAGCGGGGCGCCGTGCTTCTCCAACTTCCGGCGCAGGTAACTGACGTAGGTCTCGACCACGTTCGCCTCCCCGCCGAAGTCGTAGTGCCAGACGTAGTCGAGTATCTGCGACTTCGACAGCACATGCCGGGGATTGAGCATGAAGTAGCGCAACAGGTTGAACTCGGTCGCCGTGAACTTGACGTCGATGCCTCCCCGCCGGACTTCGTGCGCCGCCTCGTCGAGCTCGAGGTCGGCGAACCGGAGCACACCGTCGTCGTTCGGACCGAGCCCCGCTCGACGCAGGATGGTCTTCACCCGGGCGATCACTTCGGCCAGCGCGAACGGCTTGGTGACATAGTCGTCCCCGCCGATCGTCAATCCGGCCAGCTTGTCGTCCAGCGTGTCCCGGGCGGTGACGAAGAGGATCGGGACGTCGACACCGTCCGCGCGCAGACGGCGGGTGACCTCGAGCCCGTCCAGTCCGGGCAGCATCACGTCGAGGATCACCAGATCCGGTGGGTCCTCCTGCGCCAGCGAGAGCGCGTCTCTCCCGGTGACGGCCACATCGACCTCGAATCCCTCGTAGCGCAGGGACGTGGCCACGGCGTCGACGATGGACGGTTCGTCATCCACGACGAGCACCCTTGGAGCGGTGTCTTTGGTCACGCTGCTCACCTCCTTTGCTCCCACCATCACTCCTCGGAATCCCCTCCGGTTGTGCGCCGGCTGAAGGCGCTCTGTGAAAAATGCGTCGGACCAGAGCTCACAGCGCGAACCAAGCGTGCTACCGGGTGGAGGGTAGGCGGTGCTGCTTTCATCATGTCGTCCAACGAATCGGAGGATGTGATGAAAGAGACCGACGGAGCGAGTTCGCCCCAGTCCCGCCAGCGGGCCCGGCGGCGCCTGCGACGAATGACGCAGTCCGCCGTGGTCGCCGCAACCGCATCGACGGCCCTCATCGGCCTCCTGGTCGCCAACGAGCAGCCCGGAACGAGCAGCGCCGCCAGCAGCACGACCTCTCGCCCCGCTTCCTCGTCTTCCAGCGCCAGCAGCGCGACGTCGCCCTCCACCAAGACGACGAGCACCACAGCCACCACAACCACCACAACCACCACCACGCCGACCACCACCAGCAAGTCGGCCACCGTTACCTCGGGAGGCACCTGACATGACGCAGACCCGGGACCACCGGACCTCGAGCGATCCCTTGACCGTGCGCAGCTTTCCGGCCATCGGCACGACGGCGACCGTCGTCGTGCAGGAACCGGGCAGAGCCGAGGCCGCGGAGCGAATGCTACGAGAGGAGGTCGCATCGATCGACCTCGCCTGCAGCCGATTCCGCCCCGACTCGGAATTGGAGATGGTGCATGCCCACGCGGGAGCGGCCGTGCGGGTGAGCTCGCTGCTCTTCGGCGCGCTCGCCACCTCCTATGAAGTGGCGGAACGCACGCATGGCGCGGTGGATCCGACGGTGGGCAACGCCATCGCCGCCCTGGGCTACGACGCCGATCTCAGCGAGGTACAGGCGCGCCCGGCGCGCCCGGCGGCGCCACGACACCCCGTCGCCGGGTTCACCCATCTGCACCTCAATTCGGCCCGCCGGACAGTTCGCATCCCTCGGGGCGTGCGCTTGGACCTCGGCTCCTCGGCCAAGGCGTTCGCGGCCGACCGCGCCGCCGCCCGGATCTGCCACGAGCTGGGGTCCGGGGTGTTGGTCAGCCTCGGTGGGGACGTGGCGGTCGCCGGTACTCCGCCTCCGGGCGGCTGGGCCGTCGGCATTGCCGTCGACTCATCGACTCCGGTCGACCGGGTGGCCCAGGTCGTGGCCGTTCATTGTGGAGGACTGGCCAGCTCCAGTACGGCGGTGCGCACTTGGAACTCCGGCGGGCGCCGGGTCAACCACATCATCGATCCCGCCAGCGGTGACTGCGTGGCACCGTACTGGACCCTGGTGTCGGCGAGCGGTGAGAGCTGTGTGGCGGCCAACGCCGTCTCCACCGCGGCCATCGTGTGGGGAGAGCGGGCGCTGGAGCTGGCGCCGTTCGATCAGGCGGTCCGCCTGGTCCGCCACGACGGTCGTATCTTCTCGCTCAACGGATGGCCCCCAGAGGCCGCAGCGGCCTGAATCGCCCCAGTGTCCGGGTGGACACTGGAGGGGCGGCGGGATCGCTTTTGACACCGTCAGGAAATGGGCCAAGTATTCTCACGCCCGACCTCCAGGAGTCTCGTTCACCATGCCCAAAGTGCCTGCAACTCTCGACGAGGTGCTCAGTCCCGAGTGGCTCACGGCCGCCTTGGCACCGCGCTTTCCCGGCATTGCGGTGACAACCGTCACCGCAGGTCCCGTCGTCAGCCGCCTGTCCACGAACGCCCGGTTCACCATCGAATGCGCCAGCGGCGTTCCCGACGGACTCGTGTCGACGCTGTGCGCCAAGGGGTACTTCACCGACAAGGGACGACCGGTCTCGTTCCTCGGGGCCCGCGAGGTCCATTTCTACCGGGATGTAGCCGGCGTGACGGGGGTCCGCACGCTGCGCAGCGTCTACGCCGACGAGGACTCCGCCACGCGCCACAACGTCGTGATCACCGAGGACGTCATCGCATCGGGGGGCGTCTTCCTGGACGCGTTGAGCCCCTATACGCCCGACCAGACGGCGGAGAGCCTCACGCAGTACGCCAAGCTGCACGGCGCCACGTGGGGTGAGTCCCGCTGGAAGGAGGCCGCCTGGCTCGACTGGCCGCATGCGGCCAACCGGGGCTTCCGCGGCGTCGACGATATACGAGTCAATTTCGACGGCCCCATCGGTGCCGGCGTCCCGGCAGAGGTCAACGACCCCCAACGTCTCATCGACGCCTTCGAGGCCGTCATGGCACCGGGCGACTCCGGCGTCTGGGTGGTGCTCCATGGCGACGCCCATGTCGGCAACGTCTTCTTGGACTCCGAGGCCCGACCGTCCCTGCTCGACTGGCAATGTGTGCGACGCGGCCATTGGGCGATCGATATCGGTTACCACATCGCTTCCGCTCTGCCGACCGCGGATCGCGAGAAGAACGAGCGCGACCTGCTCAGGCATTACCTCGATCAACTGCGGGCCAACGGGGTCGAGGCTCCCGGTTGGGACGAGGCCTGGAACGAGTATCGCAAGGGGATCGTGTTCGGCCTCTACATGTGGGCCGTGACCCTCCTGGTGGATCCGGAGATCACGACGACCTTGCTCCAACGTCTCGGCGCGGCCGCCGCCATGCACGACTCCTTCGGTGCGGTCGGCGTCTGAGTCCTCTCACGGTGACCGACGCCCACGTCGGTTGACGCCCGCGGCGTGGTCCGACAAGCTGCCGGGATGGAGGTGGTCGTGCTGTCCGACAGCCATCTCGCCAAGGGGATGGACGGTGTCGCCGCCGAGTTGCTCACGGCGGTGGCCCGGGCCGACATCGTCCTCCATGCCGGTGACATCACGTCCCGACAGGCCCTCGCCGAGCTGGAGGAGATGGTCGAGACCTACGCCGTGCTGGGCAACAACGACCGTGACCTCTTAGAGCTTCTTCCCGAGAGCCGGCTACTCGAGCTCGGCGGGGTGCGGATCGCCATGGTCCACGACAGCGGGACCCGGGCGGGCCGACCGCGTCGACTCCACCGTCGGTTTCCCGACGCCGACCTGGTCGTGTTCGGGCATAGCCACGTGCCGGTGGACGAGGTGGGAGAGAACGGGCAACTCCTCTTCAATCCGGGATCACCAACGCAGCGCCGTTCCCAACCGCACCGGACGTTCGGGCGCCTTCGTCTCGGCGGGGGCCGGGTCCTGCGGCGTCAGATCGAGATCCTGCCCTGAGGCGACCTCTGCTCAGCGATTGAGCTTGCCCAGGTCGACCCGCACCTGGCTTCCGGTCATGGTGTGGGACTCGTCGGAAGCCAGGAAGGCCACAATGCTCGACACGTCTTCGGGCTGCATGAAGCCGCCTGGAAGGTTGATGCTGTTCATGAAGACAGGTCCGAGGGTCTCGGCCTTCGACGCGATGATGCCCTGGAGATCCGGTTCGGTGACCATGACCGTGTCCACTCCGGTCGGATGGATGGTGTTGACCCGGATGTTGTACTCGGCCAGCTCGTTGGCCAGGCAGGTGGCGACGCCGACGACGCCATGCTTGGCCGCCGTGTAGCTCACCGTGAAGGGCTGGCCGTAGAGCCCGGCGGTCGAGCTGGTCATGACGATCGACCCGCCCTGCCCCTGCGCGATGAGGGTGGGGATGGCCGCTTTGGCGGTGTGCCACACTCCGGTCAAGTTGACGTCGATCACCTCCTGCCACTGCTCGTCGCTCATCTCCCATGACCACCCGACGTTGAGGATTCCCGCGTTGGCGACCACGATGTCGACCCGGCCCAGCTCGGCGACTCCTTCGTCGAAGGCCGCCTGGAGCGCGGCCATGTCCCGGACGTCGGCCTGACGGGCGACGATCCGGCGTCCCTCCTTGCTGACCAACCTGACGGTCTCCTCCAGGTCGTCCGGAGTGGCCGCGGGGTACTTGATCGTCTTGAACCCGGCGCAGAGGTCCACGGCGATGATGTCCGCCCCCTCCGAGGCCAGGCGGACGGCATGCGCCCGACCCTGCCCGCGCGCCGCACCTGTTATGAACGCCGCCTTGCCGTCGAGACGACCCATTATCAGTACCCCCTTTGGTCCGGCGCGATCCTACAGCAGGACGTAGTCGTCGGGGTCAACCGCCCTCGTCTGCTGCCAATAGTCGAACAGATTGAAGGGCCAATTCTGGGCCACGCGACCGTGCTCGTTCCTGTACCACGTCGGGACGTCCGACACTCCCCATGCCCGCGCCCGTGTCGCCGTGTCGATCATGACGTTGTACGCGTCATGCACCTCGGGCCGACAGTCCATGGCGGCGGCGTCCTTCTCGAGCAGCAGGCGGACACTCTCGGTTATGTAGTGGGCCTCGCATTCCGAAAAGTAGATGATGCTCCCGTTGACCACGATGTTCGTATTCGGTCCGTACATGAGAAAGAGATTCGGGAAGCCCGGTATGGTGAGACCAAGGTGGGCGCGGGCGTCACCGGCCCAGCGCGCGTGCAGGTCGACACCCTCCCGGCCGACCACCCGCATCGGCGTCAAGAACCGAGAAGCCGAAAATCCCGTGGCGTACACGATGATGTCGTGTTCCACCGTGCGCCCGTCGCGCATGGCCACGCCGGACGGGACGATCTCCGCGATCGCCCCCGTCTCCAGGGTGACGTTGGGGGCCGCCAACGCGTTCGAGTAGACGCCGCTGTCGACGATCATCCGCTTCGCCCCGAAGGGGTAGCTCGGCAGTACCTTGGCGCGCAGCGCAGGATCCGGGAAGGCGAACTCGTAGTAAAGGGTCAGTCCCTGCCGGAGCTCGTCGTTGGCCGCACTCACCGAACCCGAGGAGATGTCCCAGTCCGGGTCGACGACGGTACGCGGCAAGAGGCCCTCCTGGAGCCGGGAGAAGAGGGCGAGACGATCCCAGCGGGCGTACTCGGGCACGTGGCGGAGGATCCACCGGAGATTCGACGGGAGATCGTCGTGGTAGGTGGGTATCGGGAGGATCCACCCTGGCGTGCGCTGGTAGACCGTCACCTGGGCCGCCCGCTCGGCCAGCCACGGGATGAACTGCACGGCGCTGGCGCCCGAACCGATGACCGCAACCCGCTTGCCCTCGAAGTCGACCTCGTCATCCCAGCGGGCCGAATGGAACGACGGCCCCTCGAACGAGTCGATTCCCACGATGTCGGGGAACGACGGCCGATTGAGCTGGCCCACCGCGCTAACCACGACGTTCACCTCGGCCTCGGTGACCGCGCCGGTGTCGTCGCGAATCCGGAGAGACCAGACGCACCGCTCGTCGTCCCAGAGGGCTTCTTCGACCTCATGGCGGTACGAGATGGCCTCTTCGAGATCGAACTCGGCGACGCAGGAGCGGAAGTAGTCGAAGAGGACGGGTTGCGTCGAGTTGAACTGGGGCCAGTGCGGGGTCTGGGCGAACGAATAGCTGTAGAGGTGATTGGGCACGTCGACCCGGCAGCCCGGGTAGCTGTTCTCCAACCATGTCCCGCCCACGTCGCCGTTCTTCTCGTAGATGTGCACGCTGCAACCGGCCTGACGGAGCCGCTGGGCCGCTGCGATTCCCGACATACCCGCACCGATCACCGCCGCCTTCACCGCGCGGCCGGGTGCCACCTCGGAGGCTCGCCACGAAGGCGCCCGCTGATCGACGCCGCCCAGGGCGAGCTCCTCTCCGTAGAGCTGCAGATGGTCGTCGTCGAGTGGTCCCGACACGAACTCGATCAGCCTTCGCAGCTGCTCGGGGGTCGGCTCCGGCCCGGGCTTGCAGCCACCGTTCCTGAAGCGGATCAGTGCATCGGCCACCCGATCCCGGCCGCGCGCCACTTGTTCGGGCGTATAGCCGTCGTCGGTCATCATCACGATCTTTGACGGGTCGGGGCGCAGGTCCTCGGCCAGGAGGGAGTGCTCGCCCGTCAGGTGCGCCACGGCCGCCACCAGGGGGGCCAGCGGAACATCCTCGAGGCGGGCGCGCAGCGTCTCGTCGTCGTCCACAATCGGTTGGGCGTCGAAGTCCAGCCTCATGGAGCGAGTGCGCGGCGGGAGGCCGACATGCCTAAAGACCGACCAGCATGTCAGCGAGTTCAGCCGGCCGCGAGTAGAAGGGCGAGTGGCTCCCCTCTATCTCCATGAGATCGGCCCCGATCTCCTTGGCCCTCCGGCGCGACCACTCCTGCCCCACGGCGCGATCCTCCGTCGCCACGATGTAGGTCGACGGCACATCGGGCCAGACCTCGAGCGGCGTGCGCTCGGTGATGACCGTGAACGACTGGCGACGGAGCCGCTCCCAGGCGTGCCGGGCCACCTCGTCGTCCACGTCGTGGTAGAAGCCGGCCTTCGCCCGCCCCCAGCCGATCACCTGATCGTCCTCACTCGGAATCTCCCCTTCGGCCAGGTTCTCCGCGCCGGCGAAGATCACGGCCTCTGGCTCGGTGCCCAGATACTCCAGATTGCTCATCCCGTGGGCCGGGACCTGCGCAGCGAGAAAGACCAGGTGACGGATGGGGCGCATCTGCGCCAGCAGGGGGATGGTGAGGCCCCCCAGAGAGTGACC
>Ga0302325_10016390_pt1 | contig 15705 bp, 21 predicted proteins | sample Palsa_T0_2_FD_201948 | JGI IMG/M metagenome (GOLD analysis project Ga0302325, IMG submission 201948) | Peat permafrost microbial communities from Stordalen Mire near Abisko, Sweden - Palsa_T0_2 | ecosystem: Environmental > Terrestrial > Soil > Palsa > Peat permafrost | place: Sweden: Abisko...
GAGAATGATCCTCTTGGAGCTGTTCCTGAAGAACCGGAAGTCGTGCCCTCGACAGATGACTACGAAGCGTGGCTGGCATACCAAAAACGGAAATGGCGAGTACAGCGCCAATCTCGACAACGACGACGTAAAATCCTTGGGGATAAAGGCCTGTCAAATATCCTAGGAGGATACTTCCGACATCAATCGGAATCCCTGTTTACCCAGAAATGGGAAATCATGCAACTCCGTGAGACAGATGTTCCAGGCCAACTCAAGGCATTCGTCATGATCGATAGTAAAATAGTTTCCGTCAAAGTCAATTCGGTTCGAAAAATCTACATCAACTTCAAAACCACGGATCTACCAAACGTCGACATTGAGGGTTGTGCAATCCAGAAAGTCTTCAAATTACTGCCGAATGGAAGTCCTTCGGTGAATTTATTTGAGCTGTCTATGCCAGAACACGTTTACGGAGCAAATATAACCAAATTCCGCTCAATATTCAATCATCATAGCGTGGAGGGGATTTACGAACTACAGATACCTTTGAAGACAAGAACGTTATTGGATCTGGGAACGACTTGTCATGTTCACGTTCCGAAGGGGGCGGACATAAGCCAGGCCGTTGATCTTGGCTTTGACGTAGGGCATCTCAGAAAACTCGAGGAACAAACGTCGTACCTGCATAATACCAAGTTCCAGTACCTGTATATATACAAAGTCAGCAACGGTCGAAGACATGTGTTTGGTTTGTTCTCGTCGGTACGGACAGATGCTATGGTCATGGTTGTCGATTCCTCAAGAGATGCCCCCGATATACCTAATCTGACGAAACTTTACAGCGAACAATTGACCGCTCAGCGTGCCAAGGGAGACCCCGGAGCACTGGCATTCGAGTACACTGATCGAGTAACGTTCGACTCATCCAAAGTCAAATCCGAGAAAGTATATTCTCTACTTTCAAAAGCGGTCCAAAAGTTCCAAGCCGAACGAAAGGCACCGACTATCGTGGTTCTGGATACTAAGGATACAGATTCAATATTGAAACATCTCCCGATGTTGAAGGAATATCCGATTCTCAATTTTCCCTCCAGCGATAAGGAACTTGCCCTTCCTGCGGTGGGTTGGCTTCAAGCGGCCTCGAAACAAATGATTGGTCATTTCTTACGTCTTTCGGCTTGGATTTCCCATCGTGTAAGTCTAGCTCGTTACGGAAACGTGCCACTTTGCGATATCGAGGACGACGAAACCAAATTCCTTACCGATATCCTTTTTGCGCGTCGGTTGGTCGAGCAAAATGTCGTACTCTGGTGGTCGCCCACACCTTATCCTGATCTCGGCGGACGAGCCAACGAAGATCCCTTTTTAACGCTCCAGGATATCGAAACTCCCGAGTTCAATACTTCTGGCTGTTACACGACGGTATGTATTGAACTGGAGATCCGGAATCTACCAATTAATACTATTCTCACCTCATCACTCATCAACGAATTGGAAGGAGCAGATGCACATCCTCAAATTGACAGCGGCAGTGGAGGTATGGCTTTTGCTGATGACGAGGGACCCGTTGCGCTGAGTGATAATACGTTCTCCTCTGCGGCCGTCTCGGTGCTGAAGAGTATGGTAAAACACTGGTGGGATGAAGCTAGTATCGGTAACGGGATAGCTGATCTCATGGTCCTGCATTTACTCAGATGGATACAGAGTTCCGATGCTTGTATGTACGATCGTTCACTTCATCGGCACATTGAAATCATCACAAAGAAAGCATTGTTGCAGCTGATGGGTGAGTTCAAGAAGATGGGGTCAAAAGCGATTTACGCAAGTCCAACGAAAATCATGTTACTCACCACCAAATCATCCGTTGGAGTCGCCTATGCTTATGCAAACTATGTCGTCAAAGCAATCAAATCGAAGCCTCTGTTCAGTTTCCTTGATCTCTCTATCCAAGAGTACTGGGATTATCTATTATGGATGGACCATGTCAATTACGGTGGAAAGGCATGTACTGAGATCGAATCATCCGAGACTCAAAAATTGGATACTGTGCTTAATTGGCATATCAAGAGTTTCCTTCCAATCGCTCTACAACATGAATTTCAAAGATGGGTCATTGAATTTATCGACAAAATGCACGAGAGCAAAGATCCCGATATGATCAATGGAACACCTCGAATCCCAACTCAATATCGCGAGCCCGAAACATTATCCAGTCCGGATCATAAACGCAAGGATGACGAAAATTACATCCCCGGTCTCATCGATCAGCATTTCGCGAAGCCATTAATAAGTCGAGTCAAATTTCTCCTTCGCCGACAGAACGACGCAGAATCAAGAGGCGATAGCGAACTTCTTGAGACGTTCTTGTTCCCTGATGTCCCTGGATCGACACCACGACGGAACCCGACTTTACAATTTGTCAAGTACATATGCGCTATATTCTCCTTGTCCAAGGAACATCATCTAGAAGCACGAATGCTCCGCCGTGATCTCCTTTCGATCCTTGATATCGCAGAGTTCAGTAAGGAGGGGATATTCACGGATCCAAGTGAATCATTCAAACTATCTCAGGTGGTCTGCTCTCATTGTGGCTCTGCCAGGGACTTGGATTTCTGTAAAGATGCAGACTTGTTGCCAGATGAGGAAGGCGATCACACTGTTGCATGGAGATGCATTCAATGTCACCATGAGTACAGCCAGTTGGCGTTGCAGGAGCGGATGGTGGTCCAGATGCAGTCGCTTATCACAGCGTATCAGTTGCAGGATCTCAAGTGCTCGAGGTGTAAGCAGGTCAGGGGAGATGAGTTGAGTGAGCATTGTGCTTGTTCTGGAGAGTGGGTTGGGAGTATTGGGATGATGGAGATGAGGAAACGGTTGGGAGTATTTAAAAGCGTGGCGGAATTCTACAGGCTGGACATGTTGAGAGGGGCAGTTGAGGAGATTCTTGCATTGGCAGACATGTAAAATGTAGATAAAACTAATAGAAGATATCAATATATCGTATGCGCTGGAATAAAGATCGTAAACGTATTTCATCTGTCGCTGGCGGATCCCAATTTGAGCGTTAGTCAGCAACGCGTTGGTCCTGATTTTTCGCAAATCTTCTGTAGGCAGGAACGAACACGCACTGTGACATTTTCAACACCGTACAAAGAAGATGTCGTTCAATCAGTCAGGGCCGCCCACGATTATTCTCCTCAAAGGAGACACTTCACAAGGACGTGGCCAGTTGATATCCAACATCAACGCATGTCTCGCCATCCAAGACACTGTTCGAACAACTGTAATCCAAGTCTTGAGCCATACTGACGACATAGCTGGGTCCGTTGGGAGCAGATAAATTAATGGTCGATTCAAGAGGTCAGTTGGCAGTATACTGTGTGCTGAGGATAGGCGAAGTGACGATTTCTAATGACGGTGCCACGATCATGAAGTTACTGGATATCGTCCATCCTGCAGCCAAGGCTCTCGTCGATATTGCCAGATCACAGGACAACGAAGTGGGAGATGGAACAACGACGGTGGTTGTACTTGCTGGAGAGTTCCTCAAGGAAGTCCGTAGTTTCATCGAGGAGGGTGTCAATCCTCGGACTATCGTGCGTGGATACCGCGAGGCAGGAAGACTAGCAGTTGAGAGAATCAAGGAGATTGCTGTTCGAGTTGAGCGAGACGATGAAACGTACTTGAACACAAGGAAAAAGGGTTTCTGATGGTAGAAAATTCCGAGAATTGTTGGAGAAGTGTGCGGCTACGGCAATGTCATCAAAACTGATTTCTTCCCATGAAACATTTTTCGTTAAAATGGTTGTCGATGCTGTGCTTACCCTGGATCAAGACGATTTGGATGAAAAACTCATCGGTGTCAAGAAAATCCCCGGTGGTGCTATGCAAGTACTGTCTTCCACTAGTGTGACACTTATGTTTAGGACTCGATGTTGGTCAGGGGAGTTGCATTCAAGAAGAGTTTCTCATACGCTGGATTTGAGCAACAGCCAAAAACGTTCAAAAACCCCACGATCTTGTGCTTGAATGTCGAATTAGAACTGAAGGCCGAGAAAGACAACGCAGAAGTCCGAGTCGAGCAAGTTTCTGTATAGACACGTTTTGATATCATTTTAACGGTTAGGAATACCAAGCAATCGTCGATGCAGAATGGCAAATCATCTTCCAGAAATTAGAAGCAATCACAGCAACCGGCGCAAAAGTCGTTCTCTCAAAACTTCCCATTGGAGATCTCGCTACGCAATACTTTGCTGATCGTGATATTTTCTGTGCTGGACGGGTTACTGCAGATGATTTGGACAGAGTCGTCGCTGCGGTAGGCGGAAGTATACAGACGACGTGCTCGGATATTCACCCTGAACATCTAGGAACTTGCGAGAAGTTCAACGAGCTTCAAATCGGTGGAGAGAGATATAATCTTTTCGAGGGTTGTCCTGTTGCAAAGACTTGTACTCTTATTCTGCGAGGCGGGGCAGAGCAGTTTATTGCCGAAGTTGAGCGTTCATTACATGATGCCATTATGATTGTCAAGCGAGCGATCAAGAATAACCAGATCGTTGCCGGAGGAGGTGCTTGTGAGGTATAAACCATTTTCTGCACGAGTTGACTGGTTAGATGGAAATCTCGAAATACCTCCGTGAACACGCACGAACAATCAAGGGAAAACAGCAACTCATCATTGATGCTTACGCCCGCGCCCTCGAAATCATCCCCCGTCAACTCTGCGATAACGCTGGCTTCGACAGCACCGACATCCTCAACAAACTGCGCATGCGTCACGCCCGCGGCGAAACCTGGGCTGGAGTCGATATCCAATCCGAGGGTATCGCAGACAACTTTGAGAAATTCGTATGGGAACCCGCACTCGTCAAAATCAATGCCATCAAATCTGCTACCGAGGCCGCGACCATGATTGTCTCGATCGATGAGACCATCAAGGCGGAACAGAGTCAACAGCCTGGTGCGGGGCCACAGATGTCCCGCGGTCAGGCACAGCAGGTTCTTCGAGGGATGGGACGCGGGAGAGGAATGCCTAGACGATAGGTTTGGGTTATTTGATTCTTCTAACATATCCACAATTCGTAATAATCATTATTATACAAAAAACTCCGTTCACCCTTGTGAATAAATTACTTTGCGGTTCCTAGATCCCCTGTTTCATCGAAGTCTCCTGTAGGAACGGGTTCTGGACCCATTTCCACGTCTCCTGTTGTCGCAGAGGGAACTGCGCCATAGCGACTCTGAGCTGCTTTTCTGGCTAGTTGACGTTTGTGGTAGAAAATATTCAGACTAAGCGCGCAAGCCGATCCCATCAGGTTTGCCTATCGTCAGTGGCCGGCATAAATTATGTTTACAATGATATCGACGATATCGAATGTGCGAGACTAAGGTCAGCCTTGCCAAGATTTGGGTTGCACAGTGATAAAGGATTGCAGTATTTCACTGCCAATATCCATAGCCAAGCTGAAGATAATTGTCATGTTAAGCAATCTCCGTTTCGTGGTATCAACAACCCAATAGAAGACAAGTGTCAGCAAGAAGAATATGAGAAAGTGCTGGATCTTGTCGTTCACAGCTGAGGTGGGATGAGGCGTGAATCCCCTAGCGTCAGCTCTCACCCTACGCAACAGACTTACAAGTACGCAGAGACGAGGAGCAGACTGTTCTAGTGTCAGCAAGAAGCCCTTCAGAAGAGCAATTGGACGTACAAAGCGAATACGCCGGCAACAGGCCATCGAATGTGCATCTTGGCGGAATGCAGGCACAACGTGGTCAACGATATGCGATCGGCAGGCAAGGTTCAAGTGGGCCCAGAAGTTCTAAAGCCGACCTCACGCCCTACCCTGCCCCAAATTTGTCATCGCCACTTCCTGCTGATCGAACACAACACGACGAAGATGACACGACTACTCCAGTCGCTGTTGCTCTTCCTCGCGTCGATTGCATTATGCATTCAAGCCGAAGTCGTAGAGAAGTTCCTTTCTCGAAGTGGCCATACCAACAACTGGGCCGTGCTAGTCTCAACATCGCGTTTCTGGTTCAACTATCGAGTCCCTTCCCTTCCTTTCGAGTCTCTAACAAGCAGCACATCGCCAACACACTCTCCATGTACAGAACAGTGAAACGACTAGGCATTCCCGACTCACAAATCATTCTCATGCTGGCGGATGATATTGCGTGTAATCCGCGAAACTCGTTCCCTGGGACAGTATTCAACAACGCGGACCGCGCCCTGGACTTATACGGCGATAACATCGAAGTGGATTATCGAGGCTACGAAGTCACCGTCGAGAATTTCATACGATTACTTACTGGTACGAGAGATCTTGGCTGACGTTGACGGTAGGACGGGTATCGCCTGATACTCCTCGTTCGAAGCGGTTGTTGACAGACGATCGATCGAATGTGTTTGTGTATATGACTGGTCATGGGGGCGATGAGTTCTTGAAGTTTCAGGATGCAGAGGAGATCAGTGCTTTTGATATTGCGGATGCATTTGAACAGATGTGGGAGAAGAGACGGTACCATGAAATATTGTTCATGATCGATACTTGTCAAGCAAACACTATGTACTCGAAACTATACTCACCCAATATCCTCGCTTCAGGGTCCTCTGAACTAGACGAATCATCCTATTCTGTACATCTCTTATTTGGGGATTTGACTGATTTTAGCATCATGCCGATACGGATATTGGTGTCGCGGTCATTGATCGATATACTTACTACAATCTCGAATTCCTCGAACGCAATGTCGATATCACTTCCCAACATACAATGAAAGATCTCTTCGACTCCTACGACCGAAGTCTAATCCACTCTACCCCCGGCGTTCGAACCGATCTCTTTCGAAGACCCCTTGACCAGGTCAAGATAACTGATTTCTTCGGCAACGTCCAGTCCGTTGAAATAGGTGGACAAAACGAAGTCGTTGACGAGGATTTACTGGATAACCAGAATCATTCAAATCATTCTTTATCCAACCAGAGTTTGGAAAATGAAAGTAATGAGACTGTTGTGGCGGTGAAGAAGGATACCAGGGACGTAGGAAGTAGTGGCTTCGAAGTTAAGTTACAGGGCGGAAACGTTTGGGTTAAGGGGGCTACAGTCATGGCGTGTATATTACTATGGATTGCAGCAAAGAAGCTACAGTAGAGTCAGGAGAGTCGATATTCCCCCTTCAATGTGCTCCATGACAATAAGTCCGACGATACCCGCTGACGAGCATTCGACCTACCATCCAAAAAGACCAGATACCCGGACCGCAGTCAACCGACGATTGCAACATGTTACCGCCCATCCTGACTTCTATCGCTCTCACTGTGCATCCCCCCACCTCGAAACCCCTTTCACGGGTCTCACTAAAAAATCACGCTACTTGAGTACATCGGGCTAAGATTTCTCCACGCTAGGTGGCTCATTTGTTTGATCAGTCCTCTGTCACGCGTAGGTGTGCAGACTCAACTCTGATTATTTTTCCACTATCCTACCGGTCCCAGGTCAATAATTCTCGAGGGAATTTGTACATGAAACTAAGGTGTTCGAGTCACGGTGGTGGCGATGGGGAAGATGGGTTGGGCTCGTGAAGTGATCTGTAGTTTCTTAATGTAAAGTAGAACCTATATATTTGCGAGAATCAGGACTGGTTCAATAGGCACTGTAACCTACTGTGATTGAAAGGACACTCGAGTCTTTGAGCATCGAAGATAAGACGGCGCCCTGCGTCTCCATGGCCAAGGAATAAACTTGCTAATGCTGAGCAAGGGAAAAGGAGAATTCAAATTTCGAGCGCGTTACCTGCAAGAGTTTAGATAAGGTCTAAATTTCTGATAGTGGGATACTGCTAAAAGAGCACAGCGGAGAAATCAACCTTATTTTGGAACTTGGAAGCGTATCTGACGGATATAACCGAGATAAAACCGTATTGCATCAAAACGGATTATAATTCCAGTCTCTTATGTATGGGGGGCGGTTGCGTGCTTAATGCGCTAGACACACAATGCAAGTGTGTTATAAATGCCTCACGATTCTCGAAGTTGTTTCCCGATTTGAGCTTGTCCTACGTTTCGCAATCGGACCGCGCCCCGGCGCAGATCAACACGTGCCAAATCATGTGGGGAAATGGAAGCGACCGCACAGCCGAGAAACCGAAGCCCGAGCCTGAGCCCCCACAGCCGCTTATATCCCCGGCTACCCTTCGTGCGCTCCGATATAAGCTGCAGTTCGCATTCTGCCGACACATTTACACATTGTCCATTCTCGGTGCTTCACTCACATCTCAATCCCTTCTTCCTTGTCCAACATGTCTATTCCAATCGCCACGTACCTGCTGAAGCGGATCCATCAGTTGGGCATCACGCACATTCAAGGTAGTACATCATGCGGGGACGGGCTTACATGCAGGGGTCCCTGGAGATATGAATCTGCAGTTTTTGGACTATATTGAGGAAATGCCTGAGATCACTTGGGGTATGTGTCCCCTTGCAAATTGTGCTTGGACTTATTGTAGTGGGGAACGCGAACGAGTTGAATGGGGCATACTCTGCCGATGGATATGCCCGTGTCCGGGGCAAGCCGGGAGTGTGTATGTTCCCGGACGATGCTTTGAGTAACTGTAGTGGTTACAACCTACGGAGTCGGGGAGCTTTCGGCGCTGAATGGGATTGCGGGCGCTTATGCGGAAAGTTTGCCTGTTATTCACATCGTCGGGAATACCGCTACTAGTCAAGTGACTCTATTTTGTCAAAGGGAATTAATCGGTAGCAAGCCGCTAGAATGATGATACATCATTGCATTGGGCCTAACCCCGATCACGGCGTGTACAGGGGAATGAGTGAAGCTGTTCGTGTCGCGAGTACATTCATCAATGATCCCTCAATTGCCGCTCAAGAGATTGACGTACTTTTTCTCGGAAATGTGGATAATTGTAGAGAGTAATTACGACCTGTATCTTGAAGTCTAAACCAGTTTACATTTTTCTGCCATTGGATATGGTGGCAGAGAAAGTTGATGGGGGTAGACTTGATACACCACTAGATTTGACTCCCCCTCACGATCCATCAACAGAGAAGGAGATTGTGCAGAAGATCCTCGAAGAACTTTACAAGGCCAAGAATCCAATGATATTAGTGGATGTGCTCACTGCACGATTCCACTGCACGCCAGAAGTTCGCAAATTAGTCGATCTCACTCATTTTCCTGTACCATACCCACTGGAGTAGACTTTAATCTGTGTAGTCATTCACAACGAATCTCGGCAAGGGAATTCTAAACGAAACACACCAGACTTTCGTGGGAGTGTATAATGGTTTCGTATCTTACCCCGGCGTGCAGCAAGCGATCGAATCAAGTGACTTTATCATCAATACTGGACCTCTTCTAAGCGACTCCAACACTGGTGGTTTCACTCGTTCCATCAAACCCCATCAAGTCGTTGAAATCCACAGCGACCACGTCATCTTTAAGGGTCAGAAATACACCACCACCGCAATAAAATCACGTACTCTCCCGCACCCTACATTTTCTGTCTTGCTCACATACAGTCCTCAATAATCTTTTGAATTCCATCTCAAAAGACAAGTTGCCAAAAGTCGCCAAACCAACTCTTCCACCCCGTCCCACTCCAACGGACCAGGACTCGGAAAATATCGTCCAAAGCTGGATATGGCATCGAATAGGCGAGTTCCTAAAACCAGGAGATATCCTCCTCGCCGAAAGTGGTACCGCCCAATTCGGGATGCCCGATGCCTCATTCCCCGCCGATGTCACATACATCACGCAACAATTCTTCAGCAGTATCGGGTATGCTGTTGGGGGTTGTTTAGGCGCTGGCCTCGCTCTGCAGGAGAAGAAAAAGGGGGCCAAGGTCGATTATATGCAGGATTCGGGAGCGAATAATGAAGGGAAGGGACGAGTTGTGCTGTTGGTTGGGGATGGGAGTTTACAGATGACTGTTCAGGAGATTGGAACGATGATTAAGATGGGACTGACTCCTATTATGTATGGGTCCAGTGATTGTTGATATAACTGTAGTATCGTCATCAATAACGATGGATATAGTATCGAACGAGCGATATGGGGACCAGAAAGGGTATGAGATTGGACGTCCGGGAAGACTAATTGCCAGGAATACAATGATATCTGCAAATCTTGGAATTATCAGCTCTTGCTCCCGTTTTTTGGAGCCGATATACCTTCCAGGACATTCACGGCCAAAACAAAAACCGAACTAGACTTCCTACTAAATGATAAAGTCTTCAATAAAGCGGATGTTATCCAGGTAATTATATGTTTGTGCACATCTGATTGTAGGTGGTGGAGGTGTTCATGGACAAATATGATTATCCATGGAGACTATCTACTCAGATTGAGCTGATCAACAATAACAGAAAAAGGCTCGAGGAGGAAAAGGCAAAGAAACAGAAAGAACAGAATGGGATTTGATGATTGGACTTCTCGGTTTAGATTTGATATCGAAGTTTGATTACATGTATCCATCTCTAGAACTTAACCGTGTGCAGTGAGTAATCTTCCTCCGTCCACTGGAATGACCTACAATCAGTCGCGGTATGTCATGGAGATACCCTTCCGATGATGAATGCACCTGCAGCGCTTGAAAGGAGTAGTATTAACCCGGCAAGATCCTAAAGTCAGATTGTAGGAGACGTCAGATTACCGTGTCTTTCCCTGTTCTACCCGCAGGGATGGTACTGACAAGTTTCATCAACATGTTATCAGGGTCATCCGTCGGGACCATTCCGCTCGGAAATATCCCTGGCGCAATAGCATTGACCCTGATCCCATACGGATAAAGCTTAACCTATAGATGAGCTCATCTCCCTTGATCGCTCACCGAAAGAGTCGCAGTAAGCTGATGCACAGCCCTAATCTCAGTCTTTACAAAGGGGGATTAATACGCCTTGGAAGCCTGGTAATGTAGATTCTCGACTCTTTTGTCGTTATGTAGTCCGCCTATACTTCCAGTTATAACAACACTCCCTCGTCCGTCCCCTTTCTTTGCTGCCGCCCCGAGTAATGGTAAAAACGAAACAACCGTGAAATATACACTTGTAACGTTTGTTTTCATGGTAGCATCCCAATCTTCAGGTTTCTGACTTTTCAGAGCATGGTGTAAGTCCTCCAGACTCGAATCCAAGGTCACCGGCACAGGATTATATCGTAATATCCCAGCTAACAATCAACCCACGATCCCTTTGTGAAGGAGTACCGTTGGCGAATAACATGTCTACTGAGTCGTGATCTTTTCCGACTACTTTGGCCAGATTTTCTAGACTTTCTTGCGAGTCGACGTCGGTTTGAACGCTACGATTAATTGAAATGTCCTGCGGGGATCAGGCACGGGGGAGTACGCTACCGCTCGATTGGGCCGAATCCCATTGAGCTTTGCAATCGACTCATCCAAAGCACTTTGGCGACGGCCGGTGATATACACTGTTTCTATCAGCTTCCAAAGAAGGGGCGAGATACCTATGGCGCCATTTGCGACGAGTGTGGCCGCGATAATAAAGCCCAAGCCTGACCCGCCGCCAGTGATCACAGCAACGCGGTCTTTGACCTGAAATCAATACACTACCTCAAAGCGAGTACGTCAAAGAGATTGGCAGCAGTAAGATGTTCGTACGACATTTTCCTGGGCGAGTTAGGCTGGGAGATACGGAAGGTATATAAGGCGGCCGCAGTAGTGGACCCGGGCCGGGGTCGATTCTTCACGTGATGTCGATCGCGCAATCACGATTGCCTCCACGAAGCTTGTCACATATTTGCGCAGTACGCACGATTCCCACGAAGTCACTTTTCACTTTTCACAGAGCGGCACTCGATAAGTTGCGTTCAAGCACACCGGTATTTGACGGTGCTACGCTGTGATGGCCGATGGGAACGCCGTTGCTAGTGATGTTACTCCATCGGACAAAACCCCTGCTGATCCTGGTGAGGTACCGATAACGTGGGGCTAATTGTTAGATTCTATTTTGATTGTGCCGGGCAAAGAGGGGTCTTGCGGCACACTTTATCGTGCAGTTCTCAGTGACGATAAGTTCAGCCTGGAAAAGTCATCAGTTGCCAGTGTTGCATCAAACCCAAGATACGTGGTATTCCAAGACTCGGCACAAATCGCTCGCCTCCGTTCCGCTCGAGTACATGTCATAGTCTCATCTCACTCGGGTGCAGGATTAGCAACGACGGCCTACGACAGGATTCTCGCGCCCCTGTTGAAAATATTCTCAATCGAAGTCGCAGTGCACTCAACGACCTCCAAAACCAGCCATCGCGAATACCTGGCTAATCTCCAATTATTCTCAGGCAAGGAGAACATCTTCGTTGTTCTCGGAGGAGATACCTTAATCTACGACTTTCTTAACGCAACATTAACGAACCCCCATTTCAAGTCCTCCGACCGTCTTATCTTGTGTCCAATTCCTTGTGGTACGGGGAATGCTCTTGCAATGTCTCTAGGCAGAACATCTATCCCGATTGGAATATCCTCCTTGTTCTGCAACAAGGAACCTAAACCACTCCCGTTACTTGAAATCACAATCCACGAAGCAACAAACCCGAGAATTATTTGGGCTGCTGTGGTGTGTTCGTGGGGATTACATGCAAGTCTCGTTGCGGACTCTGATGATCCAGAAATGCGTCGTCAATTTGGCCCGAAAAGATTTGGGGTATATTCCGAAGTATAAGTATCTAATATAGGTCACTGCCGAACGTCTTCTAACACCAATGCCTCATATTTATCATGGTCCTTTGCGGGTCGATGACGAACAAATAGCGGATGAACATACTTACCTGTTAATATCTCATGTATCGCATCTGGAGCCAACGTTTCCAATTGCACCGAGTCAATCACCATTGCAAGATACACTTTCGGTGATACAAATAGGCGAGATGGATGGAGCTGCCTTGATGGGAGTTATGAAAGCTGTTTATGATAATTCGAAACATCTCGAGATGGAAACTGTCAGATTTGCGGAAGGAGTGAAAGAGGTCGAATTTGTGGTGGATGAGGGCGAGGAGAGGTGGAGAAGGATTTGCGCTGATGGAGATATCATCACGGTAGAGAAAGGCACTACAGTCAGTGTCAAGGCTTCCAAGAAGCACGATATTAGAGTTCTATAGACTAATAACCAAGATCCAACTTTCAGCTCCGACTGGCACTATTTCTTCAGCCATGTATCTCTCCTTTAGTCACGCGCCGACCAGCAACCGAATATCAAATACCGGGGCATCGAATTTCTTGCCGTCGTCCCTATGATTGACAAAATCAGACGACGTTAACTCTCCATTACACCCCTTTACTCCGACCCTTATTAAGCACTCTGTTAATGCAAGTGACTAGAATCCGACGATCCTCATCAGCATATAACCCACAACGACCACAATCACAAACGTAATCAGACTAGCCGGCACACCCGTCTTTAAGAAGTCCTTGACAGATAAATATCGCACCCCAACCTCATTCTCCATCATAATTGCCGTCATATTCGGAAATCTAAATTCATCAACCATGGAAAACGAGAAAAGTTACCCTGACATGGGTAGGCCCATAGCGCCGGAACACATCAAAGCTGCTCCCATGATCAACAATCTTGGATGTGGATCCTCCATCTCACCGCCTACTTGAGCGACAATAGGCATGACTATCAATGCCGCGACAGTGTGGCTTATGAAAGTTGCGACAACGAGGATTAAGGCCGCGAAGACTACAAGGACAGAGAATAAACCCATCCCAGCGACAGCGTGTCGAATTTCGTCTGCAATGGTGGCTAATAGTCCCGAAGACGATACCGCTTTTCCCAGAGCAATGCCACCCATGGCAAGGATAATGACGGTCCAGAGGAAATTGTTAAAATCCTCCTTGGTTAGAATTCCAGTGCCGAAGAAGACGACAAGAGGGATAATGGCGATAACTCCCATATCTCCAAAGAGTGGCTCAATTTGATGTTCCACGCACCATAATCCAATTGTAAATACTGTAACGAATGAAATGAAATACTGAGTTCCCGAGAACGGATCTTTAGTCGGTCGAATGGGTGCGATCGCGATCCCTTTGCCTAGACCGTCAATATTATTTTGACAATGTATACCTGGCTTGTAAGATACCAATATCAACAGCCATATCCCCAAAATGCCCAACACACAAATCGGCAACGCGACGAAAAACCATTCCCCCCAGCTAGGTGTAGGATGCATATTCTGCAGCGCCACCACATTCTGCGGGCTCGCAATCGGACTAGCCATCCCACCAATATTACTAGCCAACGCAATCCCAATAATTAAGCTCTTCGCAAATGGACTATCATCCGGCAACGTCCGCAACACAGGCTGAATGATCGAAAAACATAGAACCGGAGCTGCGACGTTGGAAATCCACATACTTGCCACCATCGCCACAAACATGTTCATAAGGAGGACATTGCGAGGCTTTGTTCCTGCTTTGGAGAGGATGTAAGTTGCCATGGACTTGGCGATGCCGTACTTTGAAAGAGCCGCGGCGATGGCGAAACCGCCGAGAAGGAGCATGATTACGGGAGTCCACATTGCGGAGAAGATGTATTTTGTTGCGGCGGAGGCGGGGAGGCGGGTGTGTTGTTTGTCGTCTGTTCGAAGGACTTGCAGGAGGACACAGAGCATTGGTACTAGCAGGGATGTTACAAAGAGGGGAATGACCTAGACATGTCAGCTGAGAGTGCATAGGGAATATACTTCCGTCGCCCAAAGCAGACTGACAAAAACGAGCATTGCAAGACAATTTGCTTGCTCGACGCTTTTGAATGTGGGAGTAATCAACAGTATCATGAAGATTATTAGGCAAACGACCAGCGTCGCCATATTGGCGCTGAATAACCAATGTGGACACCATCGAGGTAATTTGACTCGTCCCACGGGTGTTGGTATTTGTATTTCTTTTGTCTCATCCTCAGCGACGTCTTGCGCAGTCTTCTTCCCTCCCACTAATGCCGATCGTATTCCCAGGGCCGCAGCCTGTGCCCTTCTCTCAATACCGATCATGTCCCTCCATACGGTGTTTCGTTCCCAGACAACATGTTCTCGTAGATGTAGTTTCAACTCCTTCTGCGCAGCAAGGACGTCTCCATCTGTGCAAACCCGTGCATAAAGTTCTTCAACCGCGGCGATCTTCTCGTTCAGTGCTTCTCTCGTCTCATATTGAAAGGGGTATTGCTTCTCCACTCGTTCCGATAGATAATGTTGTCGTAAATCCCTGTTACATGTCTTGTCATATTTCTTCAATGCTTTTGAAAAGCCCGTCCAATTCAACTGGACGTAGGATTTCAGTTCACATAATGCGACGTAAGATGCAATTGCCCGTTTCTTCAGTGTGATCCGTGAATCAGAAACAGTGTAGTCTGAATATGGATCATCCTCCACGAATCCAATTGAACTTCTCCGACGAGGCCGTGCTCCGCCTATTCCATGGATAGCTGACTCGGTACTGCGACGCTGTAAGGCCAAGTCTTGAGAATCCTCCATTCCCGTGGTGACAGGTCTTGCACTTGGCCCACTTGGTTCCTCGTCTGAGGAGCCCTCATCCACTGGATCTAAACTTCCAGTACTGGCGGCTCTGGGTCTCGAGATTGACGATTTCTTCAAACTCCCCCTTGATGGACGCCGCATGCCTCCTGAGGAACCGGCCGCATTGAGAGAGGCTTGGAGCTCATGCTGGAACTCAGCTTCATCGGCG
>Ga0302325_10016391_pt1 | contig 15704 bp, 11 predicted proteins | sample Palsa_T0_2_FD_201948 | JGI IMG/M metagenome (GOLD analysis project Ga0302325, IMG submission 201948) | Peat permafrost microbial communities from Stordalen Mire near Abisko, Sweden - Palsa_T0_2 | ecosystem: Environmental > Terrestrial > Soil > Palsa > Peat permafrost | place: Sweden: Abisko...
TGTTATCCCGCCGTATCATGATCGCGTTGCCGGCCGCGCTCGGTGGCAGGGGTCTTTTGCGCGCGACCGCGGTGGCCGGCGCCAGGCGCGTAGCGGTGGTGTTTCCCGCGGCATTGGAGCCCTGCACAGAGGCTGTGGAAGGCTTTCGGCTGCGCCTTGCGGGCGGCGAGGTATCGCTGGATCTGTTGGATGTCGGCGGTCCAGCATTTGCCGCGGAAGTGATGCAGGAACTGGCGCGCAAGCCGGCGGTGATCGTGGCGGTGGGGTCCGAGGCCATTCGTGCCGTGCTGTCGCACGAGCCGCCCGTCAAAACGGTCTCCACGATGACGCTCGAAGCCGACCATGCCGCCGAGTCCGGACGGGTGAGCGCGGGGGTTTACCTGGATATTCCCATTCGCACCTTGGTCGCCGAACTGCGCGGATTGTTTCCCGGCAAACAGCGGGTGGGGGTCATCCGGAACCCGCGGCGCGGAGATCCCTCCGGCACGCAAATCCGCAGCCAGGGCGCGGAGATGAATTCCGTTCAAATCGCCGATTGCGCTACGCCGGATGAATTGTTGCCGGTATTCCTGGCATTGCGCAAGAAAGTGGATTTCGTCATCTGTCTTCCCGATGGCGCTCTTTATAACGGGGCCACTGTGCGCCCGCTGATTATGGCATCTCTCGAACACCGCTTGCCCATTGTGGGATTCTCGCCCGCCTTTCTGCGCGCGGGCGCCGCCGTGGCGGTCTACCCGGATTACCGCGGCATCGGGCAGCAAACCGCGGATCTGGTGCGGCGCTGCCTGGAAGCGGGGGAATGCACCAGTTGGGAGAGTCCCCGGAAAGTCGATGTGGCGGTGAATGCCAAAGTCCTGCGCATGCTGGGGATTGAACCGGCGGCCGCCGCGCGTCCGGATCTGGTGATCCTGCGATGAACCCAATCCAGCGCCTCAAGATCCGGTTTTCGGCGAGCCTGCTGACGCAGGGCCTGGCCGCCACCATCGCACTGCACAGCGCATCCGCGTGCCTGCTGCTGGGATTGTTCCTGTTCGTGCAGGACCGCGCCCTGGAACGCCAATTGGAGCTGCGTGGCGAGTCCGTCGCGCAATCCCTGGCCAACGAGCTGCAGTTTCCTTTGCTGGTGGGCGATCGGGGCGAGATGAAACGCGTGCTGGAGACTTCCTCCGCCAATGAAGACGTTCTCTTTATGCAAGTCTTGAACCCGTCCGGAAAGCAGATCTGCTGGTTGGGCCGGGCGGACCTTCGCAAAGCCATCCCGGACCCACCGCTGGGGGACGCCTTGGGAAAGCTCCAAACCGCCGAGCGGCGTGCGGCCGAGAGGTTCGTCGAGATCCGCGTGCCGGTAGTCTCGCCGAATCGCGGCCGGTTGTTCGATTGGGAGCCCGCTCACGGAAACCGCTCCATTCTGGGCGCGCTGCGGGTGGGTATCTCCATGCAGAAACAGCGGGCCTTCTTCCGGCGGATGTTGTTAGGCGGCGTGCTCGTAATTCTGATCGGCCTGGCGGTCATGTGCGGGGCGCAGTACTGGGGCCTCCGCCGGCTGTTGCGGCCGCTCGATGTGCTGGTCGGTTTTACGCGCCGGGTGGGCGCGGGCGATCTGCGCTACAGGGCGCCGGTGGATCGCGTCGACGAGGTCGGACAGCTCGCCCAAGCTTTCAACGCCATGGTTGAACGGCTCGGCGAAACCACCGTGTCCAAGGACTATGTCGACAATGTGTTGCACTCGATGGGGGAGGCTCTTATCGTCGCAGATCGCATGGGGTGCATCCAGCGCGTGAATCCAAGGACCCTCGAACTGTTGGGATATCGCGAGGCGGAGCTGATCGGCCGGCCGGCTGTCAGCCTGATCGAGGAAGGCGAGGCGCCGCCGGGCGCGGTTAGCCTGGAGCGGACTTACCGAACCAGAGGCGGCCAGCCCCTGCCGGTGCTCTTGTCATCGGCCGAATTGCGGAATGCGGCCGGGGAATCCGAAGGCTTTGTGTGGCTGGCCCAGGATATGCGCGAACTGAAGCGGATTCAGCGTGAGTTGGTGCGCGCCCGGGATGCGGCCGAGCAAGCCAGCCGCACCAAGAGTGTCTTCCTGGCCAACATGAGCCACGAACTCCGTACGCCGCTGAACGCCATTATTGGCTACAGCCAGATGCTGCGCGAGGACTATCCCGGCCCGGAGCAGGAGGAGGCCGGTGCCGACCTGGAGAAGATCGAGCGTTCCGGCCAGCTTTTGCTGAACATCATCAACGACATTCTGGATCTCTCCAAAATCGAGGCTGGCCGCGAGACAGTCAAGCCCCAAATCGTGGATGTCGTCCTGGTCCTCCAGGACGTCTGCAATGCCGTTCAACCGCTGGCGCGCCAGCAGGGCAACGTGCTGGAGATCGACTGTCCGGAACATGCCCGGCTGGCGTACGCGGATTTGTCCAAGTTCCGGCAGAGCCTGCTGAACCTGGTAAACAATGCCTGCAAGTTCACCGAGCACGGCCGCGTTTCGGTAGCCGTCAACCGGCTGCGCAATGCGCAGGGGGAGTGGACCGAAGTGCACGTTTCCGACACTGGCATCGGAATCGCGCCGGAGCATCTGGGCAAACTGTTCCAGCCGTTTTCCCAGGTAGACGGCTCGGCTACCCGGAAACACAACGGGACCGGGCTGGGGCTGGCCATCAGCCGGAAGTTCTGCCAGATGATGGGCGGCGATATTACGGTGGCGAGCGAGGCGGGCAAGGGTTCCCGGTTCTCGCTGCGCATTCCGGCCGGGAAAACCGATGTGCAGCTAAAGTCCATTGGCGGATAGCCGATATTTACTGAAGGCAACGTGAGATTTGCGTGAGATTTGCGATTCAATCCGTGGCTGTGCTGACCGTTCTGTGCTCCCTCCCCGGAGCTTCGCCGCTTAGGGGGGCCGAGTCGATCGCCCGCGACCATTCCCGCTTTCGCGTGGCCGTTTCCACCAGTACGGTTGATGGGGTCAACGACAACGACGCGCGCGCGGCCATCAAGATGTGGGGTGACACGTTCATGAAAATGGCGGGCCTGGAGGGAATCAACGACCAGACCGTTCTATCGGGTCCGGATCAGTTGCTCCAGGAGGTCCGCGGCGGGCTGGTGGATGCATTCTCAATCACCGCGCCGGAATACCCGCCCATGGCCCCCTACGTGGACCATGCACTGGTGATCGGCGACGAGGTGGAGATGGGCCAAGGGGATGAGTACTTTCTTCTGGTGCACCAGGAAAGCGGCATCCAGAGCATTGCGGACCTGCGCGGCCGCAATATGATCGTGCAGAAGGGCGCCAAGACGTGTTTGGCCAGAATCTGGCTGGAAACGCTGGCATCCGGGAGCGGGCTCGGTACGGCAGATGAGCTTCTGGGCCGGATTACGGCGGAGACCAAGCCTGCCATGGTCGTGTTGCCGGTCTTCTTCCGGCGGGCCGATGCGGGCGTGGTGACGCAAGCCGAGTTTGCGGCCATGTGCGAACTGAATCCACAACTGGGCCGCAAGCTGCGCGTTCTGGCGGTATCGCCCAAGGTAATCCACTCGTTCCTCGTCTTTCACAGAGACTGTCCGCCACTTTTCAAGGCCCGGCTCAAGACCGCCATGCTCGGTATTCACGAGTCCGCCTCGGGCCGGCAGATCCTCACGTTGTGGCAATGCCGCCGGCTGGTGGCGGCCGACACTTCCGTGCTGCGTGGCACCCTCGAGTTGATGGCGTCCTACGATCGAATCCGGGCCAGGAAGACAGCCGCCAAGAAGTGATGCGCCGGCGCTAAAGTCCAGCCTCCGCCAGCCGATATATCCCATGTGAAGTTCGTTAGGGCGACACTACCTCGACTGGCGCTGGGGAGCCTTGTGGCGGCCATGACGCTGCCATTCCAGGCGGCGGAGCAGCCCGGCATTGCGGACAGCTCCGGCGGTGTCCAGGTGCTCGCGCTGCCGCACTGTCTGGAAACCGCCCTCCGGAACAGTCACCGGCGCCCGGCCTCCCAGTTCTCCTTATCGATGGCCGAGGCGCAACATCGCCAGGCGTTAGCCGGCTACTGGCCGCAAGTCACCGCCAAGGGCGGCCTGGAGCGTCTGAGCGATCCGCTCAATTTCGTCTTCCCGGCTTCCACCATGCAGATCCCCGCGCAGTCCGTCAGTGTGCCCGGAGGAACCATGGTGGTGACCATCCCCGCCAATGCCTTTGCGCCGGGATTTCCTTCGAGCAGCATCCAGATGCCCGTAAATTTTCCCGGCCAGACCTTCCATACGGCCGCGCAGAACTTCGCCATACCCGAACAGAACGTGAAGGTACTAGACCAGAACCTTGTGCTGGGATCGCTGAACATGAACTGGCTGCTCTGGGATGGCGGGATGCGAAAGGGCTACCGGGAGCAGTCCGCCGGCCTGGTGGATGCCATGCGCCAGGAGGCGCGCCGCACGGACCTGGAGATCGTCGATAGCGTCAAGCGCATGTACTGGGGAGCGGTGCTGGCGAGGCAACTGCTGCAACTCGGAAACGATACGCTGGCCCGCATGGAAGCCACTCTGCAGCTCACCGAAGGTATGTACCAGGGGGGCGCCGGAAAGGTCACCAAGGCGGATTATCTGGACAACCAGGTGATGGTTGAGACGGTGCGCGCGTTGGTGGCGGCGCTGGAGAAAAACGCGGCTATGTCTCAGGCGGCTCTGGCCAACACCATGGGGCTCGCCTGGAATGCCAGCGTTCAGCCATCGGACCTGGAAATCCCCTTCGATGCGGCCGCGCCGGATCTGGACCGGATGGTCGGTTTGTCCTACCAGTTCAATCCGGACTGGGGAAAGCTGGAGGCCGGCATCCGCGCGGTCGAAGGTGCGGTCTCCACCGCCCGCAGCAGCTACTACCCGAAGGTGGCCCTGACCGGCGAACTGCATAGCTGGTGGAACGGCGGCTACGGCGGGGGGATAGCTACTGGGCAGAATATGCGCGGCTGGAGCGTTGGCCTGGGTCTGGAGATTCCTTTATTCAACGGATTCCTGACCCGCAACCAGGTCGGCGAGGCGCTGGCGCGGCTCAATCAGCTCAAAGAGACGCGCTTCCTTTTGCGCGAGGGGCTCGGGCTGCAGATCAAGGACCTGGTGCTGGGGCTGGACGCCGCGGTCAAGTCCACGCGGGCCACCGGGCGCGCCATGCAGGCCGCCCGAGACAACCGCGATCTGAACGAACGCGCCTACCAGAACGAACTGGTGGAAACCGAGAAGGTCATCCGGGCGCAACTGATGGAAGCGCTGATGTCGGCACAGCACTATAAGTCGCGATACGACTACGCGGCGACTCTGTCCCAGCTCAGCTTGACGGTGGGAACCGAGGTCGGCGAGAAGCTGCGCACCGGACCATGAAACGGGAAAGAAACAGTCAGCCAGGCGCTGCGCGGCCGCCTCGTTTGGCGGAAGCATGAAGCGCTTGCTGCAGCGAGCGTTGCCGGGGACGGCAGCCGCGCACGGCTGGAAGGCGCGGGCCGGCCGCCGCCTGTACCGCATTCCCAAGGGAGTCACGGCGCGCACGTCCCTGCTGTCCTGGTTGATTACCCTATCCACCCTGGCGATTTTCGTTACCGCCAGCGTCCCGGGGCAGAAACGCGACCTGCTGGATGGTCTCAAATCCAAGGCGCGCGGTATCACGTCGTCCCTGCAGGAGGGCATGGCCAGCGCCGCGGTCAACGAAGACTACAGCAGCGTGGTGGACCAGTGCGTACATGAATTGGCAGGAGACCGCGCCGTGCAGCACGTGGTCATTACCAAGAACGACGGGTTCTCGTTGATCATTGAACGGTCCGGCTGGCGCATCGAGCAGTTGGGCCCATATTGGCGTCCGGCGGAACGCGCGCTCACCGGCGGCGTGGAGGTGGTGCCCGTATTTCGCCGGCGCGTCTACCACTTTGCGATACCCTTCGACTACTCCTCCATTCAATGGGGCTGGATCCACGTGGGCCTTTCCCTCGACGGCTATGACCGCAGCGTCGCCAGCGTCTACCAGCGCACGGGCGTGCTGGCGGTTCTTTGTACGACGCTCAGCCTTTGCGCATCGGTAGTCTACGCCAAGCAGTTGGTGCGGCCCGTTTTCAGGCTCCAGACAGCGGTGCAGAGGATTGCGGAGGGCGATTTGTCGGCGCGTGCGGCGGGCGGCAGCGCGGCCGAAATCGAGAGCCTGGCCCAAGCCTTCAACACCATGGCCGATTCGCTCGTACAACGCGACCGCATACTGGAAAGCGTGCGTTTCACCGCGCAGCGTTTTCTAAGCGCTGCCGGCTGGCAGTCGGTGGTCCTGGAGGTGCTAACCAAAATCGGGCTGGCGGCCCACGCCGGCCGGGTCTTTATACTGGAAAGCCATCCCGGCGAGCACGGTGAACCGGTGGGCACGGTCTTGTATGAATGGACCGCGCCCGGTATCCCGTGTGCAAGCTGCGCCGCGGAGAAGGCCGGCGTGCGCTGGGTGAGCGGAGATTGGGCCCTGCGGCTTAGCCTTGGCGATGTGGTCACCTTGCATTCTCCCGATTTGGAGCGCCGCATGCCGAACTCCTTGAACGATCCCGCGCCTCCCAAGTCTTCGATCCTCGTGCCGATTGAGGTGGCCGGAGAGTGGTTCGGCGTTCTGGGCTTTGACGACTATCGGCGGGACCGTGAATGGAGCGAAGGCGAAAGGGACAGCTTCCGTTCGGCGGCCGGCATGTTGGGCGCCGCCATTACCCGCCAGCAGGCGCAGGAGTACGTGGATAATATCCTGCGGTCGATGGGTGAGGCCCTGGTGGTCCTGGATCCGGAACTGCGGATCCGGCGCGTGAACCCCAGCGCCCTGCGGTTGTTCGACTACAGCCAAGAGGAGTTGATCGGGCGGCCGGCGAGCGACGTGATCGTCGAGGGCCAGGTGCAAGGGTTGCGCGGCGCCGTGGAACGCAGCTATCGCACGAAGTCCGGCAAGCTCATTCCGGTGCTCTTCTCGGCGGCCGAGTTGCGTACGGGCCAAGGCTCGCTCGAAGGCTACGTATGCCTGGCGCAGGAGTTGACCGAGATCAAGCGGATACAGGCTGAGTTAGTGGGCGCGCGGGACGCCGCCCAGGAAGCCAACCGGGCAAAAAGCATGTTCCTGGCCAAAATGAGCCACGAACTCCGTACGCCCCTGAACGCCATCATCGGCTACAGCCAGATGCTGCGCGAAGATTATCTTGGGCCGGAGCAGGAAGAAGTGAGCGCCGACATGGAGAAGATCGAGCGTTCCGGCCAACTCCTGCTGGGCATCATCAACGATATCCTGGATCTGTCCAAAATCGAGGCCGGCCGCGAGACGGTCAAGCCCCAAGTCGTGGACGTGGCACTGGTCCTCCAGGACGTCTGCAATGCCGTTCAACCGCTGGCGCGCCAGCAGGGCAACGTGCTGGAGATCGACTGTCCGGAACACGCCCGGCTGGTGTACGCGGATCTGTCCAAGTTCCGGCAGAGCCTGCTGAACCTGGTAAACAATGCCTGCAAGTTCACCGAGCACGGCCGCGTTTCGGTAGCCGTCAACCGGGTGCGCAATGCGCAGGGCGAGTGGACCGAAGTGCACGTTTCCGATACCGGCATCGGCATCGCGCCGGAGCACCTGGGCAAACTGTTCCAGCCGTTTTCACAGGTGGATGGCTCGGCCACCCGGAAACACAACGGGACCGGGCTGGGGCTGGCCATCAGCCGGAAGTTCTGCCAGATGATGGGTGGCGATATTACGGTGGCGAGCGTTGCGGGCCGGGGCTCCCGCTTCTCGATCCGCTTACCGGCCGGGAAAGACGAATCCGGCCGGGGAGAGACGGGGGTTTAGAAAAGCACATGTGCCGGATTTTATTGGTTGAAGATAACGAACTGAACCGCGACATGCTCACCAAGCGGCTGCGCCATCGCGGCTATGAAGTGATCCTGGCGGCGGACGGCAGGCAGGGGGTGGAGCTGGCGCGCAGCGCGATGCCCGACATTGTGCTGATGGACCTGAGCCTGCCGGAGATGGATGGCTGGCAGGCTGCGAGTATTTTGAAATGCGATGCCGCCACTCGCGGGATCCCGGTAGTGGCGCTTACGGCGCACGCCATGGTGGGGGATCTGGAAAAAGCTCTGGAAGCCGGCTGCGACGACTACGCCACTAAACCGGTCAACCTGCCGCTTCTGCTGGCGATTATCGAACGATTGACCCGTGCCGGCATCGAAGCCGGATCGGCCCCGCGCGCAACGGCGGATTTAGAGGAAATCATATGAATCATCTGCTGGTGGTGGACGACGAAGAGTTGAACCGCGATATGCTGTCGCGGCGCCTCGCACACAACGGATTCCAGGTGGACGTGGCCGCCGACGGCCCATCGGCCCTGGCCTACATAGGAACGCATGCCACGGACCTGGTGCTCCTGGATGGCATGATGCCGGGCATGAGCGGCGTGGAGGTCCTGAAGACGCTGCGCGCGACTTATGCCCCCGACCAGTTGCCGGTGATCATGGTGACCGCTTTGAAGGATAGCGACAAAGTGGTGGAAGCCCTGAACCTGGGAGCCAACGACTACATTACCAAACCGGTGGATTTTCCGGTGGCGCTGGCGCGCATACACGGGCAACTGGCCCGCAAGGCCTCCGAAAGCGCGCTGCGCAAAAGCGAGGAGCGGTACGCGTTGGCGGCCCGCGGCGCCAACGACGGCTTGTGGGATTGGGATCTGGTTACCGGCCGGGTCTACTACTCCAGCCGTTGGAAAGCCATGTTGGGCCACTTGGGCGACGAGATCGGCGAGACTGTCGACGAGTGGTTCTCGCGCGTGCACCCCGGCGATCTGGAAAAACTCCGGGAAGTCGTGCGCGCCGAACAGGCCGGCGGTTCCGGGGAGGCTTTTGAATGCGAGTGCCGCATGCGGCACAGCGACGGGACGTACCGCTGGGTCCGCTGCCGCGGCGCGGCCGTCCAGAATGGCGCCGGGCGGCCGGTCCGTATGGCTGGTTCCATGAGCGATATCACGGCCGGCAAAGTCTTCGATCCGCTCACCGGCCTGGCCAACCGGATCCTGTTCATGGACCGGCTGGAGCGGGAATTCACCGCCTGCCAGACGAATCCGGGCGAACAGTTCGCGGTTATGTTCCTGGATATCGACCGGTTTAAGCTGATCAACGACAGCCTGGGGCATTCGGCCGGCGACCAGTTATTGATAGCCATGGCCGAACGCCTGAAGCGCGGCATGCGGACGGAAGTTTCCCCTTCGAAACCTAGTTCCCGCGATCTGGCGGCGCGTCTCGGCGGCGACGAGTTCGCGGTCCTGTTATGCGGCCTGGCCGCTCCCGCGGAAGCTCTGCTGGTGGCGCAGCGCATCCTTACGGAACTGCGCGAGCCGTTCGGCCTGGGCGACCGCGGCATCTTTTGCACCGTCAGTATCGGTATCGCGCCGTCGGGCACGCTGTATCAGTCGGCGGCCGAGATGGTGCGGGACGCCGACACGGCCATGTATGCGGCCAAGAAGAAGGGCCGCTCGCGTTGCGAAGTCTTCGACCAATCCATGCACGCGCGCGTGGCCGAGCGGCTGCAAATAGAGAACGACCTGCGCCACGCGGTCGAGAACCATGAAATATCCCTACACTACCAGCCAAAGGTGCGGCTCGCCGACCGCCGCATTTGCGGCTTTGAAGCGTTGGCGCGGTGGACCCATCCGCTGCGCGGCCCCATCTCTCCCGTGGAATTCATCCCGGTGGCCGAAGAGGCAGGTTTGATCCACGATCTCGACATGTGGGTGTTGCGCCAGGCCTGCTCCCAGATGCGCCAATGGCATACGGCCTTGCCGTGCGATCCGCCATTATCGGTGAGCGTGAATCTCTCGCCCCGCCAGTTCGCACAGCCGGACCTGGTCGAACAAATCGCGGAGGTGTTGCGGGAGACCGGCCTGGAGCCATCCTGTTTGCGTATGGAAATCACCGAAGGCGTGCTGGTGGACGACGGCCCAGCGGCCCTCGGTATACTCACGCGGCTCAAGAGTCTGGGCATCGGGCTGAAAATCGACGACTTCGGAACGGGCTACTCCAGCCTGGCGTACCTGGCGCAGCTTCCCTTCGATACGCTCAAAATCGACCGCTCGTTCACGCTCCAATTGTGGGGCGGCGACTGCAACTCGGATATCGTGAAGACGATTCTCGACATGGCCCACACCTTGGGCATGGAAGTGGTCGCCGAAGGCGTGGAACAAAGCGATCAGGTCACCCGGTTGATTTCCATGGGATGCGAATTCGGCCAGGGCTTTTTGTTCTCGAGGCCCGTCAGCGCGCAGGATGCGGAACGCATGGTGGCGGCCACGGCGGAGCGCGAAGGTGTCCGGCTGGGACCGCCGAATCTTGCCCTGGGGGGGGCGCTCGTGGACTTACCATCCGCCCAGGTCTGAGCCTTTACTGCCGGTTGCGCCCGTACTTCTCGTGCGCCGCCACCCAGTCCGACGACGCAATCGCCGCCGCCAGCGAGATCACCCCGGCCAGCGCCACCGCCGCCACGATTTCGGCCAGCGTGCGCTTAGTACACCGTTTCAGAAGTTCACTAACGTATTTCGCAGGGAGTGGGGCAGCCCCTCGGGCTGCGGCGGACCCTCGGTCCGCCCGGCCGGGCGGCCTGGGAGGCCGCCGCAGCGCAGGGCGCTGCCCCACAAATACGCCATTCGAATATGCGAGCGTATTTCTGAAATGACCGACTTAGCGCGCGGCTTCACCAGTATTCGCGCCTGGCAAGCCAGGTTCCTTTAGCTTTGGCCGCCACTCGCTAGCCTTCTCCGGCTTGCCCCAATCCCTATACAACCGAACAATCCCCTCCCCAGCCTGCGCCATCTCCCGACGCCCATCCGCCGGGATCGAGGCTTTCCGCTCCATCATTTTTTGAAAGCCATCGACTAACAGCGGCTCGGCCTGCCCATACTGTTTCTGGCCAGCCAGGCTCATGCCCAGCGCGCACTCGACGCGGTATCGCTCCCAATCGTCGCTCGCAGCCTTCGCAAATTTGTCCGCCGCCTCCCGCAGCAGAGGATCGGCCTCCGCGTACCTGCCTTCGGTCACGTACAGCCATCCCAAATCGCCTATGCTGGCCAGCGTGTCGGGATGCCCGCCGCCCAGCGTGTGCCGTCTCCCGTTCAGCTCCGCAACCAGCAGCGCCTCGGTCTGTGGGTACATGCCCCGCCGCCGGTATGACGCCGCCATATCCGCGACCGTGATCAGAGTATCGGGATGCTCCTTCCCCAACACCCGGCTCTGCGCTTCCAAAACTTTGGCATAGAGCGCATCGGCCTCTGCATGCTTGCCCATCTGGTCGTAATCCCACGCCAGGCCTTCCATGAATTTGAGCGTCAGCAGATGCTCGCCTCCCTTCACGCGCCGCAAGCCGTCCACCACCTTGCCGTAGAGCGCCGCCGATTCGGCAAACTTGTCCTCGTAACCGCATATCAGGGCTAAGTTGCCCATACTGGCGAGAGTCTCGAAGTCCTCCTCTCCGTGTACACGCCGCATGGCATCCACAACATCCCTCTGCATCGGCTCCGCCTGCGCATACTTGCCTTCGGAGATGAGGATCGACGCGATGTTGTGCTTAATCGTCAGAGTAACGCGATGATCCTCTCCCAGCCGGCGTCGCTGAATGGTAATCAGCTCGCGATTGAGAGCCAGCGCCTCGGGGTACCTGCCTTCGAGCATATAGATCATCGCTTGATCTCGTTCGCTGGCCAGCGTGTCGGGATGTTCCGCGCCAAGGACGCGGCGCTGAGCCTGAAGGGCCTCGCCGTTAAGCCTCTCCGCATCCTTGAGTCTGCCTTCATCCCTGTATATGACCGCCAAGCCGCGCAAGGTCAACAGAGTACCGGGATGATCGACGCCCAAAATGGGCCTACGTGCCGCCTCGTGCCACCGGTCCATCTTTGGCGCCCAAAAAATTCTTTCCCAAGCATTACAGTTTTCGAGAGCGCTTCTCGTGATAAGAGATGGAGACGGCAGATGCTCGGCTTGCTGTTGAGCGCTGGGGCCTCCGGGCCGCGGGGGAACGGTTCCGAAAAGAACGAAAGATCGTTGGCGCTGGCAGGATTCGCACCTGCCGGCAAAACCGGGGCTACAACAAAACAAGGAGAGCATCAATGAGACGAATCGTTAACGCGTTTTTGGGCAAACTTATCTTGGGTAAGCGGGGGTACGCTGTTTTTGCGCTGTGCGCCGCAACGGCCATTGCCCTACCTGCGCAGACCCTCACCACACTGTTCAGCTTCGATGGCACGAACGGCGAAGGACCCGCCGCGGGGCTGGTCCAGGCCACCAATGGGGACCTCTACGGGACAACGGCTCTGGGCGGGGCCTATGTATCGGGCTTTAACGAAGGGACAGTCTTCAAAATCACCCCGGGCGGCAAGCTGACGACGCTATACAGCTTCTGCGCCCAAACCGCGTGCACCGGTGGCGACTACTTCCCCGAAGCGGGGTTGGTTCAGGCTACCAATGGGGACCTCTACGGGACGACGTACGATGGCGGGGCTAACTGTACCAGCACCGGCGGCTGTGGGGCGGTATTCAAAATCACCCCGACTGGCAGCCTGACGACGCTATACAGCTTCTGTTCCCAAGCAAACTGCGCGGACGGCGAATACCCCCAGTCGGGGCTCGTTCAGGCCACCAATGGGGACCTCTACGGGACAACCCCGTATGGAGGGGCCAACTGAAGTCCCTTTCGCGGGGCTCGTCCAGGCCACCAATGGCGACCTCTACGGGACCGCGGCGGGCGGCGGGGCCTACGGCGGCGGCACGGTCTTCAAAATGACCCCGAGCGGCAAGCTGACAACGTTATACAGCTTCTGCGCCCAGGCTGGGTGCACGGACGGCGCAAACCCCTCCGCGGGGCTCGTCCAAGCCACCAATGGGGACTTCTACGGGACAACGGCCGGTGGCGGGGCCTGCTCCACCTGTGGGACGGTCTTCAAAATCACCCCGAGTGGCACGCTGACGACGCTCTACAGCTTCTGCTCGCAAAGCGGGTGCACGGATGGCAGTTACCCCGCGGCGGGGCTGGTCCAAGCCACCAACGGGGACCTTTACGGGACAACGTTCAGCGGCGGCGGGGCCACCAATAGTGGCACGGCCTTCAAAATCACCCCGAGTGGCGACCTGACGACCCTGCACAGCTTCTGCGCCCAAAGCGGGTGCACGGATGGCAATTACCCCGGGGCGGGGCTGGTCCAAGCCACCAATGGGACCCTCTACGGGACCACGAGCGGCGGCGGGGCCAACAACCTTGGCACGATCTTCAGCCTGTCTGTAGGCCTGGGCCCGTTTGTGGAAACACAGACCACCGTCGGCAAAGTGGGAGCGGCCGTCAAGATTCTCGGAACCGACCTGAGCGGCGCGACCAGCGTCAGCTTTAACGGCACGGCGGCTGTCTTCACCGTCGTCTCGCCCTCGCTAATCACCACCACCGTACCGGCCGGCGCGACCACCGGAAAGGTCGAAGTGGTGACACCCAGCGGCACGCTTTCAACCTACGTGCCCTACCGGGTGCTGCCATAGAGTCCGCGCTCCTCGCCCGGCAGACTGGGCGGGGAGCGCTATCCGCGCACAGCACCGCGATGAGCCCCTCACACCATTCCTCGGCATCGGCTTCCCGATCCCGGCCGGCAGCCATCTCGCGGTAGGGCCGGCGCCAACTCGGCGCTGCGCGAATCCTGAAGCTATTCGGCCTTTTCGAGCACAACATCGGCCAGTTCGCGAGGCAGGATTTCACACGTCGGCTTACCCCTTGGACTGCAGACTTCCGATGCCGGGTTCCAACCCCGCCCAGCACGATGTGCGTCTGGCTGTATGTAGTCAAACTACCCGCGCAACAAGTGGGGCGGACGCCGTCCGCGGCGCGGCCCCCTGGTCGCGCTTCTTGGCCCAAGGCGCGATTCTCCTCGCCAATCGAAACAGCTATGAGCGACAATGGAGTTGTAAGAGAAAACCGCCCGAAACCCATCGGGCAGGAGAATTCATGACCGATACGCAACTCTACCTCGCCATCGGCGTCCCCATCGTCAGCAATGCGGCTATGCTCACCCTGGCGGTTACTCTGCTCCTGATGCACATGAACTCCCGGTTCGATGGCATGCGCGATCTGTGGCGCGCGGAATTGCACCGCGTGGAAGAGGTTCTGGACGCCCGCCTCAAACACCTGGAGGAGAAGGTCTAAACGGCCGGCAAAGGTGGGAGCGGTCGTCAAGATTCTCGGGACCGATCTCACCGGCGCGACCAGCGTCACCTGCAACGGCACGGCGGCTCTCTTCACCGTCGTCTCGCCCGCGCTAATCACCACCACCGTACCGGCCGGCGCGACCACCGGAAAGGTCGAGGTGGCCACACCCAGCGGCACGCTTTCAACCTACGTGCCCTACCGGGTGCGGCCATAGACTCCGCGCTCCTCGCCCACAAGACTGGGTGGGGAGCCCTCGTCCAGTATTGCCTATAATGGATCGAAGGACATTACAGGACCTGCCTTGGAAAGCCGCGAGTTAAGAGAGAACGTATGAACAAGTTTCAAGAATCCGTTGCCGAAGAGGATCTTGTAGAATTGTCCAAACAGGGCTACTTCACAATCATGCTGGACGAGAATCTTCGTGTTCTCGAATTGGCATTGGAAGACGACGGTTTCAAGGTAGTCGTGCCGTACCAGGGACTAAGTGACGAATCTCTCAAACGGCAAGCGCGCGGATGGGCTATCCTAACCAAGAACTCGAAGGACTTTGTCGACGATGCCGTCCGCTACGACTACGACGTGATCGGCATCGAAGACATTAAGTTCGTCGACCACAGTGTAGACCGGACCAATGAGACTGTGCGCAAGATTACTGCGGCTGTCCGTCGCAGCCGGCTTGGAACTCGCAAAGGCAATTTCATCTGGAGCAATTGGTATAGGTGCTAGTTGGCGGCCTGCGAGGCCGCCGCCCGCTGCGAGCCACGTTGCGAGCCTGCCCCACTACCTATTCCGCCCGTACTTCTCGTGCGCCGCCACCCAATCGGACGACGCAATCGCCGCCGCCAGCGAGATCTCGCCGGCCAGCGCCACCGCCGCCACGATTTCGGCCAGCTTGTTGACCTTTCCCGCACCGTAGCAGCCCAACACTTCCAGGCACTCCCGTTGCGTCGCCAGGCCCGTGCCGCCGCCGTGCGTGGCCACGATCAGCGACGGGATGGTCAGCGAGCCATAAAGCCCGCCATCCGGCGTCAATTCGCAGTACAGAATGCCGGCGCAGGATTCGGCTACGTTGGCCACGTCCTGCCCGGTGGCGACGAACATGGCGGCGATGCCGTTGGCCGATTGCAAACCGTTATTGTTGGCGCCGGCCATGAAAGCGCCCACATTCGCCACGCCGTAATGGTGCATGAGCTTTTCCGGTTCGACATCGAAGGACCGGATCAGTTCTTCCCGCGTGCTGGTGGCCTCCGCCGTCACCCGCTTGCCGCGCGTGCGCAGCATGTTCACGCGCGAGTCCTTCTTGTCGGTGGCGAAGTTCGATTCCAGATAGAAGTTCGCCACCCCGGGGTAGTGGTCCAGAATCCAATTGCAGGCCGCAAAGGTCGCCCGGCTCACCATGTTCTGGCCCGCCGCATCGCCCGTGGAGAAATTGAACCGCAGATAGACGAACTTATTGGCCAGATACGAGTCGATATACAGCAGCTTGGCTACCGACGAGGTCGCCTCGGCCGCCTGCCGGATC
>Ga0302325_10016392_pt1 | contig 15704 bp, 16 predicted proteins | sample Palsa_T0_2_FD_201948 | JGI IMG/M metagenome (GOLD analysis project Ga0302325, IMG submission 201948) | Peat permafrost microbial communities from Stordalen Mire near Abisko, Sweden - Palsa_T0_2 | ecosystem: Environmental > Terrestrial > Soil > Palsa > Peat permafrost | place: Sweden: Abisko...
GCGGCTCGGAAGCGTGCGCGTGTGAGCGTTACGGCCGCCAGGGGCTTCGTCGCATCCGGGGTCGCTGCCGGCATCCGCCGGCGCGAGCGCAAGGATCTCGCGATCGTCCGCTCGCTCCCGCCCGCGATCGGGGCGGCGATGTTCACCCGCAACCGGGTGCAGGCAGCATGCCTCGAGGTCTCGCGTTTGCATCTCTCCCTCGCCCAGCCCCAGGCCGTCGTCATCAACTCGGGGGTCGCAAACGCGGCCACCGGCGAGCGGGGCCGGCTCGACGCGATCGCGACGGCTGCCGAGGCCGCGCGTCTGCTCGAGCTGCACACCGAGGAGGTGCTCGTCCTCTCGACCGGCGTCATCGGCGCCCACTTGCCGCTGCACAAGCTGCTGCCGGGGCTCGAGCCCGCCGTCGCCGCGCTCGCCCGCAGCGGCGGTGGCGCCGCCGCCGAGGCGATCATGACCACGGACACCCGCCCGAAGGAGGCGGCGGCCACGCGCGGCGGCTTCACCGTTGGCGGCATGAGCAAGGGCTCCGGGATGATTCATCCCGAGCTCGCGACGCTGCTCGCGCTGGTCACGACCGACTACCCGCTCGCGGCTGACGAGGCGGCCGCGTTCCTCGCCCCGGCGGTCGAGACGACGTTCAACGCCATCTCCGTCGACGGCGAGCCCTCGACCAACGACTGCGTTGTGCTCCTCGCGAACGGTGCCAGCGAGCTCGAGCGAAGCCCCGAGCGCGACGCCCAGTTCGCGGCGGCGCTCGTGGAAGTCTGCTCCGATCTCGCCCGCCAGGTCGTCGCCGACGGCGAGGGGATCACCGTCCTCGCCGAGATCACCGTCAGCGGCGCGGCGAGCGACGCGCAGGCTCGGGCGATCGCGCGCCGGATCGCGACCTCCCCGCTTGTCAAGACCGCCCTCTTCGGGCACGACGCCAACTGGGGACGGGTGCTGATGGCAGCCGGGAGCGCGCCGCTCAACGGCGCCTACGCGAACGTCAACCCCGAGCTGCTGCGCCTCACCTACAACGGCACCCTCGTCTTCGACCGCGGCGCTGCGCTTGAGGTCGAGCCGGACGTCTCCGGTCCGAGCTGCACGATCGAGCTTGACCTCGGCCTCGGCACGGGCCGGGCGGGGTACCTGACGAGCGACCTCTCCTACGACTACGTTCGCATCAACGCGGACTACCGGTCGTGAGCCGGCTCGTCGTCAAGGTCGGGGGCGCCGTCGCGGGCGAGGCGGTGGATCACGTTAACCGGCTGCTCGCGGCCGGACACTCACTCTGCCTCGTGCACGGCGCGGGCCCGCAGATCTCGCGGCAGATGGAACGCGCGGGGATCGCGGTCGAGTTCGTCGGCGGGCGGCGCGTCACGACCGCCGAGGGGATCGCCGTCGTCCGCTCGGCGCTCGGGGCCGTGAACGCGGCCATCTGCGCCGCGATCGGCCCGCGAGCGCTTGCGCTCGGGGGCGAGGAGATCGGGCTCGAAGCGACGCCCGTCCCCGAGCTCGGCCTCGTCGGCGATCCGGTTCCCTGCGCTCCGGCGGCGGTTCTCGAGGCGCTTGCCGGAGGGTTCGTGCCCGTGGTATCTCCGCTCGCGGTCGGTCCGCTCAACGTCAACGCCGACGAGGCGGCGGCGGCGCTCGCACTCGGCCTGCACGCCGAGCGTCTCCTTTTCCTGACCGACGTGGCCGGGCTGATCCTCGACGGTGAGGTCGTCGAGGAGATCGGCATCGAGGCGGCGGCGAGACTCCTGCGGGGCGGCTCTCTCGAGGGAGGCATCGTCCCCAAGCTCGGGGCCGCGCTGACCGCCGCCCGCGGCGGTGTGCCCGCCTCGATCGGACGCACGGCGGTGGCCGCATGAACGTGCTTGCCGGCGCGCCACTCCTTCCCGCCTACGCCCGGTTCCCGGTCACCTTCGTCGACGGCGAGGGAAGCTGGCTGATCGCCGACGACGGAGAGCGCTACCTCGACCTCGTCGCCGGGATCGCCGTTGTCGGCCTTGGGCACTGCCATCCCGCACCGCTCAGGGCTGCCCACGCCCAGCTCGAGCGGCTCTGGCACGTCTCGAACCTCTACTCCTCCGAGCCCATGGAGAACCTTGCGTGCGCACTCTCGGAGCGCTTCGGAGGGGCGCATGCGTTCTTCTGCAACTCGGGAACCGAGGCGATCGAGGCGGCGATCAAGTGGGCACGGAAGGCAACCGGCAGACAGGGGCTCGTCGCGCTCGAGGGCTCCTTCCACGGCCGCACGATGGGGGCTCTCTCGATCACCGGCCAGCCCGCCAAGCGCGCCGCCTTCGAGCCGCTCGTCCCCGGGGTGCGCTTCGCAACGCCCGAGACGCTCGCCGATGCCGTCTCGCCGCAGACGGCGGCGATCATCCTCGAGCCGATCCTCGGTGAGGGCGGCGTGCACCCGCTCGGATCGCGGACGCTCGAGCAGGCGCGCGAGCTCGCCGACGCGAACGGCGCGATGCTCGTCTTCGACGAGATCCAGACAGGCATGGGCCGTACCGGCGCCTTCTTTGCCTGGCAGCGCTTCGACGTCCGCCCTGACGCGGTCACCCTTGCGAAGTCGCTCGCTAACGGACTCCCGATCGGCGCGCTTCTCGTCGCCGACGGCTCCCCGACAGGCTTCGTCCCCGGCGACCACGCATCGACCTTCGGCGGCAACCTGGTCGCATGCGCGGCGGCCTGCGCGGTCGTCGAGGAGATCGACGAGGCGCTGCTGGCTCACGTGCGCGCCGTCGGCGAGCGCTTCGCGAGCGAGCTGCCGGGCGTCCGCGGGGCCGGCCTGCTGCTCGCGATCGAGCTCGGCCGGCCTGCCGGGCCGGTCGCCCGCGCCGCGCTCGACTCCAACCTGCTCGTCGGGACGGCGGGGGAATCAGCGCTTCGACTCACCCCGGCGCTGACGATCTCCGACGCCGAGGCCGAACACGCGATCGAGCTCCTGCGTGAGCTCCTGGCGCGATGAGCCTCGCGTCGGGCCGCCTGCCGGCATGAGCACGAAGATCGAGCGCCAGGATGCGATCCTCCGCCTCGTCGACGAACACCATCTCTCGACGCAGTCGGAACTCGCCGAGGCGCTGCGGGCGGAGGGGATCGACGCGGTCCAGACGACCGTCTCGCGGGACGTAACCCAGCTCGGGCTCGTCAAGGTGCGAAACGGCGACGGCCGCCTGATCTACGCACTCCCCGGCGCGGGTGATCTGCGCCGGCTCGACCAGCTCGCCTCGGCGCTCAGAAGCTTCGCGGGCTCGCTGATCCCGACCGGTCCGCTGCTTGTGATCCACACCCCGCGCGGCCTCGCGGCCGCCCTCGCCGACGCGATCGACGAAGCCGGGCTGCAGGAGGTCGCGGGAACGATCGCAGGCGACAACACCGTCTTTGTCGCCGTCCGCGAGGGCTCGAGCACTGCCGAGCTGGCAGACGACTTCAGCCACTACCGTGAGCGGGAGGCCGACGCCTCGTGAACGGCGGCGCCGGCGCGATCCTCGCCTCGCTGCCAGTCGGCGAGCGCGTCGGGATCGCCTTCTCGGGCGGCCTCGACACCTGCTGCGCGCTCGTCTGGATGCGCGAGCACGGAGCGATCCCCTTCGCCTTCACCGCTGACCTCGGCCAGTACGACGAGCCCGACATCGACGCGGTGCCCGAGCGGGCGCGCCGCTACGGGGCCGAGGAGGCGGTGCTCGTCGACTGCAGGGCGGCACTGGCGCGCGAGGGGCTGGTGGCGATCCAGTGCGGCGCTTTCCACGTCCAGACCGCCGGCCGGCGCTACTTCAACACGACGCCGCTCGGACGGGCGGTCACCGGCACGCTGCTCGTCCGGGCGATGAAGGACCACGAGGTCGAGATCTGGGGCGATGGCTCGACCTACAAGGGAAACGACATCGAGCGCTTCTACCGCTACGGGCTGCTCGCAAACCCTGCACTGCGCATCTACAAACCGTGGCTCGACAGTCGCTTCGTCGCCGAGCTCGGCGGGCGCAGGGAGATGAGCGAGTGGCTCGCCGCACGCGGTCTCCCCCACGGCGCCTCGGTCGAGAAGGCCTACTCGACCGACGCGAACCTCCTCGGGGCGACCCACGAGGCGAAGGACCTCGAGCTGCTCTCCACAAGCATGAAGATCGTCGAGCCGATCATGGGGCGCGCCCACTGGGACCCGGCGATCGAGATCGAGCCGGAGCCGGTCTCGGTCCGCTTTGAAAACGGCCTTCCGGTCTCGGTGGGAGGGCTCGAGAGCAGCGATCCGGTCGCGCTCGTCAGGGCCGCGAACGAGATCGGCGGCCGCCATGGACTCGGCATGTCCGACCAGATCGAGAACCGCATCATCGAGGCCAAGAGCCGCGGCGTCTACGAGGCGCCGGGCATGGCTCTCCTCCATCTCGCCTACGAGCGCCTGCTGAGCGCGATCCACAACGAGGCGACGCTCGAGCAGTACGCCGACTCCGGCAGGCGGCTCGGGCGGTTGCTCTACCAGGGCCGCTGGTTCGATCCCCAGGCGCTGATGCTGCGCGAGGCCCTCCAGCGCTGGGTCGCGGGCGTCGTCGAGGGGACGGTAACCATCGAGCTGCGCCGCGGCGAGGACTACACGATCCTCGACACCCGTGGCGCTTCGGTCACCTACGATCCCGAGCGGCTGAGCATGGAGCGCAGCACGACGGCCTTCAGCGAGCGTGACCGGATCGGCCAGCTCGCGGTACAGGTGAACGACATCGCCGACACCCAGCGGATTCTCGCGGCTCAGCGCCGGCTTCGGCTCTCCCCATCGCCCGCCGAATCCGACCCGCTCGAGCTCGGATCGTGACGCTCTGGGGCGGACGGGTGGGAGTCGAGCTCGCCCCCGCCGTGGCGGGGTTTCTACGGGCCGACGACGCCGATCTCCTTCCCTACGATCTCGAGGGCACGCTGATCCACGCGCGGCGGCTCGAGGCCGCGGGCATCCTCACCACCGCCGAGCTCGCGGAGGTCACCCGACGGCTCTCGGAGATCACGGCTGCGGACATCGGGCGCTCCGACGAGGATGTTCATTCGGCGATCGAACGGCTGCTCGGAGAGGTGGGCCGAAAGATCCATGCCGGCCGCTCCCGCAACGACCAGGTGGCTGCAGCGCTCCGCCTGTACGTCCGCGACGCCTGCGCCGAGGCGGAGAGGGCACTTGCCGACTTCGTCGGCGCCGTGCTCGACCGCGCCGGCGACGAGGCCGAGACGATCATGCCCGGCTACACCCACCTGCAGCGAGCGATACCCGTGACGCTCGGGCACCACCTCCTGGCCTGGGTCGAGATGCTCGAACGCGACCGGACGCGCCTGCGCTTCGCGGCCGCCCAGGCCACCCCCTCCCCGCTCGGCGCCGGAGCGCTCGCCGGATCGACGCTGCGGCTTCCCCCGCCGCCCGAGCCGATGCGCAACTCGATCGACGCGGTATCCGACCGCGACTTCGCACTCGACTACCTCTACGCCTGCGCCGTCTGCTTCACCCATCTCGCCCGGATCGGAGAGGAGATCGTGCTCTGGACGACGAGTGAGTTCGGCTACGCGCGGCTCCCCGAGGAGGCCGCGACGGGCTCGTCGATGATGCCCCATAAGCTGAACGCGGACGTCGCGGAGCTCGCCCGCGGCAAGGCCGGCACGGCGATCGGCCGCCTCACGGGGCTGCTGGCAACGCTCAAGGGCCTCCCCCTCGCCTACAACCGCGATCTCCAGGAAGACAAGCAGGCCGTCTTCGCGGCCCGTGCGGACATCTCGGGCGCACTCGCGGCGCTCGCGGCGCTCGTGGCCGGCCTCGACATCGATCGCGAACGGCTCGCGCGCGCCTGCGCCGATCCGCTCCTCCGCGCGACCGACGCCGCCGAGGCGCTGGTCGCGACCGGCGTCCCTTTCCGCGACGCCCACCACCGAGTCGCCGCCGAGGTCCGGGACGGCACCTTCTCGCCGCCCGAGAGCGCCGCGCCGCGGCTCGGTGACGTAGGGGCTGCGGTGCGGGCGGCGAAAGAGCGCTGGACGTGATGAAGTCTCCGCTTCCGGTGTCACTTACGGGCCGCGACCTGCTGCGGATTGGCGATCTCGTCCCCGCGGAGGCCGAGGCGATCCTCGACCTCGCGGCAGAGCTGAAGCGCGACCGCTCCCCCCGCCGCCCGGGTATGACGCTCGGCCTCGTCTTCAGCCAGCCCTCGACCCGGACCCGGATCTCCTTCGCTGTCGCGGCGATCCAGCTCGGCGGCGGCTACGTGGCGCTCACCCCGGAGGAGATGCAGCTCTCACGCGGCGAGTCGCTCGGCGACACCGCCCGCGTCCTCTCGCGCTACCTCGACGCGCTCGCGGTTCGCGTCCTCTCTCATGAGGAGCTCGAGGCCTGGGCCGCGGCGGCCGAGATCCCGGTCGTGAACGCGCTCACCTCGGTCGAGCATCCATGCCAGGCACTCGCCGACGCGCTCACGATCCGCGAGCGCCTCGGCGGACTCGACGGGGTGAGGGTGGCCTGGGTCGGCGACGGGACGAACGTCCTCGTCTCACTCGCCGAGCTCGCGCGGCTCACCGGCATGCAGGTGGTAGCCGCCTGCCCGGAGGGCTACGAGCCGCCGCCGGGCACGCCGCTCGAACTCGTCCGCGACCCGCGCGAGGCCGCCCGGGGCGCCGACATCCTCGTCACCGACATCTGGGTCTCTCTCGGGCAGGAGGACGAGCGCGAGGCACGGTTTGCCGCCCTGCTCCCCTACCGGCTCGACACCTCGCTCCTCTCGCTCGCCGCACCCGGGGCGCTGGTGCTCCACTGCCTCCCTGCCCACCCGGGCGAAGAGATCAGCAGCGATGTGCTCTACGGCAACCGCTCGGCGGTCTGGGACGAGGCCGAGAACCGGCTCCATGTCGAGAAGGCGCTCCTCGCACTGCTCGTCGAGTAAGCGGGCGGCGCGCATCGTCCGTCCGCGCAACCTGTGACGAGCAGTCGTTCAGCGGGAGCGCGCCCCAAGCTCGTCCTCGACTGCGGCGAGATCGAGCCCCCGCGAGGCAAGCAGCACATACAGGTGGTAGACGAGGTCGGCCGCCTCCGAGACGACCCGCTCGTCGCTCTCGGCGAGCGCGGCCGTCAGAACCTCGACTGCCTCCTCGCCGACCTTGCGCGCGACCGCGGCGATGCCCTCGTCGAGAAGCCGCGTCGTGTAGGAGCCCGGCGGCCGCTCGCGCGCCCGTTCCGAGATCGTCCGCCAGAGCGCGGGGGCGAAGCACGACAGCGAGCCCGTGTGACAGGCAGGCCCGGCGGCGGAGACGCGTAGAAGAAGCGCGTCGCCGTCGCAGTCGTCGCGGAGCTCCTCGACCGCGAGCGTGTTTCCCGAGGTCGCCCCCTTTCGCCAGTACTCCTCCCGAGAACGGCTCCAGAACCAGGCCTCGCCGCTCGCGCGCGTCCTGCGCTCCGCCTCGGCGTCCATCCAGGCGAGCATGAGCACCCGGCCGGAAGCCGCGTCCTGGACGATCGCAGGGCGGAGCTCACCCTCAGGCGGCATCGCGGAGCGCGACCCCTAGCTCGCGGAGCTCGGCCCGGAGGCTCGTCAGCCGCTCCGGATTCTCGTGCAGGATCGAGGCCAGCAGCGCCGCCTGGGCGACCTCGAGCGCGGCCGCGACGTGGCGCGCCTCGCCTGCACCGCCGGAGGCGATGACCGGGACGGACACGGCCTCGGCGATCGCGCGGGTGATCTCGAGGTCGTAGCCCTCACGCGTCCCGTCGGCGTCGATCGCGGTGAGGAGGATCTCCCCCGCGCCGCGCTCCTCGGCCTCGCGCGCCCACTCGACCGTCCTGCGCGCCGTCTGGGTAGTGCCCGCCCGGGTGCGCACGTGACCGCCCTCGGTGTCGATCGCGACGACGACCGCCTGGGCTCCGAGCTTGGCCGCGAGATCGGTGATCAGCGAGGGTGCGGCGAGCGCGGCCGAGTTCACCGAGATCTTGTCCGCGCCGGCCGAGAGGAGCGCATCGGCGTCGGCGACGCTGCGGATGCCGCCCCCGACCGTGAAGGGGATCGAGAGCTGCTCGGCGACGCGCCGCACGACCCCGACGAGCGTGTCGCGCTCCTCGAGGGTCGCCTTAACGTCCAGGAAGACGAGCTCGTCGGCGCCGCGGTCCGAGTAGGCGGCGCCGAGCTCGACGGGGTCGCCGACGTCGCGCAACTCCTGGAACTTCACGCCCTTGACGACACGGCCGGCGGCCACGTCCAGACACGGGATCAGGCGCGGGAGAGGAATCGCTCTCGCACCTCCGTCAGCATCCGGTCGAGGTAGCGGGCACCCGCGGCGCCGCTCTTCTCGGGATGGAACTGCACACCGAGGAACGAGCCGGAGCGGGCCTCGGCGACGATCCCCTCCGACCATGAGGTCGCACACGGCGTCTCGGCCGTATAGGAGTGCGCGAAGTAGTATGCGACGCCCTCGACCTCCGCCCAGCCCATCCGGGGGACGCGCCCATCACGGATCCGCACGGAGCGGCCGGGCAGAATGCCGAGGCCGTCGACGCCTCCGTCCTCCTCGGTCCAGTCGAGCGCGAGCTGGAGGCCCAGGCAGATACCGAGCACCGCCCGACCCTGCGCGAAGCGCTCGCGCAGCACAGCGTCGAGACCCTGCCGGCGAAGCTCTTCCATCGCCGAACGGGCCGAGCCGACGCCGGGGAGGATCGCGAGGTCGCAGTGCTCGACGTCGCTCACGAGCTCGGCGCCGAGCCGGCGCACCGCGATTTCGACCGAGCGGATGTTCCCGGCCTGGTAGTCGCAGACCGCGACCTTCACAGGAGCCCCTTGGTCGAGGGAATCCCGGCGCCCTCGACCCGGACCGCGGCCCGCAGCGCGCGCCCGCAGGCCTTGTAGGCGGCCTCGGCGACGTGGTGGGCGTCCTTCCCGGAGGCCTCGATGTGGACCGCGAGCCGTCCCGCCTGCGCGAGGCTCGCGAAGAAGTGCGCCGCGAGCCCCGGGTCGGGGGCAATCGAGACCTCGGCGAACGGTCGACCGCCGAGATCCACCGCCGCGCGGGCGAGCGCGTCGTCCATCGGAACGTCGGCCGAGCCGTAGCGGGCGATCCCGCGCCGTTCTCCGAGCGCACGATCGAGCGCCTCACCGAAGGCAAGCGCGGTGTCCTCGACGGTGTGGTGGTCGCCGGTCTCGAGGTCACCGGCACCTTCAACGACGAGGTCGAGTCCCGCGTGGAAGGCGAGCTGCTCGAGGAAGTGATCGTAGATGCCGCCCCCGGTCTGGACGCTGACCCGGCTCTCGCCGTCGAGGCCGAGCCGAACCGAGATCCGGGTCTCGGCGCTCGCACGCAGGTGGCGTACGCTCCTCCCTCCCGACCGGGCGGGCGGCGAGGGGCGGTCGAGGAGCCCGGAGATCGCCTCGACGATCACGTCGTCGTCGGGGCGATCACGGATCGTAATCCTGATCCCGTCGTCGTAGACGCGCACGACGAGCCCACGCCGCAGAAGCCCCTCGCCGATCAGGCGCGCCTCCTCGAGCGGGCAGAAGAGGAAGTTCGCGTGCGAGGGAAGCGGCCTCATCCCGATCTCCTCGAGCGCTGCGGCGAGCCGCTCGCGCTCCTCGATCACCGGCGAGACATCGGGCGGGGAGGCGAGGGCCGCGATCGCGAGCGCCGCAGAGAGGCTCGAGACCGGTGCCGGGGCCTGGCGGGCGTTCAGCTCCGCGGCGAGCTCGCGCGAGGCGAGCGCGTAGCCGATCCGGGCGCCCGCGAGCCCGAAGGCCTTCGAGAACGTCCGCAGCACGATCACCTGCTCGTCGAGCAGGGGGATCGCCGTGTGACCGCAGTATTCGTAGTAGGCCTCGTCGCAGACGAGCGGGCGGCCGTGCGGGAAAGGTCGGAGCGCACCGTCGGGACTGTTGGGACGGCAGGTGAAGACAAAGGCGGGGTCGTCGTCGCCGACTTCGGCCCCGGCCAGCTGGGCGGCCAGCCGGTAGAGCGGATAGGTGGGAGCCTCGGGGATGGCGATCATCTCGCCGGGCGAGGCGAAGGTTCTGGCGCAGAGAAGGATGAGATCGTCGGCGCCGACCCCGAGCACGACGTTGTCCGGCTCGACCCCGTTGTAGCCGGCGATCGCGTTTCGGAGCTCGCGGTAGCCGCCCGGCGGGTACTCGTTGACCCGCGCGAGCGCAGCCGCGATCGCTCCCGGACGCGAGCTCTGCAGGGGGAGCGGCGGGGTGTTCTGGTCGTAGCGGATCACCTGCGAGCGGTCGATCCCGGCGAGGCGCGCGACCTCGTCGCTCGGCGGTGCCCAGCTGTAGGGCCGGAACTCGGTCGGGAGCGCCCTCATCGCGCGACCGCGGCGGCGTGAGCAGGCATCCCCTCGGCGCGGGCCAGCGCCTCGATCGTCGGACGGAGGAGCGCGAGGCCCGCCGGGGTCAGGCGCTGAGTCGTGAGCGGCTTGAGGAAGGTCTCGATCCCGAGACCGCCGACCGAACGCGCCCAGCCCCCCGTCGGCAGGACGTGGTTTCCGCCGGTCGCGTAGTCGCCGGCCGCGACCGCCGAGGCGGCTCCAACAAACAGGGCGCCGGCGTTTCGCACCTGGCCGGCGAGGGCCTCGGATTCCCCGAGGAGGACGAGGTGCTCGGGCGCGATCGCCTCGGCCTCCGCGAGTGTCTCGACGACGCGGCAGACGGCGTCGGGCCCGTGCTCGGCTTGGGCGTCGAGCTCGAGCTCCACCAGGCGGCGGTCGACCTCGGCCGACGCGACGACGACGACCTCGGACGGCCCTCCCGGCAGGTCGATCGCAACGTCCCCCTGCACCTCGAGCTTGGCCGAGTTGACGTGGGCGTTGCCGGGGCCGACGATCTTGTCGACGCGCCGGACGTAGGCGAGCCAGCCGATCGCCTGCGGACCGCCAAGCGCCCAGACCTCGTCGACGCCGAGAAGCTCGGCGGCGGCGGCGATCAGGCCGGACCCGGCGGGCGGCGTGCAGACAACGATCCTCTCGACCCCCGCGACCTGGGCGGGGACAGCGCACATGACGAGCGTCGAGACGAGGTTGCGCGGCACGTAGATACCGATCGTCTCGAGCGGAAGCCAGCGCCGCTCGAGCAACACTCCGGGCTCGACCTCGAGCGTGACCGCGGCCGGCCGCTGCACCTCGTGCCAGCGCCGAACGCGGTCGGCAAGGTCGAGGAGCGCCCGACGCGGGAGCAGATCGGGCTCGGGGACTGCGCGCGCCGGCTCGACGCCGTCGAGCTCGAGCGCCCACCTGCGCACCGCCGTCTCGCCCTCGCGCTTGATCTCGGCGACGATGCTCATCGCGCCATCCGCTCGACCGGGACGACGAGGATCGCCGATGCACCCGCCGCGGTGAGCTCGGGGAGAAGCCGCCACACCTCGGCCGAGGGGACGAGCGCGTGCACGGCGACCATCCCGGCGGCGGCAAGCGGCAGCACGCTCGGCGAGTCCGAGCCGATGATGGCGCACACTGCGCCGAGCTCCGCCTCCGGGACGTTCAGCATCAGGTACCGATGTGCACGGGCCTCGACGACCGCGCGCATCATCGAGGCGAGCCGCTCGGTGTCGGCGCCCGGAGAGCCGATGAGCACGGCCTGCGAGGAGAAGAGCGAGCCGAGCGAGCGCAGGCCGTTTGTCCGCAGCGTGTTCCCCGAGGAGACGAGGTCGACGATCGCCTCGGCGAGCCCGAGCCGGGGTGCGATCTCGACCGATCCGGTGACGTCGACCAGCTCGACCTCGACGGGCATAAGCTGCCGCGTGAGGACCGGGTAGACGGTGGCGACACTGGCACCGGCGAGATCTGCGAGCCGCTCGTAGTGCGACTCCTCGGGCACGGCCGCCTCCAGCCTGCAGGAGCCGAAGCCCAGCTCAAGCAGCTGCTCCACGCGAGCGCCGCGTTCAGCAACGAGGTCTTGGCCGGTGATCCCGCAATCGACGACCCCGTCCTGGACGTACTCGGGAACATCCGCAGCGCGGACGAGCAGAACGTCTACGGGCGCGTTTCGACACGGAAAGGCGAGCGCGCGCTCACCCGGCTGCTCGGGGCCGAGCCCAGCGTCCTCGAGCAGCGAGACCGACGGTTCGCGCAGGCGCCCCTTGACCGGGACGGCGATCTTCAGACGGGCGAGGTCGCGGCCTTGAGCCGGTCGAGCGCGAGCCGGTAGCCGCCCTCGCCGTGGCGCAGCCAGTGCGCCACCCGCGTCACCGTCGTCGTCGAGGCGTGCGTCTTCCGCGCGACCTCCGCGTAGGGGAGCCCCCCGTCGAGCAGACGGACCACCGCCCAGCGGTGGGCCATCGCTTCGAGCTCGGCGATCGTGCACAGGTCCCGAAGAAACCGCTCGACTTCCTCGCGCGACTCGAGCCCGAGAATCGCCGTCGAGAGCTCCCGCATCTCTCGTGTCCTCCATGAATGTCGTCCTCTGTCCGCCATCTCGTTGCGCGCCTCTCCTCGCGTTGCGGATGTTACCACGTTAACATGACGTCGTGGGGCGCAACTCCGAGCTCAGCGACTGGTTTTCGGCCTCGATCGAGGTCATCGCTGCGGTGGACGTCCTCGGTGAGGAAGCCGTGAGGCTCCATCAGGGTGCCTACGACGAGGTCGTCGAGCGGCCCGGCGACCCGCTGTCGCTTGCGGCGCGCTTCGCCGCGGCCGGTGCCCGCCGAATCCACTTCGTCGACCTCGACGGGGCGCGCAGCGGCCGCGTCCGCCCGGAGCTCGTCCGGCTTCTTGCTCGGGCCGCGGCCCCCGCGCTGCTGCAAGCCTCGGGTGGGATCCGCTCACTTCAGGACGCGGCGGCGCTGCTCGAGGCCGGTGCCGACCGCGTCGTCGTCGGCACCGCAGCCTTGCCCGACCCGGAGCCCTGGGCGACCGCGTTCGGGGAGGCCGTCGTCGTCGCGCTCGACGTGCGCGACGGCATGGTGCGAAGCGCCGGCTGGACCGAGGGGTCCGGCCTCTCGATCGTCGAGGCCATCGAGCGCTGCGTCGCGGCGGGGATCACGCGGGCACTGTGCACTGCGATCGAGCGTGACGGAACACTCGCAGGGCCCGACCTCGAACTCGTCTCCTCCATGGCCGCCTCCGATCTGCGCGTGCTCGCCGCCGGGGGGATCCGGACGCCGGCTGACGTCGAGGCGCTGGCCGAGAACGGCGCCGAGGCCGCGATCGTCGGGCGCGCACTTCTGAATACTCTGCCATGAGAGAGGCCCCAGACCGATCGACGAGCAGGTGCCTCCACCTGTCTCGCGCTCCTCACAACCGTCGGCTCCGCTTACGGCCACTCCGAGGCGGCGGAAACGGCGGTTCGTATGCACACGTGCAGCCCCGACGACTTTCCGACGTGGCGACTCTGAGCTCGCAGCTCTCGCCGTCGGACCAGCTCACAGGACCGACGAGCGCGCACGCGCCCGACGGCTTCCCGAAACTCGTCGGAGCCCGTTCGACCGGCGGCGGTCGAAGGCGCAAGCCATTCGGTTCGACACGCACAACATGGTCGCCGGCCGCTTGGGTGGGCGATCATCGCGACCGCCCGACACTCCGGTCGCGCCAGCTCGTCCCGGTCGGGAATGAGGCCTCATCCCCGCGCGCGGCCCTGCAACTCTTGCGGGTCGTTGCCCACAACGAGAACGTCTGGAAGCTCGGCAACGAGCCCGGAGAGGGGGTCGCCACCCGCACGTTCGAGCAGCACTCAGGGTCGATTCGGAGATCCCACTTCGCCTGTGCGGGGCCCTGACCGATGCGCCGGAGCGCCTTCCTCCTCGTGGCACTCGCGGTCGGCGGCTGCGGCGGCCACCGGGCCACGGTTGCCGACTGCCTGAATGCGCAGGGCTTCCTCGTCCGCGAGAGCGGCGAGGTCGTACGTGGTAGCTCGCCCCGTGGGGTGAACTTCACGCTCACCCTCTACCCAGGCGCGACCGCCGCGCGCCGCGCCTTCCAGACCGCGAGCATGTCGACATCGGTTCTCGTCGACGATGCGGTGATCGACTTCGCCGGCAACCCGCCTGCCACACCGGGAGGCGTTCCGGGGAGGCTCTCGAAGGGCGCTCTCGCCAGCATTCGGGGCTGCGTGAGCGATCACTGAGAGACCGCGCGCCCTGGTCGAGGCACAGACCCCGAGTCGCCGACGTTGGAGACGACAACTCCTACCGAGGACCGTGCCAGACCGAGGTTGATGCAGGCATCGTGACGGTTATCCCGCAGCCGAGTGGACGTCGACCCGCGTTCAACGAGCCACACCCCGTCTTGTGGCGCGTTCGGATTGCCGCTGCAACCGATCTCCCGCAGCACCGAAAGATTCTGAAGGCATCTGCCGGCACCGACGTCGTCGGTCTCGTTGATCATGGTCTCGATGCGTGCGGCGCGAGCGAGCGTGAAGTGCCGCTTGATCTTCTTGTGCTGTTGGTCGACCTCGACCGACCGGTTGACTCCTGCCGAGATGAGGGCGGGTCGAGAAGCGGCCAGGTGTGCGCCGGTTCAGGTGCTTCTGAAGGATCCGGGGGGCCCCGTCGGGACGACGGGTCGAAATCGTCACGGGTCACATCCTCCAAGCAACTCGCATTCGCTCCAAGCACACTCGCATTCGCCCGGAGATCGGCTGCTCGACAGGATCGGCACGGTTTCAGTCGCCGTGATCTTGTGCAAGGATAATTAGACCTGCTCGAAAACCGTGTGTCGGAGTGCGCGGGCAACAGCCCGGGCCGCATTCTGGGATTCGATCCAGACGCGGACGGACTCGTTCGGAACCGCAGTCGAACAGGGTGACCAAACGCGCCGGAAGTGCAATAACCACGCGGGCCGCGGCCGTCTCCGGAGCATCCGCCTGCTCAAGCGAGATCCGGGCTACGGACAACCGCTCTCACCGCCACTCACCTCGACAGAGCGCTCTCCTCGCGCCCGTCGTCTCCCAGAGCGATCGGAGCTCTCGCAGCTCGAGACGCGACGGTTTTGCGAAAACACCCTGCACGCCTTCCCGAACGGCCTCGGCCGAGTTCGCGAACCCTCTCTGACCTCTACCGGCTGACCGCCCAGACGCACTCCCCTGGTTGCTGATACGGACTACCACCCGCCTCGCGCTTAATGGAGCGTGAAGAGGAGATCCTCCGCGTGGTGTGCGCTTGGGCTTGCCTCAACATCACCCGTGACTTCCCCGTCCTTGCCGTAACCGCCCGTAACGGCTAGAGCAAACGTCGTCGCGTTCAGGCCGAACGTGCCGGCACCGATCATCAGAGCTCCGTTGTTCAGCGCGAATGATGCATCACAAAACGCGCTCTTGTTGAAATAATATTGGCACGTATAGATCGCCGTCCCGGCCATGGTCTTGAGGCTTGCGCTTGTGTAAAGATTGAAGGCGAAGAGCGCTTCATCTCCGGGAAATGGACCATTATAATGTTTCTCGACGACCGAGGCCGCATTCGGACTAATAGTTCCAAATGGGTTGTTGACGTCACCGCGCGCCTCATCGTCGTTGTTGTTGATGAACTGTTCGTGCGTTGCAATGGAGTAAAGGTTAAGTTTGTGCCAGGGTGCAGCAACATCGGCCGCGCCCCGAGGTACATCCATTGCAAGAGCGATGGCGCCGATCAAACAGAGCAGCAGCAATACTCCGGTGATACACACGACACGGCAACCGCCCGTAGGGCGCGTCATACGGTTGTTCCTTTCTGGCTTGATGACGGTGCTATCCCCAAGCGTGTGCTCGGATGCCGAGCCACTAATTGCCACCTGTCTGGCATGAGATATGGGACCACAA
>Ga0302325_10016394_pt1 | contig 15703 bp, 23 predicted proteins | sample Palsa_T0_2_FD_201948 | JGI IMG/M metagenome (GOLD analysis project Ga0302325, IMG submission 201948) | Peat permafrost microbial communities from Stordalen Mire near Abisko, Sweden - Palsa_T0_2 | ecosystem: Environmental > Terrestrial > Soil > Palsa > Peat permafrost | place: Sweden: Abisko...
ATTTCATCCATCATCCCTCTTACTGACTACACCGTCAGACACATGGGCCGATGCATCTACGGCGGCATCTACGACCCAGGAAACCCCCTCTCAGACTCCCACGGCTACCGCACCGATGTACTCTCCGCTCTTCGAGAATTGGACATCCCCGTGATCAGGTACCCAGGAGGAAATTTCATCGCCACCTATCACTGGCAAGACGGAGTTGGACCCCGCGAGAGCCGACCATCTCGTCCAGAACTTGCCTGGCTTGGAACAGAGACTAACCAATTCGGTTTGTGATCCCCTGGAGCACGTGCTCTAGAATCATATATGAATGCTGATATCGTGGCTAGGAACTGACGAATTTATGCACTGGCTCGGCGTCCTAAGTGAAGGTAAGGAGAAGAGAGTCGAGCCTTACTTTTGTCTGAACTTCGGCACTGGGACATTGGACGAGGCTTTGGCGTGGGTTGAGTACTGCAATGGTACAAAAAATACCTATTATGCAAACCTTCGGAGGAAGAATGGCCATGAGGAGTCGTATAACATCAAATATTGGGCTCTAGGAAACGAGGTAGGTCACCCTCCTTTTCATCCTCAGAAATCACTTTTGAGTTAATACAACTAGGTCTGGGGACCCTGGCAAGTCGAGCAAATGACAGCGGAAGACTACGCCAAACGCGCTTTCCAATGGGGTAAAGCATTGAAGCTCCTCGATCCAAGCATCTGCCTTATTCTCTGCGGAGAAACAGGCCATTCATCCTGGGATCACAAAGTGCTCAATCACTGCATCCAGGTTGCGGATATGCACAGTATCCACATATACACATCCGGCAAGGAGCACCTCTCTAACGTCACTGCTCCTCTCTCTGCTGAACGCGCTATCGAGACTGCCTCTGCGCTAATTGATATCGCTCGCATCGAGAAGAATATTCCGTCGAGTACGCCGCCGACGAGGATCTGCTTTGATGAGTGGAATGTTTGGGATCCCTCGAGAGCACCGGGGGAGCAGGGTGCTGAGGAGCTGTATACGCTGTCTGATGCGCTGGGGGTTGCGGTGTGGCTAAATGTGTTTGTGAGGCAGAGCAAATGGGTGGGGATGGCGAATATTGCGCAGAGCGTCAATGTGATCAGCCCCCTCATGACGAGCAAGAATGGCGTTACCAAACAAGCGACGTGGTGGCCGCTGCTGCTTTTTAGCAAATACATGCGCGGCTGGACTGTGGGTGTTCATGTTCGTGCTGGTGCATATGATGGTGCCACGGAGCCGGCTTGGCTTCAAGGTGTTCTTGAGCAGGGAGCGAGCTGGCTGGATGTCAGTGCGTCCGTGAACGAGGACGGAGTTGTGAGCTTGGTTGTTGTTAACATTAACGAGACGACGGACTTTGAGGTTGATTTGGTGGGAGTGGGGAAGAAGGAGGTTGAGGTTTTTACTGTTACGGGGAAGGATGTCAAGGCTGTGAATGTGGAGGGGAAAGAGGAAGTTGGCGTGAAGGAGAGCAAGTGGGATGGGCAGGGGAAGTACAGGTTTTTGAAGCATTCGATGACGTTGCTGAGATGGGGAACTGGGAAGAAGATTACGGAGGTGGTGAAGGGAGAGGGGTTGCGTTTGGATACGAGGAAGATGGCGTGGTCTGGTGAGTAGAGAGTTGGTCAACTTTGTCTTGAGGACGAACAAACCAAAAGGAAAAATAGACGGAGCTGAAGGAGCTTTTGAAATTGAAAACTTCAGAAAATGGTTGGATCACCCGAAAAGGAATATAAAATTAATATTGCCCAAAATTTACTAGATGTTTAAGCTGCTAGATTTTGAACACATCATGCGAAGCCGAGACTTGAGGCGGAGTCCTTGCATAACTTTATATAATTGATTATACTGCTGGGTGTTGGACAAAGGACGTTCATTTGAGGCATAAAGTTCTGTACCACCTGAACCAAATATCCAATCAAAGGTCATTTCATTTCGAGGCACATGAGATGTGGGATAGATAATGCGAAGCGGAACCTTCATTCACTGCTGCGGGAAACCCGAAAGCTCCAATTATGAATCACGCATAGCAGAGAAAAATTTCTGTGTTTTATACAAGAGCAGTAATTCAATCTCTATTGTGTATCCAGTAAGGCGGATTATACTTTACAGGCCTTCAAGTTTTGCTCCTTCTCTCCTCATTCATGTCTCTGCGGCGACTCCACTTGGCCGACGACCCGGCCTTGCGCTTGAGATTGTATTCCCGATGCTCTCTCCTCGGTTTCTTTCTCGTGCCCTGTCACGGCCGTCTTTATAATCACCGGCCGGTTCAACGCGGTATGATCCTGTCGTGCTTCGTCATCTTCCGTGCTTTAATACCATCGCCGACGGTCATCATCTCAAGTCGTCCAGTCATGAATGCCGTTAAGTTTCGTTGTCATCTTGCTAACGTTGTTCGGTCACCGTCGAAAGTTTATCACCGCCAACTTCTTTCTGTTAGCTTCTGCGACAAGATAAAAAAGAACAACACATACCCGACTATTTACCCCGTACGCAAGCTTTTGACCATGCGCGTCCCAACATAACGAGAACTGGTCCTCATCTGTGGATGAGTCATGGGACTGAGGCGTACGCCAGCCCACTTCATCGCCTCTCGTCCAAGTAGCCCGGGGAAGGTGGACATCATCAGATTTCCAGATGAAAACATGTTCATTCGTGCAGCCAGCAATGAATACGCCATCAGGTGTGAATGAGAGGGCCACGACTGCAGATGGCATCGTCATCGAGCACTTCGGTTTTGCATCCACAGAGCGGGCATTCCAGATGCTTATGGCACCGTCTTCACCAGCTGATGCCAGCAATCGCTCCCCGTCATCTACCGCGACCATGGGAGGTGGGATGGGTTGCCAGATCAGTGAAGTGATGAGACCTTGATGAGCGTTGAAAGAACGACTTTGCCCTAAGTGATCCCAAACCTATTCCCAAGTTAGTCCGAGTCCAAAGAGAATTACTCGAACTTGACGTACATTGATTGTGCCTGATTCGTTCGCGGTAGCAAGCAGTCGGGAACGCCAATCATAGGTAATTTTGGAAAGGGTGTCGGCTTCACGAGTCTCGTACTTCCTTCCTGGTGATAATGCTCCCTCAGCGCAATGATATGCTTGAAGAAGGCTACCCCCGCATATAAAGAACTCGTCGTGACTCGTCCAAGCAGCATCCAATGGTTGGTCATTAAGCACATGATTTGGTAAAGAGTAAGACACTGATGTAAGCGTGCTCGGGAACATGACAGTCATTAGCGAGCCTCGACCTTCATCCTGGGGAGAAATGGCCAAGCAAGCGGTGTTTCCCAGATTCCAATGCAGGCAAATGATCGGTGATTCGAAGCTGTTGAACTCGGCGAGAGAGGCGGCGTTTTTGTCCCAGAATTCAACTTTTGAATTTGAATCGTTGCCATCCTCCATGGGCTCGCTAGACACCGCGATATAACTTCCATCGGATGACCATGACAGGCCGGTGGCGGTGGTGGAAAAGGGAGCACTTTCGTCAAGGAGGTTGTGGGCAGATGCAAAGATAGGTTTCCTGGGACTCTCAGACCCTAGATCGGGTATTATACGCGAGAGCGTCCACATCCGGGCTAGCGCATCGGTACCCGCAGCCGCCAAGATCGATGGATCTTGAGGGTTGAACTCGCATTGCAGCAGGACGGCGTTTCTCGACGAAGGGTCATCTGAGAGCTCGAGAAACGTCGTTTCAGTCGAGAGTTCGTGGACTTTGTCCACCTGGGTGCCTTGCTCTGGCCCGACGGTGACCACGACTGGAGAAGGCACCTGTTCGGGCGACGGGTACGCGTTTTCATCGCCGTTTTGTGGGTCGTCATCGACGTCCATTGGAGTAGATTCGAATCCATTCTCGTAGCCGTTGCTGAGCCGTGGTTTCTTTACTGGTGGTCCGCATTGAAGTTGAGTATGGTCGTTGTCGATTTGGCGTTTTCGGGCATATTCAAAATCCTCGTCAGCCGCTGGCGATGCCGGCATTAAAGGTCCGAAGAATCCAGACGCAGGAGCCGCGACGTCGCCAGTGGACTGCAGGAGTTGTCAGTTTGAACTGATGATCAAGATTAGCTTTTCCATGTCAGACTGCTGCGCACCTGTTGGGGTTCTCTCTCCTGGACATTGTACAGAAGGCCTCTATTCAAAACAGCCACTAGTGCATGATGAGTGACATGGGGCGCAAATGGCAACTGCTGCGGATCTTGGATGTTCCACTCCTTCTGGAGTCGAGCAGCGGTCTCTCGATAATCTGGAGCAGGCTGATTAGTTCTCACAAAGGACCCTACACACGAAATCCGACGTGCACGAACCTGATTCCAAGAGATAGCTGTGATGCAACAATTGTCGTTAGCGAACGCAGTCCGTACCTGAAAACCGAGAAGGTGGATCACGAGGAAACACGTACCGCCAGATCAGATAGTTGACCCTATCGGAGTCAAGAGTCTCCTTGGCCATCGTTGCGCTATGCAGGCCACGCGACGCAGGAGGGAATGGCTTGGGGGGGCGCGGTGGATGACAGACAGACAAACGTGTGTTGTGGGCTGGTGTTGACGGTGGGAGGGCTCGAGATGAAGAATGAAGAACAAGGTAGCCTCCGGACAGATGAAAGTAGTCGACTTGGGAGAGATGGTGCGGGATGGTTGTGGGGACTAGAGCGGCTGGCAGCCAACACAAGGTACAGACGGGGGGGGGGGGGGTGCCGGTAGGGGTAGGGGTTTAGGTCGTGGGTGGACCGAGACCGCTTTGAGCCCAGTAGATATTCGAGTGCGCCAATGGGCAGTAGCAGGAGATCGACAGCGACTGGCCCTGGTCAGGGCTTGCCATGCTTCTGATGCTTCTGCTTCCATGCTGCAAATGCCACTGCCTGGCCCTCAAGGCTCAAGGCTCAAGGCTGCCAATCACGCATCGGCGCCGAAATGGGCCGCTGGGCATTGTGCGACCAGGCCCACCAGACATTGACCCATGGACATGACCGTTGCCATTAGTACAGTACAATTAGGATTCGGGGCCCGCGGCCAAATGCCAGCACTCAAGATGATGCTGCTGAATGAGCAACCGCGCCTCTGGGCCTCTCTCTCCCGTCGGATTGTCTCAGCACCCGTCGATGCCCGCTACTTGTACCCGCTATGGCCGCGAGCTTCCTCCGTCTCCAGACTCTTCTGCTCCGACGCTTCGATTTGTTACAAGCGTACAGCCACACCACCAGACACCCGTTACCACCTGCCCTATCGCCGCCTGCGTGCGCCGCGCAGTTTAGCAGTAAGTACGAAACGAAGTATTGACGAACGACAGCCGAATCCAGCAGCGCCAGCGTCAGCCCACCACAGCATTCGGCGCCCGTCGCCTGAACCTTCGGAGTACTCGTACGGGAGCCTGGCCGGAAGTTTCGCGGCCAGTGGTTCCCCAAGCGACAGGGCGAAAGCTGAAGCCGCGAGTCTGGACGAAACGCTGATTTGGGAATTTTAGGGTGAGCTTAATCCACCACCCAGCGCCACGTGACACATGGTCTGTGCGCTCTGCTTCGCAACTTTCGCGTGTCAACTTCTGGATCTCTGGGAGAAGCAGACTCGCAGCGACATATTCAACCTCCCTCCATCCCTACGTCGATCCCTCGAGGGCTTCGAAGAACGACGACACTATGCCTCCCAGACTGAACATCCCTCCAATAACGCGTATTCTGCTCATCGCTCTCGTGGTGCAGTCGCTCCTGAGCTTTGCTATCCGGTACAGACAATGGTCAGGGGACTCGGACATCGTCGTACCTTACCTCGTTCTGGTCCCGCAACTATCTCTGATATATCCTTGGACTTTCCTTACTACGACGCTGGTGGAGAATAATGTCTTCACCTTGGGAATATCCGGCGTTACAATCTACTATGGGGGGAGATATCTTGAGCGAGCTTGGACTTCGGCAGAGTTTGGAAAGTTTCTCCTGGTCGCTGCATTGATTCCTAATTTGGCTTGCTTTGGAGCCTTGGTGATCTTGTTTGCTGTATCTGGGGACATGAGCTGGACGTAAGTGTGCAAAGTTGATTACCTCTATTAATTTTGCTAACCGGGTCCCCAAGCTTGACAACCATCAACGGCACCATACCTTTACAGATATCATTCCTCGTCGCCTTCTCTCAACTTGTACCCGCGCATACCGTCACGCTCTTCCGTGGCATTGTCTCGCTCCGAGTCCCTCGATTCCCTCTGCTGCATATCCTTGGCACCTTTTTGCTGTCTCTCACTCCTATCCTGAGTGCTGCCAGCTTCTTTCTGGTCACCAACGGGTTCCTGACTAGTTGGACGTATCTACGGTTCTACAAGCCTGCGTTCCCAGATCTTGAAACGTCTCAACCAGCTTCATTGCGAGGAGATGCGAGCGAAACTTTTGCTTTCGCCGAATTCTTCCCGGATCCAGTGAAGCCCTTCGTTGCCGCTTTCTCCACTCAGGTCTTCAACATCCTTGTTTCACTACGTATCTGTACACCGTTCTCAGCCGCCGACGTATCGGCATCTCGAGGCGACACTTTTATACAGCGGGGTGCTCCAGGCGGTGCACGAGCAGAGGCCGAGAGAAGACGAGCTTTGGCATTGAAGGCTTTGGACCAGAGATTGCATGCTGCGACTGCTGGAAGTTCGAAAACACAAATGCCACAGCCGGCTCAGGCCGGACCAAGTGTACAAATACAACCTCAGCCAAACGTTCAAACGCCGTCTGCTATACTTGGAGAGACAAGCTATGTACCTGAAAGAGAGGATGAGAAGTCCGGTCACTGAGAGAAAAGGGGGTTGTACGGAGCAGGCTTGAAATGGAGGTGGAATTCCATTTTAATTTTACGGCGTTGGAGTCGGATTTACGGATAGATTGGGGTACTAAGCCTTAATGCCCACTGTATATCACTATATGATACCCACACTTTGACTTGCTGTCATCTAGTGAGGGTTGCGAGAGCCATCGGAAGATAATTTCTATGAAGCGAAGATGATTATCTTTCGAGCCAGCTATAATTCGAGTCGTTCAACCTAGCGATGCACGTTCAGTCAGTCAAGGGCCGTAAAGAGCCTACCTGCCTAGGTAGGTATCCATGAAAGTGATATCTGACACGTGATCAAACTACCCTCACGGGGTAAATCCCGTCTCACCTTCGTCCTCAAGATCTTCGAAACACTCCCGTCCAAACTTCTCAGCCTCTCATCTCAGCTACGTCATTATAGCACCGACCATCAGATCTAACTGCATGCCCAAATCTAAAAATTTCTCAATGATTCGGTTGACTCAGGGCTTCACGTATTTACTCGTAAAAATGGCTGGTCAAATCAGGGTCTCGTCTCGGCCTCCAGGGCCCAGCTGGGCGTTCTCGTCTGAAGCGCGTGGGCCCAGTGGCTTTACCATGGGGCCCTGGCTTGCCCTCAAAGCAGATCGTGGCGGAGAAGGTCGCTGATACGGGGGTCTGGGAACCTTTTCTTTTTTTGGCAGTTCTGCAGGACGGTGAGACATGAGGTTGATAAATGAGATCCCTTATTGTTCACCCACGCCAATTTCCAAAAAAAAAATTGGTTTAAAGGTGGGAAGGCTCGAGATTCTTGGGACCAGCCGCTGGTCAGCTAGTTGCATCCTCGGTGATTCATGCTTGTGTTGAGAGGGGGAGGTTGAGGAGTTGGCTCTGCACATGTCTGACACAATTGCTGCGGGTCGCCCGCCTTCGTGGGGTGTGCATCAGCATCTGCGCTGGCGCTGGTGGTGATCCGATGAAATTTTTATTCTTTACAATCATAGGCCCAAATAACAATGCCGTGCAGGTGGGCTCGACTCGGTCAGCGGCATTGGGGCGTGGTGGCCCTTTAGCCATCGTAGCGCCCATGGGTATGCAAATGTGGATAGTCAGCCGTGGCGTCGGTTTGAAGGGAGGGATCTTCCAAGCCTATATTATTTCGAGGGAACCAGAATAGATGGAGGGTGGTTTTTTTTTCCCGGATGTTTCTGCCTCATGAAATATTCGTCATACTGTTGGTATGGTACGGAGTGAAAGCGCTGCCAGCCTTCATTTCAGCCGAGTGTGATCGGTGACGCCTCCGATTGCCGGGTATGCCAAGCATAAACACGTGATGACTGAAACGAGATTTTTCCACATTCCGAAATTTGTGTATTCGAAACATTCGGCCTCCATGTTTGTGACTCCTTAGAACATGCCATATACATGTAATCTCCAATACCTAGGTATAGCATAAAGAAACCCCCTTCGACGCCGGCCTCACAATATCACGTGCGAGATGGCTCGATGTCAAGATGAGTTGGTGTTCACAAGACGTTTCTCCGCGAGTGTCGCTCAACAAAAAGAGGTATTCCGTACGAAGTACCAGTTTTCGTGCGGCCCAACATGCAGTAGACGGCGCCATCCACCCACTGCGTGGCTGAAAAGCACAGTCTTTTATTGATTCGGAGGGGTCTTGCGTGCATCTTCACACAGGTGATCGTTAACCGCAGCAAGCTGTATGGTAGGCCCGTCAAAGGGAGGGGAAGGGGAAAGGAAAGAAAAGGGCTCGGCCACGGCCATGTGAGGACTGCCGACAAATTGACAATAGCTATGTGATGTATGCGCCCAGCCACACCGTGCCTTAAGTGCAGCAATGCAGTGCATTGCAGGAGGTGACGCTGTCAGGCTTCGCTTTGAGATGGTTTATGATTTAGTAAGAAAATGGGATACCGGAGGAGGGCGACCGGGGTTTGTGGCCCTTGTGCTTTGGCGAAGATGGGGTAGAGGTTTGGAGTGGCACAGTACTGTACTGTAGCACGAGTCTATTCACAGGCATCAAGAAACGTGACCCGTTTGTCGGATTCTGGGATGCGTCGTCTCCTCAGACGATCAGACTTTCTGCTTCTTCCGGTCGTCGTCGTTGTTGATCTGGTTTTCAACATCAAAAGGAAATATGATGGACTGCGCAGAGGCCCTTAACGTCGGTCCCTGCCATTCGGAGACGCGGGGAAATACAGCCGGATGAGGCGCTTGAATGCCATACCGATCATCGAATTTATTTCGAAGCAGCCTAGAAACTATATCTTTATTAAGATATCTGACTTGAGTCATGCGAGCTTGAGTGAGCCTGGGGAGGGTGGTGGTTGATGTGGCAAGCCGGCGCCGCTGGCATTATTACCAAGGGTGCTAAACTGCTACCCCATCAGGGGCCCAGGAGGGCCAGCTGCTGAGCTGAAGCTTGATTGATCGCTGCAGCCGTTTCCTGGTGATATGCATCTGCGAGCCTGCAGGAGATTACTTTGCCGAACCTCTCATGCTGTGCGACTCCATTCGCTCTTGGTGGTGCTCTGGACATGATATCCCTCCACGCCGGCCATACTCCCACACGGATCTCTTGTGCCATGCTTGGCTCCCTGGATCTTTGAGAAACGAGCGGGCTGCAGCTCTGGCTCCCGATAGGGGCACGCAACCGGGCCGCACTCTTATTCGGCCTGGTCGAGTGTTTCTCTGGAGGATTTCCAAAGTGAGACATCGGACAGCCACCATGATGGATCCATGTCCACCACATTGCCCATCTTTTCCCGACTGCAACCCGGCCCAAAACCCCCACAAATGCTCGCTACAGTAGCCTGACTCCGCCGTTAAATGCTGGACGAGTTCAGCCCTGGCACGACGCTATGGATGCGTTCGCTGGCCCTGAACGTGCGAGACAGGAGACAGAAGCAGGACACTGCGGCTTGCTCTGCTCCCTGGGCGGGCCACACGATGGTCCTTGTGCGTCAAGTCGAGATGTTGCGGCGAGCACACTCGTCGATTTCGAATTCCGGGGATGGGGACCGAGGCGTGCTATAATGCCATTGGACGAGCGCGCCCATCTCGGCGCCAAACGCTCCTGCCGCGCTCGCTAACCCGGTGCGGTAGTAATCATGGGTGCGGCCACCATGAGCGCAGCCCCTGATTGCCCGTCGCAGCCTAGCGCGCGAAATCTCCTTTGCTCGTGGGCCGTGGCGTAAATTTCCATTCATCCCGGCTGGCGCACCCATGACAAGCAGCTTACGCTAGGGTCCCTCCATGCGACGGAAGACAGAGACACATCTTAGCGCTGGGTAAGGTGAGTTCGTCGTTGATGGATGTGGGCTTCTTCTCTGCCCGCAAAAGCGTCACTTCTTCTATTCTTTCTTCCGAGAGCCTCAAAATTCTGACAGGAGAAAGCGACACGCGGCCCAGATCGACCACCAACCCCAACGGTCGAAGTGCCATTTGCCCTGTACATCTTGCGATTCTTTTCGAACTTCATCACCAATATATCTTCCACCAGAGCTCTCGAACCCCTGCGCCACAAAAGCAGCCGCCTCGGAGTCGCACTCGTTGCCCTAATTTTCCCCCCTTCAACGATCCAGTGCTGCAAATGGTCTTCGCATGCTGTTGATCGATTGACTGTCCCATTAGACCTTGGAATCGACTGCCTCCTTAGCAGATCGGTGATATTTAGATTTTGACCATATTCTTTGCGCGCGTGGCTGCGAACGCATAACCCCGAGGCAACATTCACAACTCTTGTCGCGGATTGAGCCTCAACAATGGCAACTCCTCCAACTGCGATGCAGTTGCATCATGGCCCGCCGAGTGGTCCTCCGCCGCCAGGCATGGCTCCTCCTCCTCAACAACAACAACAACAACAACAATGGCCGGCTGCGCAACAGATGGCGGCGATGAATGAGGCGGTGTGGCTGCAAATTGGTAAGAACCGTCCTGTCTAGAGATCGAAGCATCATCACTGACACATGGTACAGGGAGTCTTGCAGAGCTTCTAGGCAATCTCGACGAAGCTATGGCTTCTTACGAGCACGCACTACGTGCCAATCCAAGATCCATTTCTGCTATGAATGCCATAAGCTGTATCCTCCGGACACAAGAGCAATTCCACAAAGCTGTTGAGTATCTCCAGAATATTCTCAAGCTCGATGGGAATAATGGAGATGTTTGGGGGAGTCTTGGTTAGTCTCGAAATTTTAATTGTTCTTCCCTTCGCTAACGACTGTAGGCCACTGCTACTTGATGATGGATGACTTGCAACAAGCATACTCTGCGTATCAACAAGCTCTGTACCACCTCAGAGACCCAAAGGTAGTCAAAAGCTGTTCTGGTGATTTTTTTTTTAACTAATAAGTTGGCTAGGAACCAAAACTTTGGTACGGCATTGGAATTCTTTACGATCGCTATGGATCGCTGGAGCATGCCGAAGAAGCGTTTTCGCAAGTCATGCGCATGCAGCCTGATTTCGAAAAGGCCAACGAGATCTACTTTCGCCTCGGTATAATTTACAAGCAGCAGCAAAAGTACCAGCAAAGCCTTGAGGTAAGCAGCCTGAAACGAGAAGCTCACGTTACGCAAACCGCTAATTGTTTGCAGTGTTTCCGATACATTGTTTCCGTGCCACCGACGCCTCTGACTGAAGAGGATATTTGGTTCCAAATTGGACATGTCCACGAGCAGCAAAAAGATGTGAGTCAATTAACTTCCAGTTACGGTGACCCTCTCCTGACAACCGTTTTAGTACGACAATGCCAAATCGGCCTATCGACGTGTGCTTGACCGAGATCCGAAGCATGCAAAGGTCCTTCAGCAGCTTGGCTGGCTGCATCACCAGCAAAGCAACAGCTTTAGCAGCCAGGAGCAAGCGATTGAGTACCTGGAGCAATCTGTCAGTTCTGGTAAGACTCGTCAAAAATGACCCGTCCCACATTTCACACGCTAACACGTGGCAGACCAAAGTGATGCGCAAAGCTGGTATCTGCTTGGCCGGTGCTACATGTCACAACAGAAATACCCAAAAGCGTACGAGGCCTATCAGCAAGCAGTCTATCGCGATGGACGGAACCCGACATTCTGGTGCTCGATTGGCGTTTTGTATTACCAGATTAACCAGTACCGAGATGCACTTGATGCATACTCCCGCGCAATACGCTTGAACCCGTACATCTCCGAGGTCTGGTACGACTTGGGAACCTTGGTAAGTTTGCTTCACTTTCAGCCGAATTCCGATTGAGACATCGCTAAGTAGTTACAGTATGAATCCTGCAACAATCAGATCAACGATGCGCTGGATGCCTATCAACGAGCCGCTGAACTCGACCCGCAGAACGTGCATATCAAGGCCCGTCTTCAGTTACTTCGCAGCGGCCAGACCAATGGCCTTGCTGTGCAGACCAGCGCTCCACTTCCTCAAGATGTTCATCCTCAGGCTTATCAAGCTACGGGAGCTGTTGGACCACCTGGACCTCAATGGGGCAACTCAGCTCCCCAGCCTCCACCCCCAGGACCACCATCAGGACCGCCCGCGAACGGCTGGGGCCGACTAGCCGAAATCAATCCACCACCACATCCTGCAAATCCCTATGATCAACGAGAGCCAGCTCGTGGTCCCGGTCCTATCCCTCCTCCCCCACGCGCTCCAAGTCCTAGGCAAGATCAGCAAATGAGACAATATCCAGGATCGGACAGAGGTCCCCCTCCACCACCACCCCGTCGTTCGCCTCCACGTGATCATCACGCTGCAATGGGACCATATTCAGGTCCAGGTCTTCCTCAACCACCACCACAAGGTCCACCGCCCCAGCCACAGCGAGTCGCAAACCCAACTTACGCGGGTCCTGGCTCCTCTGCCGTACTTCCTCCAGCACAATCAAATATGAACGGTTCAGGGCCTGGTTCTCTGCCTTCCTTCGGGCGAGGTGGTAGCCCTCCCCCACAAGTTCGTCCTATCATGGACAACCGGATGCCATCTCCCAAATCCGGTTACCCACACCCGCAGCAGTACCCACATCATCCGGATAGCTCCAACCCTGGTGGAATTGAGGGAGGTGCTCCTCCACCAGCTTCCGCTCTGGCTGCTGCAGAGGCAGCAGCAGCAGAACGAAACGGCGAGAGACCTGGTTCAGTCGGACCAAAGAGAATGCGGGAATGGGAAGAAGAACAATCGGTGAAGAAGCCTGCATCAGACGAGAACCGGGCTCGGATGGATGATATGCATCACCGCAGGCCTTCTACCCCTCCGCGAGAGCAATTCCGTCGCAGCTCTTCGGAAGCCCGCCGTGAGGAGCAGAGACGTATTATTGATGAACAGCGACGAGCTGAGGATCAAAGAAGACCAGAGGAGCAACGCCGAGCGAATGAAAATTATCATCCCTCAGAAGTTGCACATCATCCACCGATCCATGGTCTCCCACCAAATCACCTGCCACCCATGCAGCAAGGGCCACCAGTACATACTCCCGGAGTTCATGAGTTGCCACCACCACCACCACCTCCGCCTCCTGCACCAAAGGAGTATCCAGGTGATGACCGAGAGCAAAGAGACCGTCTCGATCATCCTCCCCCACCACCTCCGGTTGGGGAACCGGAACGTGCTGCGAGAAAGATGGACGTTGATGAAGATTATGACGATGATGGAGAAGAAGATAAGAAAGGAGGCATTGTGTCAGCGTCGGGGTCGGGGCCAAGTTCCTCATCAGGAGACGTGAAGGCTACTTCTCCCACTGGTGTGAACGGCCACTCGATTAATGGCGTGTCGAATGGCCAGCCAAAGGTTGAAACACCAGCCTGATTTGGAAATGGTTTGTTTGTTTTGAACCACAAAGTGTAAATCACTCTTCTTCAATTGAGCTTAGCACAGAATGATGTATTTCATGAAATGAACAACATAGATTTCATGTGACAAGATGCGATTTGCTGGATGAAATGTAGATAAAGCTTGAGGGGAATGATGCATCATGAGTTTTTACATATTGCTTGTATGCCCTACCTACCTCTGTAGTCGTAGAATGCCGCTAGTTGTTTCTTAAGCATGCCTGGACATCGATGGTGAGTGGTGCCGATCGTATGTATGAATGATCGATTCGTCTCGGGATATTGAGTTGCTAGGTCCAGGAAGACATAAGTCTTGACTTCTAGAATGAATAAAAAGAGAGAATCAGGTCCATTTGTTTCTACCTATCTACCTATGAAGGCGGACATTAGTCACGTGCCCAGGCATCGCTAAATTGTTAGCGCCAAACTAGCGCAAAGTCTCCCACACTCGCAGATTTCGGCAATATTTTCTGAGAATATCTTCGATCAACTGCGCAACGTCGACGCGCAAGGTCATTTCATCGACATTGACCTCTAGATTCATATCTTGAGATCCGCGAAGATGAGTCATCGTAAATTTGAGGCGCCTCGCCATGGCTCTCTTGCCTTTCTGCCTCGCAAGAGAGCTGCCCGCCATAGAGGAAAGGTCAAGTCGTGAGTGAACAAATTTCCCTTCACCTATCTTCAAGTTTCCAAGTGCTTGCTAACATTAATTAGATTTCCCAAGGATGACCCGAAGAAGCCTGTCCACCTCACTGCCACCATGGGCTACAAGGCTGGTATGACCACAATCGTCCGCGACCTCGACCGACCTGGTGCGAAAACACATAAGAAGGAGATTGTTGAGGCTGTTACTGTTATTGAGACACCACCGGTACGAACAATGCAGCCCGCTTGGCTTTGTGCCAATGGCTAACATCTTTTATAGGTGATTGTTGTTGGTCTAGTGGGTTACATTGAAACTCCTCGCGGTCTTCGATCCCTCACCACCGTCTGGGCTGAGCACTTGAGCGATGAGGTCAAGCGACGATTCTACAAAAACTGGTACAAGAGCAAGAAGAAGGCCTTCACCAAGTACGCCAAGAAGCACTCCGAGTCCTCTGGCTCCTCAATCACCCGCGAGCTCGAGCGCATCAAGAAGTACTGCACAGTTGTCCGTGTTCTCGCCCACACCCAGATCCGCAAGACCCCTCTCAAGCAAAAGAAGGCCCACTTAATGGAAATCCAAGTCAACGGTGGTAGCGTTGCTGACAAGGTTGAGTTCGCCTCCGGTTTGTTCGAGAAGCCAGTTGAAATCTCCTCCATCTTTGAGCAGGATGAGATGATCGATGTCATTGCCGTTACCAAGGGTCACGGTTTCCAAGGTGTCACAAGCAGATGGGGAACCAAGAAGCTTCCGAGAAAGACACACAAAGGTCTCCGGAAGGTTGCTTGTATTGGTGCCTGGCATCCTTCTCACGTCCAATGGACTGTTGCTCGTGCTGGTCAAGACGGATATCATCACCGTACCTCGACCAACCACAAGGTCTACCGTATTGGCAAGGGCGAGGATGAGGGTAATGCATCAACTGAGTTCGATGTCTCCAAGAAACAAATCACACCGTAAGCTTTTCTAAAGTTCATTGTTATGACTACCGCTTACACACTACAGTATGGGTGGCTTTGTTCGATATGGTGAGGTCAAGAATGACTTTATCATCCTCAAGGGTTCTGTTCCTGGTGTCAAGAAGCGAATCATGACACTCCGAAAGTCCATGTTCATTCACACCTCAAGAAAGGCTTTGGAGAAGGTTGAGTTGAAGTGGATCGACACGTCGTCAAAGTTCGGTCACGGTGCATACCAAACTCCTCAAGAGAAGCACAACTTCCTGGGCACGCTCAAGAAGGATATTCAACACACTTCTTAAGCGTGGTCTTGCTTTCGCGATCTAGTGTAGGGGGGGTTACATTTGCATCGTGTGCTTCCAAATGGTCACCCAAAACCTAGGCATAGAGTAGATAGCAATTCTATGAACGAACCTATGAAAATCAAAAATACTTTACCAATTCCATCGTCTCCCGCGTGTGACGTGATCAATCCCGTCCTCCCCCCTCCCCCCCCTTTTTTT
>Ga0302325_10016396_pt1 | contig 15700 bp, 13 predicted proteins | sample Palsa_T0_2_FD_201948 | JGI IMG/M metagenome (GOLD analysis project Ga0302325, IMG submission 201948) | Peat permafrost microbial communities from Stordalen Mire near Abisko, Sweden - Palsa_T0_2 | ecosystem: Environmental > Terrestrial > Soil > Palsa > Peat permafrost | place: Sweden: Abisko...
CACTCAGCACGATCTCTAAATTATTGCTTTCAGTGACATAGGCAAGATCGGGGACTCCATCGCGGTTGAAGTCGCCGGCAAACACGGGAAAGGCGGTGCCGGAAAGAGGTAATTGAGTTGCGGTTGGAAAAAGAGGCCGCGGAGTTTGCGCCTTCGCTGTGCTGTTGACGATACCGAGTGTTAGAACCGTGGTAAGAATAAAGGCAGTCACAACAAACTTCTTCAGCAAGGTAAAGCAGTTCATAAGAGGATCCCCGGGTTCGGCCTAGTTTGTTATATTCTCACGTAAAGCGTGCAGGAACGCTAAGTTACAGGCACCTATTACTGTTACTTTGTAGCAATGATCACGCCACAAAAGAAGCATTCGAAACCGCCCTGCTAATGCAGTAAGTAGCTCAGCAGCTTGCATAAAAGAACGATAAGGAGAACATCGACCACCGCCAACAAAGGCAGGACAATGCGCCAGAAGATCGCGCGCGCCCGCCGATCAGGATCGACCGGTTTTGCTTCGATAGCGATGCCGGCAGCTTCCAGGAACTCCAGATCGTAATTCATTGCAGGACCTCCGTCGGACTTACATAGTTAACCGCCAATGCGTAAAGAGCTTCGGTCTTGTCTAACATCGACCGCCATTCGAAGTGGTGGCTGAAGCGGTGGCGGGAACGCGATCCCATACTTCGCCTCAAGCCGGAGGAAGTAATAAGAAGCGCCAGTCTCTCCGCCAGCTTTGCTGAATCCCGTGGGTGGACGAGGAAGCCATTCACTTCGTTTTCAACCGCCTCACTCACCCCGCCTGTATCGGTCGCAATTACGGGAAGTCCTGCGCGCATGGCTTCAAGAATGCTGATGGGAAATGCTTCCCAGTTGCTAATCAGCGCGAAGATATCACTTTGCGCAAGCAGCCTTGGTGTGTCCGAACACTGTTTCAGGAACGAGATACGCGACGAAAGACCGAGCGCTTCCGCCATCTTCATGGCCGAGGAGAGTGACGGCCCGGCGCCGCCAAGGCAGAGCTCCCATTCGAGATGAAGCAGAACGGCCAGTGCGCGGAACAGGGTCACGTGGTCCTTCTGCACGTCGAACCTGGCGATCATGGTGATAACCACCCGATCCTGCCTGCGCTCATCCGATAACTGCAGGTCCGGCAGGCAGTTGTGAATGGTCGCGATGTCGCTTTCTTTGATCTTAAGGTGATCGATCGCTAATTTGCGTTCCGCCTCACAGACGGTAATCATCCTGCTCCCCAGGCGGAGAGCTAGCCGTTCCATGATCAGACGGAAGCGTATGAGCTTGCCGTTTTGCCGGTTTACGAATGACAAGCCGTGAGGAGTGAAGGAACTCGGTATTCCCATCAGCCTCGCGGCAACCCGTCCAATGAGCCCTGCCTTGGAAGTGTGTGTAGCGATGATGTCCGGGCGCAGTTGCCTTAGCGCGATGATCACCTGGAGCACGCCGATCAAGTCCCAGAACGGGTGAATGCGTTTCTTCAAAGCCGGGATACTTATCAGGGGCACGCCGTTGGCCCGCAATTGATCCGCGAACAGGCCCGGGCCCGGGCCCATCACAATGCAGTCGTGCCCCCGCACGCGTAGTCCGATCGCCAGGTCTCGCACGTGTGCCTCGGCGCCCCCGAAGGACTCGCTGCCGGTGATGAGTTGAATGATTTTCATCGTGGTAAGGAGCTCAGAGACATGGCCTCAGAGCGGCCGCTCTTGGTTTCAGAAGACAGGTCGATCACCGTCGCCTTGGTATGTTCGGGCAAAACACCAAATTGATCGAAAACCACGATCGGCGGGATGCCTGCCATGGTCTGGTAGGAATGCCCCTTGAAGTAAGGGCTTAGGGTTGCGTTCCAGGTGTCTCCTTCACGCGGAATCGTGCCGTGCGACAGCTGCTCAAGTGTCTTGAACCAGCATTCGTCAAGGTGGTGATAAGGGTTAGCGACCCATGATCCGTAGGGGTGATCTGGAATGAATGTTGAGTAACTCTGCCCCCAATAACCATCAGGAAAACGCTTGACGTAGTAGGTGACCGGCGCGGTCCGCCAATTTCCCTGTTTGTGGGCCTCCCGCCAATGCTGAAACTCAATCACCTTCTTACCGTATTCGGTGAGCGTGTAGTTCGCGTCGATCAATGCCTTGGCTTGCTCGATGTACACGTAGTCGAAGCCGGCCGAATAGGCGAACTGGAGCGTGTCCAGCAGCTCTGAAGGGGTGTGATAACCGCGATCATACTTTCCGGCGAACGGAAACTTATCCAGGAACCATAAGTCGACGCAGGCCCAGAGCTCTTTGGAGTGGTACTCCATGGAGGCGCCGCGGTAAACCGCGTACATAAGATCGTTGAAGTTTTCTTTCAGCAGTTTCGGCGCAAGCAGTGCCCCTCCCCGAGCAAAAGCAAACGGAGAATCCGGGAAGGTCATTTCAAAGATCAGGCGCTTGCCGTACGCATCGTACCCGTGCTTCAATTCAGTTACTTTGTCCGCAACCGCTGTGTATGCCTGGGCAGCGGAAAGGTTTCTGGTGTCTGCCAGGGAGGGCTCGATCGTCTTGCCTGCCTGATCGGGCATGCCGAGGAAGGCCTGCATGAGGTCGGTTTCGTCATAGATGACCCCAAGAAACAATGGATCATCTTTCAACTCGGCTAATGTCTGTTGTGCCAGGTCATACCGGTAAGTACCATCCGCATGCTTGAACCGGGCGTCGCCTCGCCGGTAATTCGCCACCTCAGTGTTGAACAGGTAATGCCAGCGATTCTTGTGGCAGAACCTGACAATGGCCTGTAGGCGTTCCGGGCTCGCTTCCTCTTCGGGTAGGATGTGCCAGGAGATAAAGTCGATCTTCATCGACCTCATACTTGCTTCGAAGGCGGCACTTTGTGTTTGGCCGCTCCAGTTATCCGCATCGATCCCAAGCTGCATCGGATGCGGCGCGGCGGTTTGCGTCTCCGCGCGCAGCACCGGGGTAAGAAGCAATATAAGCAGGAGCCGGCTCAACATACGGTTACCTCGCGAAGCGAGCCGGTCAATATCGCGGCATAACGCTCCCATCCCGCATCGACCGAGTAGTGTTCGCGCACCAGCGTGCGGCCCTGCCTGCCCATCCGCCGCCGTAGTTCCGGGTCGTCGATGAGTGTCCGCAAAACGGAGTGCCAATCCTCTTGTGTTTCTGCCAGGTAGCCATTACGGCCTTGCTCCACTACGTCGCAGTTCGCGCCCACGGGAGAGGCAACCACGGGCAGACCGGCGGCCATGTACTGCACCAACTTGAAAGCGCATTTGCCGCGCGCGAACCGCGAGTCTTTGAGCGGCATGATCCCGATATCGAAGTGTGCAAAGTAATCGAACTCTTCTGCCAGGTTCCACTTGATGTGGCGGATGTCCGGTAGATCCCAGTTCAGCGGCTCATTCAGGCCGACCACCACTAGTTCGAAGCGCCGTTCTTTCGCCAGCGCGGAGAAAGCCGGGTACAGAGAGTCGAGATGATGGCGGTTAAGCGGCGTCCCAATCCAGCCGATGCGAATGGTCTCGGAGCGGACAGAAGACACTTGCATGTAGCGGCCGGCATCCACGACTGTAGGGATGATCTCAACCTGAGCCGAATGTTGGCCGTAAAAGTCCGCAAGGTAAGTGTTACCGCATACTACCGTCGTATAGCGGGCGGCCATCCGGCTGAATTTGCCGCGATCGCGCAGGAGCCTCGGAAGCAGGCGTGAGCTTTCCTTATCCGCAATATGCAGCGCATCATCCATATCGAGAATCACCCGCTTGCATCGCCAGACGAGCAACTTCTCCAGCAGCGGCGGACCCAGGGGCGCCATCTCTCTGCATATCCAGACGGCGTCGTATCGCGGCGCCAGGAACAGCACTTGCCAAAGCCGCAGCAGCAGCAATACGGGATAGAGCACCAACCGCGGCAGCAGTTGCACATTCTTCATCTGCCATTGGAAGTATCGCGATCCCATCAGGCTGCGATGCTCAACGCTAATGCCGTCCCGCTTTGCTACTGCGCAATACTGCAGGATGCGGTACCGGGTATCCGCCGACTCTCGAGGTTTTACGGTAAATGCCAGGACGCGAAACATAGTTGTGCTCCTCAAACTCGTGGGGCCACACCGGTTGCGACGGCCCAAAACCCTTGAGCCTTCTCTCGATGCGCGCGCTTGCGCCGCACCATCCACAGCATGGTCAAAACACTCGATTTCTGAATTGCTTCCATCCGGTTGACAGCCTCCAGTGCTAAGCCGGCAAAATCCCCGTAGTGTTTCGTGAAGTATTTCTTCCGGCTTTCCCGCAGCACGAAAATCATGCGGGCGCGCACCGAATCCGTCTCGCACGAGTGCCCCGCAAGATGTTGCACTTGAGCTTCAGGCCAAAACCAGATCTCGCCTCCCGCCTGTTGAATGCGCTTACACAGATCCACTTCTTCGAAGTAAATAAAGAACTGCTCGTCCATCCCGCCGAGCCGCTCATAGTCCCTGCGCCGCATCACCATGGCTGCGCCGATAACCTGGCCAACCTGCCTTGCCCGGTCGTGGGCAAAGCGGGTCATTTTGTAAGCACCGCACCAGCGGTCCAACCCAGTGGCGTCGAGCACCACGTGTCCCAGCTTAGGTAGCCTTCTACAAGTTCGGGTAACAGTTCCTTCGCTGTCGAAGATCGCGGGGCCTGCCGCCAGTGCGCCCGGGTGCTCGTTAAGACATTCCACCAGCGATCCGGCCGCATCATTCATCAACTGCGTATCGGGATTCAGGAAGAAGAGATACTTCCCTGAACTTTGCCGTGCGCCCAGGTTGCAGCCCCGGCCAAAGCCCACATTCTCTCCAGGCCAAAACAGATGGAGACGGATCTCCGGGTGCGCCGCCGCAAATCTGCGCACAGCCTGCAGCGTCTCATCAGTTGGCGAATTGTCCACCACCGCGACCTCATAGGACTGCGCGGTGTGCGCTGCGATGGAGGTCAGGCAAAGCTCGATGGTGTCCGCGCTGTTGTAAGTGACGATGACGAACGAAAAAATAGGAAGACTCATTGGATTGGCCGCTTCCTTGTGTCGGTGGTTTCCCGCTTGAAATGGAGAAATCCGCGGCAGAACGCCTCACGATGACGCAGACGCATCCGTAATGGGTGCCCGGCAATGTACTTTAGGAAAGGCTGCGAATTCATCATGGAGAGCAGATGGACTTGCGGTTCTACCAGGAAATCCTTGCGCTCGAGTCCTAGCAATCGTGCGATAGCCGGATGTTTCTTTTGTAGCCGTCCAATGCAGTACCCCACCTTGTACTCCCGGCTGAAATAAGCGTCTTCCTGCATGTCATGTAGGTGGTCGGCAACAGCGTCTCGATTGAGAGCCAACTTGGCGCCGTTCTGTTGAAGAGAGAATCCCAGGATCGTGTCTTCAAATGCGCTGAACTTGAGTTCCTTGTTGAAGAAGCTTTCGTCAAACCCTCCCGCGTTGAGAACGGCGCTTCGTTGCACGGCAAAATTTCCCGTATACACATAGGCGAAGTCCAGGCTGTCGGCGTTCTTGACCTGGTCAAAGGCGAACTGGGATCCCCGGCTATCGATGTATCGGATCAGAGGCGTCATGGATATCTCGTGGTGCCATAGCAACAGGCCTTGCGAGCCCGTATATCCTGCATCCAGCAGGTGACGGTGGCTCTGCAGCATTCCCTGGCGGGGAAACACATCATCGTCTACGAATAGAATGCGTTCGTTCTGCGCGGCCCTTACTCCGAAGTTCCTCGCCCTTCCGGGCCCGCCGTTCTCGAGCGTGATCACTCGCAGAAGCGCCGGGGCCATTTGCCGATAGTGCTCTAACAAGGCTCCGGTTTCGTCGGTTGAGCCATCATTCACCACGATGATTTCGCACTCTGAGATCTCGTCCAGCTTAAGCAGATGGGCGAGCGTCCTTCTCAGCATCGCGGCACGGTTATGGGTGGGAATTACTAGAGTGAACATAGATTTGTTATGCCTTGAGAGCCCAGCGGAAGTATTCATAGTGAAGCCTGTCCTTACTCAGGAAATAACGTAGAAGGTAGAGCGCGGCGATCATGTGCCGCCACAGGAAGGCGATGCGGGGGCCATAGTGCTTCCTGAAGTAGTAGTGCTGGCTGTACATGTTCTCGAGAACGATGCGGCCTACGGAGCCAAAGAGCTGAATGGTGCTTTGCCGTTCCTTATGAACCAAGCGAGCGGTATGCACATACCAGATCTGCAATCCAGCACGTCGGAATCGATGGCATAGATCCAACTCTTCGCTGTAGAGAAAGAACGCTTCGTCAAAACCACCAATTCTGTGAAACGCATCGGACCGCACCAGCATGCAGGCCCCCAGGACCGCCTCTACCTCCCGCGTGGACTTGTGGTCCCAGCAAGAGAGATATGGCTGGCAAGTCCAGGGGGCCTTCGGAAACTTGAATGCCAGCGTGCTGTGTTGGAGGAACTCATTAAAGAGAGTTGGCAGAGATCTGCCCGCTTCAAACGAAAGCTTGCCGGCTCCGTCTTCGACCAATGGGCCGGCTATGGCTGCGAACGGTCGTCCGTCGAGAAACTGCACTAACTCGGCAAGCACGTCGTTGATAAACCGCGTGTCCGGATTTAAGAACAAGAGGTACCGTCCGGTGGCATGCCGTACGCCGAGATTGCAACCAGCGCCAAATCCTCCATTCACGCTGCTTCGAACGAGCCTCACGTCAGGGTCCAGCCTTAACCTGCTGGATCCTTGCGGCGAGGCGTTATCGACTACGATTACCTCGAACTCGATCGTCTGGCTCCGTTCGCGTACCGAAGCAATCGACGCCAGAATCTCGTCTTCGCAGTTCCAGTTGACGTAGATGATGGAGACTTCCACAGTTGTGACCTCCTAAAAGAGGTGAACGGTGCTCTTGCGAGAACCTTGATCAGTTTTAGGGGGATGGCATGGCATGACAGCAACAACTACGACGGAGTTTCTTCCAACAGCCCGGGGCGCATTGCCCGCTTAACGTCACTTCCTGTGGCGACATAACGGGCACCGGCGCCAAGTCCGAGTCCAACCAGGATGAAGATGTATTTCGTCGCTTTGGTAAACAGGTCCAGGTCGGCGAAGCAGCCGGTCGCGGCGTAGATAACAAGAGCTTGAAGAGCGCACTGGGCGAGGCCTGCCTCTCCCACCCTGCCCAACGCCAGCAGCCTGGTCCTGAAGCTCTTGAGCAGCAGTGCGGCCGCGATAAACATCCCGATCAACGTTGCCAGGCCCAGCGCACCGTGTTCCACGGTTGTGGTCAGGTACATGTTGTCGGCCACAGATACTTTGGCAATATCGAAGTGCGCTACATTGCTCAGGTCCCGGACGTAATCGAGGTAAACGTTCCCGAATTGCATGTGGCCTACGCCCAGGATGGGGTGGGCAACAAATATCTTCAACGCCAGTGACCAATAAACGAACCGGCTGTACAGGTTGTTGGGGTCGGTCAGCCGTTGCATGAAAGGTGTAGCTTCGAATGCAAGATAAGCAATCGTGCCCCCAACCGCCGCTACGGGTGTGATCGCGGCCGTTACAAGCCATGCGTTCCGCACCAGCAGCAAGGTGGCGATGACAACGCCAAACCACACGCCGCGTGTCGCGTTCACAAACAAACCGGCTGCGATCGTAGCCAGCCCCAAAAGTGAGAGCCAGCTTCTCCGCTGCATCCACCGGCGGACTGCAAACGGAACTCCCACAGCCATGAAGGTGCCCGCCTCCGATGGATGGAAGAAACTGACGTAAGGGCGATAGACACCCTCGGTAATGCGCGCCAGTTCCGGCGAGAGATAGAGCATGTCGATGGAATGTTCCATCACCGGGTTACGTTGTACGATGCGCTCCACGATGCTCAACGCTGCAATGGCTACCGTTAACCAGACGACCGAGTTTGCGATGGTCTCTGAGTTGCTGTTGGCGGCCTCCTGCAGCACCAGGACCAGCAGCACCGCCCCTAGCGCGTAGGTTTCCAAAAAGTTTCGCGAGGCAACCAGGTCTCGCCCTACCGTGAAACCCAGTGCCTGGCTGCAGACAAATGCGGCAAGCACGATGTACAGCGTGCTGAATCCCTTCTGCCATACTCGGCCGGTCATGAGGTAGAGCAGCGGGAACGCCAGCAGATACAGCAGGAATACGCTCTCATCGCCAAATATTTTCGGCAGGACGCCGGTCTGGATGCCCCACTCAAAGGGAAAGAGACCAAGGAACCAGATGCCTACCCCTAATGCCGGCGCAGGATATTTTGCGGCGACGGTGGTAAACAAGGCCAGCAACGCGAGCCCGGTAGCCACGTAGATTCCGGCGATGCCGCAGAGCGCGAACAAGCAGCCGGTAACCAGCGCAAGCGCGCTCAACGCTGCAAACAACATCGGCGAATCCGGCCGAAGCCGCTGCAATGTGTTCTCGTAGCTCATTGTTGCCCCCGGGGCACGGATATCACCTTCAGGATGAATGGGCACAGAACCACCGCGCTCACCAATTCGCAGGCGAACGTTGAGAACGCAGCGCCGTTGAACGACCATCTCGGGATCAGCAGCAGGTTGAGTCCGACATTGCTGACGATCAACAAGCCTGCGAGCAGAATCAGGATTTTGATCCGTCCCGCGGCAATCGCCATGTTAGCCATGTTCGACGTGATAAAGACCAGGGGAACTGTCAGCATCAACCACACCAGCGAGGTTGAGCCGCCAACATACTCTGGGCGGAAGGCGCCAAGAATCAGGTACCGCCCAAGGATGATGACGACCACCGGTATCATCAGCAAGCCAGTGCCCACCGCGAGCGTCACCTTCAGAGACCTGGAGCTCTTATCGCGGACCATTCTGGGGAACACTGCCTGCAGAAAGCCGGCAAAGAGAGAGAGGCAGAAATCGAAAATTTTGTAAGCGATTTGGTAGATGCCGGCGGCGCCCAGGCCACCCATCTTCGCCACAAAGAATACATCGGAGCGGAAGTATACGAGGGCGAGTATCTCTACTGAGAATAACTCCGCCCCTTGGCGGAGCAGCATCCGAATGTTTGCCCGTGCCGGCGTGATATGCCGAACCCACATCCTGATCACAAACGCGGCCACCACCATGAGCCGGACCGACGCTGCCAGGGGTGCAAAACAAAGTAACCCGCCGAAGCTCAAAGAGCCCGACACCAGCAGCAGAACCGCGCCGAAGATGACCACCTTCTCGCATAGCTGTGAAGCGGCGATCGGCATCATGCGCTCATGCGCCGTAAGAAAGGCCTCGCAATTGCGTGTGGCGACAACGGGAACAATGGTGGACAAGAACAGAGCGCAACTCAGCGGCGAAGCGAGTAGCTGTCCTTTGAACAAGGCGATGAGTAGGCTCCAGGCGACCACGGCGGAGACAGAGGCCATCACAAAGCGAATGGGGAGCGCCGCCCAAAAGTATCCCTGTCCCACGCTTGCCGATCCAGCGCTGATCTCGCGGACCATGATCTTATCCAGACCCAGATTTGAGACCAACTCGATCAACATGCTCGCAGTGAGCAGCAGGGCATAAGCTCCCAGATAGCGAGCATCCATACGCCGCGCCATCAAAACGATGTAGGCATAGCCAAGGCCACGCCCGGCAACATTCGCCGCTGCCATGGCGACGCTGTTGGAGAAGAGGCGGCTTACGGGCGCCTTTGCCTCCACCTGCAGCGTCACCGTCGACGCACCAGCCGCTGCTGCGCTCAATTCAACCAACTGCCACCTCATCCTCCTGCATTTCCAGGCTTGTTTTTTTGTTGGCCTCCGGATCATAAAAGCGGGTCACGCGCGCCGGATTGCCAAGAGCCATACAGTAAGAAGGCACGTCTTTCACCACGACCGCGTTGGCAGCGATCACGGCATGTTCGCCAATCTGGACGCCAGGACCAATCAGGCAATGCACACCCAGAAAAGATCCTTTCCCTATCCGCACTGGGCGAGGCTTGGTTATAGGCGCGTCATAGATGGATGCGCCGATGTAACGATGATCGTGGTTGTGATCTACAATCACAGCCCCGGCGGCAACCGCCACATCGTCTTCGAGGATCACCGACTTCGCCGAGGAAATCTGCACACCGTAGCCGAGTTTGACTCGATTCCCCAGGCGGATCTCGCCTGCATACTCTCCCGCGGCCCACGCAGCCACGGGATTAAGCCACACGCGGGCATAGAGAAGTACGTCGTCCCCCATGCTGATGGAGCCGGGTTGTTCCAGGCGCGCTGGATATTCAATCAATACATTGCGCCCACAGCTTTTTAGGCTGCTGCGCCACAGCCATGTGTAAAGTCGGCGGAAACGCGGATCGAGTGTCTTACAAACTTTCAGAAAACTCCTTCTCATACAAACCTCACGAGCCATTCAGGCAGATAGAAGATCCGTTTATTAAGAATCAGACGAACATCTTGAAACCCATACTGCTGCAACACGTCGATGCTATGGCGGGCAGCGGCGCGCCGCGTCTTTGCCGCCTCAACAATCAAGAACGTTGCATAAGCGGCGCTGCTCAGCGCTAGCAGCTCGGTTGCTTCCTTCACCGCTCCGGCAGCAATCACTATGTAGGCGAACTCTTGTTGTAGTTGTGAAACGACCGCAAGCGCAGCGCTTTCCGCATCCGTCTTGTCGTCGCCGGGCCAGAGGCGTAAGGTCAGGTCGCTTACCAACCCGCCGGTCACGCTCAGGGGCTCGGTGATCGAGTTTTCAGTGCAGTCGATGAAAGCGGCTTTCTCCCCTGCATTGTGGCTCAGGAATCGGGCCAGACCATAGCCGAGCAGGCTGGCACCCTCCCCGGAAGAGGATTCTGTCAGGAGAATGACCTTACCGCCCACTCCGCCAGCTCGCACCGTTTGATAGAGCCTGGCAAACTGGTGGCGATGGTCTCGGGTGAATAGCGCCGGACACTCCGATGCGCTCTCGCCTCTACGTCCCATCGGGAAGTTCGCGACCACGGGCTTTGCCAGCTGGACCTCGGCGGTTTTGCTGTCGGCCATCGTGGTATCTAATCCAATACAGGCCAGAAGAACGGCAAGGCCTCCCATCACCAGCATGCCGGCGGTCGCGACAATAACCATCTGCTTCTTAGGACTCGCCGGGCGATGCTCCGAGGTCGGCGCGTCAATGACGGAGATATCGGTAATTGCGTTTTGCGAGGTGAGTGTCTTCAGGCGGCTATCTACATAGGCCTGTGACATCTGTTCTGATTCCTGCTTGGCAAAGGCGAGGTCGAGCTTCAGTGCGTTGAAGCCCTTTAGATCTCGCGCGTATTCATTGATCTTCGCGTCGATATCAATTCGGTCCGCATGCAGTCGTTCGATCCGCGCCTGGGCACCGCGTTGAGCTTCTGTCACATCGATGATCTGCGACTCTACCAGTTCAGAGGCCTTGCTCCGTCGTTGCTCTGTCTGGTCCACAATCTGGTCGGGTTCATGATCGAGCAGATGACGCAGCGTCTCCAGCTTCGACTGCTCTTCCTGGTAGAGCCGGCTGCCCACCGGGTGCCGGTTCAGAAGAGCTTGCTCCTCCACAATTTCTTCGTTCAGTTTTGATTGCAAAGCCTCACGTTGCTTGTTGCGTACTTCGGTGGTGCTGTAGCGCTCAAATTGTGCCAGCGACGCGCCGATAGACTTGAGAGATGCGAGCCGGGCCGAGGCCGAATCGCTCTCTGCGAGTGCCTCATTTAACGCCTGGTCGAGTTTCTCCTTTTGTTCAACCAGCGAATTCGCCTGAGCATCGTCGTTATAGACCCGGTGCGTGGTCATATAAGACGAGAACTCGCCGAGCCGATCATGATATTGGTTCACCGACCGGTCAAGCTGCGTCTTCAGCAGGTCTGACTCCGCCGCACTTTGAAACACGGCAATGTGATGATCGAGATAAGCGGCAATTAACAGCGAGAGCACTGTCTGGGCTACGCGCGGATCTCTGTAGCGGAAGTTCACATCCAAAGCATCTGAATCGAAGATCGCCTTGACTGTGAGTTCCTTCGATAAGTCCTGGACCATGTCATCCAGTTGGTCTGCGTGGGTTCGCGGCGTCCCGAAAAACTTATCGAAGGTTTGCATCAAGGTTCTGGTGGTGCGCAGCAGGAGGGTCGGTTCAGGCTCTCCTCCCGTCAGAAAGCGCTTTGCCTCCTCGATCCGCCATTCCGGCACGGGTGAGGTGGCCCGGGGGCTGGCGTCGCCGACGATCCACTTCGCCGTGGTCAACAGCACATCATGGCTTTCCAGAATCTGCTGCTCGTCGTGAATCTGTTGTTCACGCTGCAACAGTTGCAGATTCTTTCCGTTCAGGTACTCGGCCCTGCCTTGAGCCTCAGACCCCAAAGAAATCATGATTTTTGCGGACGAGTCGTACAGCTTGCTCGTCTGCGAATAGAAGATCAATACGGCGCCCACCACGACCGCGCAAAATAAAGCCAATGCGCGTGAATACCTGAACACCGTGCTTAATAGGTCCCGAACTGTGAATTGCATAGTTTTCCTCGGAAAAGCGAATCAAAAGGCCAGAGTTCTTATCGCCAAGCCGGGTCGACGATCGACACCGGTCAGTGCGCGGCCGTCGAACCAGCGACTAAATTAGGATTTCCTGGTGTAAACAGAACTGTTGCGCTTGTGCTCGGCGTGGCAGGCAAGAGCTCCCGAACGTATTGATCCATGAAGTCATCCGCTTTCACGATGGCCTTCCTGGGAACAAAGAGGATGTCACCCGGCGCCACGTCGATGTCGCGTGCGCTCCCGCCAGGCAGCGACGCGTCCAACTTATAAACCTTGTACTTGCCCTCTTCGCTCCCGCGGATAAGGAACACCGACTTTGTGCCCCCGGTCTTCTGGCTCACCTGGCTCATGGCCAGAACCATGGCGACGGTCACCTTGCCATGTACTTCTTTCGGGCCCGGAAGAAGTACTTCCCCGGTGACATAAACCGAATTGTTTGCGGCGGATTCCAGATCGACCGTGACTTCCGGTTTGGTAAATTCCTGCGAATATAACTCCACCAGCTTCTTCTGCAGCTCTTCCGGTGTCTGTCCCGCTGCCTGGATTCCCTGGAAGAGAGAGAGAGAGATCTTTCCGTCTTCGCGAACCCTGACCGTTTTGTTGAGGTCGGGGTCGTAGTAAAACTTCACGTTCAACACGTCCCCCGGGGCAATCACGCTCGCGTGGCTGTTGTGGTGCGACTGAAAGAACTCCGGCGGCGGAGTCAGATATTTATGTTCCGCCACGGCGCTCATCCAGCTCACGCAGAGGGCGCATACCATGACACCGTAGATCCCTGGGTTCCGCTTGCACATATCTCGAATGACCTCCCCTTTGTTCGGATAATTGCCTGATACTGCCGCCAGCCGATTCAAACCGCACCCCTCCTGAGCAACACCGCGCCGAAGGTACGGAGGATGATCGTCAGGTCGAGCCAAATACTCCAGTTCTGCACGTAAAAACTGTCGAGCATCACTCGCTCGCTATAGGTGGTGGAGCTTCTGCCGGAGACCTGCCACATTCCGGTCACCCCGCCTTGCGCCTGCGAGAAGACCTCGTAGTCTTCCCCGTAGCGATGGACCTCGTCCTGGACAATCGGCCGTGGCCCAACCAGGCTCATGTCTCCGCGCACCACATTCCACAGTTGCGGCAGTTCATCGATGCTGGTGACCCGCAGGAGTCTTCCGATTCTGGTTACCCGCGGATCATGTTGCAACTTTCCGCTTCGGGCCCACTCCTCTCTTGCGGCCGGATGCGCGGCAAACCACGCCTCGAGGATGGCGTTGCCATCGGTGTGCATGGTGCGGAATTTCCAGGCATTGAACGAACGGGCGTTCCTACCCAGCCGCTGGTGACCGAAGAGCACCGGCCCCTCGGAACCGAGCTTGATGCAGAGTGCAATCAGGCCCATGAACGGAAGTGAGCACAGCAAGAACGCTGCCGATAAGCCAAGGTCAAGGGTTCGTTTCGCCACACGGTAGGCAAGACCATCCATGCGCGACCTCTGAGTCAAGCCCAGCGTATGGCGGCGGCTCGTCGGCACCGCCCACATGCTCGACATCGCAGAAGGATTCGAGACCAGGACAATGCGTGAAAATATGACTGACTCAGGAGAACGTAAGAGCCTGACGATCTCGGCGGAAGATGCAGCCGCCACGGTCAACAGGCCATAGGCCGGCCTGGACCGGTCGAGAAAACTGGCGGCCGCCTCGATCGACGCGGTGATGGGTAAGCTGCAAAGTACCGGTTCGGCCTGAGGCATGGGGTCAACGACGGCCACCGGCCTGATACCGGCTTCACGCTCGCTCAGGCTTCTTTCAATCAGGGCCCGCGCCTCGGTCCCCGCTCCAAAGATGATTGCCTGGTCACCCCAGCCGGGAAGCTTTGAGAAGAGATGCCTCGTCAGCTCCCGGAAGAGCGGCATCAGGACCGCGTTGGCCACAATGGCGGTGGCTAGAGTGGCGGTTACCCAATGCACCCCACCCCTCATCGTCAATGTGAAAGCAGAGAGGCTGAGAAATATACAAAATGAACCCGCCGTCCCGCGTTCCAGCTCTTCTGGTTGGCTCAGAGCGGGGCGGGCGTACAGGCCACTCATCCAGTACGACGCAAGAAACACAAATGTAAAGGGCCACAACTTGAAGTACGGCGCAGGTGCTACGCCGCTGCTGTTGTAGCCCTTCACCAGCAAAGCAAAAGCCAGGGCGAACGCGAGGGCGGACGCGTCAGAGATGAGCAAAACGAGCGGCCGCAACATGGCGAGCGGCAAGAGTGGCACAGGTCGCTCTGCTGACGTGCCGTTGAGCTGTACGAGTTTGTGTTGCATAGCTTCGCCCCGTGAGCCACATCGTTGTGTTCTTGAAAAATCGCAGCGGTAATCCGCTCGATTCACTCCGGGGGAAGCTATGGTTTGCGGGAGCGAAGGAACTCCCGGATAAGTTGCAGTGGGGACTGAAATCGAAGATAGCGGCGACCCGCGTTACAGGCAATAGAACTGATACCTTGCCAGGCAAACTTTCTACCTAGGCTGGCCGACTGAACGAAGGTGCTTAGATAGGTCGCACGAGGAGCGGGATACCTGGTGTTATTGCTATCTATGGGGTGGATTCATGAGCTATAAACCCTGTCAGTCCGCGGTGTAGAAGTCATGTAACCCGGGTGTGCACCAGCGTACCGTTGAGGCGCCGGCGTCAGACTTTTCTTTAAGCGGTCTAAGCAGCCATTTCGGCTACAGTAAGGGAAATGCTCCGCGACATCTACTCTCGTTGGATGTACCGCTGGGAAGCAGCACTAACTACCCGCGACACAAATTCCACAGTGGTACCCGTGGAATGGGGTTTCGAGTGGCTTCAGGATTTCGCGCAGCGATATGGATTCAGCCTTCCCCATCACCCGCCCGTCGACTACGCGGCTGGAGAGCGGACAATGTTGCGATTGAACGAGTTCATTCTCCGGCATCGGACTGAGTTTTTCGCTTACCAGACGCCGCAGGACTTTGTGCTCGAACGGCGCCATCCGCAATTGTTCCCCACCAATGCCCGGCCCGAGACTTTGCATCGGGACGCGCGGCTTCGTCGGCGCGCCGCCTCCGGCAAGCTGCGCACGGCTCAGTTTCTGCGCTTTACCTCCCCCGTGTGCAGTCCCTATCCCGAGAACAATCGGGTGAATGCCCGCTGGTTTCCGGCGGCGGCGGAGAGGATCAAAGGCAAGGCAAAACAGGCAATCGTCGTATTGCCGCAGTGGA
>Ga0302325_10016397_pt1 | contig 15699 bp, 15 predicted proteins | sample Palsa_T0_2_FD_201948 | JGI IMG/M metagenome (GOLD analysis project Ga0302325, IMG submission 201948) | Peat permafrost microbial communities from Stordalen Mire near Abisko, Sweden - Palsa_T0_2 | ecosystem: Environmental > Terrestrial > Soil > Palsa > Peat permafrost | place: Sweden: Abisko...
CGACACATGGCACGAGGCGAAGGCGGTCCGGACTCGGCTCACTCGGCACGTTGATCTAGGTTGCTCTCGTGAATCGACGGACGGTTACCAGGTGCGGCACGCTCTTCGTCGTCAACGCGCTCTGGTTGGTTGGGTCGACGTTGACGAGCGCAGCCTCCGTTAATTCGGGCAACGACTCCTACGTAGGCGCCCCACCCCAGGTCCGTGCGGCCGGAGCTGAACAGTGGCCGCTCCCGGGCCACGACTACGACAACACCCGGGACGCCGGAAGCTCGCCGATCACCGCTGCGACGATTTCCAAGGTTGTGACGGCATGGTCCGTTCCAATGAAGGGCGCCCTCACCACTGCCCCGATCATCGTGGGTGATCGGATCTACGTCGAAGACAACAGCGGATCAGTGGTCAGTATCGATCCTGTGACAGGACATGTGATGTGGCGAACCGCTGCCTTGGGGTTTTCCATCGGACCGAACGGCGTCGCAATCGGATGGGGCAAGGTATTCGCGGCGACGAGCGACGGGGTGGCTGCGCTCGACGCCGACACTGGCCGCATTCTTTGGAACCGCCGGCTCACGGCGCCCACATCGGGCGGGGTGGACATGCAACCCACGGTTGTTGACGGCCTGGTGCTGATAGCAACAGTGCCGGTGAGTCTCGGAGGGATTTACAAGGGTGGCGACCGCGGCTGGCTGTACGCGCTCCACGCCGCTACCGGCAAGACCGCCTGGTCCTTCGATACCGTCGATTCAAAAACCATCTGGGGCAAGCCGACGGTCAACTCCGGGGGCGGCGCGTGGTACCCACCGTCCATCGATCAGGCAGCCAATCTCGCCTACTGGGGGACAGCCAATCCGGCCCCGTTTCCGGGCACAGCTGAGTTTCCGAATGGGACGAGCCGACCCGGTTTCAACCTCTACACCGACTCGACCGTGGCACTCAATCTTCGTACCGGAAAGTTGGAGTGGTATCACCAAGCCACCTCCCACGACATCCTCGATCGCGACTTTGTCCATACGATGATCGTGAGCATTCCGCATTCCAGCCGCCAGGTGATCATCGGGACGGGCAAGAGTGGCCTCGTCGTGGGTCTGAATCCATCATCAGGCCGACTTCTGTGGCGCACGTTGGTCGGCATGCACCACAACGGAGAGGTGCGATCTCTTTCCGGTCCCACTGTGGTGCTCCCGGGGACGTACGGGGGTGTCTTGACCCCTCCCGCATCGGCGGACGGGACAGTGTACGTGGCCACCCTGAACGCCCCCGACACGTTGTATCCCAATCAGACGGCATACTTCGGCGGAAAGCTCGGGACCTTCCCCGGCGATGTGGTTGCAATCAACGGGAGGACGGGCAAGGTCATCTGGGACACCAAGGTGCCGGGTGATCCCACAGGTGCCGCCACGGTCGTCAACAACTTGGTACTGACCGCCACGTATCAGGGAAGCCTGGTAGCTCTTAATCGCATAACCGGTCACATCGTGTGGGTGCACGCCTTGCCCGGATCCGTCAATGGCTGGCTCTCCATTGCCGGCGACCTGGTGGTGGTACCGATCGGAGGCACAAGTCCTCCCGAAGTCCTTGCCTTGCGTCTGCCGACGGGCACAAAAGAGTGAAGGCGCCAGCGCAGATCTGTCGTCTCTTAGGAGCGAAGGACGAGCTCGGCCGAGACTTCCTGAGAGCGGCGCGGACCCGCAGTTGGCCGATCTTCTACAGCGTCGAGTCCAGGAAGATCCCAGATCCCGTGGACATTCCTGGAGGGGGCAGCCCCCGGTGCAGGGGGTGCGGTACATTCAGCAAGGGATACCGGTTTCCTCGGCTGTCTAAGGGGGCAACAAATGGACGTTGGCGCTGACCCGTATCGTTCGATCGCGGCGCGTTTGCATGTGAATCGCCGCACGCTTCAGATCGCACTCGGGGTGATCTGGATCTTCGACGGTTTGTTGAAGTTCCAGCCTGCACTTTTCAAGCCGATCTTCATCGACAACGTGATCCGGCCGATGGCCGTTGGCCAGCCGACTCTGGTCGCGTCGGCCATCAACCATCTGGCGAATTTCCTTTCGCACGAAGCGACCATGTGGGTCGCATTCTTCGGTCTGATTGAGATCGCCATTGGCGCCGCGATGTTGTTCCGGAGGACGGTCAAAGGTGCGCTGCTCGCCTCCTTCATCTGGGGTGGCGGTCTGTATCTCTTTGGCGAAGGGTTCGGGATGGTCCTCACCGGTCACACCTCTCCTCTTGCGGGAGCGCCCGGCGCTGTGTGCTTCTACGTGCTTCTTGGAGCGCTGCTGTGGCCAAAGGGGGAGACCGACTCGAGCCAGGTCCGCGTCGGCGTGGACTCGTCGGCGGCAGGACGCGGCGTTTTTGGCGGAACCGGGGCCCTTCTGGTGTGGGCGGCCATCTGGCTCTTTGAGGCCATCATTTGGATGTTCCCGGCCAACCGCACTGGGAACGCCGTGACAGATCAGATGTCGGCCACCGCCGCGGGGGAACCGGGTTGGTACGCCCACCTGCTGAATGCCTTCGGCAACGCCTTTACCGGAGCGGGAGTGTGGGTCGCGGTCCTCTTGGCCGTCGCCTCCATCGTGATCGGCCTCGGTCCGCTGGTCTCGAACCGCACTGAAGTCTTCGTGGGCCTGGGCATCGTCCTCGCCCTCGGGTATTGGGTCACCGGGCAAGGGCTCGGCGAACTGCTCACCTTCGGGGGGACCGACCCGAACAACGGACCCATCGTTGCCCTTATCGGGCTCTCGATCCTCCCGTTGGTACCCGCACGCGCCGAACAGCCCGCGCCAGCCGCTCGGCTGATGGCAGTCCATCCAGCCGGCGCCGTTTTGGCGGTGCTGGGACTGGCTCTTGCCCCATTGGCGGTGGCGGCCACCCCTGCGGCCACCTCGGCCGACGCATCGTCTGCTCCTTCCTCGTTGACGGCAGCGCCCAGTACATCGGGATCTGGTGGAGCGATGTCGGGCATGTCGGGTATGTCCGGCATGCCGATGTCAGGTTCCGCTTCCGCGGTAGGAGCCCCGAAGTCGAAGACCCATGGATCGAAGATGAACATGTCGGCCATGGCTGGATTGGGCGTGACCGATTCCAACTGGAAGTACACCGGCCCGGCGCTACCGGCAGGCGAGGTTCAGGAACTCACTACCTCGAGTGACGAACAGGACAAGGGCCACAAGATGCAGACGCCCAACTGCTCCGGCACACCCACCTCTCAGCAGGTCCTGGGTGCGACGCAGTACATCCAGGCCGTGTCTGCCGCCGTGTCGAAGTACAAGGACCTCAGCGTGGCCAAGGCCGCCGGCTACATTCCGATTACCAGTACCGATTACCCCGTCGTCCACTACCTGAACCTGGAATACATGAACCGGCAGGACATCATGAATCCCAACACGGTGGACTCACTTGTCTACGCCACGACTCCATACGGTCCCGTCCTCGTCGCGGCGATGTTCCTGATGCCCGGTTATGGCAATGGGCCGATGCCCTATGGATGCCTCGTACAGTGGCATGCCCACACCAACCTCTGCACCAGCGACGTCACGCACCAAATCGATGGGTTGCAGCCGTGCAACGCTGGGTCGAGGCCCGATCCGACCACGCCATTCATGACGCATGTCTGGCAGGTGCCGGTCGCCGGCGGTCCACTGGCCATTGATCCTTCCGACCTTCAGGTGGTGGAAGCTGCGATCATGGCCCAACAGCAAGGCCTCGCACCGACCACGAGCGGTTCCGTTCCGTCATTCCAGAGCACGCTGACGAACGACGGGTAGCGGGATCGTTCTGGATCACCGGGGGAGGGATCGAATCGGCTCGCCCGAGGCGGATCACTTTCTGTCGCTGCGGGGTAAAACGGCACAAAGAGCGCTTCGAGAAGTTTGAATACCGCATCCGGCTTTGTCAGGCCATCCACCGCGACCAGTGGGTCTGGGACTTCTTGCCGTTTCCCGACAACTATGAAGTCGAGGCAGCGCCATCTGGGCGCGCACCGACTTCACTAGGCCAATGGGGCAACACGGGCGGTGCTGGGGAGCCACCGGGCCGGTGACGGCAAGAGGTACGTCGAAGAGGACAGTGTTCCGGCTGAAATGGAGCGTGGTTCGGGTCCTCTATACGGGCAGCGAGTACCACGGGGGCGGTGCCAACCTGACGGACGACACCAGAATCGGTATTCGGAGCAGCTATGCCGTTGGCTGGCTTCGCCAGGAAGAGAACCAATACCTCTCGGTGCCACTCGACATCGCGCGAAATCTTCCTGTGGATCTTCTTCGATTGATGGGCTACGAGATAGTGGACGTGGATACTGCTTTCGTGGCTTTGGGTAGGGCTTTCGGGGGCGATGCGGAAACCACGGCAGGCGAGGACGAAGCGTGAGGCCTCGAAGAGATGTAAGGGTGAGCGGGTCGGGCCGGTCTGATCCGGCGATCTGATCTAGGAGGCGTGTGACGTGAGTCCGTTTGGGGACGGGGTGCTGATCACCGGAGCATCGGCCGGTATCGGTCTGGCCTGCGCCGACCTTTTGCACCAGCAAGGGTGGAAGGTCTTCGGCGCCAGTCGCCGTGGCACCTCACCGGGGGGTTGGAGTCCCCTGACCATGGATGTGGACCGTGACGCATCGGTGGAAGCAGGCGTGCGCTCCGTCACCGAGGGTGAGGGACGGTTGAGAGCGGTGGTGGCCTGCGCCGGGTGGGGGTTGGCCGGAGCTGTGGAGGACACACCCATCGATCAGGCGAAGGCTCAGTTCGAGACGAACTTCTGGGGCGTCGTGCGGGTGGTCCAGGCTGCCCTACCGGTGATGCGCCGCCAGGGGAGTGGGCGCATCGTCCTGGTCGGCTCCATCGGAGGGGTAATCGGCCTTCCGTTCCAGGCTTTCTACAGCGCCAGCAAGTTCGCTCTTGAAGGATATGGAGAGTCGCTGGCCTATGAAGTGGCGCCCTTCAGCATCGACGTCACCATCGTGGAGCCAGGCAACGTAAAGACCGACTTCACAGCCAGTCGTCGGACGGTAGAGCCGTCCACCGGCCAGTCGGAGTACGTCGCCGCCTCGACCAAGGCAATCGGGAAGATGGCCCAAGACGAGGCGAAAGGAGTGCCGCCGGCCGACATCGCCGCGACAGTGGCCAAGGTACTGACGGCCAGGCGTCCCCCCCGTCGGATCTCAGCTGGCTCGGTTGATGAGCGGGTCGGGCCCTTGGCCAAGCGAGTCCTGCCCTATGCCCTCTTCGAGAGGATGGCCAAGGGCAGTCTCGGCGTGTAGGACCGACCGCGGTGAATGCTGGTCGCCTTCAGCTGGAGCTCTCACCTCAGAGACGACCTATCTTCCGAGGTAGGTGCACACGCAGACCCGGTTCCCTTCGGGGTCTGCGAGCACGGTGAAGGTTGGCGCGTCGTTGTCGGCGACGATCTGGCCGCCGGCTGCCACGGCGCCGTTGATCCGCTGCTCGGCTATCTCTGGGGCAACCCACACGTCGAGGTGGAACCGCTGACGTGGTGTGGGGTGCTCGTCAGTCGACTGGAACCACATATTCGGAACCCTGCTGTCGGCGTCGACAACCTCGCCGTGCCCGAAGTTTCCGGTGTGTCCGTTCAGCAACGCCGACCAGAACGGTCCTTGGAGAGGAGTGTGCGCGCTGTCGAGACCGATCTCCACCTGGAGAACTGCAGAAGGCTCGGGCCGCAAGCCGCGGCGCCGGGCGATAGCGCTTATCCGGTGAGCGACGACGACGTCTACATCTGTCACGAGCCACCTTCCATCGTACGTGGCGAGTCGAAGTTCGATCCATGAAGAGCGAAGACGGGCCTCGAGGATGTGGTCGGCGCTGTCATGGCATTCGGCGAGAAAGGAAGCACCAGCTGAGAGGTCATTAGTAGCCCATCGCCCGTGCAATGCCTGCGCCAACTTGCGCCAATCATCGAGGCCGGCCGCAGCGATTTCCTCTGCGCGCAGACCTTCCATGGTAAAAGGCTAATCCGTGAGTTCACCGTTCTTTGACGGTGCGTTACCGAACCGTCAATTCGTCGGCTCCCTCCCCGGGCCTGGGCGGTGCGAAGATCCGTCACCTGCCCTCGCTGCATTCCAACCGCTACGTTTGGACCATGGGCGACGACAACGAAGCGTGGATGAGCGATCTCGCTGCCGCCCTACGCGTGAGGCCGGGCGCGAGGGTCACCGTTGCGGAGGACTTCGACCCGTCCTACCAGCCAAGCGTCATCGCAAAGCGAGACCATGAAGCACTTCTGTCAGAGAGCGTGCAGCTCCTCGCCTCTTACCAGACGCGCCTGGCGGCTCAGGGAACGCACGGCGTGTTGCTCTGTCTGCAAGGGATTGACGGTTCCGGCAAGGACAGCACCATCCGCCACGTCATGAGCGGAGTGAATTCGCAGGGCGTGCACGTGAGTAGCTTCAAGGAGCCGTCCAAAGAGGAAGAGACTCACGACTACCTCTGGCGGCACGCGCGCAGGCTTCCCGCCCGAGGAGAGATCGGCATTTTCAATCGGTCGCACTATGAAGAGGTGCTCGTGGCTCGCGTGCACCCCGAGGTTCTCGATGGAGAGCAGCTGCCGCTCGAGGCCGAGGAAGGCGATGTGTGGAAGCGACGCTATCGCGAGATCAACGAATGGGAGCGCTATCTGACCGACAACGGGATTCGTGTCCTCAAGGTACTGCTCAACATTTCGAAAGAGAAGCAACGCACGCGGTTTCTTCGCCGTCTCGACCTCCCGGATCACACCTGGAAGTTTTCGGCAGCGGACATCAGAGAGCGGGGGTACTGGGACGACTACCAGCACGCCTTCTCCGAGATGCTCTCCGCGACGAGCACCGACTGGGCTCCGTGGTACGTGATACCGGCCAACCGGAAGTGGTTCGCCCATATCTGCGTCAGTGCAGTGCTCGTCCAGACACTGGCTGCGATCAATCCTCAGTACCCAGTCGTCAACGCCGACGAACTGCGCGCCGAGCACCTCGCCCGGCAGACCCTGCTCGCCGAAGCACCCGAGGGCGCTCCGCCGACTTGAGCGGCGCCTAGCCCAACTATGGCCGCGAAGGCGCTTCCTCCATCATGCTCCCGAGCCTTCTTGTCGAAGTCCATCGACGAGTGGTCGCTGTCGCCATCAAGCCGGACTCTGACCCGAGGGATGTGACGCCCCGGGAGCATCTTCTGCAGGCGACTTCTGACTGCCTTCGGTCTGAGAAATGGCCCAGGCCGCATTGACGAGCCCCGTGTGGCTGAAGGCTTGTGGGAAGTTGCCCAAGAGCTCTCCGCTGACTGGATCGATTTCCTCGGAGAGCAGGCCGACGTCATTGACGAAGGCCAAGGCCCTTTCGAAGACGGTGCGGGCCCGCGCCGCCTGTCCGGAGCTGGCCAGGGCCTGGGCCAACCAGAACGTGCACAGGAGGAACGTACCCTCTTCTCCTTCGAGCCCGTCTTGGGACCGGTAGCGGTACACGAGCCCACGCTTGTCGGTGAGACGCTCCTCGGTCGCCTTGATTGTGGACAGCACCCTGGGCTCGTCGGCGGGTAGGAATCCGACCAGGGGCAGCATGAGATTCGACGCGTCGAGCTCGTCCGAGCCGAAGGACTGGGTAAAGGCGTTGGCCCGGTCGCTCCAACCCTTTGTCAAGATCGCCTCTCGAATTCGGGCCTGTGTCTGCTTCCATGCCTCGACCCGGTCGGAGGCGTCGAGGGGGTCGGCCAAGGCCACCGCCCGGTCGAGCGCGACCCAACACATCAGCTTGGAGTACAGGAAGTCGCGGGGCTCGCCCCGTATCTCCCAGATCCCTTGGTCCTGCTCCTGCCAGCGGCGGGCGGCGGTGTCGGCCAGTTCGACGAAGAACCTTCGCGTGGCAGGTGCAAGTGCGGGTGGCGCACCCCACTTGTCCGGATCAGCCGCTGGCCCAACCCGGGACGTCTTGTCGAACACGTGGTCGGAGAGGCGGTACACCGCACCGAGCAGTTCGCCGTAGACGTCGAGCTGGCGCTGGTTCCAGGCACCGTTGCCGACTCGAACGGGGGCCGAGTCCCGCCAGCCCTCTAGGTTGGGCAGCTCCCGCTCGGTCAGGTTCCGTTCGCCGCCGACGCCAAACATGATCTGGAGGTCCCCGCCCCGGTCGAGCGAGCCTGCCGCGGACGTGGTCACATAGTTGAAGAACTCATTGGCCTCGTCAGGGCAGGCCGCGACCCAAAGAGCCTGGATCGTGAAGGAGGCGTCCCGCACCCAGGCGTAGCGGTAGTCCCAGTTTCGTGGGCCGCCCACCACCTCCGGCAGAGATGTGGTCGCCGCCGCACAGATCGCGCCGGTGGGTGAAAAGGAGAGGGACTGGAGCACTCGTCCACTGTGATGCACCAGGTCCTTCCATGGACCCTCGTAGGCCTGGTGGAGCTCCGACCACGACTCCCACGCCGACACGGTGTCTCGGAGCCGTGCGTCGATCTCCGATTGGCTCCAGACCCTGGCTGATCCGGTGTCGTCCCGGTTTCCGTAGTGCACGGCGAAGCCTGCACTCTCGCCATGGTGGAGCTGGAGCCGGCCTGAGGCGACCGACGGATCGATGGTGAGAGGCATTGGAGAAGAGAGGACCAGCACGTCGGTGCTCGTGGACGCGGTCAGTCCGCCGTCGACAGCATCGAGGTGGGGAGAGACCTGTCCGTACCCCGGTCGCAGGACATACTCCAGGGCCAACTCGACTTCTCCTTCAACGCACATCGCACGTCGCAGCAGAAGATGCGGCGCGTCATTGCCGAGCTTGTGTCCCCGGTTGCCTTCGCCCATGGCCAGGGCATCGGTTACTGCGACCGAACCCGACGGCGTCGAGAAGGTGGTCTCCAACACCATGGTTCGGTCCAGGTAGCGGCGAGTCACTTGTGTGGCGCCTACGGCCCGGACCGACCAGTGGCCGGCTTCGTCGCCGAGTAGGCGAGCGAAGATGGACGGGCTGTCGAAGCGGGGGAAACACAGCCAGTCGATCGATCCGTCCCGACTCACCAACGCCGCGCTGTGCCGGTCCGACAGGAGCGCATAATCGGCTATTGGGGTCGTGCTCATGTGAGTTCCTTCGCCCGTAGAACCGGGATCGACAAGTGGCAGCCCCTGAACCATCGGGTCCGCCCTTTACGGCCGGAGAGCCGGATCTCGGCCGGGATGTTCAGCGTAGCCAGCACCGCCGGACGAGACCAGGGGCCGGCCTTGAATCCGGCGCTCACATGACCTCGGCGCCGGCGAGAGATCAGCGGCATCGAGTGCCCTCAGCGAGCCACTGCCAAGCGGCTCGGGCCGGCGATGCTCAGGGCCGCCGTACTGAGTACGGTGACGCCGAGGAGGTGCCGGTCATGACCACGGCGATCATCGGAACTGGGGGGATCGGATCGGCTATCGGCCGCCTGCTTGGCTCGGGTGGCGAGATCCTGCGGCTTTCGAGCGCGGACCCCGAGTCGGCGCGGCAGCTGGCTGCGCAGATCGGCCCAGCTGCATTCGTTGCCGCCGACAACGGCGACGCCCTGCAGAGCGCTGACGCCGTCGTCCTCGCGCTGCGCTTCACCGTCCTGAAGGGCGTTCTCGACGAGATTTCCGACGCCCTCACCGACAAGCTCGTGGTAGTTCCGAGCAACCCGCTCACCGCCGACGCACAGGGCAATGTCTCACGTGTCCTGCCCGCAGGGCAATCCTCGGGCCAGGTTGTCGCCGGGTGGTTGCCGAAGGGGCCGCGCGTGGCGATGGCCTTTGGAACCATGTCGGCCGGTCTCCTGGAGTCCTCGGCCAACCGGTCACCCGAGAAGGCGGTCCTGTTCTACGCGACCGATGACGACCGTGCCGGCGAGCAAGTGGGGCGCCTCATCCGAACGGCCGGTTTTGAGGCGGTGAAGGTCGGCGGGCTCGATCAGACGGATCGACTCGAGGTGGGTGGCGATCTGCACGACCTCGTCGTCGGGCCCGCAGAAGCGCAGTCGTTGGTCAGTGGAGGCTGAGCGGAATGAGGAGCGAAAGAGCATGCGCGAAGACATCGTTGTAGGGGCCACCTTTCCCGATTACCAGCTCGAGGACCAAGCTGGGGTGCTTCGGAAACTCTCCGAGCTCCAGGGTGCCAACCCCATGGTGCTCCACCTGTCCCGTGGGTCATACGATCCCAAGGAGCATCGTTTTCTCAGGAACCTGGTGGACAGATACCCCGAGTTTCGCGTCGCCTACACCCGACTGGTCGTCATCTCCACCGACAGCCCACTCAACCTCAACGAGTTCCGCGACTCCGTGGGCGCGTTGTGGCCGTTTCTGGGTGACCCTGAGAGGACTGTGCAACATGATCTCGACATCGAGGAGTTCACCGATCCCCACAATCCAATGATCCCCCATACCTTTGTGTTGGAGCCGGGCCTTCGGATCTTCAGCATCTACAACGGGTACTGGTACTGGGGCCGACCGACGATGGACGAGTTGCACGTAGACCTACGGGCGGTTCTACGGAAGGTTCGTCCGGACTTCGATTTAGGTGCGCCGGGACTTCGGGAGGCCTGGGATCGCGGGGATCGACAGATGTTTCTCGTGGACACACTCGATCCGCCGATCCGCTACACCGAGGGGGGCTCCGTCGGGATCAAGCGAGGTGGCCTCTAACTGGGGGGAGTGGCTTCTAGGTCCGAATTCGTCCCGCCAGGAGGCGTGCGTCGAAAAGCACGTTGGGGTCGAGCGGATCGCCGTCCAGCCACGCCGCTGGTGTGCCCTGCGGATCCTTACGTTGGTAGAGATCCTCTCGTCTCAGCACCCACGTCTGATAGCGGGCCTCCCGTACGCCCGCGGTGTAGTCCGACCCGGTCAGTCCTGTGTCGGCACCGATGCGCAGAAGGTCCTCGATGGTGAACCCTCCGGTTCCCTCAGGTGGCTGTGCGGCGAAGAGCGCTTGGCGGAGTGGGTCAAAGCGGCCGGCCTCGGCCGCGAGAGCGAGGGCGTTGTCTGCTCGCACCGACTCTTTACCGAGGAAGCAACGCATGCGGTATTCGACGGCAAGTGAGCCAGCACCCACTGCGGCGCTGAGAACCGGTCCGTTGAGCTCTTCGAATTGTCGGCAGAACGGGCACTGTGGGTCCTCATACAGGATCATCTCGTGGCGAGCATTTGTGTCGCCGACAAGGACTCCGCCTTCTGGGGTATGTCCGGAGGGTGTGACCACCGGATCAGTCGGTGTCATGTGGATACTCCATTCCGCTCGGATGCTATGAGAGAAATCATTCGGGACCAGCCCAGTTTCGAGACGCATCAGGGAAAGAGCGATCGGCAGAGTCCAGATGTGCAGGTGTGCAGGTGTGCAGGTGGGTCTGCATGTCGTCGGCCTTCGAGGTCATCGCGCGCAGGTCTCGCGGAGGCCGCAAGAGGTCAACTCGTCGTCGTGGGCGCGTGATCGGCCAAGTGGGCGCCGTGCATCGCTCGGATTTCGGCGCGAGAGAAACGTCGACCCTTGATTTCAGGGTGACAGTGACGACACACGCGATAGGTGGTGCCGGGATCCGCGTCGGAATGCTTGACAACGAGGTCGTGGTGACCGATCCGCCAGCATCGTTGGGTGTGGCAGTTGATCTTCCTGTAGCCCACCACGAGGATGGTCAGGATGCCGAAGCCGCCAGCGAAGCCGGACCAGAAGCCGTACCAACCGCCGGATTCGTTGTAGGTGCCGGTCCACGTCAGCACGTCGTGGAAGAACGAATCGATCCCGTTCATCGGCCATCCCATGCCGTCATGGGATCCAAGCTTAATCTCAGCTGAGCTTTAGACCCTCGACACTCGGGCAGGTTCCCGGGTGGTCAGCGACGACGATCGCGGAGTTCCCGGCGCTCGTTTCACGAGGTGGATGCGCTCTGATCCGGCTCGATCGGCCCGTTTGCAGCCGCTTCTGCGTCAGCCGCCGCATCCAGGGAGGCCATTTCGGCCGGGGAGGCGCCGAGCCGTCGCTCGACATCCGCCAACCGATCGCTGATGACGGACAACTGCTGGCCGAGTTCGTCGTGCCCCTTCTTGAACACCGCCTTGTTGGCGTCAGTGTGCTCCTTCACGAACACCGAAGCCACAGTGGCGGTGAGCACTCCAATGAGGCCGATGCCGACCAACATGAGGACGACCGCCACGGCGCGACCACCGGCGCTGACCGGAAACCGGTCTCCGTACCCCACGGTGGTCACCGTGACGATGGCCCACCACACAGCGTCGGGATAGCTGTGAATGTTGCTCCCCTTCGCGTTCTCCTCGAAGAGCAACACGAGCCAGGCTCCGAGGAACAGGGTTCCGGCCGCGGCGATGAGCACTCGAAAGAGGCTGTGGTGCTTGAGGATCGTCTCCGCCCGTAGTTCTGCCTCGTAGACGAGAAGGCTCACCTTCTCCATACCGACCAAGTGCCAACCCTGACGGGGTGGCACCACGACGGTCGCAGGCTCTACCCAACGGCGCTTGAGATAGCCACGGCGGTCAGGGGTGACCACCAGGCGGATCGCGTACTCCACCAAAGCCATCGCCCAAAGGGCGAACAGGGAGCCGACGAGCGCGGTGGAGGCTGAGCCGTTCAGGTCCTTCGTGAGGACGACGATGGCGATGACCAGCCAGGCGATCCCGAGCAGGGCCAGCGGGTACTTCGTGACCCGCTCGATCTTGTCGACGAGATCGTGGCGCCCGCCTGAAGGCGTAGACCCGGCGATGATCTGGCGCCGTCGTTCATCCTTGCGCCGTTGCTCCTCGAGGCGTTCCTGCTCCAACGCCTCCAGGCGCCGGATGCGCTCGATCGAGGAAGGACTCTTGACCTCGTTGGTGCCGCCCGGGACAGCGCTCGAATCCGCAGAACCCACCACAATGAAACGAAGCTAGTAGGTCGCCGACCGCACGAAGGGGAACCCAGCCCACCACTGCCCACAGTCCCCGGCCGCCCCCGCGTCAACGAAATGGCTCGCATGTTGCGCATGCTGTGTGAACTGCCGGGAACGCGGCGCCAGTGCATCGGCGTCTCCTGTGGTTGACCTCGTCGCAGGCAGGTGTGCGTGAACACGGCCGTTCGAACCGCCACGTTCCAATATCGTGCCTGCGTTCGGGTTGCGTCGTCGGCGCCGGAGCGGCCAAAATGGCGTCCAATCGTGACCGGTGTCGAGGAGTGCCCGACCACGAAGTCAGGTCCCCGATGCCGTGTGCGGAGGCTCGTCGCTGTTGGGGCGAGGATGCTGGGCCTGACTCTCGTGACCGCGATCACCGCAACGGTGGTCGTGTCTCCGGGAACCGTCGCGGCCGATCAGGTATCCGACCTCAAGGCACACGCTGCCCAGATCGCACAAGACCTCGTGCTGGAACAACTCCAGATCGGCGCCGACCAACAGGAGTACGACGTCGACAGCGCCAAGGTCCAACGCGACGAGGCCGAGATCGGATCGACGCAGAATCAGATCCAATCCGACAGCCTTCGGGTGAGTCAAGATCGCAAGCGACTGCAGGCCGAAGCGGTGTCGGCCTACGTCAACATGGACCCGTCGGACGGAGTCCTCTTCGAAGGGAACCAGAGCGACGCGTTTGCGAAGGCAGAGTACGAGGACGTGACAACCGGCGACACGGAGCTCACCATTGGTGTCCTCCATGCCGACGAGAACGGCTTGCGGGCCGAACGTGCGACGCTCGATCAGCAACAGGCACAGGACCAGGCGACCACCAACCAGGAGGCGACGCGGGCCAGCGCCGCACGTCAGACACAGGGCGAGCTCAACGCCAAGCAGTCCGAGATCACCGGTCAGCTGGTCGCGGCAGTGGCCCAGCAGCAGGCGGTACAGGCCGCCGCCGCCGCCAAAGCGGTCCGGGCTGCACAGGCCGCGGCGACCGCCGCAGCGGCCGCGCCCGCGCCTGCGAGCGGAGCTGCATCGAGCACGACGCAAACTGCGCCTGCGGCCGCCTCCGCTGCGGGACAGGGGACCGCCGCCGGCACGTCGTCCGGCGACCCGGTACTCCCTCCTTTCCTCCAGTGCGTCCTGCGGGTCGAGTCGGGCGGAAACTACGCCGCCGTGTCGCCGGGGGGCACGTACATGGGCGGCTTCCAATTCAGCCAGCCGACGTGGAACGAAGCGGCCCAGCTGGCCGGCATGCCACAGCTCATCAACGTCCCGCCGAACCAGGCGACTCCGGCTGAACAGGACGACCTTGCCATCGCGCTCTACCAGGCCGATGGTCAACAGCCCTGGGACGACTCGTGCCGAGGGGGTTGATCCGCCACCTTCGTGCGGAGAGTCCTCCCCACCAGGACGTCCGGACGGCTGATCGGCGGCGGGCGGTGTCCCGTTACCCGCGTCGTACCGGCGCGGCCGACCGCCAGGTCCTTCCGACCTGGCGCAGGGTGACGCTGATCCTTCCGTCTATCCCGATGCCGGGATCGCCACTGCCACCGTAGATCTTCGGTACTCCGTGGTACGCAAGGCGGGATGGCCCACCGAAAACAAACAGATCCCCGCTGGACAGGTGGATGTCCTTGTAGGGCCGGCTGGGCCGTTCGGTGTTCCCGAAACGAAAGATGCAGCTGTCACCGAGACTGATCGTCACGACCGGTGACCCGGACGCAACGACTTCTGCGCCCTCGATCTTGTCCTGGTGGAGACCCAACTTTGCCCCAGGCCCGTAGAGGTTCACGATGGCGGCGTCGTACGGCACGGGCTGGAACCCGGCCGCGGCACACGCGGCGGCCCCCAGCCTTGCAAGCAGGGGAGGGAACTCCTTGACCGGAGCGCCGTCGCCATCGTCGCAGGTCCGGCTGTAGCGGTAGGGATACCAGTGCCAGCCGAGGCACACCGCCAAGGTCGAGAAGGGGGCACCATTGGGCATTTTGGGCCGACGGAGACCAGCCGGGGGAGCGGCCCACCCGCGGAACGCGTCGATCAGCTCGAGCTGGGCTGCCGTGTCCAACCAGCGCGGCACCCAGACGGCGCCGGGTCCGAGAGCGACAGGTCCCGACTCCTCCTGGTCCAGGGGAAGTTGCAGCTGGCTCATCGCGGCGCCCCCGCCAGGCTTGGTGGACAGAAGTGGGCGATCACCAGCACAGTGTGGCTCGGTCCCGAGAGATGTGCTGGCGGAAAACGGACATCAGGGCGACCGGGTGGCAGGGCCGAGACACTTCTGCGCCGTGGCGCTGCGAACCCTGCCTCGAGGGGTCGTCACACCGCGCCGCTAGGTTTGCCCGGTGATCTTCGGGCCACCCGCGCTCGGCCGCGGGGCCGTGGTCCTCGAGGGCAGCGACCTGCCGGCATCCTGGGCCGGATTGGAGAGGGTGCTGCTCGGCGAAGCCGAAATGTCACAGCCAGACAGCACCATCGCACGCTTGCACGCGGCGTGGCTCGGCCGACGGCCGTTGATCGTCGAGTTGGGCCTCGATCCGAACCGGCTTCGACTCGAGGAGCGTCACGCCGGGCCGGTCTACGGCCTGGCGCCTGATTTCGAGTTTCCCGTCGAACGCCTGCAGTTCCTCGTCTGGGCCAACAACTACGACGCCCGGTCGGGGCGCCTCATCTGGTGGCACGCGGTGAAAGCAGCCCGCACCCTGGCCCATGAGGGCGTGGTGGTCGGCGGCCGCGCTGACGTCATCCTGGGAGACGGGACGGAGGCCTACATCGACGGGGGCCCTCGCCACGCGCCGGAACTGCCCGACGGCGGCGTCGTCGTGCATCGCTGGAACGCCGAGCTGGGGAATCCCCAGCCCGTTCG
>Ga0302325_10016398_pt1 | contig 15699 bp, 15 predicted proteins | sample Palsa_T0_2_FD_201948 | JGI IMG/M metagenome (GOLD analysis project Ga0302325, IMG submission 201948) | Peat permafrost microbial communities from Stordalen Mire near Abisko, Sweden - Palsa_T0_2 | ecosystem: Environmental > Terrestrial > Soil > Palsa > Peat permafrost | place: Sweden: Abisko...
CACCGTGAGCCGCTCGGTACGCCTTCCTTGTCTCCCATTATTGCCTCCCTCGATTTTCGAGATCGGCCCAAGCGCCGGGTCCGTGCCGCTATCGTTTCAGGCGAATGGGGGCATTGGCAAGAGCCCAATTGACGGAGATGCGGCGCGGTTATGCCGCACCGCAGCGGTGACGCCGGAGCCATGGGAACAGCCGGGGTCACCGCCCCGATCGTGCTTCGATCACGCTTGCCGAGAGGCAAACAGCCTGCGATCAAAAGCACGAAGGCCCCGACCCAGCCGGGGCTTTACGCAGACTTCGCAGATCGCGTCAGCGCGTTCGCCGCGCGCGTCAGCGCGCCGGAACCAGCGTCAGTCCGGCAATGCCGGCCGACACATTCAAGCCGGACTGGGCCTGCCCGCTGAACGGTTGCAGCGCGAAGGAATTGTTGGAGCCGCCGACCAGAGCGTTGGCGCCGGCGCCGATTCCTATACTCGCATTTGCCTGCACGCCGCCGTAATTCCCCGCGAGGTCGCCCCGCCCGATATAGCGGGTAGGAGCAAACACCGACCAGCCCAGTCCAACGCCGTTGTTGAAGCCGAGGTCGACGCCGAGCCGCTTCATCGTCGCGTAATAGCGATGCGGCCGGCTGCCATAGGCGGGGTAGAACATGCAGCGGAACTGGACCACCGCGCCGACGACGAAGGTTGCTCCTCCGGCGCTGCGGCAGTCGAGGCGACCGGCCTGGACCCAGGCCTGCGCGCTGTTGGGCAGCAACGCAGTCATCATGGCGGCAGCAGCCGAGGCGGAAACGATACGCTTCATGACAAAACCTCCCGTACGACACGGATTAATAGGCACAGAAATGGTTGCGAGGCAGAGGGCCAAGACACATTGCGAAGGCGGATGCGGAGCGCTGCAGTCGACGGCGCGATCAGCGCACCCATCGCAATTCGATTTGGGCGACGCCGGCCGCGACGTTGATCCCGGTCTGGCCTTGGACCGAGAGCGGTTGCAACTCGACGGTGCGGTTCGATCCGCCGACCAGGACGTTTGCTCCGACGCCCGCCCCGACCGTGGCCTCCGCGGACGCACCCCCGTAAGTGCCGGCGAGCGAGCCCGCCCCCCGCGTAGTCGGCGCATAGACCGCCCACACCATGACGCCGCCGGCGGTGGCCCCGAGATCGATCCCGAGCTTGCTGATCACGCCCGCATAGAATTCGGGCGGGCCGGGCACGGCCGGCACGAACGAGCAATTGAGCGCCTTCTGTGAGCCGATGATGAAGCCGACGCCGCCGGATATGTCGCAGGTCAGCGTCCCGGCCTGAACCCGTTCGCCTGGCGGCTGTTGGGCGACCGCCATTCCGGCGGCAAATACCGAAGCCGTCATCACGGCCAGAACCACGAGCTTTCGCATGTGAAATCCCCCTTGCCTTCCAACCCCGCAGTCGCCCGCATCTTGCGGGGCGTTATTGGTGACCCGCGAGGTCAGCCGAATTCCCGGTACGATGATACGACATTATCAAAGCCGTGTCGCCCGGCATAGGCGGTCGTCGGAACAACCCGCCGTCCGGGCACCGACCTTATCATATTACCGCAAGCCGGCGCAGAAGCGTTGAATGCGCTCGCAGGCCTCCTGCAGCATCGGCGTCGCCGTGGCGTAGGAGATGCGGAAGTTCGGACCGAGCCCGAACGGGGTCCCCTGAACCACCGCAACCCCCTCCGCATCCAGCAGTTCGGTCACGAAATCCAGGTCGGTGCCGATCTTGTTGCCGGACGGCGCCAGCTTGCCGATCGTGTCCGCACAAGATGGATAGACGTAGAACGCACCTTCCGGCTTGGGGCATTGGATGCCCTTCGCCTGGTTGAGCATCGCCACGCAGAGGTCCCGGCGCTCCTTGAAAATCTTATTGTGCTTGGGGATGAAGTCCTTGGGACCGTTGAGCGCCTCGACCGCGGCCCATTGCGACACCGCGGCGGGGTTCGAAGTCGATTGCGACTGGATCATCGCCATCGCCGCGATCAGCGGCTGCGCGCCTCCGGCAAAGCCGATGCGCCAGCCGGTCATGCAATAGGCCTTGGATACCCCGTTGACGGTCAGGGTCCGCTCGTAAAGCCTGGGCTCGACCTGGGCCGGCGTGGTGAAGACGAAATCGTCGTAGACGAGATGCTCGTACATGTCGTCGCTCATCACCCACACATGGGGATGGCGGACCAGCACATCGGTCAGCGCCTTCAGCTCGGCTCTCGTATAGGCCGACCCGGTCGGGTTGGACGGCGAGTTGAGGATCAGCCATTTGGTCCGCGGCGTGATCGCCCGTTCGAGCTGTTCCGGCTTGATCTTGAAGCCGGTTTCGGCCGTGGCGGTGATCGCCACCGGCTCACCGCCCGCGAGCATCACCATGTCCGGATAGCTCACCCAATAGGGCGCGGGGATGATGACCTCGTCGCCGGGGTTGAGGGTCGCCACCAGGGCGTTGTAGAGCACCTGCTTGCCGCCCGTTCCCACCGAAATCTGGCTCGGCTTGTAGTCGAGGCCGTTCTCCCGCTTGAACTTGGCGGCGACCGCCGCCTTGAGCTCGGCAAGGCCGTCCACATTGGTATATTTGGAGCATCGGCCGTCCCGGATCGCCTTGATGGCCGCTTCCTTGATATTGTCGGGGGTATCGAAATCCGGCTCGCCGGCGCCGAGCCCGATGACGTCGCGGCCCGCCAATTTGAGCGCGCGCGCCTTGTCCGTGACCGCAATGGTGGCGGACGGCTGGATGCGCTGCAGCGTGTCGGCGAGAAAGGCCATGACCATCGATCTCCATCGCCCATCAGGGCGTCCGTTTCGTCGAGCCCTGTCGTTTCAGGTCGAATCGGATAGCGCTCCAAAGTCTTTGATTTCGAGCATCATCCTGTCCGAAAAGTCTCCTACTTTTCGGGATGATGCTCTAATGGGCGAAAGCAAGAACGGCAAGCCCAAACCTCGCTTTATTTGGCATTGCAGGCGTTCATTTCGGCAGCCCCCGGGCGAGATGCGACGTTAGTCGCCGTTGTCATCCGCGCCGGGAAGGCGCTATTGCGGTTGCAGGAACAGACCCGCCACAAATGACCGAGCCGCTTCCCCCCTATCCGCTGCACCGGTTCCCCTTCGTCCACACCAGCGAGCCCGACGAAGTCCGGCACCTGCTGCTCGACGTATTCGATGCCCGCTATTTCGACGCGCGGGAGGACGGCCGGCCGTTCCGCGTGGCCTGGAACTTCGTCCGGCTCAAGCGCATCGATTTGGGATATTCCCATTACAACAGCGCCGCCAGCATCGGAATCGCCGGCATCAACATGGTGAGACAGATGTTTTCGCTCACCGGAAGCTCACGGACCGCGTTCGGCCCCCGGCAATTCACGACCGATTGGGATCACAGCAGTCTCATTCCTGCCGGCGCCGAGGCGCTCGTCGACCGCGGCGCGGGCCACGGCGAATTGCGTTTGAGGATCGACGCGGCCGCTTTGCAGGCCAAGCTCGGCGCCCTTATCGGGACGCATGTGGTGCGCAATATCGAATTCGACGCCCCGGGGAGCGGGCCGGAATTGCACCGCTTGCGGCGCATTCTGGTGTTCCTGGCCGGCCAGCTCGACTGCGAAGACGCCAGGATTCCCGATCAGGTCCAGACCGAATACGAGCAGCTGGTGATGGTCTCGTTCCTCACCGCCAACCGGCACAATTTCAGCCATTTGCTGGACCGCGACCAGCCGGCGCCGGGGCCTTGGCAGGTTCGCCTCGTCGAGGAATACATCGAAGCGAACTGGAAGACGCCGCTCAGCATCGAGACCCTCGCGGCGGTCACCGGCGGCAGTGCGCGGAGCATTTTCAAGGCCTTCAAGGAGGCGCGCGGCGTTTCTCCCATGGCGTTCGTCAAGAGCGTGCGGCTGACCCATGCAAGACGCATGTTGCTGGCGCTCGGCGATGCCGCTTCGGTCATCGATGTGGCTTTTCAATGCGGTTTTCTCAACGCTGGCCACTTCGCCAGGGACTACCGGATGGCCTTCGGGGAGCTGCCGTCGGAGACGCTTCGCAACACCAGGCGCGGGATCAGGCAGCCCAATTTGAACGCCACCGGCGTGGCGCCCATTCCGTCCTCGCCGCCGGGGAGGGCCGGGGTAGGCTCTGCTTGATCCGACGTCGTGCCCGCGCAAACGGGCGCCACCCGGGGCTCCGAAGATGGCTGTTGCTACTTGCCCGCCGTAAACGTGCGCACGACCGGCGTCCACTTTTCCACTTCGCTTTGGAGAAAAGCGGTGAACTCCGCCGATGTCATCGGCCGGGTCAGGGAAGCGTCGCGCTCCATGGCCGCGCGCACCTCGGGCCTGGCCATGGCTTCATTGACCGCATGATTGAGCCGCTCGACGATCGCGGGCGGCAGCTTGGGCGGGCCGGAGAGCGAAAACCAGGCGGTGAGGACGATGTCGCCGTAGCCGAGCTCGGCGAAGGTCGGCAAATCCGGGAATTCAGGCAGCCGCTGCGCCGTCGAGATGGCGAGGGGAATGAGCTTGCCGGCGCGGATGTGCTCGAGGGTGGTCGACCACGTCATGCTGCCGATTTTGACGTGGCCGGCGACCAGGTCGATGATGGCGTTGCCGCCGCCCTTGTAGGGGACATGGCGCAGATTGATCTTGGCGCGCGACGCCAGATATTCCGCCACCACGTTGCCGACGGTGCCGAACCCCGGCGAGACGTAGTCGAGCTCGGTCTTGCTGTTGGCGGCGAGCGCGGCGAACTCCGCAAAGGTCTTCACGCCGAGGGAGGGATGCACCGCGAGGACGATGGGCGAGCCGCCGAAATAGGCGATGTGGGTGAAGTCGCGCATGGGATCGAACGTCGCATTGGGATTCACCACCGGGCCCAGCACCTGGTAGGGCAGGCCCGACACCATCAGGGTGTAGCCGTCGGGCACGGCGTGCGCCACCGATTCCGTCGCGATGATGCCGCCGGCGCCGGGCCGGTTGTCGATGACGAATTGCTGTCCCAACTCGGTGCTCAGCGCCGTCGCGAAGGTCCGGCCCATCAGGTCGGCGGCCCCGCCGGCGGAACTCGGCACCACCAGCCGAATCGGCTTGGTGGGCCAGTCCGCGGCCTTGCTCCGCGAGGGGCCGGCGACGACGAGCGCCGCCAGAGCGACGACGAAGAATTTCAGTCTCATGCCAGGTTCCTTGATTGCATGTGCCTCACCCCGGTTCGCCTCAGGACAGAATCCGAAATGAGGCCGGGTGAGGACCCGGAAGTCTCGGGCACCATATCAGACCCGGCGAGGCTTTGCTGACACGGTGCGGATCGCCTCGGGGTGACGAAAACGCGCACGGGTCCAGGCAGGGGCTGAGCAGGGGCCAAGCAGGGGCCCAGGCAGGTGCCGGGCCTCAACACGAGTATTTAACGTATCATGCCCACATTCGCCGATGCAGTCGGCAATGATCGTAATGCAACGAAGCGAAGACGAGGCAGGGTCCGTGAGTTCCTGGACGCCTTGGGAGCTGATCCCGTGACCGCAGGCATCACCAAGTCCTCGATCGCCCCTGCCCCCGGCTCCGCGGCGGGCCAGATCGGCATGGCAGCCGCGGTTTCGATCGGCATCGGCGGGATGGTGGGCGCGGGAATCTTCTCGATCCTGGGCGTGGTGGCGCACGCGGCCGGCAACGCCATGTGGCTCGCCTTCGCGATCGGAGGGGTGGTGGCGCTGCTGTCGACCTATTCCTATGCCAAGCTCGGCGCGGTGTTTCCTTCGGCGGGCGGAGCGGTGCACTTCCTGGTCAAGGGCTTCGGCGATGGAATCCTCGCCGGCGGCCTCAACCTGTTCATGTGGGCGGGCTATATCATTTCGCTCGCGCTCTACGCCACGGCGTTCGGCGGCTATGCCGCGACCTTCGTCACGGCCACGCCGTCGCCGCTGCTGCTCAAATCGCTCGCGGTCGCATCCGTCGTCGTGCTCACCCTGGTCAATGCTTTCGGCGCCAAGCTGATGGGGCGCTCGGAAACGCTGATCGTTGCGATCAAGGTCGCCATTCTCGTGCTGTTCGCGGCGGTCGGCCTGTGGTTCATCAAGCCCGCCAATCTTTCCCCGGCGCTGTGGCCGGAGGGCAAGTCGATCCTGTTCGGCGCCGGCGTCCTGTTCATCGGCTACGAAGGCTTCGGGCTCATCACCAATACGGCGGGCGACATGCGCGACCCCCGCAAGATGCTGCCGCGGGCGCTCTACATCAGCGTGATCCTGGTGATCGTGATCTATCTCGCGGTGTCGCTGACGGTCACCGGCAACCTCTCGAACGACCAGATCGAGCGCGCCAAGGACTACGCCCTGGCGGAAGCCGCGCGGCCGTTCCTCGGCGAATTCGGTTTCCGGCTGATCGCCATCGCGGCGCTGTTTTCCACCGCCTCGGCGATCAACGCCACTTTGTTCGGCTCCGCCAACGTCTGCTACATGATCGCGCGCGACGGCGAATTGCCGAGGGAGCTGTCGCGAACCGAATGGAAGGATGCGACCAACGGTTTGATATTCACCGCCGCCCTGGTGGTGCTGGTGACGCTCGGCTTCGACCTCTCGGGCATCGCCATGATGGGAAGCGCGGCCTTTCTCCTGGTCTACGCAGCGGTGAACGCCGGCCACCTGCGGGTGCTCGCGCAGACCGGCGCCAACGCGATCGTGGTGTGGCTGTCGCTCATCACCTGTCTCGTCATGTTCGTCATTCTCGGCGTCTACACCTACCAGCAGGAGCCCGCGGCGATCGCGGCGCTCGTCATCATCGCCGCGGCCTCCTTCGCCGCCGAAGCGATCTACCGCCGCTGGACCGGGCGCGTGATCAAGGATGTCGCGTAGCCGGAGTTGGGTGGCCGTCAGCGGGGCACGTGCCGAGCGCAGCTACCCCGGAGAGCCGCGCCGGTATGGAAGGCGGCGCGTCCGTCTGCGTGGGGCAGCCCGGAGCGACTTGAAGGCAATATCGAGCTGCCCCCTGCGACGTTTATTGTTCCTTGAGACCGTTGAGACAGACCGTATATCTTGCTGTAGGTTCGGTTCGCCTTTGGCCCCGTCCCGAGAGAGCGAATATGATGTCCGCTAGGCGTTGGAATATTCCGCCCGTAAAGACTAAGGAGGAGCCGTCCCAGCCGGCGACGGCTGGGGGGGGCTTAGCCGGTTCGGTGTGTCGGAGCATCGCCACCTTCGTGTGCCACTCGTATCCCCAGTTCCCGTTGAACCAAGTTCATGTTTCCAATACGATGGTGCGGAGCTGTGGGGGCACAACATATACGAGCGGCAGCGAGGCTTGGACGGATTTTATTCAGGGCGTCGCAACAACGCTCAATCCGTTGCCCGCGGAGACCTCGCACATGTCAAACCCGGCGACGGACCGGCTCGCCCTTTTGTCGGACTGGCAAACGGTCACATCCGATCTAGAGCAAGTTTGGAGCGGAGTTCGGGTAGCCCAGAGCTGCATTGACAAGGCTAAACATGAGCGATCAGGAACAGCCGGGCGAACCGAAAAAGAAGGAAGAACGGGCACCTAATCCTCCCGCGCAGAGCCCGGTCGAAATTCTCCCGGCTGGGCTCAACTCGGCCCTAAGAACCGCTGGGATTGATCCCACAAACCCAGAGATTTTCAGGGCTGTTGAGATCAGCCTCACGGCCATGTTTAGCGGAGCGCTTCCAATTGCTCCGCCCCAGATTTTGAATGAGTACAAGACGGTCGACCCTGCGCTCGTCCCAAAGCTAATCGAATGGACAGAACAGCAATCGAACCACCGTCGGCAAATCGAAGAACTCAGGGCGAAGCGTACAGAGGATCGTCTAGACCGGGGGCAGTGGATTGGCGCGTCGGTGGCGCTCGGCGGCCTTGTCTTGGCGGCTTGCGTAGGAATTTTTGGAAGCCCTTGGGTGGCTAGAGCATTTTCCACCTAGTGTGGTTCGTATCCGGCGTGTCGGAAGTAGTTGGCGCATTCGGAGGGGGCGAAGCAACTGAGGAGGTCGGCGATTCGACTCCAGAGGGCTTCGATGGAGCGTTCGGCGGCCTTGCGTAAGAGTGCTTTGAGTTTTGCGAAGAGTTGCTCGATCGGATTGAAGTCAGGTGAATACGGCGGCAGGTAGCGCAGCGTCGCTCCGGTTGCCTCGATGGCTTCGCGGACACCTGTAACTTTATGGGCGCTGAGGTTGTCGGCGAAGACGATGTCATGCGGCTTCAAGGTCGGCGCGAGGATCTGCTCGATATAGGCGAGGAATGTTTCACCGTTCATTGGGCCGTCTATTACGCAGGGCGCGGTGAGCGCGTCGACCCGCAAGGCTGCGATGAACGTCGTCGTCTTCCAATGCCCGTGTGGGACCTTGGCGACGAGCCGCTCACCGCGCGGAGCCCTGCCGCGAAGCCGAGCCATGTTGGTGCTGGTGCCGGTTTCGTCGATGAAGACCAGGCGGTCGAGCTCCAATCCGGATTGGCCCGCGGCCCAGGCGGCACGCGCCTGCGCGACGTCAGGCCGATCCTGCTCGGCCGCGTGAACGCTTTTTTTTGAAGCTGATGCCGTGGCGGTCGAAGAACCGCCAGACCGAGCCTATTCCAACCTTCAGCCCGTGCTCGTCGGCAAGCCGGAGGCGGATTTCGTTCAGGGTCAGATCAGGCTCCCGGCCCACCAGATCGAGCAGCCACTGTTCGTGGGCCTTCAGAGGAGACCGGCTCTCGCGCGAACGAGGCTTCACGCGAGTGCTGCCGGTGTCGCGCCATCGCCTCACCCAGCGGATCGCCGTGGAATCTCCGATCTCGAAGTGCCGCGCTGCGCCACGAGCTGCGGCGCCTTTCTCGATAAATCGGATCACCCGAACCCGAAGATCATTCGAATAGCCAGCCCCCATCGTCTATCCTCCCTCATGGAGGCATCACAGAATCTTATTCGCGGCGACTTGGGAATCCCCTACGATTCAGGCTCAGTGGAAAATGCTCTAATCCCGGCCGATGATCTCGCGTTCGCGGTGGACGGTTGCGTCGGCTCGCGGGCGCCCCGGCTTGCGGCGCATCAGGATGCGCGGACGCCGTGCCGCGATCGGACCGCGGCGGCGCTTGCGGGTGCAGGGCTTCTCGACCCGCACCGCGCCGAGGCGGGCGAACGGCTCGCGCAGCACGCCGTCATCATCTGCGACGAGCATCGGCATCGCGAAGATGCGGGCCCATAATTGCCACTCGGCCAGCACTTCCAAGCTGTCGGTCGCGGTGAACAGGGGAACCGACAATGCGGGATCGTGATGTTCCAGGATGACGGCAACCCTGGCGCCGCCGGTCTGATCGGGCGGGAACAGCCGGATCGCGACACCGAGAAACGCCGAGACCGGCAACGACACCGCGATCGGGATGCCGCGCACAGAACGGCGCACGACCACGCCCTCGTGGTGAATCTCGACGAGCCGGACCTGCTCGTCGGCACCTGCATCGGCGGCACGAAAACAAACCGGCAATGCAAGCGGGTCGAGCCGCAATGTGCGACTCGACCCCGCAGGCTCGGGCCCGCCGGAACTCATTCAACGCCTCACTAAACCCTGTCGCCCGGGGGCTCTCAAGGCCCCTCGTTGCCACCGACATTAGTCCGCGGACGTCCCGATCCGCTTAAAAAGCCTGGTTAATCCGGCGTTGCCGCGGCCCTTTGCGAATGATGCTTGATAAGGTGTTGCCGAACTTGTTCGATTCGGCTTGTCTGGGGCGACGCCGTGCCCATCTCAAGCGCACGCTATTGTTATTCCTTCGTTGCATCAGAAAGCGCGAGCGCCCCTGCCAATGACCAGCCTGTTCGACCAATCCCGCCTGACGAAAATCGCCGAGCGCCTCGTCGAGGCCGCGCTGCGTCACGGTGCCGACGCCGCCGACGCGGTCGCCGTGCGCGGCATCTCCCAATCGATCGACGTGCGCGACGGCAGCGTCGAGGAATCCCAGCGCTCCGAAGGCGACAATGTCGGCCTGCGCGCCTTCATCGGCCGCCGCCAGGCGGTGGTCTCCACCAACGACCTGTCCGGCGACGGCGCCAATGGTCTCGCCGACGTGATCGCCGAGCGCGTGGTCGCGATGGCGCGGCTCGCGCCGGAGGACCGCTTCGCCGGGCTCGCCGATCCGAAACGGCTCGCGCGCGACCTGCCCGATCTCGACCTGCTCGATGCCGCGCTGCCGTCGGTGCGCGAGCTCGAGCAACTGGCCCGCACCGCCGAGCGCGCCGCGACCGCCGTCAACGGCGTCACCAAATCCGGCGGCGCCTCCGCCTCGGCGGGCATCGGCGGCATGGTACTGGTGACCAGCGAGGGTTTTTGCGGCGCCTATCTCGGCTCCCGGCACGGCATATCGATCGAGGCGATCGCCGGCGAAGGCACCGGGATGGAGCGCGACTACGATTTCTCCTCGGCGCGACACGGTGTCGACCTCGAAGCCGCGGAGACGATCGGACGCTCCGCAGGGGAACGCGCCGTCAAGCGCCTCAATCCGCGCAAGGTATCGACGCGGCGCGTCCCGGTGGTCTACGACCGCAGGGTCGCCTCCTCGCTGGTCGGGCACCTGTCCTCGGCGATCAATGGCAGCGCACTGGCGCGCAAGACGAGCTTCCTGCAGAACCGCCTGGGTGAGCAGATCTTCGCCGCCGGCATCACCATCATCGACGATCCGCTGCGGCCGCGCGGGCTGCGCTCGCAACCCTTCGACGCCGAGGGCGTGGCGACATCGCGGCGCGCCCTGGTCGAGAACGGCGTGCTGAAATCCTGGATCCTCGACTGCGCCAGCGCCCGCGAACTCGGCCTGGAGACCACCGGCCACGCCCAGCGCGGCGTGTCGTCGGTGCCGTCGCCGGGCGCCACCAATCTGCATTTGGAGCCCGGCCGCGCCTCCCCGCAGGAGCTTATCGCGGACATCGAAGACGGGCTCTACGTGACCGACCTGATCGGAATGGGCGCCAATATCGTCACCGGCGACTACAGCCGCGGCGCCGCCGGCTTCTGGATCGAGCACGGCGAACTCACCTATGCCGTCAGCGAGGTGACGATCGCCGGCCATCTCCGCGACGTGTTCCGCACCCTGGTGCCCGCCAACGACCTGGCCTTCCGCCACGGCATCAACGCGCCCACGGTGCGGGTGGAGGATATGACCGTTGCCGGCGTCTGAATCCGAGGCGAACCTGGCTGCGGTGGCGCGGCGGCTTACCGATGCGGTGCGAAGCGCCGGGGTGCTGGCCCTGGAGGCCTCCAGGAAGCCGGTGAAGAGCTGGGTCAAGGCACACGATTCGCCGGTGTCCGAAGTCGACATCGCGGTGGACAACCTGCTCAAAGCGCGCCTGGCCGAAATCGCGCCCGATGCAGCCTGGTTGTCGGAGGAAACCGAGGACGATCCGGTCCGGCTTTCGGCCCGCAGGGTGTGGATCGTCGATCCGATCGACGGCACCCGCGCCTTCCTCGCCGGAAGGGCGGACTGGACGGTATCGGTCGCCCTGGTGGAAGGCGGCCGGCCCATCGTCGCCGCGCTTTATGCGCCGGCGAGCGAGGAGTTCTTCCTGGCCATCGCCGGAGCGGGCGTCACCCGCAATGGGGTCTCGATCCGCGCCAGCGCCGGGGAAGGGCTTTCGGGCGCCCGGATTTCCGGCCCGAAACGGCTGCTCGAGCAGGTCGCCGCGGCGGTGCCGGACGTCGTGATCGCAACCCGGGTGCATTCGCTGGCGCTGCGTCTGGCGCGGGTGGCCGACAGCACGCTCGACGTGGCTTTCGCAGGCGGCAACAGCCATGACTGGGACCTTGCGGCCGCCGATCTTTTGGTGCACGAAGCCGGCGGCGCTCTGACGACCTTCGAGGGAGCCACACTCTCCTACAACGGCGCGATCCCGACACATGGCATGCTCGTTGCAGCAGGGCGCCCGCGACATCGGGCGCTCAACACCCTGCTGTGCCCGACGGACGCCCCACTGCGCTGAAGGCCGGCGTTTACCCGGCCGCCTGAGGAAAACCATCGATGACCGGCGACTCGAAACCCAAGCAATTGCTCCATCTCGTGTTCGGCGGCGAGCTGAGCCACCTCGACGCAACCGAATTCAAGGACCTCGACAAGCTCGACATCGTCGGCGTCTATCCGAACTATGCCACCGCCTATTCGGCCTGGAGGGGCAAGGCACAGCAAACCGTCGATAATGCGCAGATGCGGTATTTCATCGTCCATCTGCACCGGCTGCTCGATCCCGACGCGACCGGCGAGAGCGGGCATTAGACCCACGTCGCCGCCATCGCCCGGTCAAGCCGGGCAATGACATCGTTAGGGTCCCGTGATCGGAAAATGCTGTAATGTCTGGGATACATCGAAAGTTGCAGACCCTTCGCCCAGGGTCATGTTCAGAAGAACCTGAGACGGCAGCGATCTAAAGGGGAGCGGACCGCTTCGCATGTTTTCCTCCAGGCGCCTTGCACAGACGCCGGCCGTCCAGAAGGCGATCGGCATCGCCGCGGCCGAATTTCTGCGGCTGGTGTGGTGGACGAACCGCCTCGTGCTCGAGCCGGCGGATTTCTACGAGGCCGTCGAGCCCGACTTGCCCGTCATCGTCGGCATGTGGCACGGGCAGCATTTCATGACGCCGTTCTTCAGCCGCGGGCATCGCGTCAAGGTCCTGATCTCCCGCCACCGGGACGGCGAGATCAATGCCGCGGCCGCGAGGCGGCTCGGCGTCGAACCGATACGCGGATCTGGCGACCATGGCCGCCGCTTCGACCTCAAAGGCGGGGTCGCGGCGTTCAAGACGATGCTGACTGCCCTGCAGGACGGCTACAACGTGGCGCTCACCGCCGATGTCCCGAAGGTCTCCCAGGTCGCAGGTCCCGGCATCGTCCTGCTCGGCCGGCTCTCCGGGCGGCCGATCTATCCGGTCGCGGTCGCCACCAGCCGGCGCATTACCCTCGAGAACTGGGACCACTCCGCGGTCAATCTCCCGTTCGGAACGGTCGCGATCGTCGTCGGCGAGCCCGTGAGGGTGCCGGGCGACGCGGATGAGGCTATGCTGGAAAAGTGCCGCATCGCAGTCGAGCAGCAGCTCAAGCAAGTCACCGCCCGCGCCTACGCGATCGTCGACCGCAAGGACCGTCATGCCGACCAGGGCTGAGCGGATGCCGCTGACCCTTTCCGCCTACCGGACGGTCGCCGCGGCCGCGACTTCGCTGGCGCCGCGTCTCCTCGACTATCGGCTCCGGCGCGGCAAAGAACACGAGGCCCGCATCGGCGAACGGCGCGGCGAACCGAGCGCGCCGCGGCTGCCCGGAGCGCTGGTCTGGATCCATGGCGCCAGCGTCGGCGAATTCACCGCCGTGATGCCGCTGATCGAGCGCATCCGCGCCCGCGGCTTCAACGTGCTCGCCACCACTGGCACCGTGACGTCGGCGGCGCTCGCGGGAAAACGGCTGCCGCCGGGCGCCGTCCACCAGTTCATCCCGCTCGATCTGCCGCCCTTCGTCGCCCGATTCCTCGACTACTGGCGGCCCGACCTCGCGCTGTTCGTCGAATCCGATCTGTGGCCGAACATCATCATGTCGGCGGCCGAGCGCGACATCCCGATGATCCTCGTCAACGGGCGGATGTCGGAACGTTCGTTCCGCCGCTGGCGCCATTTTCCAAAGACGATCGAGGCGCTGCTCACCCGCTTCGACCTCTGCCTCGTGCGTTCGACCGACGATGCCGAGCGGTTCGGCGCGCTGGGCGCGCCCCGCATCACCACCACCGGCAACCTCAAGCTCGATGTCCCGGCCCTGCCCGTCGACACCGCCAAGATCGCGATCCTTTCGGCGGCGACCAGGGGCCGTACCGTCGTAGTCGCCGCTTCGACCCATCCCGGCGAGGAGAGCGCGATCATCGACGCGCATCGCCGCCTCACCATCAATTTCCCCGGTTTGCTGACCGTCATTGCGCCCCGCCATCCCCAACGCGGCCCCGCCATCGCCGACATCGCCACGGCGGCACGGCTGCGCTGTGCACTGCGTTCGCGCGGCGAGTTGCCGGACGGCGAGATCGACATTTACCTGTTCGACACCCTCGGCGAGCTCGGCCTCGTCTACCAGCTCGCGCCGATCGTCTTCATGGGGGGCTCGCTGGTCCGGCACGGCGGCCAGAATCCGATCGAGGCGGTCAAGCTCGGAGCGGCGATCCTGCACGGGCCGCACGTGGCGAATTTCGCCGAGATCTACGACGAGCTCGACGGCTGCGGCGGCGCGGACTTCGTCACCGACGCCGGAACACTGACGGTGCGGATCGCCGGCTGGATCAAGGACAGCCCGGCGCGCAACCGCGCCGCCGCCGCCGCCAAGCGTTGCGTCGACCGGCTCGGCGGCGCGCTCGAGCGCACGGTCGGCGCGCTCGAACCCTATTTCATGCAATTGCGCATCCAGGACCGCGCCGGCGATGCGTGAGCCCGAATTCTGGTGGCGGGGCGATGGCGCCGCGTCGCGGCTCCTCGCCCCGGCCGGCGCCGCCTATGGCTTCGTCGCGGCGCGGCGGATGGCACAGGCGGGCCGGCGGGCCGCCGTGCCGGTCCTGTGCGTCGGCAATTTCACCGTGGGCGGCAGCGGCAAGACGCCGACCGCCATCGCCGCCGCGCGGCTTCTCATCAAGGCGGGCCGCCGTCCGTTCTTTCTCTCGCGCGGCTATGGCGGACGGCTCGCCGGTCCGGTGCGGGTCGACAAGCAGCCTGCCGATGCCGTCGGCGACGAGCCGTTGCTGCTCGCCCGCGTCGCGCCCACCATCGTCGCCCGCGACCGCCCCGCCGGCGCCGACGCCGCGGCGCAGGCCGGTGCCGACGCCATCGTCATGGACGACGGCTGGCAGAATCCTTCGCTTGCCAAGGACCTCGTCATCGCGGTGCTCGACGGCCGCCGCGGCATCGGCAATGGCCGGGTGTTCCCGGCCGGCCCGCTGCGGGCGCCGCTCGAATGCCAACTCGATCGCGCCGACGCCCTGCTGGTGATCGGCCACCCGGCCGCCGGCGCCGCTCCGGCGATCGCGGCGGGGCGGCGGCGCAGCCTGCCCCGCTTCGAGGGCGACCTCGTCCCCGACCCCGCTGCCATGGCGAGGCTCGCCGGCGCGCCGGCGCTCGCATTCGCAGGCATCGCCGATCCCAGCAAGTTCTTCGCCACGCTCGAAGCCGGCGGCATCACGGTGGCGGCACGCCGGAGCTTCCCCGACCATCATCGCTTTACGGTGGCGGAAATCGCGGGCCTGCTCGCCCATGCAGACCGCGAGCAACTCGTGCTGGTCACCACGGAGAAAGACCTGGTGCGCCTCGCCGGCGATCCGCATGCGGGCGAACTCGTGGCCCGCGCGACTGCGCTGCCGGTGACGTTGCAGGTCCGGGACGCGGCGGGGTTCGAACGGATGGTGCTCGGAGCGGTCGGGCCGCCGCAGGCGGCGGGCCGTTTCGACGCGCGCCGGTAGCGCATGGCCCCGCCGGGCGCGCCCTACGCAGCCGCCGGCTTGAACGTGATGCGGCCCGGCTCGCCGGCTCTGCGGTGCGGCTTCATCACGATCTCGATGTCCTGCTCGAACACGGTGAGCATTTTCATCAAGCGCTCCGCCGAATAGTCCTCGAAGTCGCCGCGCAGGAGATGGGACAGGTCAGGTTGGCCGATGCCCAACAGCTTGGCCGCTTTGACCTGGGTCAGACCACGTTGCTTGATGAGCCGATGCAATTGCGCGACGATGCCCGCCTTCAACAGCCG
>Ga0302325_10016399_pt1 | contig 15699 bp, 16 predicted proteins | sample Palsa_T0_2_FD_201948 | JGI IMG/M metagenome (GOLD analysis project Ga0302325, IMG submission 201948) | Peat permafrost microbial communities from Stordalen Mire near Abisko, Sweden - Palsa_T0_2 | ecosystem: Environmental > Terrestrial > Soil > Palsa > Peat permafrost | place: Sweden: Abisko...
AACCTCCCCGGACGCCTGAGCGCCGGACAGGTCCTCCGGCTCTACAAAGACCAGCAGATCGTGGAGCGCCGCCACCGCGACATGAAACAAACGCTGAAGGTCCGTCCGATCTTCCTGCACAGCGCGCCCTGCATCTTTCGGTGGTTTCCGCAGCTCCCGCAGGGTGGGCCACTGCGCCGAGCCGACGAACTCAGATGATTGCTTTCCTTCGACCGCCCGGTCGCGTCGGCGCGCGCGGCGCGCTGGGGCCGAGGTCTCGTGTCGCGCGAACACGACCAGTGGGTCGGCGAATTGGGCGCCCCTCGTGCGGGTCAGCAGCGGCTCGCGCAGCTCACGGTGGACGGCACACCAGGGACCTGACCCGGGCGTTGCCGGGCGCGAACAGGCGCGCCCTGGGGCAATATCTCAGTCACGCCGTTCTCCCCTACGCCAGGAGCAGGAGCGTCATGCCCTCAGCGACGAAGGCCGCGCAAGTCAGGCTCAATCGAGTTACACCTTCACTTTGTCGAGTCGTTCTCGACAACCCGCCGCTTAACCTCATGGGTCCGGAATTCGTTCTGCAGATCCGAGAGATCGTGACGGCGCTCGAGAACGATGACCGAGTGAAGGTGGTGGTCTTCGAAAGCGCCGTCGACGGCTTCTTTCTGAATCACTCCGACTTCCTCGCGAAGTTCGAGGATCTGACCAGCATCCCGCAAGGTCCGACCGGCCTCGAGGCATGGCCCGACGTCCTGGTGCGCCTGACGCGCGCACCGTTCGTTTCGATCGCGCTGATCCGCGGGCGGGCGACCGGAAACGGCAGTGAGCTCGCGCTCGCCTGCGACATGAGCTTCGCGAGCCGAGAGGAAGCACTCTTGTCGCAGTGGGAAGTGGGCGTGGGCCTTGTCGCTGGTGGAGGGCCCATGGCGCGATTGCCGCGGGTCATGGGACGGGGACGCGCCCTCGAAGTGCTCCTGAGCGCAGACGACATCCGAGGCGCCGATGCCGAGCGTCTCGGCTACGTGAACCGTGCGCTGCCGGATGCCGAGCTGGACAATTTCGTCGAGACACTCGCAACCCGGATCGCCTCTTTCGACAAGTGGGCGATCGCCAACACCAAGCGCCTCGTGAACGAAGCCAGCCTGCCGCCCGACGTCGAAATCAGGGCGGGCTGGGACGCTTGCATGGCCTCCGTCAAGCGACCAGCGGCGCAGGAAAGAATCAAAGCCCTCCTGGAGCAAGGGCTCCAGAAGCCTGGAGATTCGGAAAATCGAATCGGATTCTACGTGGGACAGATGGGCCGCAAGGGCGAGCGATAAAATCCGAACGGTGCGCAGACCGGTCGCTCCTGGATCCGGACGCCTCCTACGTCTCGCCCAGGCGATCGCGTGGTGCGCGCTGGCGTCCAGAACGAAAGGATCGTCCGCGCCGTCACGGTCGGCGGAAATCCCCTGACAGCGGCGGGCATTCCCCCTCGCGCCCTGTTGCCGACCTTCGGAAGCGTACCGGGCGAGTCCTAAGCCGCGGTCGATCCGGCTCGCCTGCTTCGCCACGGTTGGAATCACATGGGCGTCGGCGACGTCTCGTTGCCGGAGTGCGAAAGGGGAAGGGCGTGGATCGCTACGCTGAGGTTCGCCGACGCGGGCAGCCCGCGGTCGCTCGGCGGCTGCGCTGAGCGCGGGCGTTCGGCTCACCATGCGAGCGCCTCGATGGGCGGCTCGAGCTGGTAGCTCAGCATTGTTTCGAACGCGGCCCGCACTTGGGACATCCCCGCGGGCACCGTCCCGCCCGGTACACACCTGCAGCAGGGAGCGAGATCGCCTCGTTTGAGAGGACCGGCGGTAGGCGGTCGCACTCCTCGCGGTGAGCGATGCCGTCTAGGAGCACGGCGTCGACGTCGAACCCGAAGCCGATCGGGAACACCTCAGGACCGTAGCGCCGCCTCTCGCTCAACAGGACCCTGCGGGCGTGCGACTGCGCGGGCGTGGCGCCCGCGGCAGGCACGCGCCGGTAACCGCGCTCGGCCTTCTGCACCTCGCCGCTGTTGGCGAGCTTCGACAGCGTCGTCGAGAAGGCCGCGCGGGCGAGGCCGGGCTGGCCAGCGAACTGCCCGACGGTCACCGCCTCGCCGTCAGCGCGGCGAGCACGGAGGCCTGAGTCGCACCACGCGCCGTCGGCCGGAGGCGAGCGGTTGGCTGGCGTGAGCTCACCAACCCGTCGTCAGTCGAGTCGCTTTTCAGCCGGTGAGGAGGAGCTCTTGGCGCAGCTCGAGCGCCCGTCGCGGCACGTCGGTGATCACGGCGCGAACGCGGGGATCGTTGAGGTAGCGCCGAAGCCGATCGTCGTCGTTCACCGTCCATATGTAGGTAGGGAACCCGGCCCGGTCGGCTCGGGGGAGGGCTCGGAGGTCGGCGAGCCTGAAGTGCATGGCGATGAAATCGGCGCTGCAGGCGTGCGCGCGTCGCGCGGGGAAGAGCTCTGAGAGCCTGGTCCTCAACAGGTGCGGTGGTCTGGCCCGGCCGACCAGGAGACCCGCCTTGATCGTCGGCGCGAAGCGCTTGGTCTGCGCGACGACGGAGTCGATGAACGACGTGATGACGAGCTGGTCGGGCTCGAACCTCCTCCCGACCGCCTCCAGTACCCGGTCGGTGTACCCGTTCTCCTTGAGCTCGACGTCGAGCCCGACGCGACCCCTGGTCACGTCGAGGACATCGTTGAGCAGCGGGGGCGTGATGCCGGTCCGGTGGTGGATCTCCTCGCGCGTGAGCTGAGCGACGAGGTGCCCGCCGATCGTCGCGTCGTGGAAGGCGATGAGCTGATCGTCGCGGGTGCGGCGGACGTCGAACTCGATCAGATCCGCGCCGATCTGGATCGCCTTCTCGAACGCCTCGAGGCTGTTCTCGGCCGCCTCGGCGCTCGCGCCGCGATGCGCGACCACGAGCGTCGCAGGGTCTGCTGCCACGTTCATAGCTTCGCGTACGAGCAGCAGGCGCGTGAATCGGCTCGGTCAGGGACTTCGCGTAGTGCACGACCTCGACCCCGGCGAGCTGACCGCGCCCGACCTCCCGATATCCCGCGCTCGCATACAGATGCTGCGCCGCGGTCTGCCTGATCGTCGTGTCGAGCCGTAGCTCACGGTATCCGAGCTCTCGCGCCCGATCCTCCAGACCAGCGAGCATCAGTCGGGCGTACCCGCGGCGCTGGAACACCGGATCCACCCGCATCCGCTTGATCTCGCCGACGGTATTGGTGACGTGGCGTAGGGCTCCCATCGCGACCAGCCGTCCATCGCTGAGGCCGACGAGAACTCGCCGCGTCGTCCAGATACGTGGCCGGGATCGCGTCGAGATCCTGATCCCACCGGTCCCGACCGAAATGGACTCCTGCCTCCGTGAGCACCAGGTCGTGAAGCCTGCGGACGGCGCGGGTGTCGCCAGCCTCGAACCGCCGCACATAGAGTTCTCCGATCGCGCCGGCGGGTCGGTCAGCACGGCTCACAGTGAACGGGGGGAGGCGGCACTGTCCACTGGACTCCTCGCCCGCTGGCGCCGTCGCCGAGGAGGGGGCCGGCACCGCCTCGGCGGCAGGGGCGATGCGATACCCGCGCTGGGCCTTTTGCGCGTCGCCGCTCTGGGCGAGCTTGGAAAGGTTTGTCGAGACGGTGCCGCGCGCGAGCCCAGTCTTCTCGGCGACCTGGCCGGCGGTCAGCGCCTCGCCGCCGGCCAGCGCAGCGAGCACTGAGGCCTTGGTGGCGCCACGCGCCGTCCGTCGGGGGGCGGGAGCAGTCGGCTGGCTCGTTCGCGGTGCCGGTGTGCTCTTCGTCGCCGGCGCCCTCGTGATGGGCGTCGCAGACCGGGCGCGCTGGGGGGCGGGGGTGGTGCGTGCGCCAGCCTTGGGGGGCGGGCGTTGACGGGGCACGCGGGTCAAGCGCGGCGAGCGCTTTGCGGAGCCGGTCGACTTCGCCGGCGAGCTGGTCAAGCCGCTGCTGGATCTGTTCACGCAGACTGTCGATCACGTTTGCTCCACATCCTCGGTCGAGGGGCGCGATCGTACACGCGTGGGCTTGACGCCCCGTGCCGCCAAGTTCAGAACCGGTCGCCGCGCTGTGCCTATCGTGATCTCCGCGGATCCGGGGAAGTCGTCAGATCGTGTTGAAGACATACTCGGTGGCGGCTTGGAACTCGGTGTCGTTGACGAGCGTGAGCGTCTGCTCGCTCATGTCGGTTGTCACGATTCGCTGGCACGGCAGTCCCGGTACGCGTCCTGAACAGCGTTCGGTGTCCGCACCGACGGTTCGGCAGCTCGCCCAGCACGGATCCCATGGCCGGGCCGCTGCAGCACACGGCCGTGAACGGCGATGGTCGCGGTGACGTTGAGTACAACAGGGGCTCGGCGTGTCGGCAGTCGGCCGCCCACTATCGGTTCAAGACCGACGCCACATGTAGCGAGTGAGCAGCGCGACGCGTCACCATACGAGGGATGACCTCCGAGGAGCTGCGGGATCGCTGCGTCTCGTTTCTCGGAAGCGAGGAGGAGTTCCCGTTCGGTCCCGAGACGTCAGTGTTCAAGGTCGCTGGCAGGATCTTCGCGCTGTCCCGGCTCGCCCAAACCCCTGTCCGCGTCAGCGTCAAATGCGATCCGGCGTTGGCCGAGCAGCTACGCGGCGCGCATCCGGCCGTGATCCCGGGATATCACCTCAACAAGCGTCACTGGAACACCGTGATCATTGACGGCTCCCTACCCGACACGATGATCGCCGACATGATCGAGGACTCCTACGACCTGGTCGTCAGCAAGCTGCCCCGAGCCCGCCGCCGCGCGCTCGCGTGGCGTGGCGACGGCTGACGCCCAGTGAGGCGTCGCGCTTCCTGGGACAGCGCCGGCTCGATCCGGCGCAGCGAAACAGCGGCGCCTCGAGCTCGGTCATCGCGAACAGGACCCATTGGTGGACATGACCCACGGCGGCGAGAGTTGGATCCAAGCCGTCGCCCAGTGCGTCGGGCCTCGCTGATCAGCTTCGGCGACGGGCTCACGCGCGGAGTCTGCCGTCCGTCACGCGTGTCGAGCTGATCGGCCCGGCGTGCCGGATCAGCGCGACCGGCGCCCGTGACCTCGGGGAGGTGGGCGCCACAGGGCTCAGGCCTTGACGATCTCGTGCAGCACGGCGTCGCGGACGGGCCCATCCGGAAGACCGTGGAGTGAGGCGATCACAGTGACCGCTGCGGGGTACCAGGCGACCGATCTTCGGCGGCGGGTTGGCAGCTCGAGGAGCCGCTGCTCGAGTTCGTCGACGAGATTGCGGCGCAGTCCGAGCTCGATTGATCCGGCGCTGCTCAGGTGCCGTCCGGCAGCGGCCGGGCGACGAACACCGCCTCGGCTCTGCCCTCGGGGGAGCGGCGAACGCCGGTCACGTCGAGTCGCTCCTGGCGGCGGAGCTTGTGCTTGATCCATGCGGCGCTTCGGCGGCCGGGGGTGTAGCGCGAGTCAAGCCGTTTGGCCACGACGCCTTCCAGGCCGAGCTCCGCGACGCGCGCGACGAAATCGCCGGGATGCTGGACGACCACGCTCGCCCCGTGTGCGCCACGCGGGCCCGTCCAGCGCCAGCTCCGCGAACAGCGCCCGCCGCTCGAGATACGGCAGCGAGCGGGTCGAGTGTCCATCGAGATGCAGGACGTCGAAGATCTGGAGCATCGCTGGCTGCGGGTTTCGGGCGTGGCCGCTGAGGCGGGAGCGAACCCGGGCGAAGTCCGGCCGTCCATCACCGCGCAGGCACACCAGCTCACCGTCGAGCGTCACCCGACACTTGCCGAGTGCATCCGCGATTGCCGCGAGCTCAGGGAACTCCTGGGTGCGGTTGCGTCCGTCCGCGTGCGGACCGAGACCGAGCGGCGGTCGTAGCGCAGCTGCGCCCGGCAGCCATCCCACTTGACCTCGAGAGTCCACGCCTCGCCTCCGGGGACGTCGTCTGAGGTGAGCAGCATCGGCGCGATGAAGGCCGGTTGCGGCTCGCGATCGCGCCCGGCCAGGCAGCGTAGCTCTCCCGAACGAAGGGCAGGCGAAGCGGGCGTGTTCGCACCGGCGGGCCTACACGGGCGCCGAGGTGACGCGGCCAGCGCTCGTTATCTCCCTTCGCCGGTCGTGTTCAGGCTGGAGTCCGAACACGGTCGGGCATCGGCGGGCGAACTCGACGCTTGTGGGACATCGGCCGTTACGGTTCGCCTCGTGGGTCGCTTCAATTTGCAGTTCGACGTTCGAGACGTCAACGCGTACGCGGCGCGTTATGCGTACGAGGACGACGGTGTGGTGCTGGCCATTGGCCGCACAGCCCGCAGGCAGGGTTACTACAACCGCCAGGAGTTCGTTGGCGGTGTGTCGGTGGAAGACTCCGCGGAGCGGGCCGCTCGTCGCGACCAACAGCGCCGCGGAGGTCGAGACCGCAACCCGGACCGCGCTCACTACCGCGAGCACGGAGCGCGAACGCACGGACGCGCTGCGGTCGCTGGCCGGCGTCGAGTTTCCCACCGCGTCGGTGGTCGCACGTTGGACCGCGCGCTACGGCAATGGTCGAGTGAGCAGGCCTGCTCTTGTACTGACGGGCGCTGAGCCGACATTGCTCGTGCGCCCGTCGTCTCACTCGTAGAGACACAGAGTCGAGGTATGGGCAGCCTCGAGCTGTCGCTAGACGAACCCGCAACCCGGGCGGGACTGGGCGACGACCTGCACGGCTGGTCGCGTAACGACCGCGACCGTTATCTTCGCGCGATGCGCACTCGAGTCAGTACCGCGGTCGACACCCGGCTTGCGGACCTGATCCTCGCGCTGGCGTGTCGCCGGTGGCCCGCCCTCCGGCTCATGCCCGCAGGCTGGCTCCGGCCGGCCGTCCGGCCGGCAGCAATCCGGCTGCGCCGCCTTCTCTCAGCCGCCGCGCTGATGTTGGGCGTGACAGTCGCCTTGACCGTTGCGGTGCTCGCGATTCTGACCTAGCTGACGGTCGCTCGCTTCGAGCGTCGGAAGCCTCCGAGCAAACCAGTTACGCGCGGCGAGCACGTGCTCGCTACGTCAGCGCCACCCGCGCCACACGTTTGCGCCCGGATCAACATGACTTCACCTCTTCGCCGGCTCGCTCGCCGGTGAACCCGTAGCTGCGTCCGATCCGGCCGCGGCTCACACACCAACAACAACGGCCGCCCCGTGTGAACGGGACGGCCGTGTACACCAATGCCCGCGAACAGCTTTGGCGAGTTACGCGCGGAGCGAGACCGAGCTGCGGCGCTGCAACGCGTTCGAATTCGATGGCCTACTTGCGTGTGCGGTGAGGCTGCTGGGCGAGCAGCCGCACCGGCTCGCGTGGCTGCGCCAGCGGTGGCGGTGGCTGCCGGCCGCCCATACGTCTACCCGGGCACGAGCTGCCTGCGGAACCGTGCCGGCATCCGTGACCCGCGCGAGCTCGCGGGTATCGAGGCCGAGCAGACGTCGATCCTGATCGCCCAGCTCGAGCGCTCGCGGCTCCCCGGCCGTTACGAGCTCGCCCATCTCAGAGCATTTCACCGCCGGATCTTCGGCGACATCCACGAGTGGGCGGGCGAGCTGCGCTCCGTCGCGATCGCGAAAAGACGACAGCGTGTTCGCGTTGCCCGAGCACATGGAGGCGTACCTCACCGGAGTGTTCGACGCGCTCGCCGGCGAGAACCACCTGCGAGGAGTTGCGCGCGAGCGCAACACCGAGGCGGCTCGCGCCAGCCACGCCGCGGTCTACGCGGGTAGGGTCCATGATGACGCCTACCGCGTCGTCGGGCGCCGAGCGTCCCTGCCACCGGCTGGCGGCTGGCGGCTGGGCGAGTGTTGCGAGAGAACGGGATCGAGGTGATCGGCGAGTACTTGAAGAACAAGTTGGTGTGGATGGAGTTCACCGGCGGCGCGCGCGGCCCGATCACGCCCGGCTCAGGCCTGAGGACGGGGCCTAGGTGTCCGTGACCCGGTTGGGTGGCGGCTGCGTTCACGACGCGATCGTTGTCGGTGGTGGGCACAATGGGCTCGTCGCGGCGGCGTTGCTTGCCCGCGCCGGCCGTGACGTGCTGGTGCTCGAGCGCGGCGAAACGCTTGGCGGCGCCGCGGTGTCGATCGCGCCGTTCGCCGGCCGCGACGCTCGTCTGTCGCGCTATTCCTACCTGGTGAGCCTGTTCCCTCAGGCGCTGCTCGCCGAACTCGGCGTGCGCCTCGAGTTGCGCGCGCGGCGTGTCTCGTCCTACACGCCGCGGGGCGGGGCGGGGATCCTGGTCAGCGACGATGCGGCGGCGAGCGCCGCGTCGGTGCAGCGCACGCTCGGCTCCGACGCCGCGGTCGCGGAGCTCGCGGCGTTCGGCGCGGTCATCGGCCGGCTCGCCGCACGGACGTTCGGCTCGCTCACCGAGCCGCTGCGCTCGCGCAAGGCGTTCGCCGCGCTGGTTGATGACGACGCTACGTGGCACGGCGTGTTCGAGGCGCCGCTGGCGGCGCTGCTCGAGCGCTCGTTCGGCGACGATCTGGTGCGCGGAATCGTCGCCACCGACGCGCTGATCGGCACGTTCGCGGCGCTCGACGACCCGCGCCTGGTGCAGAACCGCTGCTTCCTTTACCACGTGATCGGCGGCGGCACCGGCCGCTGGGACGTTCCGGTCGGCGGGATGGGCGCGCTCACCGGGGAGCTCGTGCGGGTCGCGATCGACGCGGGCGCGGAGCTTCGGCCGGGCTCGCCGGTGCGGGCGATCGACACCGACGGCCGCTGCGCCGAGGTCCGCACCGCCGACGGGCGGGCGCACCGCACCCGCCACGTGCTCGCGGCCATCTCCCCGACGCTGCTCGGCGACCTCGCGCCTGGGGTCCTCGGCGACGGCGTCGCGACGGTCGCCCGGCCCGAGGGCTCGCAGCTGAAGCTCAACCTGCTGCTCGCACGACTGCCACGGCTGCGCGACCCGCACGTGCGCCCCGAGGACGCGTTCGCCGGCACGTTTCACGTCAACGAGTCCGCCGACCAGCTCGACGCCGCGTTCCAGCACGCCGCGAGCGGACGGATCCCGGAGCTCCCCCCGTGCGAGGCGTACTGTCATTCACTCACCGACCCGTCAATCCTCGGCTCCGAGCTCCGCGCCGCCGGCGTCCAGACGCTCACCGTGTTCGCCCTGCACATGCCGACGCGGCTGTTCGCCGCCGACCCGGCCGCGGCCAAACGCGAGGCAGTCGAGGCCACGCTGCGCTCCCTCGACGCGGTGCTCGCCGAGTCGATCGAGGAGTGCCTGCTCGACGACGCGCACGGCGAGCCGTGCCTCGAGGCCCGCACGCCGCTCGAGCTCGAGGCCGAGCTCGCGATGCCGGGCGGCCACATCTTTCACCGCGACCTGTCGTGGCCGTTCGCCGAGGCCGACACCGAGGTCGGCCGCTGGGGCGTCGAGACCGCCGCCGCCAACGTCTGGCTGGCGGGCGCCGGCGCGCGGCGCGGCGGCGGGGTGAGCGGCATCCCCGGCCTCGGCGCAGCCCGCGCGGTGCTCGCCGCCGGTCCCGGCCCGTCGGCGGAGCCGAGAGAATTCGTGCCGTGGACAACGAGCAGTCCTCGACGCCGAGGCCCACGATGACCGGGGTCACGACAGCCGATCATCTTGAGCCCACTTGCGCCCGCCCCATTCTCGTCACCGGTTCGCCTCGTTCTGGCACCACATTCGTCGGCCGCATGCTCGCACTTGCACCCGAGTTGCACTACATCAACGAACCGTTCCACCCGCGGATTGGACCGGAAGTGACCGCGGCCCGCTTTCGTCGGTTCTATACGTATCTCGAAGATGGTTCGGCGAATGCTGTTCTCAACCCCCTCGCCCGAACGATGGCTTTGCACTACGACCTGGGGCCCGCGCTTCGGCGTGCACGGCGGCCCGCAGACGCCAGCCGAGCAGCTCGCCAGTGGCATGAATTCAACCGGGCTCGCAGGCGTGGCGCGCGCGCTCTCGTAAAGGATCCTGCAGCGCTGTTCTCAAGCGAGTGGCTCGCTGACACCTTTCAGATGAAAGTGATTGTCATGATTCGCCATCCCGCTGCGGTTGCGGCGAGTTACAAGCGCCTGGGCTGGGAAATCGACCCTCGCTTTGGAGCCTTCCTCTCGCAGCCGACGCTGGTGGACACACTGCTGGCTGACCACAGCGACGAAATTCGAGCATTCGCCAGCGAAGTACACCCGCCGCTTGAACGACTGGCGCTGCGGTGGAAGCTCATGTACCACGCGGTCGATCATTTTCGCTCGCGGCGGCCTGAATGGACCTTCCTCCGGTATGAGGACTTGGCGGCAGAGCCCGTAGCGTCGTTCCGCGATGTGTATCGGCGATTTGACCTCGTATTTAGCGCCGCGGCGCGCGAGCAGATCGTTGCATTCACGTCGAGCGCGAACCGTGCACTGAGCTCTCCCGACCAATGGCCGGCGCCGATCGATAGCAGAGCGAGCATTACGAAATGGCGTTCGATGCTGTCGGCGTCAGAAATCGATGCCGTCAGGTCGATCGTTCAGCCCGTCTCGGACAGGTTCTATGGCGATGCCGATTGGGGTTAGCGCCGCTCTTCGTGATTCGGCCCGGGCGAGCGGATCTCGTCGGGCGAACCCGAGCTTCGGGCGGGCGCGGTGTGGGCGCTACCCGTAGGGTGCTTAGGGATGCTTGAGCTTGCGCTCACCGCATTCCGGTGGACGCCGATGCCCCTGAACGTCCCCCGGGTAGCCCGTTTCATGGCATCGAGAAGCACGGCACGGCGGCCACGCGTGGTTGCCCTTCTGACCCAGCAACGGCGATCTTTTGAGAGCAGGTCGGCGTTCCCGGCAGTTGCCGTACCGTTTCTGCCGCAATGCCGGGCGTGCGCCTACCCTATGAATTCCTCGCGCCAGTTCGCACGGCGCGGCTAGTGCTGCGCCCGATGACCGACGAGGACGTCGACGACATTCACGCCTACCAATCGCGCCCGGACGTTTGCCGCTACTTGCCGTTCGAGCCGCGCACCCGAGACGAGGTCTCGGAAAAGGTCGCGAAGTACTCCACTTCACTCGTTCTGAGCGGCGACGGGGACTTCTGGCGGCTCGCGGTCGAGCGTGCCGGCGATCCTGGCCATGTGATCGGAGACCTCTACTTCACGATCAAGGACGCGGCCAACTCGAACTGCGAAATTGGCTGGACCCTTCATCCGGACCACACCGGTTCGGGCTACATGACCGAGGCAGCGCGCGCAGTGCTTAGGATCGCTTTCAACGATCTCGGGCTACACCGCGCCAGCGCCGTGCTCGACCCGCGTAATCACGCGTCCGCCGCGCTCTGCAGGCGCCTGGGCATGCGCGAGGAGGCTCGCTTCGTCGAGGACCTGTGGTTCAAAGGCGCATGGGGTGACACAGCGATCTACGCGATCCTCGACCGAGAATGGGCCGCGCGCGCCACCTGACGTCCAGCCGCCGGGTCAGACACGACGGAGAAGCGATCACATAGCACGGCCGAGGGTCGGGACGTCGATCCGTTGGTGTGCCGGCATGGCCGAAGCACCTTGCTTCTGTCAGGGCGATATCCGAAGAGCGTGAGAGGTCCGTCGACTCATACGTAGGGCTTATGTAGCTCTCACGCTGCTCGCAGTTTCATGTCCGATGCTCTCCTCGTCGCAGCTTGTGTTCCTAATTGGATCGAGGTAACCATGACTCCCCCTACTGCTTCAGCCCTAGAGCGTCCGGGTGCCCCAGCGCCCCGGCGGCTGAGGTCGAGCGCGGACTCCGCCTCCCTCGTCGCCGAGCGGCTTGAGGCGCGCCGACGGCGCGTGCAGACGATCCGACGATGGGTGGTGGCGCTCTCGGTCGCGCTGTTCCTCGCGGTCGCGGGTGTGATGGTCCGCTCGACGGCCTCGACCGCGACGACCGCCTCTGCTCGCGCGACCGGGTCCGTCTCGAGTGCCTCCCAGCCGACTGCCTCGTCGAGCTCCGGCACGTCGTCGACCTCCGGCGCGTCGGCCAACTCGGGTGGCTCCTCGAAATCGGGGAGCAGTTCCATCAGCACGGGGCAGTCGTGATGAGCACGGCATCCACCCTCACCTCAGAAGCAACTGAGCAGTTCGCCTGCTTCGGCGGCAGGTGCACCGTGCTCGTCGAGGGGACGGGCCCCGCCGGGACGGCGCCTCTGGCGGCCCAGCGGGTCAAGCGGCGACTACTTCAGTGGCATGACCAGTTCTCTCGGTTCGAGCCCCGGAGCGAGCTGTCGCGCCTCAACGACGACCGGTGCGAGACGGTCTGCGTGAGCGCGATGATGGCGCGATTCGTCGAGGCGGCCGTGGAGGCCGCGGAGATGACCGGCGGACTGGTCGATCCGACTCTCGTGAACGAGGTCGAGCGCGCCGGCTACGCCTACGACCTCGGCCCCGACTATGCGGCCCCGGTCGGGCTCGCAGGACTCACACCGCCTCGGCGGCCCGCCGGACCGAACCCGGCGGCGCGCTGGCGCCAGGTCATCGTCGACCGCCGCTCCCAGCTGGTCACGCGCCCGGCAGGCCTTCGGATCGACAGCGGCGGGGTCGCGAAGGGGCTGTTTGGCGACGTCCTGGCCCCGCTGCTCTCGCAGCATGTGAGCTTCGTGATCGCGGCGGCGGGCGACGTCCGCATCGGCGGATCGGCTGGAAGGCCCCGCGCCATTGAGGTGACGAGCCCGTTCGAGGCCGCCGAGACCCTCCACACGTTTGAGCTCGCTCGCGGCGCGGTGGCCACGAGCGGAACCACGAAGCGAAGCTGGCTGGACGAGCATGGTCGGCTTTCTCACCACCTGCTCGACCCGTCGACGGGCACGCCAGCATTCACTGGCGTCGTACAGGTCACGGCGCTCGCTCGCACGGGAGTCGAGGCCGAGGCCCTGGCCAAGGCCGCAGTGCTGGCCGGCCCCGAGGGCGCAGCCGCGTGGCTGACCCACGGCGGCGTCGTGGCCTATGACGACCGCAGCTTCGACGTCATCGATCCGCACGACCGAGAGCGAAAGTGACCGATTCGTCCTCCACCTTCTTCTGGGTGACCAGCCGCGCGGCTGGCACGACCGCAATGGTGCTGGCCAGTCTCGCCGTGGGAGTCGGGCTGACGATGGGCGGCAAGCTCATCAAGCGCGGCGGTCCCGACCGGCGCACCCTCCACGAGATCCTTTCGCTGGCGACGATGGTGGCGATCGCCGTCCACGGTCTCGCGCTGCTGGGCGACACGTTCTACCCCTTCTCGCTGGCCAACATCACGATTCCCTTCCTCGCGCCCTACAAGCCGCTCGTCACCTCTCTCGGGGTCATCGCCGCCTGGGGGATCATCGTCCTCGGCCTGTCCTTTTACGTGCGCAAGCACATCGGCATGACGCGCTGGAAGGTGATTCATCGCTTCACGGCCATCGCTTGGCTGCTCGGCCTGGGGCACACCTTTGCCGAAGGACCCGATGCGGGAAAGCTGTGGTTCATCGCCCTCATACTCGGCACTGCTGCTCCGGCGCTCGCATTGCTGATCTTCCGCCACATGCGGTCCGGTGCTCCGATCCGCGAAGCGCTGGCCGGCGGAGGGGAGGCGTGAGCGACGGGATCCTCTCTTTACGAGAGCCTTATCGGTCGTTTGCAGACTCGGCCGCGCGGTGAGCACCGAAACCATCACGACAGGGGGCCGGACGGGCGTCGACTGGCGACGCGCCGAATTCGTCCTGACGCTTCTCGCTTTCCTCGGCTTCCTCACGCTGCCGATTCGCATCACGACGATCTACAGCGGTCTGCCTGCGCATCCGCTGTTCGTCCACGTGCCGGTGATCCTGATCCCCATCACGATCGTGGTTGCGATCGTCTTCGTGATCAAGCCGGCATGGTTCTCGCGTTACGGAATCGCACTAGCTCTGGTGTCGATCGTGGCGATGAGCTCGATCTTCCTGACGATGCAGGCCGGGGCCGCCCTGCGCGCGGCGCTGCACTTGCAGGGCCCGGCAGCGCGCCTGATCTCCCAGCACGCCCAGGCCGCGCACTACCTGGCCTACATCTACGTCGCCTTCACGGCGGTGTTGATCGTTACCTTCGCAGCGATGCGAATCTCGGGCGGCATGCCCACAGGCCTGGGCATCGTCGACCGCCTGCTGTCCCCCAGGCCGATCTTCACGTTGCTACGGGTCGTGCTCGTGCTGTTGTCGATAGGCGCCGGCTACATGTGCTTCAGGACCGGCGATCTTGGAGCTAAGGCGGTGTGGCAGGGCCGAATCCAGGCCGCCCGAGGTGGCGGCCCCGGCGGTCCGGGCGGTCCGGGCGGCCAAGCGTTATTCTCCCCCTCGAGCACTGGCCCGCCGTAGAGCGGGCTCAGGCGTTGCCGACCGGGACGCCGATGGCGAGTACGATCGCACCGCCCAGCGTCGATCAGCGCCCGGTTGACGTTCCCTGGGTTGATGTGGTTGGAGGGTCAGTCGTGCGTGTGCGCGCGTGCCGCGATCTCGGCCGCTGTGAGCTTCTCGAGGCGTGCGCTGAGCATCCATTCTTGGCCAAAGGGATCCCTCAGGCGGCCGCCGCGCTCGCCGTAGAAGTGGTCGGCCAGGGGGTGCAGGACCTGCGCTCCGGCAGCGGTTGCGCGCTCCCATGCGGCGTCGACATCCGGCCAGTAGGTGCAGAGGAGCGCCTTGTAGCCCTCGTCCTCGGTGACCATCACGATTGAGTCCCCGATCCGTAGTTCAGCGTGGATCAGTGTCCCGTCGGGGGCGCAGTGGCGCTCGCCGACCTCGCGTGCGTCGAACGCCTTGGCGTAGAAGTCGATCGCGGCCGCGGCATCAGTCAGGGCCAGCCGAGGCGTGACAGTGTGCAGGTGCTCGGGCACGGGCGCGACCGTCTGCTCGGTGGCGGGCGCGCCGCTCTGTTCTGCGGTGGCGGGTGGTCGGGTTGTGTCGTGCCAGAGTCCGATCACGTTCCCGGCGGGGTCGCGGAACGTGGCGACGGTGAGCAGCCCCTCGGGGTAGGGCTGGGTGAGGATCGCGCCGCCGTGCGCGACGATCCGGGCGACGGTCTGCTCGATGTCCGCGACATAGATATACGGGAGCAGTCCCGGTTCGGCGGCGGGGAGATAGTCGCTGATCCAGGCGCCGCTGAGGAGCCTGCTGGCATCGTCGAAGCTGGGACGATTGCTGTCGGGACCGTTGATGCTCCAGCCGAACACGTCCCGGTAGAACGCCGCCGCGAGGCGAACGTCCGTGGCCGGGAGGTGGAGGTAGGTCACGGCGCCCGGTCGGGCGAGTCGGGTGTCGACGCTGTAGCCGTCGCCAGCGGCCGTCGGCTGGTTGGCCTGCTCGGTCATGATGTCCTCCGCTTCGATGTGGATGTCGTCGGCCGCGGCGCACGCGACCGCGTCGTTGTTGCCGATGGCGCGGATTCGCCCGCCAGAAGGAGGTCTTGGACGCTGTCGGTGAACCAGGCCTCGAACCGTTCCGCAGTCCAACCACGGTCACGAGTCAGGGCAATGAATCCGTGGGGATCCATCAGCAGCCAGATCGTGTCGATCGCCTGATTCCGTGTGATCACGCTTCGAAGCGAAGCGCGTTCGACCAACTGGTCGACCAGCCACGCTGCGGTCTCGGCCCGTTGACCACGGAGCTGATCCGCCAGAGTCGACATCGACTCATCATGGTTGGCTGCCTCGAACGCGGCGAGGATGAGCCCGGCCGAGCGCCGCTGGCCCTCGACAAGGACGCGGCCGACAAT
>Ga0302325_10016401_pt1 | contig 15697 bp, 13 predicted proteins | sample Palsa_T0_2_FD_201948 | JGI IMG/M metagenome (GOLD analysis project Ga0302325, IMG submission 201948) | Peat permafrost microbial communities from Stordalen Mire near Abisko, Sweden - Palsa_T0_2 | ecosystem: Environmental > Terrestrial > Soil > Palsa > Peat permafrost | place: Sweden: Abisko...
GCTCGCCACCTCCTGGCATTCGAACAAGTTCCTAAATCCCGTTCGCGATGGGGCTGTCCTGCCGGTGTTGCACCTCAACGGCTACAAGATCTCGAATCCCACGGTCCTCGCGCGCATTCCGCGCGAAGAATTGGAGGCGTTGCTGATCGGATACGGCCACAAACCTTATTTCGTCGAGGGGGATGACCCGTCTGTGATGCATCAGAAAATGGCGTCGACCCTGGAACAATGTATCTTAGAAATCCGCTCGATCCAACAGCACGCGCGCTCGACCGGCGATGCCACCCGCCCTCGCTGGCCCATGATCGTACTTCGCTCTCCCAAGGGATGGACGGGACCGAAGGTCGTAGACGGCCACAAAGTAGAGGGTTCGTGGCGGGCGCACCAGGTTCCCGTGTCCGATCCAATCACGAATGAGAATCATCTGAATATTGTCGAAGACTGGCTGCGCAGCTACAAGCCCGAAGAGTTATTCGACGCCGACGGAAGGCTCATCGCGGAGCTGCAGGATCTTGCACCTTCCGGGCCGCGCCGTATCTCCGCCAATCCTCACGCAAACGGCGGGCGGCTTCGAAAAGAGCTCGAACTGCCGGACTTTCGCGACTACGCCGTTGAACCAATGTGGAGTCCTATCCGAAGTGGCGGGCCTGGATGCGCGAAAAGCAACCACGACTGCTCGTCATCTGGGGCAAGTACGAATCATCGTTTGACCCGAGCGAGCCAGAGAGCTACCGCAAGGATGTGCTGAACGCCGAAGTCCACATTGTCGACGGCGGGCACTTCGCATTGGACACGGCTGCCGATGAGATTGCTGATTTTGTGAAAGGCTTTGTGACGCCTTCCCAGAGGTGAAGCTTGATAACCGGCAGGCATGGATACGAAGGAACCACATTCAGCAAAGCAGCACTGTCTATCGGAACGGGAGTCATCAATGAGCAGCGCACCCATCGAAGAAAAGATCTATGAATTAGCGCCGGGCGATGGGTTCACCGTCACACATTTCATCACTGTCGCCGACATCGCTCGATCGGCTCGTTTCTACGAAAAAGTCTTCGGCGGCCGCATTCTGAGCCTGGGCGACAGCAAAGGTGCGTCGGGGCACATTCAGATCGCGAATACGTGGCTGATTGTCAATGTCGGGGGCGGGCCCACCCCAGACAAGCCGACGGTAACGCTTAGCGTACCCGCCGACCCGGATAAGGTCAGCAGCTTTTTGAATATCCGCGTTGCGGATATTCAAGCGTGTTATGAAGTATGGAAAAGTCGCGGAGCGGAGTTCATCACCGAGCCGATCCCCAAGTACGGCGAGATACGCTGCTATATCCGCGATCCTGACGGTTATATTATCGAAGTCGGACAGAGCACCGACGTCACGTACGGTTAACGCGCGGGCGGGGCGGGATGCGGATTTCTTGAGATGTTCCCCTTCTTGTCAAATTGGAGGCCTGAAATGAACGATCAACAAGAGAAGGCGCAGTATCCTGAAGCGCGCGATCAAGCGATCCGTGCGGCACTCGATCAGCATTGGGTGGCATCCGATGCCAGCGATTTTGAAACGGAGCACCGCATTTATCGCGAGGACGCGGTGCTGGAATACCCGCAGTCAGGCGAGCGAACCCGCGGTCGAAGCAACATTCAGAATCAACGCGCCAGTCAGCCGAGCAAAAAGCGATTTACTGTCCGGCGAATCATTGGCGGCGGTGATCTTTGGGTCACTGAATTAATCCTGACATATGACGGCAAGCCATCCTGCACAGTGAGCATCATGGAATTCTCGGGCGACAAGGTTGCGCGCGAAACACAGTACTTTGCGGATCCATTCGTGGCTCCCGCATCCCGCGCTCAATGGGTCGAACGGATGGACACATAATCTCGGGCGAGAGAATCCGCCAACGAGGTGGGATCATCGGCGCAATCGGTAGTTCGGGAGGCACGGATTCCCAGGACGAAGTCGTGAGCAAGGCCGGGGCGGCAGCAATGAACAAACTCCCGGCGGGGAGGAAATGATACAGATGAAAATGGAAACGGAATCGGCCATCGGCAGGAAGGATTATGTAAGTGACTGAGTCAATGCAGCCATTGATAAACACTCCCGACCGGCAGGCCCAGGCCTTCCCTGTGCTAACCGCGGCCCAGATCGGCCGCATCCGCCCGTACAGCACTGCGAGAACAGTGCGGGCCGGAGAGATCCTGTTCGAGCCGGGTGAGCTGGGAATGCCTTGCTTTGTTGTGCTCTCGGGAAAGCTCGAAATTCTCGTCACAAGGCTCTCCGGCGAGCACGCATTTGTGACGTTCGGTCCGGGAGGTTTCTCCGGAGAAATGGTCTTGATTTCCGGAGCCCGCTCTCTATCGCGCGGGCGTGTTGCTGAGCCAGGAGAATTCCTTGAAGTTAGCGCGGATGCTCTGCACTCACTAATCGCAAGAGATGCCGAACTCAGCGATATCTTCATGCGCGCTTTCATCCAGCGGCGCCTCACGCTCATTGCGGAAAGCATGAGTAGCGTGGTTATCCTGGGATCGCGTCACTCGGCAAACACGCTGCGCTTGCGCGAGTTTCTCACCCGCAACGGATATCCGCACACTTATATCGATCTTGACAGCGACACGACCGCTCAGGAGCTGCTTGATCGTTTTAACCTGAAGATCGACGAAATACCCGTTGTGATTTGCAGCGAAAAGGCCGCCGTGCTGCGCAATCCCACTACGCAGGGGTTGGCTCAATGTCTGGGATTCGGGGGCACGGTCGATGAATCGCGCATTCGTGACGTCGCCATCGTCGGGTCCGGCCCGGCCGGGCTGGCAGCGGCGGTTTACGCCGCTTCTGAAGGCTTAGACGCCGTCGTGATCGAAGCCGACTTTCCCGGTGGACAGGCTGGCTCGAGCTCGAAAATAGAGAACTACATCGGCTTCCCTACTGGCATCTCCGGCCTGGAGCTCACGGGCCGCGCCGTTGTCCAGGCAGAAAAATTCGGCGCTCAGATGATGGTGGGACAACGAGTGGTCAAGATTAACTGCGATCAGAGGCCATACCAGCTCTTGCTGGAAAATGGCAGCACTCTGCAAGCTCGCAGCATCATCATCGCTGCTGGAGCACAATACAACAAGCCGAACATTGCAAACTTAAAGCAGTTCGAAGGGAACGGAGTCTATTACGCGGCTACATTCATGGAAGCGCAACTATGCGGAAGTGATGAAGCCATCGTTATCGGCGGGGCCAATTCGGCCGGCCAGGCAGCAGTTTTTCTGGCAGAGACTGCTCACAAGGTCTATATGCTGGTTCGCGGAAAGACCCTTTCCGAGACGATGTCGCGCTATCTGACCCAGAGGATTACGAAACATCCTGTGATCGAGTTGCATTTCGAATCTGAGCTTGTGGCATTAGAAGGCGAGTCGCACCTGGAACGCGTCACCTGGCTCGACCGATCGTCCGGAGAGAGATTGACGCGGGAGATCCGGCATGTTTTCGTGATGGCGGGTGCGTCACCGCACAGCGACTGGTTGCGTGGTTGTGTCGCCCTCGATCAACAGGGCTTCATTCTTACAGGACGGGACTTGGATCCGATTCTGGCAGGGGCACCACGAAAGTGGCCTCTCGCCCGGCCGCCGCAGATGCTTGAGACGAGCTTGCCGGCAGTTTTCGCAGTTGGCGACATCCGCTCTGGAAACGTGAAGCGAGTTGCGTCAGCCGTTGGCGAAGGGGCGATCTCGATTCATCTGGTACATCGCGCCTTAGCGGAAATTTAGCGGAGACGAAAAAGGTGAGACACAAGGTTTCATCAAAATCTCCGTCGATGCAGAAACGAAACAGATTCTGGGAGCTGCGATTCTTGGAGTCGGAGGCGATGAAGTGATTCACGCTCTGCTGGACGTGGTGTATGCGAAGGCGCCGTACACAGTCATCCAGCGCGCGATGCATATCCATCCGACGGTCTCGGATTATCTGCCGACTTGCGAAGTTCGGCGCGGCTTGATCGCACGACCACGCTCGCTCTCACCGTGGATGTTCTACGATGCAGAGGTCTCGCGTCTTTTTGAGCGAATCACGGCTCTTCCCGAGTACTACCCACCCGCACAGAAAGAGCATTAAGGCGAAATAGTCTGGACTGCTGAATTCAGTCTACCGAAGCATATCGAATGGAGGAACTGTTATGAGACGCTTCACATTCTTCTTGGTTGCAGTTGCAACAATGGCCGGCCTTGTCACCCTCATTGCGCCTGCCCCAGGTCAAGCGGATGGGCAACAGTCCGCACCCTTCGTTACCGAAATCCCTCATGGGTACCGCGACTGGAGGTGGATTTCCTCGGCCCATGAAGCAGGCAACCTCAACAGTTTAGGCGCAGTCTTGGGCAACGATGTAGCGATCAAAGCCTATGGTGAGGGGAAACTTCGGTTCCCGGACGGCACGATCATTGCTGCTCTGCATTACCGCAACGTCCCGTCGGAGGAAAACAACAAAGTCTTTGGGCAGGCTCAATCTTTCGTTCCCGGCCCCCCAACGAACATTCAGTTTATGGTCAAGGACTCGAAAAAGTACGGCGCGACCGGCGGCTGGGGGTTCGCTACCTTCGTAGACGGGAAACCTGCCGACGCGGCGTCTATGAAAAGCTGCTTCCCCTGCCACGAGAAGGCCAAAGGGACCGACCGTGTCTTTACTCGTTACGCACCTTGATGCTGCAAACTAGAGCAGAAAGGAATGAAACGTTGGCGAGAAGCAGCATGCCGGGCTGCGCTCAATGGCCTTGCCGTAGCTCGAGAACATCTCGGGTCAATCGACAAGGTTACGCGTGTTGTCCGGCTGGGACTGTCGGCAACCAACGTGCGGGATGAAGCGGCTTTGAAGGGCCGGTCACGCTCTTGTGTATTGGGTTCGCACCTTAAGGCGAAAGGTTACCTATGTCGAGCAAACAAACAGCAATCATAACCGGAGCATCGGGCGGTATTGGCGCTGGGTTAGTCGAAGGGTTTCTGGAGGAAGGTTATAACGTCGTCGCAACCTCTCGAGAGGCCCATCGAGATTTGACTACCTCATTACCCCTGGTATGGCGCAGGCTGTTCACACCCCTCACCTACCACAAGGGCCGCTCGGATCTGGGCCCCCGGTCTCATTCGCGCGCAGCGGGATTACCGCCGCTTGGGATCCGAAATTCGGAAGTTTGCTTGAACTGGCGGAAGCATGCGACGTTCCGGTCAGATGGTCGTGCCGGACTGGAGTCTGTCATACCTGCATGACGGGTCTGATTGGCGGATCGATTACTTATAACCCTGATCCACTGGAGAGACCCGCTCCCGGGAACATTCTCGTATGCTGTTCCCAGCCAAGCGCGGGTGTCACTTTGGATCTCTGAGGTAGCCCGCGGACTCAAGGGAGGAGTCCAATCATGCGTTCTGATATTGTGCCCGGAGGCATTTTCCCCGACTACGAACTGCCCGATCACACGGGCACAACGCGCAAACTCAGCGAGCTACAGGGCGACGATCCGCTCATCCTCACGCTCGCGCGCGGCCACTATTGCCCCAAGGAGCACCAGCAGCATTTGGAGCTCGCCGCGTTCTACCCGAAGATCGCGGTGGCCTACACGCAGATCGTTACGATTGCTACCGACGATCACCATACTCTGCAGGAATTCCGTGCGTCCGTCGGCGCCCAGTGGCCCTTCCTTTCGGACCCCGGCCGAATAATTCAGAAGGATCTCGACATCCAGGAGTACACAGACCCCGACAATAATCCGATGATCCCGTATACGCTCGTGCTTAAGCCGGGCCGCGTGATTTACAGCATCTATAACGGTTACTGGTTCTGGGGGCGTCCGTCGATCGCCGATCTTTGGCGTGATCTGCGTATCGCGACGAGCGAGATCCGCCCGGACTGGGATCTGGGTACTCCCGGACTCCGTGAGGCGTGGAAAGCGGGTGACTTCTCGCATTTCCACGGGCGGGACAAGAGGACGAATGCCAAGAGCTGACGCATGACGATGGAGAACTATGTCGACGAATGAAGCGGCGGCGGAGCAGAATCTGACGAACGTCTTCGCAGCACCGACTGAGGTGGGCGACGTTCAGGCTGGAAATCCCCTCCCGATTGGGGGCGCCCACGAACAAGGAAGCGGAGTCAATTTTGTTTTGTTCAGCCGCAACGCAACTGGTGTTCGTCTGGAGTTCTATCAGAATGCCGGCGACTCTTCTCCGAGCAGAATTATCGACTTAGATCCGGTGCGCCATCGGACAGGCGACGTCTGGCATGTGTGGGTGCGAGGCGTTCCCGCAGGTCAATTCTACGGCTATCGCGTCGAGGGGCCATATCAACCCGAAGAGGGCCGCCGCTTCAACGCCCATAAGCTGCTTCTTGATCCATATGCAAGAGCACTTGCCGGGGTCGAGAACTGGGATTTTCTAGCCGCGCGTGGCTACGATTCATCGAGCAGCCTGACTGATTTGAGCTTTTCGACTCTTGATAACGCAGCCACCACACCGAAGTGCATCTTTACCGACGACCGTTTCGACTGGGAGATGGATTCGCCTCTAAAGCATCCCGCCTCCGACACGGTTATCTACGAGACACATGTTCGGGGTTTCACAATTCATCCCAATTCGAGGGTGGCGCGCCCCGGAACTTTCGCTGGCTTGACAGAAAAGATCCCGTATCTCCAAAACCTGGGAGTGACGGCCATCGAGTTGATGCCTGTACTTGAATTTAACGAAAACGAATCCGATCGGCTGAATCCAATTACAGGAGAGAGACTCAAGAACTACTGGGGCTACGATCCGGTCGCCTTTTTCGCTCCCAAGCAGTCCTACAGCTTTGAAGGACCGCGCTGTCAACAGATCCTGGAGTTCCGAGAGATGGTCAAGGCTTTTCACCGCGCAGGGATTGAAGTGATCCTGGATGTCGTGTTGAATCACTCGGCCGAGGGAGATGAATTGGGGCCCACGATTTCGCTGCGCGGTATTGAGAACTCGATCTTCTACATGTTGCAAGAGAACGGATGCCGATACTACAAGAACTTTTCCGGGGTTGGCAATACGCTGAATGCAAATCATCCCGTCGTGCGGGAGCTTGTCAGGAATGTGCTCCGTTACTGGGTCATGCACATGCACGTGGATGGTTTTCGCTTTGACCTCGCTTCGGTCCTGGGCCGAGATGAGCATGGAAACATTCTCCGCAACGCTCCGCTTCTTGAGGACATTGCCGAGGACCCCATCCTGCGTGACGTGAAGATCATCGCGGAAGCTTGGGACGCGGGCGGCGCCTATCAAGTGGGAAATTTTTCCACCAAGCGTTGGACGGAATGGAATGGCCGCTTCCGTGACGATGTGCGCCGCTTCTGGCTTGGCGACGCGGGCATTGGATCGTTCGCAAGCCGAATCTGTGGAAGCTCGGATTTGTATCAAGGCTCAGGCAAGGGACCCGACAGCAGCCTCAACTTTGTCACCTGTCATGACGGCTTCACATTGAACGACCTGGTCAGTTACAAGCAGAAGCACAATGATGAAAATGGCGAGTTCAGCCGCGACGGAACCGATGCCAACTACAGCGACAATTGCGGCGTGGAAGGGCCGAGCCAGGATCCAGCTGTCGAGAGCATCCGGATCCGTTTGATCAAAAATTTTCTGTTAACCCTGTTTATCTCTCGCGGTGTTCCCATGTTGCTTGGCGGGGATGAGTTTCGCCGAACCCAGCGCGGCAATAACAATGCCTACTGCCAGGATAACGAGGTGAGCTGGTTTGATTGGAGCCTGCTCGAAAAGCACCAAGAGATCTACCGCTTCACTCGCGGAATGATCGCCTTTCGCCGCGCCCATCGTGTTTTACGAAGAGAACATTTCTACACGGATGCAGACATACAGTGGTTCGCGCCGAACGGTACCTCTCCCGACTGGGCGAACCAGTGGCAGAAATCCTTCGCGTGTTTGATTCTGGGGCAGACAGAACCGGATTTATTCCTCCTGTTGAACGCCGACAACAGATCGGTTGATTATTCCCTTCCTACGTTGCCAGCCGGGAAGATCTGGCGTTTGGCAGTCGATACTTCCCGAACCACCCCTGACGATCTCTCCGACTCTGGAAAAGAGCCTTCCATGCAGGGCCAAATCGGTTTTCGGCTCGAACCTAGATCAAGCGCGATTCTGCTGACGGATAGTTGCGAGGTGCTGCGTGACAATTAGTCCTGCTGCCGGGAAGCCGGCTGACCCGTCCATTCTTGTGAACGTCCCGAAGCTCATCACAACCTATTACGAGTTACGGCCCGATCCGAGCGATCCCAGACAGCGAGTCGCTTTCGGTACGTCAGGCCATCGCGGATCTGCCTTCGACGTGGCCTTCAATGAGTGGCACATCCTGGCCATCACTCAGGCGATTTGTGATTACCGAAAACTCCAGAACATTGACGGGCCGCTGTTCCTGGGGATGGATACCCACGCTCTATCCGAACCTGCATTTGCGAGCGCGTTGGAAGTGCTCGCGGCCAATGACATCGATGTAATGCTCTCCGAAGGCACACCCTACACACCGACTCCAGCCGTCTCCCACGCGATTCTGCTTTACAACCGCACACGAACGTCAGGGCTCGCCGACGGCATCGTAATCACGCCGTCTCACAATCCTCCCGACGACGGGGGCTTCAAATACGACCCTCCGCATGGAGGACCCGCGGATTCGAGCGTGACTTCCTGGATTGAATCGAAAGCCAACGATTTTCTCGAGCACAACCTCGAAGGGGTGAAGCGCACGCTGTTTGCCAAAGCGCTGCGTGCGCCCACAACGCACAAACACGACTTTTTGAGCTTGTATGTTAGCGATCTCAATAGTGTCGTGGACATGAATGCGGTGCGCGATGCCAAAATCAAGCTTGGCGTGGATCCCCTCGGGGGAGCGGGCATCGATTATTGGCCGCAGATTGCCGAGCAGTACGGACTCGATCTGACGGTCGTCAACCAATCTGTAGATCCTACATTTCGCTTCATGAGTGTGGATTGGGACGGAAAGATTCGCATGGATCCGTCCTCGCCTTATGCGATGCAGAGACTCATCGCATTGAAAGACAAGTTCGATATTGCGTTTGCCAGCGATACCGATCACGACCGCCACGGCATCGTGACCAAAGGAAGCGGGTTGCTGCCTCCGAATCACTACCTTTCCGTGTGTGTCAGCTATTTGTTCGCGAATCGGCCCAATTGGAGCAAGGACGTTGCCGTCGGCAAGACCGCTGTGAGCAGCAGCATGATCGATCGCGTCAGCGCTCGCCTGGGGCGGCAGCTTTATGAAGTTCCGGTGGGTTTTAAGTTTTTTGTCGATGGATTGCTCGCCGGACGCTTGGGTTTTGGTGGCGAGGAAAGCGCCGGCGCCTCCTTTCTTCGGCGCGACGGCGCCGTCTGGACCACGGACAAGGACGGAATCATTCCTTGTCTATTGTCAGCAGAAATTACGGCGCGCACGGGCAAAGATCCAGGTGAGATTTATCGTGAGCTCACCCGCGAGCTGGGAGATCCCATCTACGAACGCATCGATGCTCCCGCTACAACCCAACAAAAAGCCGTGCTGGCAAGATTGTCCCCATCCGACATTCACGCGACTGAAGTTGCCGGTCAGCCGATCGAGAAGATTCTGACAACCGCTCCGGGAGACGGGAATCCAATTGGAGGGATCAAAGTGATCGCCAAGGATGGTTGGTTTGCGGCACGTCCTTCGGGCACTGAGGAAATCTACAAGATCTACGCCGAGAGTTTCCTCGGTCAGGACCATTTACGAAAGATCCAGGAAGAAGCCCAGACCATTGTTTCGGCGACGCTGGCTCACGGTACCCAGGCCTCCTGAGCCGATCGAGCCATGGGAGGAGTTTGATTATGAGTAGCTCGAAAATCGTTGATCGTCCCCTCGATACGACCATTTCAGGTGCTCTTACCGACTTGGCATTGGACCTTAGATGGTCCTTCAATCACTCGGCGGACCGGCTGTGGGAGCAACTCGATCCCGAACTCTGGGAGCTAACCCACAATCCCTGGGTGATGCTGCAAACCGTATCGCGGGAAAAACTGCAAAGTGTTGCGTCCGACCCAGGATTTCAAAGGCTCGTAGCTGATCTCCATCGCGAGAAAACGCAAGCCGAAGGGTCGGAAGCGTGGTTTCAAAAGGTGCATCCGCGTTCGGGCGTGTCGACAATTGCGTATTTCTCGATGGAGTTCATGTTGAGCGAGGCGCTGCCGATTTATTCTGGCGGACTCGGCAACGTGGCCGGCGATCAGCTGAAAGCCGCAAGCAATCTGGGCGTCCCGGTCACCGGAATTGGTTTGCTTTATCAACAAGGCTATTTTCGCCAGGAGATTGACGCACAAGGCCACCAGCAAGCTTTATACCCATTCAATGATCCCGGCCAGCTTCCGATTCGGCCGGTGCGCGAGCCAAACGGCGAATGGCTGCGCCTTGCGTTAGCTTTGCCCGGCTTTAAGTTGTGGATCAGAATCTGGCAGGCGCAGGTCGGCCGGGCCAAATTGTATTTGCTCGATACCAACGATCCCGCGAACCCTCCGGCTTACCGCGGCATTACCACTGAACTCTACGGCGGTGGTCCGGAGCTGCGTTTGAGACAAGAGTTAGTCCTCGGAATTGGAGGCTGGCGGCTCCTGCGAGCCTTGGGGCTGCAGCCCGAGGTATGCCATCTCAATGAAGGCCACGCCGCATTCGCGGTGCTGGAGCGGGCGCGTTCCTACATGGAAGACAATGGCAAGCCATTCGACATCGCACTTGCTGTCACGCGCGCCGGCAACCTTTTTACGACCCATACTGCCGTAGAGGCGGGCTTTGACCGCTTTGCTCCCAGCCTGATTGAGAAATATCTCAGCAAGTATGCCGAGGAGAAGCTGTCGATTTCGCTCGACGAGCTTCTGGCGTTGGGGCGGCGCGATCGCCACGACTCGTCGGAGCCGTTCAATATGGCCTATTTGGCGATCCGCGGCAGCGGCGCCGTCAACGGCGTCAGCAAATTGCACGGTCAAGTGAGCCGCCAGCTCTTCCAGCCTCTCTTTCCCAGATGGCCTGAGGCAGAGGTGCCGGTAACGCACGTGACCAACGGAGTGCACACTCCTTCCTGGGACTCTGCTGAAGCCGACCGCTTGTGGGAACTTTCCTGCGGAAAACAATGCTGGCGCGGAACACAGGCAGACACAGAAAGAGATATGCGCGCAGTCAGCGATACCGACCTCTGGCAACTCCGCGCAGATAACCGCAAGGCTCTCGTTGAGTACGCTCGGAGACTTTACGGCCGTCAATTGGCGGCTCGGGGAGCGTCGTCGGAGGACCTTGCGCAGGCCGCATTAATACTCGATGACAGTATTCTGACGTTGGGATTTGCCCGTCGCTTCGCCACGTACAAACGCCCGAACCTTCTCCTGCACGATCAGGCGCGGCTTGTAAGCATTCTGACGAATCGAGAGCGCCCTGTTCAACTCGTGCTTGCAGGCAAGGCTCATCCACAGGACGTCGAGGGTCAAGAAATGATCACGCAGTGGTTTGAGTTTGGTCGCCGCCCCGAAGTTCGATCTCGACTGGTCTTCCTTTCGGATTACGACGTTCTCATGGCGGAGCATCTGGTTCAGGGCGTGGACGTCTGGGTGAATACTCCGCGACGGCCTTGGGAAGCAAGCGGCACGAGCGGCATGAAAGTACTGGTGAACGGCGGATTGAATCTTTCCGAACTCGATGGCTGGTGGGCGGAGGCGTATTCCCCCGAAGTAGGCTGGGCAATAGGAGATGGCCGCGAACATGGGGATGACCCTTCCTGGGACGCGGCTGAAGCTGAGAGTCTCTATGCAGTACTCGAACGAGAGGTTATCCCAGAGTTCTATGCGCGCGACGAGCATGGAATTCCAAGCAGCTGGGTTGCACGCATGCGCGAAAGTATGGCCCGCTTAACTCCGGCCTTTTCGACCAATCGCGCAGTCCGCCAATATACCGAAGAACACTATCTCTCGGCAGCAGCAGCTTCTCGCCAGCGCGCCGAGAATCGAGGATCAGTGGGAGCCGATCTCGTCGCCTGGCAGGCCGAACTGGCGAAACATTGGTCGGAGGTGCGATTTGGCCCCGCGACCGTTGAGCAACAGGGCGAGCGATTTCTATTTCACGTTCAGGTTTTTCTTGATGATATCGATCCCGATGCCGTGAGGGTCGAACTCTACGCGGATGCGCAGAAAGACGGGGATCCAACCACGCAAGCAATGAATCGTGGCGAGCGCCTGGTCGGAGCGACAAGCGCCTTCACCTACAGTGCTTCTGTGCCGACAAATCGCCCAGTTGCTGACTACACGCCGCGCCTCGTCCCGCAGCACGTAGGAGCCTTGGTGCCGCTTGAGGCTCCTTTCATTCTGTGGCACGAAAAACCCTCCTGGCGATGAACCTTGAGATTCGCTGTGATGCCCGATCTTGCCGCCTTTCGGGTCGCTAGGACGATGGCGAAAGAACTACCGATGCCTCACTCGTCAAAACTCGAAAAGTGAAGGTCTCTTGTAGATAAAGGCGAACGACCGTATCCGTGTGACTGAGGTAGCCGATGGAAATATCCTGCCCAATGTTCAATTCGAAATCGCCGCCTCTCGTCGTGAGCACAAAGGCGCCGCGAATCGCCTGGGCCAGCACAATGTTGCCGTCGATGATTCGCTTTACATGTTCCAGGACCGGGTAACCATCATCGCGGGTTTCTGCAAGCCCCGTATATTCGACTGCTCCCAGCAGGACGGCATACGGTCCACTGACACCCGCGAGGCGCAACTGGTTCAGCGCTTCGGCAATAGCATCCGGATAATTGCGGACATCCTCTGGAAGAGCCTTGATCGGGTTACTGGTGCTCTCACGAATACCCTGAATGTTCGCCGCCTGATATCCGTCGAAAATTGCGCGATCCTCAGCGAACGCGAGGGTCTTGGCTGCGTCCTTTGCGGGTTGCCAATTGGAGTCTTCGGCTCCGCGCTCGACATCGTCAATCGCTTGCCGCGACAATTCAAAAGGCACTCTCAACTGAACCAGGGACTTGACTTCATGGATGTTCGCGGCAATGCCCTCTGCGGGCGAAGAGGTGGGCACCAGTTGGCCGGTCGCCACTCCCGGAAAGGCAATTCCGCCCGGGGTTGGAACGTCGACAACGCGCCTGCCGGCTAGGTATCCCTTAATCGTGCGCGTTGTTTCTTCCTCAATCTGTTCCCACGCCGCGTCTGAAATCGGCGCTAGTTTCCGGTGGAGATTATCCATTGTTAACTCCCTTGAGCGAACCTATTCCGAGTGATGTATCGCGCACCGGCGAGGAAGCCGTCCGGCCACGCTCCGATGCGGCGGTGGTTGAATCTGTTGTGGGTTCTTCAGCCCCTATATTTTCAAGGAAAGTTGCTGACGGAACAAAGAACAGATTCCCTGTGACCGCTCGACTGAAATCCAGTAGCCGGTCATAGTTCCCCGGTGGGCGTCCGACGAACATGTTTTCAAGCATCTGTTCGATTGTTCCTGGTGAGCGGCCAAAGCCGATAAAATACGTTCCGAACTCCCCGTAGCCCGGCCTGCCGAATGGCATGTTGTCCCTCAGGATCTTGACCTCTTTGCCGTTCTCGACGATGGTCGTGAGAGCATTGTGGGCCGAAGTTGGCTTGACTGAATCATCCAACTCGATATCTGAAAGTTTTTTACGTCCTATGATGAGTTCTTGCTGCTCGGTGGAAAGGGCATTCCACCTTTCCATGTCGTGCAGGTATTTCTGAATGATGACATAGCTTCCGCCCCTGAACTGAGCGTCTTCCTGACCGACAAGCGCCGCGTCATAAGCATCTGCACCTCGCGGGTTCTCGGTTCCGTCTACGAATCCAATGACGTCGCGATCATCGAAGTAGCGGAAGCCGTGCACCTCATCGACAACAGAAACTGCTTCTCTTATCCGCTCCATGATGTGGGTGACCAGCTCAAAACACATATCCATTCGCTTGGCGCGGATATGAAACAGCACATCTCCCGGGGTGGAGACGGCCTGCCGTCCGTCCGATCGAATCTCGCGAAACGGGTGAAGCTCAGCCGGTCGAGATTTTCCGAAGAGGCTCTCCCACGCATTCGAACCGAAACCGGCAATACACGTAAATCCCGCCTCAATGTCGCGGAACTCCACAGCCCGAACAAGTCCCGCCAAATCGGCACACAGCGAGCGCAGAGCTGCACGGCTCTCGGGATTTGGTTTGATGCAGACGACCAGAAAGATCGCAGCACGCGTCAGCGGCGACAAAATGGGTTGGGCAACTGGCAATTGTGCTTCGCGGCTGGCTTCGTTCATAGGACTGATTTTTGACGCGACCTCTAGCAGCTCACTGACCGGACCGACTTCGATCAATTGTAGCGACAGGAGTTGTTTTTTGCGGGTTGATATTTTGGAATGAGAAGAGTTTTGTTCCAGTACATGAATTCCAGACCGTCAGCCGCAGAAAGATGCTTTCTCGGCGCTCATCTCGAGGCGATCACGGCAGCGGCTGCACATTGGATGGAATAACATGAGCTCATGACACGGGCATTCAAAATCGGCGACCACGTAACCTGGAATTCCGAAGCTGGTTGGGTCAGCGGCCGCATCGTACGGGTGCACACGAGGGACACGAATTACAAAGGCTATGTCCATCATGCGAGCGAGGACGATCCGCAGTACGAGATCAAGAGCGATAAGACCGATCATATCGCCTTGCACAAGGGCAAGGCGTTGCGACGCCTTGACTGCTAAACGTCCAGATTTCCAGACTCGAAGCTCGACTCTGCCGCCACCGCTCAGTTCCAACTCCTTCATAGGTCCTGATTGAAATCCGCCGATTGGGAATCCCGATTGCAGCATTCGAAGAGATGGCGGCTTCGGCCAGGAGCACGGAAGGATTCCCACTGAGTCGCATCGTGTGCCGGATGGATTGGGCGTCGGGAGATCAATCTCGTATCCAGGATGTGATCGAGTTTGAATCGCGTGTGAACGATGTTTGGCGCCGATATGACGACGCCGTTATCTGCACCTACCATCTCGCGCAGCTCAGCGGGGATGCCGTGATCAACATCATGCGGACGCATCCGATGGTCGAAGAGGTCAGGGCTACGCAGCAAGGCATTACTTGACCGCTCCACAGAGATCCGGTATTTGAAAGCCCGATACTCGTGCCTCACGGCTCGCGAACGCGAAGTGATGGCGTCAGTGGTTGTTGGCTTGCCGAATAAGCAGGTTGGCAGCGAACTGGGGATCAGCGAGATTACAGTTAAAGCGCATCGCGGCAGCATGATGCGAAAGATGGAAGCTGAATCCCTCGCAGAATTGGTAAGCATTGCTACACGCCACCAGGTAGGCTTCAAGCGCAATCCGTTACTCTGTCTTCGTTGAAACTGTGGCCACTCAAGCTAGGACTAAGGTGCGCTGCAAGCTCCATAAGAAGATTTGGACGATATTCCACCTTCCGGGAGTTTCGTACCCCCAAACATATCCCACTCTTTGAGCGATTGCAGGCGCACGTCCGCGAACGGCTTCGAACGCACAATTCGCCCCAACCACCTACTAATCAGTTGTTTAGATAGTCCGGGGAAGTTCGGGAGAGTGCTGGGAAGTGCTTAATTGGCTGCCCCCCAGGGATTCGAACCCCGATAGGCTGCTCCAGAGGCAGCTGTCCTACCATTGAACGAGGGGGCAACATGTGCGATGGGTCGATATAACT
>Ga0302325_10016402_pt1 | contig 15696 bp, 12 predicted proteins | sample Palsa_T0_2_FD_201948 | JGI IMG/M metagenome (GOLD analysis project Ga0302325, IMG submission 201948) | Peat permafrost microbial communities from Stordalen Mire near Abisko, Sweden - Palsa_T0_2 | ecosystem: Environmental > Terrestrial > Soil > Palsa > Peat permafrost | place: Sweden: Abisko...
GTCGCCGACCGCCGTTATCCCGCTTCCCGTAAGCGCATCGCGGTTCTGGCCGTAGTCGTAGTTGAGGTACGCGTTGAACTTTGCGTTCGGCGTCAGCAGCAACGTCGTGTCGATCAGGTTTCTGTAACCCTTCTCGGTTTCAGCGTTCGATGGGCCGGTGTAGTAGTTCACATTCCACGTGTACTTGGGCTTTACCAGCGCATTGGTAAGGCCAATCGTCACGCCGCCATTGTTGGTGGTTACATTATTCCATCCGTTCACCACCTGCACGCCGATTGTATCCACTTTCGATACAGGCAACGACGAGCGCAGACCGAAATGGTAATAAGGAATTGCCCAGGCGAACAGGATCGAACGCGAATAATTCCAGTTGTCCTTGGACTCAATCACCTCAGCTCCCGCCGAAGTCACAAACTTTCCAAAATCCAACTCCAGGCCCTTTGCCTTTGCCGGCTTAAGGCTGATGAACGCTTGTTCGATGTAGTCGCCCTGATCGTGCGAACCCCCGTTGACCAGTGTGTTGGTGCGGCCATAGAAGACGTCAACGTGCGCGCCCACCGGGTCCGGATCGTGGTTCAATGTCAGTCGAGCTTCGCTCAAATTGAACTGGTCAGTCTTGTCGTTGAAGTTGTACAGGTCGTTGATTTGCCCGTTCGCCGCATCGCTCGGGCGATTGGCGTTGTAACTGTAATACCCGTCGATGAGACCGCTGATATCCATTGGCCCGACGCTCCACGTGGGCGCCGCTGCCGGCGCGGCAGGAGGAGCCGGTGCTTGCGCGGGTGCTGATGGTGCTGAAGCCGGGGCTTGATCGGGCGCGGGTGCGGGCGTTGCGGGCGCCTGTGCGACGGCCGACAGCGAAGCCGTCAGGGCCGCGCCGGCGATCGAAAACAGAAGGCGGTTTAGGTTCAGGTGCATTGACACTATTCCTCCGGTAAATGATGGATTTTGTGTAGGACGCGGAAAGAATTCAGAGACAGCATGGGTCTAGGTCGCACGTGGTATCGTGCGGACTCGGTTCCGGTCGCAGGCGCATAACGCTCGGGTTCTTTGACCTAATCGGCCCTTTGTTGAGGGACGTGAGCCGTTTGCGCTTCTCCTCGGGTGCTGGTTGGTTGCAGCGGATTAACACTAGTAATGCAAACGAGACATAAAGAAAAAATGAAGAATACAAAAAGATATCTTTATACCTCTCATCGTCTTATCTGGCGCGGTTTTCACGATGCGCAGGGCTTCCAGATCTGCCCGCCACTACACCGCGGCGCATAAGAATGGCATGGAAATACTGATAAAATTCAGAGACGATTCTCAATCGCCGAAAGCGGTGCCGCGGCAGGCCGCGAGTCTGTTCGTTCTGGAATTCCGATCCTCTGACGTGCGCCGCGCACGCAGACGCGATTTCAATCCAAGCTTGCGGAATACCCACTCCGAGTGCCCGAAGGGAAAGGACGTACCGGTTGTCTGGCGCATACATCCCCTTGCGAACCACGCTAGGAGCCCGGCGCAGTCGCGGCACTGGCCCTCGTGCGCTCTTGTTTACACTCGAATCTGCCCTGGGAATAGTTTCAATTTGCTTTGTCGGCTTGCTCGCGCATTGGTTCCAGTGGCTGCTTCCTGTCTCTGCTCTTCTTTGCCTGCTCATTGTGGTCCCAACAGCCCTGCTCTGCGGCTTTTGGCAAGCCGTCCTCGTCTCGCTGTCGGCCGTAGTCGTGCAAAGCTACCTCACTGCCCGCCAGGCAGAGTTCAATCCCGCCACCGATCCGGCGAATTCCGTCACGCTTCTGGCCTTTGTGCTCACCGCCTTGTTGGTCAGCCGCCTCTCGGCGCGCGTTACTGAGCATGCAAAGGAATCCGAGTCGTGGGGCGGTCAAATGCACGACCTCTATGAGTTCACTCGACGTACTTTGCAGATGAATCTTCACGTAGAGCCAGGCCCGCAACTGGCCGAGCTGGTTCACGAAATATTCTCGCTCGAGGCAGTCGTCGTCTTTGATGCGGACCTGCACGAGACCTACCAGGCCGGTTTCTGGAAGGAAGACTCGCAGGAACTGGCGCAAAATGTCTATTACTTCGAAACATCGGACGACGATCCCGAGACAGGCATTGGCCGCCGCGTGGTTCGCCTTGGCACGGTGCCCATCGGCAGCATGGTCGTTCGCGGTGACACCAGCCCGCTAACAAATAACGCAATTGCTTCGCTCATCGCCATCACCTTCGACCGCTATCGCGCCTTCGCGAATGAAAGCCGCATCGAAACCGAGCGTCGCACCGAACAACTCCGATCCACCGTTCTTGACAGTCTCGCTCACGCCTACAAGACGCCCCTCACCGCAATTCGCGCGGCCAGCACCGGCCTTAGCGAAATGGGCCATCTTTCGCCTTCGCAGGCAGAACTTGTTTCCCTCATCGACGAGCAGGCAGGACAGCTCAACGAGCTGACCGCGCGTCTCCTCACGACCGCTCGCCTCGATGCCGGCGATGTCGCCATCGATGCGCTCCCGATCAATGTCGGCTCTCTCATCGAAGAAGTCGTGGCAGGACTGAGCGACCGTCTTGCGAGCATGAAAGTCGCCGTTAGCCTGCCCGACGAAGGCCTCATTCTTACCTGCGATCGCCAGCTGATGGTCATGCTGCTCACGCAATACATCGACAATGCCTGTAAATATTCGATCTTCGGGACTACCATCACGATTGGCGCGATTCAATCCAAAGCCGAAGTGATCTTTTCAGTGCACAGCTTCGGCCCCGTCATTCCCATGTCCGATCGCGAGCGGATCTTCGATCGTTACTACCGCTCTTCCACTTCGTCCAACCGCGCCCCTGGTACCGGTATCGGCCTCGCCGTCGCCAAGCGCGTCGCTCTGATCCATGGTGGGTATGTCTGGGTCGCCAGCGACGAAGAGGAAGGCACAACGTTTTACGCCGCCATTCCCGCACCGATGCAAAAAAGGAAAGTCCAATGAACCAGCCTGCCATTCGTGTTCTCATCGTTGACGACGAAGCGGCCATCCGCCGCGCACTGCGCCCTCCCCTTGCTGAACTCGGCTTCCAAGTTCACGAAGCTTCTCGCGGAGAAGAAGCATTGCAACTGCTCCATTCTTCTCCCGTCGACGTGGTCTTGCTCGACATCAACATGCCCGGCATCGGGGGCATCGAGACGCTTCGACGCATCCGCGCCTTCGCACCGCGCTTGCCCGTTCTCATGGTGACAGTCCTCGAAGCGGAGGAGGAGAAAGTTGAAGCGCTCGAGCTTGGCGCTGACGACTACATCACCAAGCCTTTCAGCACACGTGAACTTATCGCGCGTATCCGCACTGCCCACCGCCGCGTCCACGCCCCGACTCGCGTCGAAGATGCTCCGATCGAAATCGGCGAAATCCGCCTCACCCCGGCGCGCCGCGGCGTCACCAAGCGCGGCCAGCCTGTTCATCTGACGCGCAAGGAATACGACATTCTGTATTGCTTGATGAGCCGTGCGGGTCGGGTAATCACCTATTCGCGATTGCTCACTGCAGTCTGGGGTGCAGATTGTCGCGAAGAAGTCGAGTATCTACGCACCTTCGTTCGGCAATTACGCAAGAAAATTGAAGACGATGCCTCCAATCCGATCTACCTGCTCACGGATGTCTATGTGGGTTATCGCTTCGCCGATGCGCAGATGCTCCTCGAAAACAGCGAAAGCACGCCTTCTGAATCGGCAGCGAGCGAAGCAGAGGGCGAAGGCGTTCTAAAAGGCATTGTCGAGTGAACGGCAAATGATAGTCCTGCCTCTAAAATCGCCTCGTAAATGCTGTCATCTTGAGCGAACGGAGTCGACGGACTCCGCTCGCATCAGCTTATTCGTCATAGTGCAGCAGGCTGAAGACGTCGTACTCCGAAAAGCGGTCGCGCCCCTTTAGAAAATCCAGCTCCACTGCGAAGCCCAGCCCCGCAATCTCGCCGCCCAACTGCTTCACCAGCTTTACGGTTGCTTCCATTGTTCCGCCCGTGGCCAGCAGATCATCCACCAGCACCACACGCTGCCCGGGCTTGATCGCGTCCATGTGGATCTCGAGCATGTCCGAGCCGTATTCCAGGTCGTACGTGACGCGCGCAACGGGAGCGGGCAGTTTGCGCGGCTTGCGCACCGGAACAAAACCTGCATTCAACCGGTACGCGAGCGCTGGACCAAAAATAAATCCCCGCGCCTCAATGCCGAGAACCAGGTCGATTCTCTCTTCGATGTAGTGTGCCGCTAGCGCATCAATCAGTTGTGCAAAACCTGTCTTGTCCTTTAAGAGCGTAGTAATGTCGTAAAACAGTATCCCCGGCTTGGGAAAATCGGGTACCGTGCGTACCAATAGCTTCAAAGCTTCTATGTTTATTGGCTTAATCTTCTCGGGCATGCGTCTGCTCTCTCCTCAAAAGTGTTTCAAGCTCTGGCTTGAAAGAGAAATATTCGGGAAGGGAACAGGTGGATATGCGGTTCGTCTTCCCTATCGATTATAAAAGACAGGGAACAGGCAACAGGGAATAGGGAAGAGAGTTCAAACTCAAACCACCAAAGAATTCGATCTGTTTCAAAAAACTCTCATCGCGTGCGACCTGGACACAGTGAGTCCACCGCTTTTCTATTCGCTGTTCCCTGATCCCTGTTCCCTGGTTTCACCACGCCCCCTCGATCCGGAACGACTGCAACTCCCGTGCCTCGCCCTCGTCGAGATGGTGCTCTACTATGCGATCCACACGGCTCCCGCGTGGACCCTTCTTCAGGCTGGCGCGCAACTCGGCAATATCTTCAGCTGTGCCCGAAACGACCACTTCCACATCGCCATCCTCGGTGTTGCGCACCCAGCCGCGCAGGTCCAGCTCGCTGGCCTCCCGATGCACGAACCACCGAAAGCCAACACCCTGCACTCGTCCCCGAATTAGAAAATGCAGCACCATTGTTGTCCGCCCACGCCAGTTTTGCAGACGCACATACCGACTTGCAACCGTGCTCCTATGCGGGGGCGCGTGATGTTCCAATGCGCGCAGTCCTGCACGCTCGCGCTACACTGAACTCACCATGGTTTTCGTGCTCGACAACTACGACTCCTTCACCTACAACCTGGTCCAGTACCTGGGCGAGCTGGGTGCGGAAGTCGTCGTCCGCCGCAACGACGAACTTTCCGTCGATGAAGTCGAAGCCCTCAAGCCGGAGCGCATCCTGCTTTCCCCCGGCCCTTGCACACCCGGCGAAGCTGGCATCCTGGTTCCGCTCATCCGTCGCATGGCCGGGAAAGCCCCGATCCTGGGCGTCTGCCTTGGTCACCAGGCCATCGGCGAAGCCTTCGGCGGGGAAGTGGTGCGCGCGCACCATCTGATGCACGGCAAGACCAGCCCGGTCCAGCATGACGGCCACGGCATCTTCTCCGGCCTGCCGACCCCGCTCACCTGCACGCGCTATCATTCGCTCATCGTTTCGGAGAACTCGCTGCCCGCCGAACTCACCGTGACCGCGCGAACTCCGGAATCGAACGGAGCCGGAGTCGCCGGTGGCACCGTCATCATGGGGCTGCGCCATCGTAAATTTCGTATCGAGGGCGTCCAGTTTCACCCCGAGAGCGTGTTGACCGAAGGCGGCCACCAGATGATCAAAAACTTCCTGGAAATGTAGCGTGAAGCCAGCGTCGTTCCTGACAGCGCAGTCCCCGGCGAACCGAGCGATTTTTGCCTCCGCGCTCCTCGCTCTTGGAGCCTCGGCATTTGCGTCATACCTTCACGCCCAATCTTCTGTGAACCCTCCCGTCATTACCGTTCCAGCTGTTTCTACTCCCGCCAATCCCATCGCCATCGTCGCGCTCGACAGCCGGATTCCGGGAAGCGCTGCGGTCGTCACGGGGGCCTTGCAGGTAATGGGCGGCAAGGCCCTCATCGCTGCCAATGGCACGGTGACCGCTGGGGCAACCACCACCGACGTTATCCTGCCACAGCGCGGAACGCTGCATGTCTGCGCATCTACTACCGTCAAGCTGGCCGCCGACTCGAGTGTCCCCGCTAGCGAAGCTCCCGGCATTATGATGGCCCTGGACCACGGTGCAGTCGAAGCCAGTTTCGCCACCGGACGCAACGCCGACATGGTCCTCACACCCGATTTCCGCATCCTCATCGGCGGCCCAGGCATGGACAACGTCAAAATTCGGCTTGGTCAGAGCGGCGACACCTGCGTTGATAACCCGGCGGGAAACGCTCCGTATGTGCTCGTCACGAGCGTTTTTGATGGAAGCGTCTATCGCGTGCAAGCGGGCCAGCGCGTCATGTTTCAGCATGGAAACGTGCACGAAGTTGTCGATCAGGAAAAAGAGCCCTGTGGCTGCCCGCCTGCTCCTGCTCAAGTGCAGGGCAACGATTTTCCTCTGGCGCAAAGCGAAGGTCTGGCGCCCATTACAGCCAGTCCATCCGGGTCGCGGCGCGGCAGCAACGGAGCTCCCTCAACCCAGCCCTTGGTCTACAGCTCGGGCGATCTCGCGTCTTCAGCGGGCACTTCCTCAGCCCAGGCTGCCACTTCCGATGGGGCTACACCGCCCAAAGCAGCGCATCACAAAAAGAACGGTCTCTTCGAGCGCATCGGCCATTTCTTCCGCCGCATCTTCGGCGCCGAATAGGGTTGGCCTTCCCTGTTCCGCGATTTGGGAACCGCCCGAAGTACCGCGCCGTACTACCTCTACCGGGGCGAATCGGCAGCGTCTCAGGAGACACGCGAATGGATCAGAAGAAAACGTCCGCGAGCACATCAAGTGGCGGAATTTCTTGGTGGGTCCAACTTGTCACAATTGTCGGCTCGCTGTTGATGGCCGCCGGGGCGATCATTGGTTTGGTCAACCCTGGCATGCTCGTTGGTCATCAAGCTGACGTCAACGATGCCGCGCGCGTCTTTGCAGGCTATTTTGCTGCTCGCAATCTGGCAGTGGCTTGTCTTCTGTTGGTCCTTCTCGCGATTCGCGCAGGGCGTGCTCTTGGGCACGTCACAGCGCTCGCGGCATGCATTCAACTCGTGGATCTCGTACTGGACTGTGTCGAGGGGCGCTGGTCAATTGCGCCAGGCGTGTTGGTCGTGGGCGTGGTCTTCTTTCTTGCCTCGTTAAAGCTCTCTGGACATCCGCTCTGGAGACGTCAAGCCTGGACCGAATGAGCGATTCTCAACCGCGCGCGTTTCTAAAGTTTCTGTGCCTGCTTAATCGCCCGAATCACCGCCTGTGCCTTGTTCAGCGACTCCTGGTATTCCATCTCCGGCACGGAGTCGGCAACGATGCCCGCCCCCGCCTGCACGTAGCCCTTGCCATCCTTGGCCAACAGCGCGCGAATCGCAATACACGAATCAAGATTCCCGGAAAAATCGGCGTACAGCACCGCCCCGCCATAGGTGCCGCGACGCGCCGGTTCCACTTCCTCGATAATCTCCATCGCGCGCACTTTTGGAGCGCCGCTCAGCGTGCCGGCAGGGAAGCAGGCGCGCAGCGCATCCACTGCAGTCAGCTCCGCCTTGAGCCGCCCTTCAATCGTGCTCACGATATGCATCACGTGGCTGTAGCGCTCCACAAACATCAGCCGGTCCACCTTCACGCTGCCGAATTCGCTCACACGGCCCACGTCATTTCGCCCCAGGTCGACCAGCATCACGTGCTCGGCACGCTCTTTCTCGTCGCTCATCATCTCTTTTTCAAGCGCGAGATCCTCTGCTTCATTCGCCCCGCGCCGCCGCGTCCCGGCAATCGGCCGATACTCCACTTTTCCGTCGTGAACACGAACAAGAAGCTCCGGCGACGAGCCTGCCAACTCAAGCGCCTCTGCGGCAATCTTCTTCTTCGCTGATTTCTTCGCCTCCTTCACCGAGCCGCCCAGCGCACCATCCGGCGTGCAGCGCAAGAAATACATATATGGACTCGGGTTCACCGTGCGCAGTGCTCGATATACCTGGAAGGTGTCCAACCCCGGCTCCACATCGAATCGTTGCGACAGCACGGTCTGAAACACATCGCCCGCCGCAATATATTCCTTGGTCCGCTGCACCGCGGCCAGGTAGTCCTTTTTGCGTGTGCGGTATTTCACCTTCAGCTTCCCGTCGCCTTTAGCAGAGCGCAGTTTGGGCAGCGGCCCGGCCAGCCGCTTTTCGAGTTTCCCCAGCCGCCGCGCAGCATTCACATACGACTTGTTCGGCGCGAGCAACGTCACATCCGCGGTGACCATCAGCCAAATCTGCTTGCGCACATGGTCAAAGGCCAGCACCTCGTCAAAGAACAGCAAGCATGCATCCGGAACGCCTAATTCGTCCTTCGCCAATTCAGGCAATCGCTCTATTTGCCGCACGGCGTCATAGGCGAAAAAACCTACCGCGCCCGAGGTAAAGGGCGGCATCCCGCCCAGCCGCGCCGGCTTATGTCCGCCGAGTGCTTCGCGCAGCACGGCAAAAACATCGCCCTCCAAGTGCACAGTCCGCTTGCCTTCGGTGATCGCAATACTGCGTCCCCGCGCGACGATTCGCTTGTACGGATTCAATCCTATGAAAGTGTAGCGGCCCACCTGTTCGCCGCCCTCCACCGACTCGAGCAAGAAGCATTCGCGCTCCTGCCATGCCGCTCGCAGGAACGCCGATACCGGCGTCTCCAAATCCGCCGTCAACGTGCGATACACGGGAACGAGTGAGTGCGCTTTAGCGAGCGCCAGAAATTCTTTGCGGCTGGGCTGAATCTGTTGCGCAGTGGCCTTCACAGAGACCAGTGTACTTGGCCTGATTCGTCGCCGAACCAGCGAAGGGCTCTCTCTAAATCCGGTGCGCCGGCCCGATCACGTGCCAATACAGTGCGAACCAGCTAAGAAACAAACATGCCAAGCCGACCAGCGTGAACTTCACCTTGGTAATCCAGCGCATGCCTTCGCGCCACCAGATCGTCACGGCCGAGGCCATGGCAAACACGCTCAAAGCCATCGCAATCGCTGTGGCCCAGTTGATGACCGCGAACCAGGGATACCATTCCGGCGTCGGAATCGTGATCGCGTCTTTCGTAGCGATCTGCCAACTCAGAATCGTTATGCAAAGGATGACCCACGCGAATGCCGCCATGCGCGGCCCCCAAGGGATCCATCGCGTTCCCGGTTGCGGATCGAGGCGAGGACGCCTGTGCAGGAAAATGCGACGGCCAATGCGCAGCACCGTTGCCACAACCACAAGCGCCAGTCCGCCCAAACTCGACCAGAGCGCGGGCAGCACGAATCTGCTGTTCTCGTACCAGCGAACGCGCTGAAGCTGCATTCCGGGAAAATCAATCGCCAGCCGCACAATCTTTTTGCTGCCATCGCGGATCGCGAAGATTCTCTGCTGATCGTCTTCGGCCTGCCACAAATCCCTCCCGATCGGCTTCCATTTGATTTGGTGCCCGCGCAGGTCTTTCACATCATGGATAGTGAGAACGCCATCTTTGTCCACAGTGGCGTTGCGTTGATCGAAGAGGCCCGATAGTTTCAGCTTCGTAGTCTCTGCGCGCCGCGAAGGCTGATACTGCCCGGCAATCTCGTTCAATTCGCTCGCCGGCGTCTTCAGGAATTCAACCTTCGGCGGCCCCGGAAAATAGCGGTCCGAGAAGAAGCGAATAATCTCCGGACGTGGCTGCGCTCCGCCCCCTGCCGAGTTGTAGGAAACAAACAGAACAATCTTCTGCTCCGGCTCAACAAAAAATAAACTATGAAACGCGATCAAGTCTCCTTCGTGGCCAATCCACCGCAGTCCGTTGCGCCAATCCTGGTAGAAGCCCATGCACTGTGCCGGCAGCTGATCGCTCGCCCGAAACTGCGGCGTCCACATCTCGGCCAATGTTTCCGGTTTCAGGATCGATTTGCCATCCAGGTTGCCGCCATTCAGCAGCGCCTGCCCAAACCGTCCCATGTCGGCTGCGGTAGACGAAACTCCACCGGCTCCCACGGGATTAAACAGCTCGAAGCCCACAGAGGGCTTGGTCGTATCGGTGCGGTATCCCTGGGAAGGCAGACTGGCAAAAGGCTTTTCGACCGGTTGGTAGAACGATGAGTGCGTCATTCCCAACGGCGCGAAGATGTATTCCCGCACATACTGCTCGAAGGGTTCTCCACTCGCGCGCTGCACAATGTAGCTCGCCAACCCTACGCCATAATTCGAGTACGCCGGAACCTCACCCGGTGGAAAGATGCGCATGGGCTGATTTGCGATCAGGTAGTCGCGCAGCGAAACGGCCTTCTTCGGATCGGTGAGAATGATGTCGTCGACCGTCTCTTCAAACCCGCCCGTGTGCGTCATCAGATTGCGCAGGGTGACCGGTTTGTTAAACGCCGGGCGTATCTGAAAATCCAGGTAGCGATTCACATCGGTATCCAGATCGAGCTTGCCTTGCTCCTTCAATTGCATCACCGACACCCAGGTGAACGATTTCGAAATGGATGCAAGCCGGAAGATCGTCGAGTTTGGATCGACCACCCTCTTGGATTTCAGGTCCGCGTAGCCGTACCCCTTTTCTAGTAGCACATTTCCGTCTTTCATCACCATCACTGTGGCTCCAGCGATGTCGCTTCGTTCCAACTGCAGCGGAAAGATGCCGTCGAAGAACGCTTCGAGGTCTGCCGGATCGAGCGCGTGTCCTGTTCCAGCGCTAGTTGCAGGGGTTGTTGCGGCCGGAGTTGCCGCGGCAGGCTGTGCCGGCGAAACGATCTCAGGCGGCGAAATGTCGAATGGTACCTGCGCCTGGATCGAAGCAACAGCCAGTCCAAGTCCGGCGGCCAGGACCACACTTTGAAGCTGACCCATCGTTATCTATCTCCATGAAACCCACGAAACAGGGGCCTCGTCATACTGCAACCGCACAAGTGTCCATGAATGGTCTGCATTTTGACAAGAGAGTCCTTCGCTGTGCGCAATCTGCTCCAGAAGGCCAAACTAGCTGAGGCCTGACGATGCTCGCCGCAGCGCCCTTATCGCAGTTCGTAGGTCCCAAGCCATTTCTTCATCGATTCGGGAGGCAGAGGATAACTGAACCAATAGCCCTGCGCTCCATCGCAGCCTTTCGCGCGCAGCATTTGAAACTGCTCCTCCGTCATGACTCCTTCCGCAACCACACTCATGTTTAGCTCATGCCCCATTTCGATGATCTTTTCCACCATCACGCGATCGCTGTCGTTCAAATGCATCCGCTCGACGATGCTCTTGTCGATTTTCAGCTCCGTGGCCGGAACGTTTTGCAGTTGTTGCATCATCGCGTAGCCGGTACCGAAGTCGTCAATCGAGAGCTGAAAGTTCTTCATCCGCAACCGCGTCAATACATCAAGCGTCCGCGAAATCTTTTTCATCAATCCGGACTCCGTAATCTCGACAGCAATCAGCTCCACCGGAATATCGTACTTTCGCGCAAGAGTCACGAGCGCATCCGGAAACTCCAAATCTTGCAACGAGCGCATCGACACATTGATTGAAACCCGTAACAATTCGCCACTCCGCCCCCTGAACTGCTTTGCCTCCGCCAGTGCGAGTTCCGCGGTGCTCCAGCACAAATCGTCCATCAGATCGAGAGCCTCAAGCCGCGCCAGAAAGTTTTCCGGCAGCGTCATACCCCGCTCCGGATGGCGCCATCGGGCCAACGCCTCCACGCCCATCACCTCCCCGGTTTTCAAGCTGATCTGCGGCTGATAGTAGTTCAGGAATTCGCCGTGCTTTACTGCATTGCGCATCTCCTCGTCGGAAACGGCGAAGGCGGGAATCACTTTGACCACCTCTGGCGCTTCCATCGCGGCAATGGCCTCCAGAACCCCCTTCAACTCCGGTAGCGGAAACGGTTTTTGCAGGTGACCCACGACTGCAAGCCCCAGGCTAAGCGCCAGCTTCTCGGCCGTCTCCAGCACTCGCTTGTCCATCCCGCTCATCAAGAGGATGCGGGCGTTACATCGCCGCTCGCCCAGCAGCCTCAAGACCTCGATACCGTCCATTCCGGGCATCATCAGGTCAAGAAGAATTAAGGATGTCTCGGGAGTGACGCGGTCAAGGAATGCGGCCGGGTCTTTGGTGGTTTCACAGTCGAGCCCCATCGTCCGTGCCAGCGCGGAAACCAGCTCGCAGACGGTGTTGTCGTCGTCTATGACGAGGACCCTATCGGCCTTTGCCATCGCTTCTCCAGGGTTCGCGGGCAAATCTTTGGTTGGCCTTTCTGTGCTCCAAGGCGAGAGATCGAAGAATAGGACACCATCTGCAACAGCTATGCTGAGTGTAGCTTAGCCCACAACGGCCCCGTGCGCGTTTCATCACTCCCCTATCATTCCGCCTTTAATTAGTAACGTGTTTCGTCAGTCCGGATTTCCCCAACAAGTCCCTCCTCCCGGCCGTTGAGTCGACCTTTCTCCATGCATCGCCAAATTGCCTCTGCCCGCCTGAGTATAACGACTAAAAAGGCGTCGGAGCTTCTGATCCGCAGACTTGAGAGCTGGAAGAAAGACTCCTGCATCAAGCCGCCCAAACACTGCCGTCAACTCCAATACGGGGGGTTGAAAAGGAGGTTCCGAAAGGATGCAGACCGGCTCCCGCAACGCTTGACGCAGCTTTGCCAGGGGCCTAGACTCACAAAGGTTTGGGCTAATTGGCTCTGTGGGCCTGCACTGAACGCAGGTCGAGCGCATCCGGTGTGCTCATCGGCAGCAAGAGGTCATGCCTGCCCGAACGGGTGCGAATGGATCCCATGATCGATCCGTCGCCAGGTCTTGCAATTGAATTGGAGAAGTGTATGGCAATCGCAACACAAACCGTGACCCTGGACCAGGAGATTAATCCCTGGGAAGCCCAGAGCGCACGGTTCGATTTCGCGGCACGCAAGTTGAATCTCGATGAAGGTCTGTGGAAGTTGCTCAGGACTCCGGCGCGCGAAATCATAGTGCACTTTCCAGTGGCCATGGATGATGGCCGCATTGAGATGTTCACCGGTTTCCGCGTGCAGCACAACATTGCGCGGGGCCCGGGCAAAGGCGGAATCCGTTATTCTCCCGAGGTCACTCTGGACGAAGTACGCGCACTGGCCAGTTGGATGACCTGGAAGTGCGCCGTAGTCAACATCCCCTTCGGCGGCGCCAAGGGGGGCGTCATCTGCGATCCCGCCAAGCTGAGCCAGGGCGAACTCGAACGCATGACCCGCCGCTACACCTCGGAGATTATCGATTTCATTGGGCCGGAAAAGGATGTCCTCGCGCCCGACATGAATACCAACGAGCAAACCATGGCCTGGATCATGGACACCTACTCCATGCACATGGGCCGCACTGTCACCAGTGTAGTTACAGGAAAGCCGGTGAACATCGGCGGTTCTCGCGGCCGCATCGAGGCCACCGGACGCGGCGTCATGGTGGTCTGCGACGAAAGCCTGCGCTACTTGAACCTGCCCATCGATGGCTGCAGGGTCGTCATTCAAGGCTTCGGCAATGTTGGTTCAAATGCCGCGCGCCTGATGATGGAACACGGCTACAAGATCGTCGGTGTCGCTGAGAAAGATGGCGGTCTCTACAATCCGAACGGGATCGACATCCACCAGCTGGCTGAATACAAGTATCGCAACGGCACCACCCTCGGATTTCGCGGTGCGGAGGCCACTCCCAGTGAAGAACTCATCGTCACCGATTGCGATCTGCTGATTCCCGCAGCCACCGAGAATGTCATCACCAGCCGCAACGCTGATCGCATCAAGGCGCGCATTATCGTGGAGGGAGCGAACGGTCCCACCACTGCTGTCGCCGATGAAATTCTTGCCGAGAAACGCATCTTCATCGTGCCCGACATCCTCGCTAACTCCGGCGGCGTCACAGCCAGTTACTTCGAGTGGGTGCAGGACCGCCAGGGCTATTTCTGGAAGGAGGCCATCGTCAACGAGCAGCTAGAAACCATCCTGCGCGACAGCTTCGACGACGTGGTGCGTTACGCGGAGGCTCACAATGTCAACAACCGCATCGCGGCCTACATGCTGGCCATCGACCGCGTCGCGTTCACCATCAAGCAGCGCGGCATCTACGCATAAGCACTCTCGTACCCGGCTCAAGCGGCACCACTTCACTGCGGAAGAGGGAAATCTATTTCTACCGCGCACTCCTGTCGTCCGTCGCTGATTCGAGGATATAGAACCAAGGGGAGCCCTCTGGTATACCCCCTCCGCCCGATTCTTGCTGCTAAATATCTCTGTCCATTGGACTTAGCTGAATCAATAACTTACGCTAACCTTAATCGACTCAATTGCTTATGGCGAAATATCTCTCAGCAAAGAACTTAACCTTCGTTTCTGGAGGGACAGTTAAGAAGGGGTATCTCCGCTCAGGCGGCGGCTCCGAGCCCTGCTTCCAGTTTTAGCAAAACGCGCGAATTATTCTGCAATAGGAGCGTCTAGCGGGGCTGCGCCTTCAGGGCCGCACGTACAGATGGATTGAAGCACTTTGCGCTCGGCCTCGGGAAGCGCGGCATGCCCTGCTAGTGTGCGCTGCCGCGGAAATTCCTGATCAGAATGGCATCTGTTGTTTCCGTGCCGCGAGAGAGAGCCAGCCGTCCATCGCGGGCCCATTGGAAGTTGAAGAGCTTGCCGGAGGCAAAGTGCGTGATAGGCGTTGCCGGTCCGCCCGCCACAGGCTGCTGCCATATGTTGCCCACTCCATTCACGTCGTTGATGAAAGAAACGGCCCGGCCATCCGGTGTCCAAGCCAGGGGCGGAGGTGCGGCAGTCTCAGGCAATAGGAAGACTCTGGCTGGCGGCCCTCCCGCAACTGGAATGATTGCCAGGCTCGCGGGGTGATTCGGCTGTGAAATATACGAACAGGCGATCCATTTGCCGTCTGGCGATACGGATGGATAGTCGGCGTCGTAGTCCGTCAACTTGATTGCGGGACCTCCCTGGCTTGAAACCTTCATCAGAACGGATTTGTCGCCTTGCACACTGGCGTAGACCACCCACTGGCCATCGGGCGTAATCGAGGGAGGGAAGTCCTGGGTTCCATTCGTCAGACGCCTAAGATTGCCGCCGTTCATGTCCATGCGCCAGATGTTCGCCCTGTCGTGTTCGGTCCAGCGAGTGACTGCGATGAAATCGCCGCGAGGCGACAGAGCAAGATTCGAAAAGCGACCGGATTGCGAATCAGTAAGGCTGAGCCGCCGAGGATTTGAACCGTTGCTATCGGTTTCCATGAGCTCAGAGCCGCGTTCGAATACCGACGGGTAGACAATCTTTCCATCCGGCGTCCATCCCAGACCTTCAACGCCCTCATAGTTCTGATTCTCGGTGCTCAAGGGTCGCGCCTCCGAGCCCTTGGATCCGCTGCCTGGAGCGAGAATTTGAATGTTGCTCAGGGTCAGGCTCTGGACGGTAAGCAGGGCCTTGCCGTCGGCGGTGGCGCGAACTGTCATGTAGCTGGAAAGATCGTGCGAAATGGGATGAGTCTTGCCGTCAGATAGAGAGATTTCGGCGATCTGACGAAGCGTCGACCCAACGAGCTGACCTACCACGATCAAATCGCGGCCTGGCGGCAAATTCCAGACGTCGTCGATATTCGTCCACGGATCCCCCCGAAGCTGCTGAGCCGTTCCGCCGCCCGCCGGGATGACCATCAAATCCGATTGCAAAGGATAAACCAGCGACCGCCCATCGGGTGTCCAGGCGACTCGATTGAAGTGGATGCCAGGTGCATCGTAGGTCGCCAGGG
>Ga0302325_10016403_pt1 | contig 15696 bp, 12 predicted proteins | sample Palsa_T0_2_FD_201948 | JGI IMG/M metagenome (GOLD analysis project Ga0302325, IMG submission 201948) | Peat permafrost microbial communities from Stordalen Mire near Abisko, Sweden - Palsa_T0_2 | ecosystem: Environmental > Terrestrial > Soil > Palsa > Peat permafrost | place: Sweden: Abisko...
ACCAGAAGCCCATCGGCTGGGAGTTGAGCAGCGCCGCGGTGAAGGCGGCCGGGTGGTGCAGCTTCAGCCAGGCCGATGAGTAGACGAGATAGGCGAAGGACACTGCGTGGGACTCGGGGAACCCGAAGCTGGAGAAGGCGGCCATCTTCCCGAAGATCTCGTCGGCAACCCTCCCCTCGATCCCCCGGGCCGTCATGCCGGCGTAGAAGCGCTCCCGCAGCTGCTCCATGCGCTCGGCCGAGCGCTTGGACCCCAAGGCCTGGCGGAGCCGGTCGGCCTCGGCGGGGCTGAACCCGGCCACGTCGATGGCCATCTGCATCAGCTGCTCCTGGAAGACCGGGACGCCCAGGGTCTTCTCCAGGCAGGGCTTCAAGAGCGGGTGCAGGTAGGTGATCTTCTCTTCGTTGTTTCGCCGACGCAGGTAGGGGTGGACCGAGCCGCCCTGGATGGGCCCGGGACGGATGAGGGCCACCTCGATCACGAGGTCGTAGAAGCGCCGGGGCGTCAGCCGGGGCAGCGTGCCCATCTGGGCCCGGCTCTCCACCTGGAACACCCCCACGGTGTCGGCGCGGCACAGCATCTCGTAGACCTCGGGTTCCTGGGGGAGATCGGCCAGGTCGAGCACCGGGCCGCCCGAGTCGGCCACCAGATCGACGGTGCGGTGCAACGCCTCGAGCATGCCCAGGCCGAGCAGGTCGAACTTCACCAGCCCGATCGCCGCGCAGTCGTCCTTGTCCCACTGCAGCACGGTCCGGCCGGGTGCGGTGGCCCACTCGACCGGGCACACCTCGACGACCGGTCGGTCGCAGATGACCATCCCGCCCGAATGCACCCCGAGATGCCGGGGGAACCCGTCCATCGCCCCGGCCAGCGCCAGAACCGGTGCGGGGATCTCGCCCGGCATGGCCCGTTCGGTCTCCTTGAGCGAACGTCGCGGTTCGAGCTGGCGCGACCACCCGTCGATCGTCCCCGACGCGTACCCGAGGGCCTTGGCCGCGTCGCGCAGCGCCGAGCGGGGGCGGTAGGTGATGACGTTGGCCACCTGGGCCGCATGCAAGCGGCCGTGGCGCTCGTAGACGTACTGGATGACCTCCTCTCGCCGCGCGCTCTCGATGTCCATGTCGATGTCGGGCGGCCCGTCGCGGGCCGGGGACAAGAACCGTTCGAACAAGAGGCCCAGCTCGACCGCGTCCGCGTTGGTGATCCCGAGCGCGAAGCAGACCGCCGAGTTGGCCGCCGAGCCGCGGCCCTGGCAATAGATGTCGTTGCGCCGGCAGAACTGGACGATGTCCCACACCACCAAGAAGTAGCCGGGGAACCCGAGCGACTCGATCACTTCGAGCTCGTGGTCGAGCTGCGCCCACGCACCCCGAACCCGCTCGGCCCCCCGGGGCCCGTAGCGCCGGCCCGCCCCCTCCTCGACCAGTTGGACCAGGTAGCGCATCTCGTCGGTCCCCTCCGGGACCGGGAACGGCGGGAGCCCCGGCGCGAGCAGCCGGAGGTCGAAGGCCAGGTGGCGCCCGAGCTCGCCCGAGCGCTCGACCGCACCGGGATAGCGGGCGAACCGCCGGGCCTGCTCGGCCGCCGAACGGAGGTGGGCGCCCGGGCCGCCGGGCAACCAGCCGTCCATCTCATCGAGCGAGCGACGGGCCCGCACCGCGGCCAGGGCCTCGGCGAGCCGGTGGCCCGACGGCGCCGCGTAGTGGGCGTTGGAGGTGGCGACCGGGTCGACCCGGTGCGAGATGGCCAGCCGGACCAGTGCGTCGTTGCGGGCCGAGTCGAGCGGCTGGTCGTGATGCCACAGCTCGACGGCCACGTTGTCCCGTCCGAAACCCTCGATCAACCGGTCGAGGGCCCGGGCGGCGAATGCCGGCCCCCCCAGGGCCAGCGCGGCCGGCACCGTCCCCTTGCGGCACCCGGTGAGCACCATCCAGTGGCCACCGTGGGAATCGAAGAGCCCCTCGAGCGAGAAGGTCGGGTTCCCCTTCTCCCCGCCGGCCAGTTGGGCCTGCGCGATGACCCGACTCAGCCGCGCGTAACCGCCCGGGTCCCGGGCCAAGACGACCAGGTGCGCCCCCTCGGGGTCGGCGATGCCGTTCTGGCGGCGGGTGAGGTCGAGGGTCAGCTCGGCACCGAACACGGTCGGCAGGCCGACCGCCCGGGCCGCCTCGGCGAAGCGGACCACGCCGTAGAGGCCGTCGTGGTCGGTGAGCGCGAGCGCGTGGAGGCCGAGCCGGGCTCCCTCTGCGACCAGCTCTTCTGGATGGGAGGCCCCGTCGAGAAAGCTGAAGTTGGAGTGGACGTGCAGCTCGGCGTAGCCGGCCCCCTCAGTCATGGCCGGCCCGCTCAGTCGTAGGTGGCCTCGACCCACCACTGGTCGCGCTCGACGAAACACAGGTAGGCGGTCCGGTCCTCCCCCATCAGCTGGAACCGGGCCCTCCGACGGCCGGCCCGGGGGTCCCACCACCGTTCGTCGAGGAGCCACGGACCGGCCCACGCGACGACGAGGTGGCCCGGCCCGCCCTCGACCGAGACCAGCGCGGGCGCGGCGGAGAGCCGACCACGGGCGCTCACCCCGACCGGTCGCTCGGTCCGGTCCCTCACCTCGGCCCGCCGCGGCACCCGATGCACCAGCGCCGGCGCGGGGTCGGGGTGCCGTCCCGGCCACGGTCCCGCCTCTCCCGCACCGGGCCGGGTATCCCCCCATGCCACCAGGACCACCCGATCGTCCGGTCCCCGGCCACCTGTCAACGCGCCGGTGAAGACGGCCTCGGGGCCGAGGATCCCGCGTAGCCGGTCGAGCCCCCGGATGGCCCGGCGGTCGGCCGCCGAGACACCACCCCAGAAGCCCATCTGGTGACCACCGGCCGGCGCCACCTCGGCGGCCCGGAACGAGAGCCGGGAAATCCCCGCGCTCGGTGCCTCGGCGGCGGTGCCGGCCAGCCACCCCTCGAGCTGCCAGCGCAGCCGCTCCCCCATCGCCTCGGGGCCGAGGCTGTCCTCGGCCCGCCAGCGCCGGGTGAGACATTCGCCATGCTCGGTCTCCGCCTCGATCGTGAGCAGGGTGCAGCTCAGTCCCTGCGCGTCGAGCTGAGCCATCAGACCCTCGGCCAACGTCCGACCAGCGAAGGCGGCGGTGTCCACCCGTTCGGCCGGTGGGTCGAGCTCGACCACCGCGACCAGTTCGACCGGCGGCGCACTCGAGCGAAGGGGGCGGTCGTCGAGCCCCCGGGCCAGTCGGTGAGCCAGCGCGCCGTCGGGGCCGAACCGGGCCGCGACCATGGCCGGGTCGAGGGCCGCGAACGCGCCCAGGGTGCCGATGCCGAGGCGCACCAGCAGGTCGGCCAGGTCGGGACGGCCGAGCACGTCGACCTGGAACCCGGACAGGAACTCAACGGTGCCCGAGCTCGGGACCACCACCTCGCGTCGCGCCGCCAGCGCGGCGGCGAACGGGCCGTCGGCCACCCCCACCCGCACCACCGGCTCGGCCACCTCGCACCCGCCCGACACCGCTTCACGCGCCACCTCGACCACCGTCCGGCACAGTGGGAGCTCGCCCCCGTGGTACCGGGCCGGGCCGCGCGTCGCCAGGGCGCACAGGCCCGGTCTGGTGACCTCCACGTGGGGGGCCAGGCGCGCGACCGCCGCCACCACCGGGTCAAAGGCGCGTCCCTCGCGCGCCTCGTCACGCTGGAGGACGACGAGGTCACCCGACCGGCTCTCCGCCGCCCGGCGCCGCATCCCCAGCGCGACCCCCTTTTCGCGTGCCGCGGCCGAACAGGCCACCACCCGTCCGGCCGCCACCACCGCGACCGGCTCCTCTCCGCCAAAACCAGCCGCCACGACCGGCCAGTCGGGACACCACACCACCAGGGTTCGGACTACCTCTATCCCGCCCACGCCACCCTCTCGGACTGTGCATACGCCACGCGATCGAGCGTCGGTTCTTCCTGGGGCTGTATGGCCAACCGGCCGTCGGGACCGGGCAACCAGCAGGTCGCCGTCCGCGACCGACCGCCGGTGCGACGACCCGAGACGACGACCTTGGCCGGCCGGCGCCTGACGGTCCCGGACCCGGAGCCAAGCCCCTCCCAAGCCTCGGCTTCCGAGGCGAGCTCGAGGTCGGGGCGTTCAGGCCATGGCGGTCCACCCCCGCTCACCACGAGGATCGACCCGCGCTCGCGGGCGCGTGCGGCAAGGCGACGTGCGTCGGTCGGTCGACAATGGCCGGGCGGGCGAACCACGACCAGGTCCACTGCGTCGAGCAACATCGCCAACGTCGCCGTCCAACTCGCCCCGGGGTCGGGAACCAGGGCGACCCGACCCAGGTCGATCCCCATGGCGACGGCCGCCTCGAGTCCGAGGTCGGGCAGGCCGACCACGGCCGCCCACGAGCCCCCGGCCAACGGCCCGATCAACAACGACAACAGCAGTGTCACGCCACCGGTTCCCGAGACGCCGATCAAGCTCCCACGCTGGAGCCCCGCCCCCGGCAAAAGCGAGGCCAGTGGTTCGCCAACCGGGAGCATCCGTTCGGTGGCCAGAACCGGCCCGTGGCCGTGCACGGCCTGGGAGAGGGGACCTCCGCTCACCCGCGGAGTGTAGCGAACGTATGTTCGCTTTCCAACCGGGCGGCGTCCCAGGCCAATAACTGGGTCCTCCGAGGCACGCTGACGCGAAGAGGCTGGTCACCGCGTCGGTCGTGAACGGTCGCGTCAAAGATCGGCGATCATGCTCCACGCGAAGGTGGGCTGATGGGCAGCTCCGAGGCCGGGAGAACTCGATGGATCACACGGAAATCTCCGCAACGTGATCCGCCAGGAAGTCCTCGCGCTGTAGCAACAATGCTACGCTAAGGTTATGCCTGAGATCCCGGCACGAGAGCTTCGCAACGACGTGAGCGCCGTGTTGCGCCGTGTTGAGGCTGGAGAGCACTTGACGGTGACGGTGAGCGGGCGTCGGGTTGCCGAGCTGATGCCCCTGGCCCCTCGACCGCGGGCGATGGCTTGGGAAGCCTTCATCCGTGGGAGCGAGGACTGGCAAGCTGACGCGGGGTTGGCCCGGGAGCTGGCGGACCTGCTCCCCGACACCACCGACGACACGCCGATCCAGTGACCGAGGCATTCGGCGAATCGGCCGTCGAACTGGCGCTCGCCGACACCTCCCTCTTCATCGCCCTCGAACAGCAAAGACCACTATTTCAACATCCACCCCAGCGAGTGGCCGTCTCGGTTGTCACCGTCGGGGAACTGCGACTTGGGGTGTTGGCAGCCAAGACCGGTGAGGTTCGTGCACGGCGATTGGAGACCCTGTCCAAGGTGCAGGAGCTCGACCCCCTTCCCATCGATGAGCAGGTCGCTCACTCGTGGGCCACCCTTCGCCTCGCTCTGCGGGATCAGGGCAAGCGGATGCCGATCAACGATTCGTGGATTGCCGCCACCGCGATCGCCAACCGGATTCCCGTAGCGTCCCAAGATGAGGACTACGACGACGTTCCGGGACTCACGGTGATCAGGGTTTAGACAGGCCGAAAACCTCGGTCGCGTCCCTCGTCTTGTCACACGTCCTGCCGTTTCGCTGACACACTTGAGCGAATCGGACGCCACCTGTACGACACGATCGCCTCGGGGTACGCGACCGCCCGGCGTGAGGATCCCCGGATCGCCGCGTCGATCCACTCGGCATTGGGCTCGGCCACACGCGTCGTCAATGTCGGTGCCGGCACCGGAAACTATGAGCCAAGCGACCGAGACTTGATCGCAGTTGAACCCTCGAACGCGATGATCGCTCAGCGATCACCCGGAGCGGCTCCGGTGCTCAGGGGGACCGCCGAGGCATTGCCCATTGCTTCGAACTCAGCGGACGCGGCCATGGCGCTACTCACGCTGCACCACTGGAACGATCTCGACGCGGGACTGCGAGAGATGCTCCGAGTCGCGCCCCGCCAAGTGATCTTCCTCTTCGATGCCGCTGAGACCGGGCGGTTCTGGGGCATGCAGTACTTCCCCGAGGCGCTCGCACTTCCTTCAGAGCAGCGAGCTCCGGACGTGGCTCGAGTGGGGGCGGTGCTCAATGTGGTCCAGGTACAACCGGTGCCCATTCCCATTGATTGCACCGACGGGTTCGGCGCTGCTTTCTGGGGGCGGCCGGAGGCCTACCTCGATCCTCAGGTCCAAGCCGGGATGTCCTGGCTCGCTCAGTTAACTCCGGACGCCCTCGATCGAGGAGCGGCTCGGCTGGGCGGCGATTTACGGTCGGGCCGATGGGATGATCGATTTGGCGATCTCCGAGAACAAGCGAGCTACGACGTCGGCTATCGCCTCGTGACCGCAGGCGATCCGGATTGACGATGACATCTTCGATGTCCTGGACCCCTGGGCCAGGGTTCAGATCGAGACGTGGCGATCAGGTCAGGTACAAGAACCGTAGCCCTCGTCCCTGACGGCCACACCGGCCTCCCGCAATACCGGGCCCAATCGCCACGACCCCGGGTCGGTCTCCTCCGTGCCGTGATCGGCCACCAGAGAGAAGGGCGACGCGTCGGCCATCCGGCGAGGTCCTGCGACCGCGAGGCCATTCAAACCAAGGCGCTACCATCGCCCGGTGCCTGACGTCATCGTGGTCGGTTCGGGCCCGAACGGACTCGCCGCGGCGGTGACGATGGCCCGGGCCGGTTGGTCGGTCGAGGTCTACGAGGGAGCGCCGACCCCCGGTGGTGGGTGCCGGAGCGCCGAGCTCACCCTGCCGGGATTCCGTCACGACGTCTGCTCGGCGGTGCACCCGCTGTTGATCGCCTCACCGTTCTTCCACCAGCTCGACCTCGACGCACTCGGCGTTCGGTTGTGCATGCCCGAGATCGCGTTCGCTCATCCGCTGGACGGCGGGCGGGCCGCCGCCCTGTTGTCGTCGGTCGACGAAACGGCCGAATTGCTCGGGTCCGACGCGACCACCTACCGGCGCCTGCTCACCCCGTTCGTGCGCAACATCGACAAGATCCTCCCGACCGTCCTGGCCCCCCTGCGCTCGGTGCCTGCTCATCCCTTGGCCATGGCCCGCTTCGGGACGACGGGGCTGCTGCCGGCCCATCGCATCGCGAGCCGCTTCAAGACCGACGAGGGTCGGGCGATCGTGGCCGGTGCGGCGGCGCACTCGATGCTCCCGCTCACGGCGCCACTCACCGGGTCCTTCGGCCTCTTGTTCATGATGGTGGCCCACGCGTTGGGCTGGCCCGTCGTCGAGGGCGGTAGTGAGCACATCGTCGGCGCGCTCTGCGCGGAGCTCGAGTCGCTGGGCGGCCGGGTCACCAGCGATCGCTGGGTGAGGAGCCTCGACGAGCTCGCCGGTGCCAGGGCGGTGCTGCTCGATGTCTCGCCGCGCCAGTTCCTCGACCTGGCCGGGGGCCGGTTGAACGCACGGAGTCGCCGGCCGCTCGAGCGCTTCCGGTACGGCCCGGGGGTCTGCAAGGTCGACTGGGCCCTGGCCGGCCCGGTCCCCTGGGCGGCCGACGCCTGCCGCCGGGCCGGCACGGTCCACGTCTGTGGCCCCCTGGAGGAGGTCGAACGCAGCGAGGCCGAGGTCAACGCCGGTCGTCACGCCGAACGGCCCTTCTGCCTCATCGCCCAGCCGGGCGTGGTGGACCCCAGCCGGGCCCCGGCGGGACAACACACCCTGTGGGGCTACTGCCACGTGCCGCCGGGTTCGACGACCGACATGACCGAGGCCATCGAGGCCCAGATCGAGCGGTTCGCCCCCGGGTTCAAGGACCTGGTCCTCGCCCGCTCGACCGTGACGGCCGCCGAGATGGAGGCGCACAACCCCAACTACATCGGTGGCGACATCAACGGCGGGATCTCGGACCTGCGCCAGACGATCTTTCGCCCCACGGCCCGCTGGAACCCGTACCGAACCGGCTTGAGGGGGGTGTACCTCTGTTCGGCGTCGACCCCGCCGGGGGGCGGCGTGCACGGGATGTGCGGCCTCGGCGCCGCCCGGGCCGCGTTGGCCGACCTCGGCCCGGCCGGGTAGCGGCCTCTACAGGCACGGAGGACCGGGCGAGGGGCAATCCCCACCGGGCCGGGTCATTTCCCTTGGCCGTCGGGCTGCGAAAGCCATACCGTTGTCGCAGGCGACGACGCCTGTGCCGGCCAAGGGGGACCAAGTGACTCAGCCAGACCGAATCAAAAAGAGGGACACCATGCGAATCACGGCCTCGGTGACCTCCATCTCGTGGATCCCCTCCGAAGCGATCGCCGGGCTCGGCGCCAAGCTTCCGTTTGAAATGGGGGTCGCCCACTACGACCAGCCCCCGCCCGACGTCATCGAGGATCTCGAGGCATTGCGGACGGCCGACAGGTTCCGCTTCGCCAACCGGCTGAACGCCTGGGTCGAGGTCGACGCCGGCCGCATCGTCGGCCACGGCCAGTCCGGCACCGGGATGATCGGCGCCACCACGCTTCGGCTCGGCGGAAAGGAGGCCACATTCCAGGCCGTGGCCCTCTCGGACCTGCGCCCCGATGCCAAGGTGACCGACACCGAGGTGACCTTCACGCAGACGGCAGGCGGGCGGACCGGGGTGCCGGCCCCCCGGCGGGTACGACGACCCCCGTTCGTCCAGTTCGCGGCCCCTCTCGCTTGGACCACGCTCTCGCTCACGATCCGTGCCGACGGCACGATCAGCCACGAGTTGACCGGTGCCAGCCCGTTCCCCCGCCACTGGGTCTATGACACCGGGGGCAATCTGTTGTCCAAGAGCGGCCTGATCGACTTCAACACCTGGTATCGCAGGGCATTCGGCAAGCACAGTCCGTGGGGCGACAAGGACTCCCCGGCCCTCACCACCGAGATCGAGTCGGCGTTGGAACGCCAGCTCTCCCTCGAGCTGATGTCGGGATCGGCCAAGCCCAAGATCCGGAAGGTGAAAAAAGGTGCCCTCATCACCGAACAAGGCCAGGCGGGCGACGAGCTCTTCTTGGTCTTGGACGGGGTGGTCCGGATCGAGGTCGACGGCAAACGCCTCGCCGAATACGGGCCCGGCTCGCTCCACGGCGAGCGGGCCATCTTGGAGGGCGGCGTGCGCACGTCGAGCATTCGTGCGGTGACCGACTGCACGTTGGCGGTCGCCGGTGCCGGCGAGATCGACCGCGACGCCCTCATCGAGCTCAGCTCGGGGCATCGCCGGGAGGAGCAAGCCTAAACCGTCGGAAGTCGCGCCGTCGACGTTCGGGCTGTCGATGCTCGGGCCCCCGAACGGTCTGGACGTCGCGACATTTGGGCGGCGAGACGCGCCCGATCGGACTACGACTTCTGCTGGAAGATGTTGAACATCGCCCCCACCGGGTCTTGCACCACCGAAAAGATGCCCGGCTCGATTTCGGTCTGGGGCTGAATAATCGTGCCACCCAGCTTTTCGAGTTTCTTGGCCGCGTCGTTGATGTCCTCGACGGCGATGTACACCGCCCAGAACGAGGGTGAACCCGGGGGCATCTGGGCAGGCTTTTGCAGCATGCCGCTGACGGGCCGGTCGCTGACGTGCCATTCCGTGTAGGCACCGGGGCCTTCGCCATGCGTCACCGCGCCCCAGCCGAAGACGTCCGTATAGAAGGCCTTTTCGCTTTCGGGGTCATCGCAGAGCAGTTCGCTCCAGGCCCAGGTACCCGGCTCGTTCACCAGGCCGGCCCCCTTGTGCTCTCCGGCCTGCCAGAGCCCGATGACCGCGCCCTCGGGGTCCGATATGACGGCCAGACGCCCGGCCCCCGACACGTCCATCGGCCCCGCGATCGTGGCCCCGCCGGCCAAGGTTGCCTGGGCCAGCGTGTCTTCCAGGCTCGCAACGTCGACGTACGTCGACCAGACAGAGGGGGCATCCGGTCCCATCGTCGGAGATACGCCGGCGACGGTACGGCCGTTCACCACGGCCATCGAATACCCGCCGAACTCTTCGGAGCCTGGTTCGATCTGCCAACCGAACATCTCGGAGTAGAACTTCTTGCTCGCTTCGAAATCGCGGGATGTCACATCAACCCATGACGGCACACCGTGCTCGTACACGTCCACCTGCATGTCGCTCTCCTATCGGTCTTCACGGAACCGGGAACCCCGGCCACGGTAGACGAGGGGTGTATCCGACGCTGGTGGCGGGTCCGATCGTTCGGCAAACAAGTCGGAGCTCAAATCGTGACGACGGGAACGCCTCGGTGACGCCCGGTCGTCGAGCCAACGGGCGGACCTCAGCGGGAGTTGATCAGGTTCCGCGAGGCCATGGTGAAGTATTCGATCAGCTCACCTCGCTCTTCCTCGCCGGTATCGGCGGCCTCGACGGCGTCGGTCATATGACCAAGCCACGCCTCGCGCTCGGCGAGGCCGATCACGAACGGAGCATGACGCATGCGCAGACGAGGATGCCCGCGCTCGTCGCTGTAGGTGGCGGGACCACCCCAGTACTGAGCGAGGAAGAGGGCCAGGTGCTTCTTCGGATCCCCGAGGTCGTCGGGGTACAGGGGACGAAGGATCGGATCTTTGGCCACGCCCTCGTAGAAACGGTCGACCAGCTGGTCAAAGAACGGCTGGCCACCGACCCGTTCGTAGAGCGTGCTCACCGACACGACGGTAGACGCTCGACGACGAAGGTCCTTCGCCGTAGCGGAGCCGAGAGCCTCGTACACTGCTACTCCGGATCGGCAGTCACGCCAGACCTCGCGGGTGTAGCTCAATGGCAGAGTCCCAGCCTTCCAAGCTGGTCATGCGGGTTCGATTCCCGTCACCCGCTCCGAGCAACTCCTCCTCAACGAGTTTTTGACCGATGGCGCTTGGTGCCCGAAGAGGCCCTTCGTGCCATTCATCTGCCTCGCATCTGGCCCAGCGGCGGTCCCGACCGATCAGCGGTGGGCGAAAAGGCTGCGGCGCGGACCTCACCTGTCGCCCTGGACAAAGCCGGGCGTGGACCTGACCTCGTGTTCTAAGGAGTGCGGGACGGTGTCGTCTGCCATTTCGAGGATGTTTCCCGCCGAGCACCGGAGTTCCATGCGGCCCGGGGTTTCTCGTGCCCCAGGATTGATGAAAAGAGAGATCGTTGGGCCCAAAACACCAGATCAGCCGGTGACAGCACCGCCGCCAAGGGACGTCGAACTGCCTGGTATCCACCGATTTTGGTAGCCCCGTTTGTACCCTGGGGACAGTCGTATCCCGGTTTCCAGGGAACACGGGGCCGCATGAGCTCGGTGAGGTAACCGCGATCGGTAAAAACCAACGGCAGAGGGAGCCACGGTGGTACACGATCCGAAGCGAGCAGTGCGATTTTTTGGGGTGTCGGCCCTGATTGCCTTGAGCGGGCTGTTGTTCACGAGCCCGGCCTGGGGTGCCGGCAGCGGATACGCCGGCGGGACCGGCACCGGCGGGTCTGGAACCACCGGTGGGGCGCCGACGCCGACTGGGTTCACCGACATCGTGACCACCCAGACGATCCAACCCTCCGGCGGCACCGTCAACGCAACGGCCGGCTCGACCACGGTGACGGTGACCGTGCCTTCGGGGGCCTTCGCAGCGCCCGTCCAGGTAGTGGTGTCCTCCGGGACCACCTCGGGCTTGAGCGACCTGCCGTCAGGGGCCCAGCCGACCCTCGCCATCGGGATCGGATTTGAGCAGAACGGACAGAAGGTCACGGGGACGTTCAACTCCCCGGTCACCGTGACGATCTCGAATCCGAGCATCACGACCGCCGATCAGGTCGTCATCTATGACCCCTCGACCGGAACGTATGTGCCGGTCAGCCAGGCCACCAACGTGGCCAACGTCTCGGTCACCAACGGCAAGGTCACCTTCCAGGTCCTGGCCGACCCCTACATCGTCCTATTGGCCTCGAGTTCGACCTCGGCCGCGCCCGCCATCACTGGCGCGACCAGCCCGGTCACGGGGGTGCCGGTCGTCACCGAGGCGGTCTTGGGCGGGGTGTTCGTGATGGCCGGCCTGATGCTGGCCCTTCGTCTTCGTCGCCACGCCCGGCAGCGCACCGCGTGAGCCGGTGGGGCATCGCCTCACCGTGATCCTCGTTCGTCGTTTCTCCCGTCCCGGCACCAGCTCTCCCGGCGCGCCCCGACCGAGACGGGCCACTGGGGCGATCGTGCTCGGCGCCGTCCTGGCCATCGGCGTCGGCATAACTCTGGCCGGGTGCGACGGTGCGCCGAGCGCAGCCCCGCCGACGACCAAAACCAACATCCCGCACCAGGCGAGCGACGTGGCCGCGATTGTGCCCTTGCCGAGCGGGGCCATCTCGGCCGCCCAGGTCCAGCCGAACGGCACGACCTGGGTCCTGAGCGGGAACTCGGCGGTCAAAACCTTGACCGAGGTCGATCTCAGCACGAAGAAGTCCGAGCAGTCGGTCGGGGTCAGTTCGAGTGCCCAGGCGGTTGCCCAATCCTCGACCGGGCTGCTCGCGCTGGGCCTCGGTACTGCCACCACCGGTGCGGTGGAACTCTTGAACGGCAACTCTGCCTCGGTCACCGGCACCGTCGCGATCGGAGCCCCGGTGCGGGCGCTGGCGTTCGGGGCCGACGGGGTGACGCTGTACGTCCTCGACGGCACCACCACCGCGGCCAGCGTCACCGTGATCAACACCTCGACCGAGCGGGCGGTGTCCACGTTCGGGGTTCCCGCCGACGCCATCGGCGTCGCACCCGACCCGACCCAAACCACGATCTGGACGGTCGAAGAGTCCGGCAACGTGCAGCAGACCTCCCTGCAATCGACCAAACCGATCCAGCAGTTTGCGCTCGGTTCCCCCGGGATCGCGCTCGCGATCGCCCCCAACAGCGGAACGCTCTACGTGCTGAAGGGGAACCAGGCGGCCTCCAACATCGACCTCATCTCGACGGCGACCGACACCGTCGATCGGGTCATCGGGGCGGCCGCTAACAGCGTCGGGCTGGTCGCCTCGATCAGCGGCACCACGCTCTATGACGTGGTGGGCTCCCCCACCCTCGGGAACATCCAGGCCATCTCGCTCGCCCCGGGCGCGTAACACCACCGGCTGCGTATGGAGCGAGACGGGGGGCGATCGCTGGGGACCGAACGCACCGGTGCCGTCGGCCTCGCCGAGCGACCACGACCAGCCCAGGTCTCACGCTCGCGCCAAGGGGTCGGGCTCCACCAGCTCGGTCGGCACAAACATCGGGCCTGGCGACCCCTGGCATCGGCCGCCCCGGCTCCGGCCGGCGTGGGCGACCGAATCTGGTGGACGCTCGTCGGGGTCCTGCTCATCGAGTGGTCGATCCGCATCTACGGCTCGGTCACCACCTTCCCGGTGACCATCCTCGCGGTGGTTGCGCTGGGGGCCTGGGGGCTGGCCACCGTTGGCGTCAGCTGGCTGCCCGAACCGAGGTGGTCCCGAAATTCGACGCTGGCGACCCTCTGGGTGTGGGTGACCGCCCTGTTGGTAGTGGGCGCCTTCTGCCTTTGGAGCGCGCTCCAGATCCACGCCTCACCGGGGTACGCGACCGACGAGATCGCCTTTGACCAGTACGCCGCGGTGCTGGCCAACCACGGGCTCAACCCTTACGTCCACTCGATGGCGCCGTCGTTCTCGATGTACCGGGTCCCGCCGGACTCGTTCACCTATTCGCTCACCGGCCACGCCGTGACCAGCCTGTCGTACCCGGCACTCGCCTTCGAGTTGTACATGCCTCTGCTGCGCTTGGGCTGGTCGGCCCAGATGGCCGTGGTGGTCAACCTGGCCGCATGGGCGGCCACCATCATCGGGTTGTTCGTGCTGTTGCCCAAGCGCCTGCGCCCGGCGGCACTCGTGATCGGGAGCCTGTCCACCTACGTCGCCTACACCGTTGGCGGTGTCACCGACGTCTTGTACATCCCGTTCTTGATGATCGCGGCGTACCAGTTCAACCGGTTCCCGACCCAACGGGGTTGGCGCCGCTACATCGGGCCGGTCATGTTCGGGCTGGCCATGGCGATCAAGCAGACGCCCTGGTTCCTGTTTCCGTTCCTCCTGGGCGCCATCTGGCTGGAGGCCCGGGCGGCCAGGGTCAGGCGACCGGCCCGTCAGGCCGCCCTCTACGGTGCCACCGCACTGGCCGCCTTCGCGACCCCCAACCTGCCCTACGCGATCTGGGACCTGCGGGCGTGGGCCAGCGGCGTGCTCACCCCCTTCGCCCACGTCGTGCCGGCCGGCCAGGGCGTGGTCGGGCTCAGCCTGTTCACCCGGCTCGGCGGCGGCTCCCTCGACGCCTACTCGTTCCTCACCCTGATCGTGTTCTTGGCCCTGCTGTGCGCGTACCTGGCCACCTATCCGGCCATGCGGGCGCTCACCTTCCTCTTGCCCTCGGTGGTGTTGTTCTTCGCCTCCCGGTCCTTCGGGAGCTATCTGGTCGAGCTCATTCCGGTGGCGTTCGTGGGCGCCGTCACGGTGCATCGAACGCGCGAAACCGACGAACTGCGTCCCCTGCCCCACTGGCCCCGATTGGTCTGCATCGCCGCAGTGGTTTGCCTCGTCAGCCTGGCCGTGGCCTTGGGGTCGCGCCAACCGCTCGTCGTGCGCGTGGTCGGTGTGCGCACCACCGGACAGCTGGCCACCGTCGAGCAGCTCCGTGTCCAGGTCACCAACCGCAGCGGTGGGTCGCTCACCCCCTCGTTCACCGTCGACGAGGGCGGCCAGCTCACCACCTTCTGGCCCGTATCGGCCGGCCCCAAGACCCTGGCGGCCGACCACAACGCCACCTACACGTTGCGGGCTCCGAACTTCTTCGCCCAGCCTGGGATCGGCGGCGGGTTCCAGGTGGTCGCGTTCACCTCAGGCCCCGACACCGTGAGCACGAGCTCGGCGTACGTCCCGACCACGCTGCATGTCGGACTCACCCCCGACGCGGTCAACCAGCCGGTCGCGCTCGGACAGTCGGTCGTCGTCCACGCCGACCTCTACGACGCCATCGACCAGCCGGTGGCGGAGGCCGGCGTGCCGGTGTACCTCGGCCAGGTCATCTACGGCGAGCAGGGGCTGATTCTCAGCGAGGCCTCCATCAACGGTCGTGCTCCCGGCCAAACCCCGGTGGTCGCCTACACCAACCGCCAAGGCCAGGCCACCTTCCGCATCGTCGGCACCCAGACCACCACCAACCCGGTCTACTTCGAGGCCAACCTGGTGAACAACGCGCAGTTCTACCCGTACGGGTACTCCGAGATCCTGCCGATCCGGTTCGCCACGCAATGACCAGCCCTGCCGTCGGCGTCCTCGGCCCGGTGCGCCCCGCCCGCGGCGCCGTCGCCCCGGTCGCGCCGGCGATTCCCGTCACCCTGGCCGACCGCGACGCTCTCCGGATGCGGGCGGCGCTGCAGGCGGCGTGGATCCTGCTCGGCGCCCAGTTCGTGGCCATGCTGGCGTTCAGCTGGGAGCTCTACCACCGCTTCGCCAACACCTGGGACTACGCGCTCAACTACCAGGGCTGGTGGGGCATCGCGCACGGGAACCTGAACCCGTTCTCGACGATGGCCGACCGGTTCTTGTACCAGGACCACTTCGTCGTCTTGTTCTGGCCGCTCGCCCCCGTCTCGCTGCTGTGGCCGCACGGCCTGTGGCCGCTGTGGATCCAGGACCTGCTGGTGGTGGTCGGCGAGGTGGCGGCCGTGCTCATCGTCCGAGACGCGGTGAGGAGCGCCCGGTGGAGCCCCCGCCTGCCCGGCTGGATGGCCGTCTCG
>Ga0302325_10016404_pt1 | contig 15696 bp, 12 predicted proteins | sample Palsa_T0_2_FD_201948 | JGI IMG/M metagenome (GOLD analysis project Ga0302325, IMG submission 201948) | Peat permafrost microbial communities from Stordalen Mire near Abisko, Sweden - Palsa_T0_2 | ecosystem: Environmental > Terrestrial > Soil > Palsa > Peat permafrost | place: Sweden: Abisko...
GGATGGCTTGCAGCGTGCCGCGGGACTTCCGTCACCCAGTCCGGAGCACGAAGCGCTCTCGGCTCGTTGGGTGGCGGGCGAGATCGATAACGAGGAGTTCGAGCGGCTTGGCATGGATTTGGTGCGCAAACGTCTGGCTGTCACCGCTGCCACCGCCGGCGAGGGATGATCGTTTTCGCGCCAAGTTTTGAGCAAAGAGCCCCAGAAACACTGGGGATGTGAAAGTTTGGGACGCAGAATCGAGCGTCCCGTCGCAGCCGGCTGATACTTTCGAAGACGGTCAATCCAGGAACCCACGGAGTCGGCTCGAGAAGCTGAACGGGAAAGGGACGAGGACGGACCAGCATCCGGCTTTAGTCGGTCCGCAGCACCGCAGCACCGAAGTGCCGGCCGCCAACCGCGGCCACCGCAGTTCCCGCAGCACCCGCTTTTTCCGCGGCACCCAGCTTTGCGCCGCACCGACGTTCCCGCTTTTCGCAGCACAGCAGCACAGCAGCACGCAGCACCGCAGCAAGGCAGCTTCCAGCTTTTTCGCCGCACCGCAGTTTTTGACAACCGAATACTTTCACCGGGCACTCCAAAACCGGCTGCAGCGGTCCCGCTCTCCATCTAGCTTTGGAGTTTGCGCCAAAATCGCGACTTGCCGAGTTTCGCCGGCTCCCTCTGGAAGCATCACACTTCACACTTCGGGGTTGTGGCGCTTTGGACATCGGCTCGGCCGGACGAATCTCTCGGGTCCTCGCTCTTTCGCCCCTTCACGTGATCCCGGCCATCTGACGGCCCCAGAGGACACTTGGCTCTTGGGTCCCGAAGGTTTGTGGAAATCGCGGCGTCGCGCTCCGAAAATTGGTTTGTGGGGGAGAGCCGTCAGAAGCCCGGGACACGTGAAGTGTCAGAGAAGCCAGCTCCGCTCCACCCAAAAGGCAGCTTCGTCGTCCGCCTCCAAGTAACCAGCTTCGGAGTTTGCGCCAAACCGCCCCCCCGCTAGCACCTCCCCCAGCTGCCTACGGCGGAGTTCACGGCTTGACGCTAACCCGATACCGGCCAGCGAAGTCGTCTGTGGGTGGGTCGTTATCCTTGACGGTATCGGCGTGTACGTCGCATAATGAGATCCGAGTAAGCCAGATAAGAGTGACATTTCGTAATGTCCCGATCGTAGGGCCGACGACCGCGGCTAGGCTTGATGGCATGCTGAGTCGGCAGATGCAGGAGTACTTCGATGCTGTCGCTTATTGGAAGCGTCTGCTACTTCTGCGCGTTCAGACTCCGGAGCTGCTGGCAAAGGGCACCAAGCGTTCCCATCGCGGGCGCCAGCGGCAGATGCTTGAGCAGGCGCGTAACCAGCTGCGCGAGCAGATGAAGCGGAAGCGCCGACGACGGTTCCGTGGCGATGTCGCAGTCGACCTGACGATATTTGCACACGGCGCAGGGAATATTCCGGCTACGCCACGGGCCGTCAAGCGGTATCTCGATGCCATGAATGGCATCGTCTACGGCGATGACCGTCAGATCGCCCACCTAGCGGTACACCGGCTGGCCGACGATTGGCCGGGACTGGCCGCATCGTACGCACGTGGCATCGGTCTGCCCACAGTTGTGGAACAGCAAGACCCGTGGGTGAGCATCGCAGTCCTCCCGGTCTCCGTATTCTCGGCTGATTGGGAGCGTGTCTTTCGTATGGGCGATCATGCGGCGTCAAATGTTCGCTTCGAAGCTGATGACTTCGAGCGGTGTTGGCAGCAATTCACGGAGGATAACTGGACCCACTCCGATGACTTGAAGCTCGAGGAACTCGTTCGTGAACGTCGTCGCGACGAAGTACATGGCGCGTCGCTGGAGCGCTTCCCGTCAGATATGGCCGATGTGATTCGCGAGGATCGTCACAGAGACATCGACGAAATGCTCGAGCACCTGATGCTCGACCAACGGCCTGGGCCGGAGGATCATCCGCTGGCAGGAGAAGCTTCGATCGATGCTGAGCTGCTCGCCCGGTTTGGGCTGCCGGACCCAGGGCCGCGCCCACGCTGGGATCTGCCTGGCAGCTTCTGGCTCCCTTTGCGGGCCGAGGCATCGGGGTGGGAGCTGGCCGTCCGTGACACAATGATGCGCCACCGCGACCGTTGGAAGGTATTGCCTGAGGCGTTCAAACGTCCTCTTGCGCTGGACATCGCCGCGTTTGGCATCGGGCCTCACGGCAAGGATATCGACAACCTCGCTCATGCGGTACTCGCACGGTTTGAGCGCTTGTACTGCGGCGAGCACCGTGGCACCGTGGTCAGCTATCGGGTATACAGGCGGCCATCAACGCGGCCAGGGGTGCGAGTGCTCGTTATGTCAGAGCGGCGGATGAGCCAGCTAAGTGAGCTGGTTGAGGAGGCACGGTCGGCTGTGATCGAGCAGGGCATCGACGAGCACGCCTACTGACACGGCGGCACCGTGCAATGTCGCTTGTGCGACACGACCCACACTCCGACCGGCAGGAGCACTATATTCGATATCTCGGAACTGATAGGCTTGCCACAACCTGATCAGTAGACGTAAGCTGAGGACATGATTCAAACGGCTGCCTCACCTAAAGCGCATCCACAGGACGGTTGATGACCCGACGCGTTCACTCAGTCACGACGCATCTCATTAGTCAGTCGCAGGATGCCGCCCTGACCGGGGTACAGGTCTTTAACAATCCGTTGATCAAGTTCAAGTCAGAGACCTTTATCGTCTTGATGAACATAGCGTGGACGTATCTCCTGCATGCGCACTACCGGCGTAGAGGAGTCGAGTACCGCTTCTACCAACGCCGGGGTACACGTAGATACTTCGATCGGACTGATGAAGGGAGCTTCAAGTACTGGGACTTGGCCAAGTGCCTTGCGGTGCGCGAGTGTCCGTTAGATAGCGCGACAAAGAAGAACCTGCTCTTTCTTCTCGGACTGAGGAACGAGATCACACACCATATGGCACCCACGCTCGACCACTTCGTGAGTGCCCGCTACCAGGCTTGCTGCCTGAATTACAATCGCTACCTCAAGGAGTGCTTCGGAAAGCGATATGGCATCGACCAGCATCTCGGCTACAGCCTTCAATTTCAGAGCATTTCACGCGACCAACTTTCTGCTCCCACTGAGGCTGACCTCCCAGCTAACGTCCGCTCGTTCATTGCTCGGTTTGACAGCGAGCTAACCGTTGACGAGCTCAATAGCGATCGGTTCGCCTACCGCATGCTTTTTGTTCCCAAGCTCGTTGGTAAGCCTGGACAAGCGGACGAGGTTATCGAGTTTCTCAAACCCGACTCCGAGATCGCTCAATCTGTCAACCGAGACTATGTCGCGTTCAAGGAGGTCGAGCGGCCGAAGTTCCTGCCCGGGCAGATCGTGAATACGATGCGTGAGCGTGGCTACTACGGGTTCTCGATGCACTGGCATACCGAACTTTGGAAGTCGCGTGATGGCAAGAATCCGGGCAAGGGATGGGGAACTGAGGTGGCTGGTTACTGGTATTGGTACGCGAGCTGGATCGATGTCGTTGATCAGCACTGCCGGGAAAATGTCGCCAGCTACCAATGATTGAACCATCTCTTGAGCGACCAGGCCACCAACTCTTTGCTCTGAGCTGCCTTCAACGGTAAAATCAAAGCAGGAGAAGCCTAATGTCACCCAGTTCATATTCAGCAAAACCCGAGAAGCTACACATCGAGATTGACGGTCGCTGGTCGGCTGAGGATATGGCGGCCTTCTTGCATGATCTCGGTGCGCTCTACGATGTTGGTCGTGCTCTTGATGTAGAGCCAAACATTTTGAGGTACATCCACAGGTATGGGCCGCCACCCCCTTGGGGTCCGGAGCCATGGTGGAGGTGGATGCCGGGACCTCCTGGCCCTGGACTCGAAATACGTCGTATCAAGTATGGCTCTCCTGGCTACATTGACCTCAGCGGCCTGGGTGATGCCGTCAAGCAGATAGGGCTGCTTCTCAAGAGTTTGATCACCTTCAATGAGATGCGCCGCGAGGCACGCTTGAAGAACGATGACCTCGAACAGGATGTTCAAGCCAAGATAATCGAGAATACGCGTGACTTTCTGAGGCTCAAGAAAGAGGCTCACGAGCAGGGATTTGAGGACGATGCCGCCGTTAGACAGTTAGCGGCCCTCATAGAAGGTGCACAAGAGCGAACCTTGCGGCAGATCGAGCGTGGCAACATCAAGCAGATTGAGGCGGGATCAAAAGACCTGTCGGAGCACAAATAGGCAATGGGCGCCAGAGTCAACTGCCTGAAGCTTCTCCTAACCCGCAAATCGATTCAATTCACGAGAGGCTCACTCCGGCCTAGTCAGGAACCCATCTACCAGGCACTGCGCGACATCAAGCGGGGAGTTCGTAGACGACGTGATCATGTACGTTGAGGCTCCGGGGCTATGACCGTGTCCGTCGTCAACTCCCCGCGGGTCAGCACCACACTCACCTGCTCCTCCTCGGTCTGCAGAAGTTCGGGCTGCGCTATTGCTCTCAGGTGCTCCATAACGTCGACAACCGGGAACTCTCGGCGCTCGGCCAGTAGGTCGGCTACATGACGCGCGGGCGGCCGGGGAAGCGCCGCCATTGGCGGAAGCTTGGCATCCGCCGCGAGGAACTGCTGGACTATCTCCCAGCCCTTGTAAAACGTCTCCATGAAGCTGCCTTCGTAGGGAAGGGGACAGACGGCAAGCCGGCGTTTGTCGTCCATAAAGGGGCGATCGGTGCCGGCCTCATTGGCAGGCACGATCCCGATGCGAAGTCCACGAGCGCCCTCTAGGCCGGACGGGTTGGACTTGACCGTCGTTGCTACCCATCGGTCGGAATCGGTCTTGCCGAGAAAGAGATCGGCCTTCCAAACGCCCGCAATACTTGAAGGCAACGCCTTGCGAGCAGTTGGTCTGCGAAGTGCTTGCGCAATCCCCTCTACATGCTTGTGTAGCTTGACGGGCGCTCCGGCTGATCCCGACATGAGCCGGGACTCCGGAGTGATCAGCTCCCTGGCCGTGTTGATCAGCTGCTCGGAGCCAGTCTTCTCGGCCGCGAACAGGATGGAGTCGAGCTGGTTCCCAGAGACACCACAGAGTCGGGACAGGGCGTCGTCCACGCGCTCCACGACAGCCTGCTCCCCGGCGCGCAGCGCGTTGTGCACGGCATACTCGAAACAGATTCCCAGGTCGCCATCGCCGGGCCGCACGAGGCGCGCCAGCATCATTAGCTTGACGTTCTCAGGACCACCTACCTGTGCGGCCACTTCCGACTTGAGTCCCCACAGGAGTCCGTTTAGGATCGGACGAATGACCGCGACTAGTGCCGAGACCTCATCCACCACGGGATTACCTTGAACCTGCGTCCGTATCTGCATGCGCACGAGCGTACCCGCAAAGGGCAGCACAGCGGCGGGCCGGATGACCGCCCGGCCCGCCGTACAGCTAGGAGCACGCCGGAAGGCGTGGACACATCCTCGCATCCGACGCGGATACATCCGAGGGCACGAGGACACTGTTCGGATCCTCGGGCTTCGTAGTCCTGTGACCGCAGGAAGCCCAACCAACGACAGACAGGAGCTACACCGTGAAGGTCAAAGCCTTCCACACCAACTCCGACGAGTACCGACCGGAGGACAAGCAGGTCTACCACGACCAGTCCGAATGCGGCTACGGCAAAGAGATCAAGCGCAACGGCCACGACATTCCGGGCACCGACGGACGCCGCCGCTGCGATCGCTGCAACGATCTCGCGGCCTAGCACCCCGCACCTCGCCAGAACACGGGTTCCCAGTCCGGGCCGTGCGGGTGACCGTCCTCATCGACGGCCTTAGCACCCGAACCGGGAACCCGTGTTGGAGCGCAACGGTTAGGGCACGGAAGCCCTGGCCGCGCGCCCCGTAGAAACACACGGCAGGCTCGGCGTAGAAGTGTCCCTCACCGCCTTCGCAGGACTCGTACGTCTCGATCCCCGCCGCATCGAGCACGTCCACATACCGTGCAGCAGGGTCAAGCGAGCTGGCCGCGTACCGTCCGCGCATGCCGTCCAGCGACTTCGTCAGCTACGCCGCCTGCCGCTCGTCCTGGCGCAGCTCGTCGGGGAGCGCCATCTCGAAGCCGAGCTTCCGTAGCGCCGCGACCAGCGTGAGGAACTTCTCGCGCTTGTGCTCGGCGTACGCGGACGGGTCGCCAGCGAGCTCCGCGACGCGCACAGCGTGGTACTTCGCGTACCACGCGCCGGCGGCGCGGAGAGCCTCTAGCTCGTCCGCCGTCAGCTCCTCGCTCATGATGGGTGCAGCCATGCATCGCACAGTAGCCCTCGCTTCGGATACTTCTCTCGCGCGCGAGGCCGGCGTCTCGCTCGTTGCGAGATTCTGATGCCCGCCGCGTCAATCCCAACGGGGCTCCAGGCGCTTGCGGCGCTGCTCGACGAGCAGGTACGCCCTTCGGTTGTCGCGTCGCCGCGCTGTTGCTATTCTTCTTAGCGCATAGCTGAGGCCTCGCAGAGGCGCTCGGTACTCGAATTGTCAGCGAGGGCTCCTGGATGGAGCCCTCGTTCGTTCTCTGAACGACGGAGCAAGCGTACTCGAGCCTCCTTTGCTCGATACGGTGTTGCGATGGCGGACAGCGTCGACTTCGAGCAGGGCTACGAGGCAGCGGTACGACTGGCGCGGAAGACCGAGGAGCAGCGCACGACGCTCAACGAGGCGGAGACGCGCCTCCGCCTGATCGACACGCTCCTCTTCAGCTGCCTCGGCTGGTCAGAGGATGACACGAGCGTAGAGAACCATCACAGCGGACGATATGCAGACTATGTCTTGGAGGAGCTACGCCCCGCGCTGGTGCTCGAGGCAAAGCGAGCCGGCGAGAGCTTTGATCTACCCGCGGGCATGCCCCGTGTCGCCAAGCTCGAGACGCTATTCGCAGCAGCCGGTGACCTCCGGCCGGCTGTGGAGCAAGCGCTCGGCTACGCCCTCGAGCGCGGAGTACCGTTTGCCGCCGTTAGCAATGGGCATCAGATCGTGGCGTTCCTCGCGAGTCGCCAGGACGGGGTCAAGCCCATTGAAGGCCGAGCCCTGGCATTTTCGTCAGCGCAGGATGTGGTCGATGACTTCCGGATTCTTTGGGACAATCTGTCCCGCGGAGGGTGCTACGCCCGGCGGCTCCAAGCAACACTTGGAGTCGCGCGTCCGTCCCTACCTCCGGAGAAGCTAGCAGCACGTCTGCCGGGCTACCCCGGATACCAGGCGCGGTCCTCGACGGCAACGGAGCTACAAATTCTGGGCGAGCTTTTCCTGTTGGATCTCATCCAGGACGAAGGCCTTGAGCTCGAGTTCCTAAAGGAGTGCTACTGCGAGAGCGGCGCCCTGTCCCAGCACGCCGCGGTGAGCCGCGGAATCCTGCAGAGTAGGTATTCAGCGGCGTTGGGCGAGACCCTTGAAGTTCGGCTTGAGCCTGCTCGCTCGCGTAAGGGTGTCAGCAAAACTCTCAGCGCTGATGTAAGTGCTGCCGCGGTGAGCCGCCGCCCGATCATCCTCCTAGGAGACGTCGGCGTCGGAAAGACGATGTTCCTGCGTCATCTCATCCGGCTTGATGCGAAGGACCTCGCCGATCAGGCTCTACTCCTATACGTAAACCTAGGCGAGGAGCCGGCTCTCGCGGAACTACGAGAGTTCGTAACGCGGCACTTTATTGAGGAACTCCGCGACGAGCACGACGTTGACATCTTCGAGGCCTCCTTTGTCCGGCGCGTCTATCGGCGCGAGCTGAAGGACTTCGAGAAGGGGATCTACGGTCAGCTGCGCGGATCGAATCCGGACGCGTATGAAGCTAAGATAATTGAGGAGCTTGGAGAGAGGATTCGCCAACGCGAGAGCCACCTGCGCCGATCTCTTGAGGAGTTGGCCACGACTCGCCGTCAGCAGGTCATAGTAATTCTCGACAATGTTGACCAGCGGCCGCCCCCGTATCAGGAGGAGGTTTTTCTGCTTGCGCAGACACTCGCGGCAACGTGGCCCGGCACTGTCTTTGTGACGCTCCGGCCGGAGACGTTCCACCGGTCTCGCAAGGAGGGCACGCTCACTGCATATCAGCCACGGGTATTCACGATTCCGCCCCCGCGAATCGATCGCGTTCTGGTCAAGCGGATTGAGTACGGCCGCGATCAACTCCGGGCCAATGGCCGTCTGCCAACGTTCCCGTCGCATGTAACGCTTGCGGCCAGCACATTCGAGGGGTACCTCGAGATTTTGGTCCAATCGTTCAAGCGCAGCGAGGAGTTGGTGCGCCTAATCGACAATGTGAGTGGCGGCAACGTTCGCCGCGCACTTGAGTATGTGACGACGTTCGTCGGGAGCGGCCATACGAAGCCCGAGCAGGCCCTGGAGATCTACGAGCGTAAGGGTGGTTACGTCCTACCGGCCCACGAGTTTCTCCGAGCGATCCTGCTTGGCGACCGCCGATGGTATGACCCGCAGGAGGCGCGCCTCCCTAACCTACTCGACCTTTCCCAGCCAGACGGACGTGAGCATTTCTTGGCCACTATTGTGCTGGCGCTCCTGCTTCGTGAGGGCCGCCCGGACATCGAAGAGGGTTGGGTGCGCGCAGATAAGATTCATCGCTTCGCCCAAGCCATTGGGTTCTCGTCTGAGCAGACGAGTTTTGCGTTGGATCGCGCGGTCGGGGGTAGCCTCGCCGAAGCAATGCCGTTCGATGGGCCGGCAGAGCGCTACCGGACGACAGCGGTTGGTGCGTTCGCCCACCAGCATCTGCTCCACGACTTTACGTACCTCGATGTCGTTGTGGTGGACACGCCGATTGTCGACGCGAAGTGCAGGGCAGAGATCGATGATGTGCATTCGATCGAGCGTCGTCTCGATCGATGCGAATGCTTCGCTGCCTACCTGACCGACCAGTTCGTTCCGCTCGCTGACGCAGAGTGTGGCGTCGATTGGTCAGCGCGGCTCATCCGGCTGCAGGGCCAGCTTGAGTCTCTACGTGCGCGCCTGCAGCCGCGCGCGTGACCAGTCTTAATACCGATGACGCAGTGTCGGACTGACGGTGACAGGCTGAGCCAAAGCGGCGGTAAGACGCAAGACGACAGTGGGCGCTAGAGCTTGCGCGCATGTCGTCTCGCCGTATGCGCGACACTCTCGCATCATGCGATCGTTCGGCGCTCTTTCCGACCACGACTTTGAGCTCCTAGTCGCCGATCTGCTTGGCGAGGAGCTGGATGTTCGTTTTGAGCTCTTTGGACGGGGACGCGATTTGGGCATCGACCTGCGCCACATCCCGGCCCCAGGTGCTCGACCTGACATCGTGCAGTGCAAGCACTACCTGCGCAGCAGCTACAAGCTCTTGCTGAGAGCCGCAAAGGACGAGGCCAAGAAGGTCGCCAAACTTGAGCCGCCGCCACAGTCCTACCGCTTCGTCACCACGCAGTCGCTGACGGTCGCGCGCAAGCGCGAGCTGCTCAAAGCCCTCTCGCCCTTTGCGGGCTCAGAGGGACACATACTCGGCGGCGAGGACGTCAACGTGTTGCTTGACGCCCATCCAAAAGTCGAGCGCGAGCACATCAAGCTGTGGCTCACAGGTGGGGCGCAGCTCGATGCTCTACTGCACGCTGGTGCCTATCACCGCAGTCGCCAGCTGCTCGAAGAGACCTGGGCGACCCTGCCTCGATACGTCGAGAGCCACGGCTTTCTGGAGGCTCGCGATCGGCTGCACTCTGAGCGAGTGCTGATCATCGCGGGACCCCCTGGAATCGGCAAGACAACCCTCGCGCGGATGTTGCTCGCCGATGCCGCTATTGAGGGCTACGGGCCCGTGGATGTCTCCAGTGACGTGGAGGAGGCCAACGACATCTTTCGGCCGTCAGAGCCGCAGGTGTTCTACTACGACGACTTTCTCGGCTCGAACTTCCTAACTGATCGCCTGTCTAAGAATGAGGACAAACGTCTTACGCAGTTTATTCGCCGCGTCGCGCGCAGCCCGACACACATGCTCGTTTTGACGACACGCGAGCACATCTTGCGCCAGGCGACTGAGCTGTACGAGGAGTTTGCACGTGAGGGCATCGAAGCTCGCCGGTTCCTGTTGGAGCTCCGGTGCTACAGCCGTATGGACCGCGCCCGGATCTTCTACAACCACGTCTGGGAGTCAGGGCAGCTTGACGAGCGCGCCCGGCAGTCTCTGATCAACGGTGACGGTTATGCCAAGATCATTGATCACCCCAACTACAAGCCCCGCCATATCGAGTACATCACTGGACTCGCGTCTCATCGCCTCGGGGCTGACGACAACGCTGACTACCTGTCCTTCGCGGTCAGCGTTCTGGATGATCCGACCCTGATCTGGCGGCAAGCGTTTGAGAATCAGCTCGATGCTCGTAAGCGTGTCCTGCTCATTGCGCTCGCGTCTATGCCATCAAAAGTGACGCCTGACGATCTCGAGTCCGCCTACCTAAAGGCGTGTCACGCGGCGGAAGTCCCTGCTCGTGGTCGCGCCTTTCGGACAGACTTGCGTGTACTCGTGGATTCGTTCGTTTCGACGCATGCCGAGGAAGACCAAGTATTCGTCGAGCCCGCCAACCCATCGATCGCTGACTTCGTGGCCGCCTGGCTCGCGGAGGCGCCTGCCGACGCCCTCGCGGCGGTCAAGGGAGCCGTCTACTTTGCGCAACTTCGATGGCTCTATCAAGCGGTGATCAAGTCGAGCGAAGGCTTGCAGCGCACCCAGCTGCTCGGCGAGCTAGCGGGCGCCGCGATGCGCCTCTTCGAGAGCCAGGACCCGAGCTGGGGGCTTACCTATTGGCGCGGAGAGTCCGATCCATATCTCTCACGTGGTTACAACGACCCCTCCGAGCGGATGACATGGGTCGTCTCTTTGCTGACTGAGGTTCCTAAGCTAGAGGACAAGCTCGGTGAGTGGATGGCTGACACGCTTTCCAGCATCGCGAAGTCTTGGCGTGAGGACCATGTCATCAATGCGGGCCTGCCGCTCGCGCTGGTCGAAGCCTTGGAGAGTTGCGGACGTCTTGAGGACGAAATCGCGCAGGCCGCAAAGACGTTCGTGAGTATGGAGCAAGGCTCGCTGCACGCATATCGCTGGAAGCAAGCGCCGCGCCTGCGCAAACTGGTCCCGGAGCTGTTCACAGACCAGGAGTGGGAGGTACTTCAATCACGGTTTCGTAGTTGGGCCGAAGACGAGTTGACCACCGGGAAGGAACTTCAAGATGACTCGGAGCTCGACGAGATCACAGGCGTCGCAGGGGAGCTTGGTATCGAGCTCGACGAGGAGCATGTCCTCGGTGCGCGGATGAAGGTGGATGAGCGCGCGGAGGTCGCCAAACGCGAAGCAGAGCGCGAGCTCGAACGCAGGCGAGTAGCCGATGACGCGCTGCGCTCGCAGCCTGAAGTGGGCGATGAGGCGGCGGTACGCGCGCTGTTTGGGCGCCTAGCGGAGGTGCCTTAAAGGTGTGGCTTGTCCCAGCGATGTGGGCACGCTTTGCGGAGCAAGCGGGCATGCTCGCTCAGGCGTCCGGGGCACGTATCTGCTCCCAGCCTGTGGGCGGCTGTACTCGCAGCACGCCAAGCGTCGGCGCAGCTGGGTCGGGCGGTCCCATCGCCACCCACACGACGTCGATTCCCTCCGGGAGTGTCGGCGGCACGCCGGGGCTTGCGAGCGTCGCCGTGGCGAGCTCCACATTCTCGTACGCCTCGGCACGCAGCCAGATGAGCAGGTGCTTCTCGTCCCCGTCGGCGGCGCGCAGCTTCTTGACCTTCTTCGCCGCGCAGCTTTCGACGATCCCGTTGAGGGAGTCGGCACTTCCCGTGCGCCCACTGCCCAGAGATGAGAGCAGCCGCGCCGTCTCGCCTGGCTTGGGGTCGAGCCGGGTTGCCCTGTGGGCATGAAGGTCGAAGATCGCACGAGCTGCCGCGACGACCTCCGGCAACGCGCCGGCGGGTAGCGACTCGAACCTGCTGACCTGCGTGAGTTGGTTCTGCTCAAGGACCTCAAGGTGCGGGACGATCTTGCGCTTCAAGGACTTGACCTGAGGCGGCGGATGCTCAGACAGGCCAAGCCACCAGTGATACCGAAGTGACGGGGCCTCCCAGCCCTCACCGAAGATCCGCTTTCTTAGATCTTCCAGAGCGCGGTCCCCAGCCGAAGTGACCTCCAACGCCACGGTCCGGCCACCTGGAATGTGCACGTCCAAATCGTGGGTTTCCTCCGGAGCGCCTGGCACGTCGCGTGGCTCCCACCACCCCTCCAGATCCCAAGCCACAATCGCCCCGGCGGCACGCTCCTCGACGTCTGTCTTCTGGCCAGTCATGACAGGCTGAGCCTAGTGCACCCCGGGTGCGGCTACTGCCATTTCACGCCACGACGACAATTTCTAGAGATCTAGCATGGTCTACCTGGCGGACTGTTCGTAATGATGCCTCTATGGCGATACAACCCATCCCCGACGAGCACGCCACACGGTTTGCCGAACTCGGAGAGCTGTTCGCGCTCTGTCGATCCGCGTGGCCGACCGTCTCGATCGAGACGCAAGGACATCCAACACCCGGCTCACCCGCAGCAAGCGACCAGGAGCGTATCGCCGAACGCGATCCGTGCCCAGAGCGTGCCTCATTCCTCATCCAGGTAGTCGTCCAGCGGTACATGTACGCGGCCAGCCAGCAGTTCGGTGGACTCGCGGGGCTTTACTTCGGCCACGAGGTTCTGTTCAGCCCGTCGATGCTGTTCAGGAATATCCTCGAGCACTGCGCGCGCGTCGGATGGGTCCTCGGCAAGCCCGAGGAGCCAGTCGAGCACCGGCTCGCCCGCGCTTATCGAGAGGACCTTATCAGCGCCGAGGAGGCCAAAAAGAACGCCGGTCGCCTTCTTGGCAAGGACACCGAGGGGTTTTGGAGGATGGCCGACGCCTTCAGGAACAGCAAGGAGGAGATCGCCAACGTCTTCCCTGACGGATGGACCGAAGAGGATGGTCGCCGCCTCCTCGTTGGGCAGGCATTGCCCAACCCGGAGGAGTGCGTCGTATGGCTCCTCACGGACCTGCTCAGCCGGCCTCTTTCGCCCGACTTAGCGAGCGGCTGTTACGGCTATCTCTCGAACCTCTCGCACCCGACGCTGTACCGCATTGCCGGTCTATGGTCAGTCGAGGAACGCGACGGGCGGGTAGCGCCGGTCCTGAATGTCAGCCTGGAGGATCACGACAATCACGCACAGCTCGCCGTCGGTGCTTTCTACGAGGTACTCGCGTATGTGATTACGTACCACGGCTGGCCCGGGGAGTCGCACCGAGACCTGACAGCGGCGATCGACCGCCTGCTCCCCGGGCTACTCAAGCAGCCGGACGAGTAGGACACCTCTACACCCAACGCCGGCTCTGGGCGAGTGGATACCATGAACGGCTGGCTGGGAGCCATGATCGTTTTCACGCCAACTTTTGGAGTGTCCCCCGAAAACAGGGGGCCAAGTGTGCCAACTTTGTGCCAAGTGTGCCAACTTTGTAACTCTTGCCCAAAAGCCCTTAAGGCGAACAGATGTTCTGATAGCTTTGAGGGATGGATGTCTCTCCCACCGATCTTCGTGGACTCTCCTGGTTGAGGGACAGATGCCTCGCGTGCGCGTGTGCGTGTGCGTGTGTATGTGTATTGGGTCGCAGTGGCGAGCTCTTCGGTCCTCCTGGTGTCGTTGGAAGGTTCGGCGATCTTCGTCTCCGATGGCGGCGAAGCGTTCCCGGACCTGATCATGGTCTTGCTGGGTCACTCCTGGGCGCGGCGATTTGCTGGCAGCCGGGAGGAGTGTTCTCGCGCGTGGTTTTGGTTCTCCCCCGGAAACGCTGGGGGCAAGTGTGTCAACTTTGCGTCAAGTGTGCCAATTTTGTGACTTCTGCCCTGGACCCCTTGAAGACGAACGTGTGTTCGCTACATTGTTCGACGATGGCTTTGAAGGTCGACCAACACAGATTTGTGCTCATGCGTTTCAGACGCGATCGAATTGGAGTTGTATAGACGATGGAATAGGTGTTTTGATATTAGGCTCCTCCGTGTTGGTGCGGAGCCGTCTTGAGCTGGGTGAACGACGTGTGGCGGCCTGGCGGGATGGGATGAGCAGACGGTCCCACTGCGGTGAGGGTCGTTCGGGGCAAGCAAAAGCCCCGCCCGCGAAACACGAAGGGTAGTCCTGGGCCAGGGGCGAGCGGCGAGATGACCACGGGGTGTTTTGGTGTTGGCCTCGGTGGTCGCGGCAAAGTCGGGACCTCCTGGCACGCGAACCGGCCGGCGTCTGGATCCGGTGCCGGTCGGTGGCGACGTGCCTCGCGCGCGCGTGTGTATGTGTTGGGTCGCAGTGGCGAGCTCTTCGGCGTGAAGTTCACCCCACACGCTCGAAGCCCCCCCGTGAGCGCCCATTGAAGCAACAGCTACAACCGCACCAGCTGATAGACGTGTATCGGAACACGCGTCGGTTTGGCTGGCGTTTGAGCGATGAAGGACGTCACTCCGTGGGTCGTCCCGCGATAGCGAACCGTGCCCGATTCAGGCAGCGCCGGCGGGCCGGGCTGTGTGCTGCCCGCGATCTGGCGTAGGCCTTCCCTGAGGTATGTGAGCGCCCCCGTGTGGTTTTGGGTGAACGTCAAAAACTGCCGGTCGACGAGCCGTTGAGCACGAAGCGAAGCCAGATCAGGTGCGCGATTAGACCCACGTCGGCGACCTTCACCGCGGCGCAACTGAGCGCGGATCCGCGCCCCCCACCCAACCCGCCCCCTTGCGCCAGCAGCAGCGAGATCCGCACGACCCCCGTCGGAAACGCTTTCGCATCGAACGAATAAGCCTGAAAATGTGCCCCTCGAATGACCACGGGGCCGCTGTCTGGGATAGCGACGGAGCCCGTCCTGGTCGTGCCTTGGAGAGGCACTCGCATCGCCCCGACGTGCAGGATCAACGGCGCCCCAACCAGCCTCCGCTCGAGCCCAACGAACCCGAGATCATCCTGCACAGACAGTAGATACGTGCCAACCACCCGTCCGTGGAATCGCAGGCTGCCGCCGACCGGCGCGATGATGTACGGCCCTCCGATATCCGCGAGCAATTTGCCGCCTTGCAGCACCCTCAGACGCACGATGTGCGTGTGCGAGTAGACGAGTCCGTGCACCGCTTCAGTGACCGCGTTGGCCGCTTCTCTGACCGCTCGAGCTCCTGTGCCGCTGCCTTTGCCCTTCGCCAGCGCGCTGACCCTCGCGAGCGCTTTCAGCAACGGACCGTTTTCTTCGACCTGGTGCTGGTCGGCGATCGTCCCGGTTCCCACGAGCTCGTCGCGGTAGATGCGTTCGGCTACGTTGCCGTCGATGCTGACAAGTGTCTGCGCTGTGGCCGCCGCGCAGGGCGGCCCCACCAACGAAGGGCCAGCCCCCGGCACAGCTACCGCCAACGCCAACAGGCTCATCATCAGACCTGCCAGGCCACGCATTACGTCCAGGCCACGCATTAGCTGGATCCTATCGCCGCGGCCGAAGGTCACTGCCGAGCCGTCAAGACCTCCGGCCCGAACTGCCGAGGTCCCCTCGAGACGGGCTCGTTGGGCCGTTTCGGCCCCGCTTTCGACCCCGGCTACACTGACCCCATGGAGGCGAGCTTGGAGCCGATCCGCACCGATTTCACGGGCTACGAGGGCCAGTACGTGGCCCTCGACTG